>Ga0307517_10003584_pt1 | contig 24116 bp, 16 predicted proteins | sample 23_EM_MG_FD_194515 | JGI IMG/M metagenome (GOLD analysis project Ga0307517, IMG submission 194515) | Populus trichocarpa ectomycorrhiza microbial communities from riparian zone in the Pacific Northwest, United States - 23_EM | ecosystem: Host-associated > Plants > Roots > Unclassified | place...
GGCCACAATATAAAAACAAAAAACATGAAATAATTTTTTTAAAAAAATAAAAACTTTAGGGGACAAACTAAAGTTTATTTGCACCCTTTAAATAATAAAAATGGAAGTGTTTTTCTCTTTTTTTTTTGTTAATTTTAATCCTTGCTGTTTTAGTTTTTTTTTTTTGAAATATAACCTAAAATTTTATTTGTAATATAAAACTTTAATTTAATATTGAAATATTTATTAACACCTCGAATACTCTAAATTATATAAAATCTTAAAAACAATCATGCTACCATAATATTAGAAGAAGAAATTAAAAAAAAAAATTCAATGATCATGTATTGTATAATTTTTTCAATGACAAAAAAAAAAACAATTACCACAATGTATTGCATTGTAGCAATCCACCTTGCATCTATGCCTTGTGGCACAATAAAAGACATATATATTTTAGTTTTTTTTTAATTAATTTTCGCTTGTATTATAATGAACAACTTGTGTCAATATGAAATATGTCCATGACCAGTTATTCATTATGTGTTACCAAAAGCCATGTCTTTTTGTTCAATATGACCTTGTATTTGTGTCCAATTCTCTGCACCTTAAGGCTGTATATATAGTGATTAGGGGTGAGAAAAAAACTAAACCGAGAAAATTAGAAAAAAAAATTAGAAAATTAGAAAAAAAAATCAAATTGTGAAAAAAAACCGATTAAAATTTTAAAAAAACCGACCAGTTCGTTTCGGTTTCGGTTTTATAAGCCTAAAACCAAAAAAACCGAACCGAACCCAAACTGAAAAAAACTAGAAAAAAACCGAGCCAAACCAAAAAAACCGAGCCAAACAGGTTTTTGTCCTAAAAAACCGAACCAAACAGAAACCGGTCGGTTTGAACCGGTTTCAGTTTTTTTTTTTAAAAAATTTAGTTTGGTTATTTTTTTAAGTAAAAACCGAACACAACCGAAAATGATCACCCTTAATAATGATAAACAAAATGGACATAGTTTTTTCTTTTTTTTTCCCACTTGGTATTTTATAACTCCTCGTGGACGATGCTAGATGATAAAACTAAGGGGTCTATTTCTGATGAAGGAAAAAACCTTAGGATTCTATACGCTTGTCGCTAGAAAAAAACCCAAAGGTATCGTTCGTAGCAATCACAATAAAATCAAGACAAAAACAAACAGTTGAGCAATGATAATGTCTCCCTACTCCCTACTGCATGCGAATTTGATCTCTACAAGTCATCTTAAATGGGTGTAGAAGATTATCTGCAACAGTCCTGCTACCATTATACCACTATTGCATAATTTGTTTGTGCATAGAAGATAAATGAGCCTAAAAAAAACCTCTTATACAACCAAGATTATTATTTTTTAATCATGAGAGTAACTTAACTGATTAGATCTTCAATTTGCTTTTCAGTAGTCATGAGTTTGAGTCATTTTAGGGCTATTGAAGGTTTATATGGTTGTTACTTTCAGGGTCCGTGAGATTAGTCGAGGTATACGCAAGCTGGCTCGGACACCCATGTTAATAAAAAAAAATATTTTTCTTTTCCCTTGTCTAATAAATTTATGTAGATTGACATTTCTTAGCGAGAGAAAAGAAATAGAAATGCAAGCTAATTTAATTTTAACTCTGTTTGTTTTTACAGTGTTTTTTTAAAAAATTAAATTAAATTTTATTTTTTTCTTTACTTTAAATTAAATCTTTTTAGCATTTTCCAATCGTTTTGATATGTTGATATTAAAAATAATTTTTTTAAAATAAAAAATATTATTTTAATACATTTCAAATAAAAAACACTTTAAAAAATAATAACTACTATATTCTCCAACACTCCAAATGAGAAAGTATTTTTTTTTTGGGTAACCGTGGGTGTTCGAGTCAGTTTACGCATACCTCGATTAATCCTCGAGGTTTTGAAGTTAACAATTATATAAGCTTTTAGTAATTATAAGGTTTGTGGAACTTGAACTGATAATATCTAAAAAATAAATTTAGATCCCGTTTGTTTGCTAGAAAGTAGTTTCCTTTTAGAAAATGAATTCCGCAAAAGTGAATTATTTTTTGATGTTTGGTAGTGTAATGGAAAATAAGTTGGAAAACACTTTTCTAGAGTTTGGTTATGTCATGGAAAATGAGCTGAAAAATAACTTATTAATGTTTTATTTCTTTCAAGTTTATTAAAATAATGAGGAACAAATCTTGCAAATTAAAAAGTTAAATGAGAATGAAATTGAAAAAAAATATAATTTCATAAATTATCTCAAATAAAATAAATAATAATCAAAATAATAAAGATCAAATCTAAAAAATAAAAAAATTGAAAAATGAAGAAATTAAAATAATAATAATTAATATTTAATAAATTATTTCAAATAAAATAAGTAACAATCAAAAGAATAAGAACCAAATTTGATAGATAAAAAATTTCAATTAAAAAATAATGAGGGAAAAGCAAATACAGTTAGTTAAATTCTAAGGGATGAAATTGAAAAACAAATATTCAAAACAAAATATATATAGCAATCAAAAGTTTGATGATCAAATTTAATATAATCAGTAAATAATATGACATTTCTAAATTTTTCACAACTTTCAGAAAATGTTTTCCGACCAAAATAAAAGGAAAACACTTTCCCGAAAATCAAGTCAAATTTTTCTTTGACCGAAAAGTGTTTTCTATTGACCAACTTTTCTAATAATAAATAAACACAGAAAAATTTAAAAAATAATTTTTGAGAAATAATTTTTCTAAAAAATAAATACAGTTAGTTAAACTATACCTCTCAATAATATGAAAGTGAGACTATCTTATATCAGAGGTTGTTGGCTCAATTAACACATCATAGATAAATTTTAGCCAATTCTCCAGGAGAGACAGCGACTTCTGCCTATCATTAATAATTGCTAGAATAACCGAGCACCGTCCTCTTCTAGTTTCAAACATGAAATTAGCAAACCGCCAACAACCCCCGAGTCCACTAGGGGTAGTGTGGTGAGTTGCGAATAAAAAGCATGTTTTGCTTTGACTTATGGTTTTAAAAGATTTTAGTTAATTAATATATATAATAAATTTATATGAATTTAATTAAAAATTTTATCTTGAAATCTTGATTATAAAAAATTTATAATTTATATATTTTTTAAAATCATAACTATAAAAACTACTATAATAACAAATACAAACTATTTTTCCTGCAAAGCTATTGCTTTTTATCCCTTAAATTACAATCCTCTCGCTTCTTTAAGTATGTATTTTTTTTTAAAAAAATTAATTACATTTTAGGGTTCATTAGTTGTGTGTATAATATTTTATAAGAAAATATTTTTTTATATTTGTTTTCTGTTAAATATTTTACATGAATATTGGTAATAAAAAATATTTTATAATGAATATTCAAAAGTGCTCTCCAAACCAAGCTTCCAAACCAAGCTAGATAGTCTCCTATCAGGAGGCTCACCAACCACCCTGGACTTTGATTCTTATAATTCCTACCGGATATAAAAAAACCACAAAGATTGTTTCGAGCCGTGAGCTGAGTTCCCATTTGATTGGGTTGTCTATAGTTTACTGTTTATTTTTGTATTTTAAAAATATTTTTAAAAATATTTAAGTTTTTTTATATTTTTTTATTTTAAATTAATATATTTTTAATATTTTTAAATTATTTTGATATATTAATATAAAAAATAACTTTTTAAAAATAAAAAAAATATTATTTTACAGATAACATGACTTAACAGCTGCACCTGCCAAGGGAAGCCAGGTGAACTGGAATACCATCCTCAATTTCTTTTTAATTTTTCAATTTCAACAAAACGACACAGTTGGATTGCATTTCTAAAATGACTGCTGTCTAGTGTCTCTCTCTCTATTTAGGCAGGTTTGGTTTTGAAAGCCATTCCCTCGTTAACTATATTAAATAATTTTTTTTTTTTGATTTACGTGAGGTGTCCGGGCCAGCTTACGCGCACCACGACTATTCCCCATGGCCCACTGGACATCCTACAAGCCCAGGAGCAGGTAAGGCACCGCGGGGGTGACAGACATGCACATAGACGGTCGAACCCGGGACGAGAACGGAACAAGTCACACGATTGACCACAAGTAATGTTTTAATTTTATATTTATATTATGCTGCTAGAGTCATTTGATATTAATTATTTTTTATTTAAAAATATATTAAAATAATTTATATTTATATTTTTTTAAATTTATTTTTGATATTAAAACATTAAAATGATTTTAAAATATAAAAAATATTTTAAAATAAAAAAATATTTTTTTAAAACACAAAAATAATTTGGTTATTTTTACTTAAAATTTATTAAAATAATTTTTTTTATTTTTTAAAATTTATTTATAATATTAATTTAAAATCACAGAAAAAACAATTTAAAACTTTTTTTTTTAAATAATTCTCAAAAACAGTTTTTTTTAACGTCCAAACAAACACATACCTCTACCTCAGTCTTCTTAAAAATGCTCAAACAATCAATTATTTTTCTCTCTGAAAATCACACCCTCTCAAAAGAAAGAGAAAATCAGCAGATGATTCCTTTCCCCTCACAGACATGGACGACATCCACAGCTTAACAATCATATCTCCCCAACAACATAAGCACAAGCTCTTCATGTTCCACCTCCCGTAACTCTATCTCCTACTCTCTTTCCCTTTTTTTTTTGTTTTAATGTTTTCAATTACCAGTTTTTGGTTATCATCGCTTTATTTTTCTATTTCTATTGTTGCCTTTTCTCTTTTTATTTTTATATATTTTTTAAAACATTTTATTGCCGTTTTTTGTAAGCTGATTGCTTTTTTTACGTTTCTGTTTTCAGTATTCTCTACTTTTTTTTTTTCCTATTTGTTCTAAAAAAAGTTTCCTTTTCAGTGTTACTGGGCTGCAAAGTTTGTGGCTTTGAGGTATAAAGATTAAAGTATTTGGTGATTGTGTTTTTGTAAGTAACTTATAGAGAATATAATAGAATAGATTTTTAAGCCTGTTTTAGTAGTAATAGCTGCTATGAGGTTATTACTATCAATTTTTGGTTGAATATTTACTGGGATAAGAGTAGCTTCCAAATTTGTGTTAGATATCGACTATCATCTTTATTTATGGTGCATTTTTTTTAGTTGGATTAATGTTTCATTTGAAAATTATGAGTTGGTGTAATAAATATGGGTTTTTTTCTTCTTCTTGATATATATGTTTTGTAATAGTATGAACAAATTGAGTTTTGTATTTTTGTTGTTTTAGTGCTCTCTTACTTTCATATCCTTTTTTCTTAATGTTTTTTAGTTTGAAATTACTGATTTATAGTTATTTATTGAATTGCTAATGACATTTGATTTGGTGGTTGATTTCAGGGGATTGGTTCACCAGGTCAAAGCATTCCATATTATTCTGGTTCTGTCGTGTGCCCTTTTCTGCTTTGCTATGTGCGGACCGTGCTTGACGAATGGAATGCAGAATTCCATGGAAGATGATTCTTGTGAGTCCTATGGGGATGATGGTAGTGTTGGATTTCAAGATTTTAGCATTGGTGATACTAGTTTGGGCTATGCAGCTGGAAGTTCTATGACCCACTTAAATTTTGAGAATATTTGTACCAATTCTCATTTGTTCTGCTTTCTTTCAACATTGCCTGGTTTTTCGCCTAAAGAACACAAGCTTAAAGTAGCTGCTTTAGAAGTTTCTAGGAGTCAGTCTGATGGTTCGTTATCTGTAGAATCAACTCAGGGTAGCAGGTGGTTAGAGAACAAGAACTGGTCATTGGAGCATGGCATGTTCCAGTTATCAAATGGCCTGGCTGTTTCCTGTTCTATGAACTCTAGGGAAGGTGTTGATGAGTTATCATCCACTCAAACCAGTAGAGCTGACCAATGTGACCCTTCTTCGTGTAAAGGTCCTTTACCATCTCAGAAGAGCACAAGTGCCAGGCTGAGGAAAAAGTCTGAGATGATGAACTATAGTGCTTTAGATGTTTCTCCTCCCCATGTAGAAATCAGCCCTCCTGTAGTTGACTGGGGGCAGAGGCATTTATATTATCCCTCAGTAGCATTCTTAACAGTGGCAAATACCTGTAATGAGAGCATTTTACATCTCTTTGAACCATTTAGTACCAATACACAGTTCTATGCCTGCAATTTTAGTGAGGTTTTGTTAGGACCAGGTGAAGTAGCTTCAATTTGTTTTGTGTTTTTGCCTAGATGGTTGGGCTTTTCCTCAGCTCATTTGATCTTGCAGACAAGCTCTGGTGGATTCCTGGTCCAGGTCAAGGGTTATGCGGTTGAGTCGCCTTACAATATTAGTCCTTTATTCAGCCTTGATGTTCCTTCTAGTGGACAGTTGAGGAAGACTTTTTCTTTATTTAATCCTTTCGATGAAACCCTCTATGTGAAGGAAGTAAGTGCATGGATATCAGTTTCTCAAGGGAATATTTTGCATAACACTGAAGCAACCTGCAGTTTGGAAATTTTGGGAGGTCCTGATGAGCTCAGCCTGTTGGGAGTCAAGGATTGGTTGGTTGTTAGGAATGCTCAAATGGGTTTTCCATTGATGGCTATGAAGCCCCAAGAAAGTTGGGAGATCCTTCCTCACAGCAGTGGAACCATCATGGAGATGGACTTCTCATTTGAATCTGAAGGAAATGTTTATGGTGCTTTTTGTATGCAGTTGCTGAGGTCCTCTCAGGACAAGACCGATACTGTAATGGTTCCTCTCGAGCTTGAATGGGATGGAAAAGTAGCTTACAGTGGCTTTGCCGGTTTAGTTTCAGTTTCTCTTGAAACTCTGGTTCCATATGATGTTGGCAGCACCGTTGTTGTTGCTATCTCATTGAGAAATGAAGCTCCTCATGTGTTGAATGTTGTCAATGTTAGGGAAGTTGCAGCAGTGAAGGCTTTCCAGATCAAGTACATTGAAGGCTTGCTACTTTTCCCTGGCACTGTCACACAAGTTGCTACAATTACATGTACGCATCTACTTGTTCAATTACATGATTCTACATCTGAAATGTCAAATATGAACAAAGACTGCAAATTAGTGGTACTGACAAATGACTCGAGGAGTCCTCAAATTGAAATTCCTTGTCAGGATATAGTCCATATTTGTTTGAGACATCAGAAGGATTCATTCATTGGATATGACAATCACTCCGAAGATGCCAAATCTGGTGAAAGGACTGAAACTGGCAATAGAAGGACAGGGTCATTGTGCAGCGGCAAGCTGTCGCTGTTAGAGATAAAGGTTCGCTGATTCTGACTTATCATTTCTAATCTGTGGTCTTCTTCATCTTTCATATGGCTTTGTATCAGTGCATTGTTCTCTTCAGATTGTCTATTTAATCTGTTATAAGCCTTGATTCTTGTGATTTTCTTGTGATGGAAATAGCGGTCACTGTAGCCTGTGATTTATGCATAAGCAGCTAACTAATGTGTTAAAAACAAAAATTACATGCATAGCATTAGCTTGTGAAGGAACAGCTAGTAATGATATATTAGCAGTGACCTGTTCTCCTTTGCTTGATTCAAAAACTTCAACTGCAGTCTAAATTGGATGGGGCTTCAACTTGTGCAAATTGCTTGCTTAGTGAACTTCTATAATCAAATCATGTAGGCAATCAGTGAAACTTCTGGGCTATTACATGTATGGCCTTACTAGATTTTGTAAAGCTGGATTATATGTATGCCTCACATATTTACCAAATCGTTAAATTTTATGTTTGATATAATTTAGCAGTGTTATTCAGGATTTAGTAATTTCACTTGTTAATTTCATTCCCCAATTATTTGTGAGAAGTGATGGTGATAGGTGGAAGTATAAGGAGGAATCAAATAGAAATGACATTTTAATTTCCTACTCTTGAAGGAAAGCTCTGTTGATTTTATGGTTGTTGGGATATAGAATGGATTATTTCTTCCTTGCTCCAGACACGCTCACAGCATGTTCTTGTGCTTGTGTCTGAAACTGAATGTCTGTCTGTGAATGCACACATGCATACACATCCTAGAGCATCTGGCCCTTCATGTGAGGCAGGTCCCCAAGGGCATGCAACCAAGGGATTTCTCTCTGCATAGTAGTTGCTTTTCCTTTTTTCTTCATTTCGATGCTATACATTCTGGCTGACTAAGATGTCTCTGTGAACTTATAGGCGATAGAGACAGCAGAAGCAGATGAATTTGTACTGGGCAATTGGAAATCTCAAGGTACCATGAGTGGCATGTCTGTGCTTGATGATCATGAGGTGTTGTTCCCAATGGTTCAGGTTGGAACTCATCACTCTAGGTGGATCACTGTAAAGAATCCTAGTGAACAACCAGTTGTAATGCAGCTCATTCTTAACTCAGGAGAGATTATTGATGAGTGCAGGGGCACAGATGGTTCTATGGATCCCCCTTCATCGAGAATTTTTGTCCATGATGAATTGACTGCTCCTGCCAGGTATGGGTTCTCAATGGCAGAGAGTGCACTAACAGAAGCTTATGTTCATCCTTATGGCAAAGCATCTTTTGGACCAATATTCTTTCATCCTTCAAATCGTTGTGGGTGGAGAAGTTCAGCCCTGATAAGAAACAATCTTTCTGGTGTAGAGTGGTTATCTTTGATAGGGTTTGGAGGGTTACTCTCTCTAGTCCTGCTTGATGGTTCAGAGCCTGTTCAGAGCATAGAATTTAACCTTAACTTGCCAATGCCCCTGAATATTTCTCCTCCAGATGGGCTATTTAACATGAAAGAGACTGCTTGTGCTTGTTCTGTGCCCTCATCTAAAGAGCTGTATGCCAAGAATATGGGAGACTTGCCACTTGAGGTGAAAAGTATTGAAGTTTCTGGGTCTGAGTGTGGGTTGGATGGGTTTATGGTTCACACTTGTAAAGGTTTTTCTCTTGAACCAGGTGAGTCAATAAAGCTTCTGATCTCATACCAGTCTGATTTTTCTGCAGCTATGGTGCACGGAGATCTTGAACTGGCCTTGACTAGTGGAATTCTTGTGATACCCATAAAGGCAAGTCTTCCTTTGTACATGTTCAATCTCTGTAAAAAATCAGTATTCTGGATGCAGTTGAAGAAATTCTCTGCTGCAGTCCTCCTTGCCACTTCCTTAATGTTTCTGATATTCTGTTGCATATTTCCTCAAGTGGTTGCTTTTGGCTTTAAGAATTACTATCATAACAGTGAGAAAAGCTCCACTAATACTGTAAGAAGTGCAGGAAAAGCTTCTCATATGCATCGTAACCAGAGAAAGAGTAAGTTCTCTATGTCCAGGGGAATGGACAGTTTGTTAACATCAGTTGGGGAAGACAAGGCCTCTAATCAGACATCTATTGGTAAATATGCTGATGGTCATGATGGACCCCTGGAACAGGGGCTAACTATTAATAATTTGACATCAACTCTAGAAAATCACAAACAAGATAGCATTTTGTCTTATACTAAAAAGGATAAAGCAGTACCATCTTTGATGTCAAAATCCATAGCGGTTGAGAATTCTGATACACTTGATGCTCCCCAATCTCCGAACTTTACAGTCAGGATCGGAAAAGAGAAAGGAAGAAGGCGAAGGAGGAAGAAGGGTGTGAGTGCATGCTTAACAGGACCGCTTGAAGTATCGAGTAATCAAAGTGGAAATTCTACCCCTTCATCTCCCCTGTCTCCTGTATCTGCAACACCCAACCGAATATGGTCGCCATCTTCTGATGCAGACACTATTGAGGTGAGAAATCCATTCACTCAAGTGGCAGCCCAACAGTTCAGGAAGGTTCTGGTTTCTGAATCTGCTACCAAGACAGTTGTCCTGGAGCCCAAGGTTTCTATGAAATGCTATGGTTACAACTACTTTTCTGCTACTTGTGAGCAACCTTTAGTGCCCAGCAAGACCTTTTCTAAACCTTCTCCTGCATTTCCTTGTTCTAGTGATGCTGCCCCCAGTCTGCATTATTCTTCTCCCTTGTCATCAACATCAACATCAACATCAACATCAACATCAACAATTGCTCCTATTGTTCGAGCTCCTGGAGCAAAACTTTTAAACCAAAGAAGTGTTAAAGTAGATGAAAAGGTGGGGAGTGAATATACATATGATATCTGGGGTGACCATTTTTCTGAACTCCATTTGGTGGGTAGCCCAAAGGATAATACAACCACGAAAACAATAGCAACAGAAGACAATTCCAATAGCTTCTTTGTAGGGTGTCCACAAACCCTGGTGGTGAAATCTCAACCAAAATCTGTGAGTTTCTTTCAACAAGAGGGTTAATGAAAATTTTATTAAATAATTAAAATACACCCGGCTCTCTATAGCTCTTTTTGAATTTTTTTTTTAAAGATTTTTTCCTTTGGTAAATAAGTTGAGAAATTGGAAAACTAACATAAAAGTATGCTACCTTCATATGATGGTGAGCTATATGCTTTTAGTTTTGCAGTTTTCAAATTTTTTTTGGGGAAATTATTCAACTATTATTTTCTTATTTTCAATCTCAATGCTTTTAACCCAAGCTCTCATTGTTTGCCTGTTGGAGGTCCTTTCTTAGATTGTTTCCACTGGGAAAGAAGTATTCTCTTATTGCTTGATAAGTTGGTAGTAATGATACCACTAAATGAAAAAACTAGCAGCCAATGCTTTGCACAGTGAGCGGCTTTTGAACGTGACTTCCTATATTAATATTAATGAGCCTATATACTGATGATGTTTTACCATCAAACTGACAACTGATGCTATTAACTGAGAGGATGGGAGAGGGATTCTTTATTATTATTATTATTATCAATAAATGCTACACTTCTGAAAATATGCCTGCTTGATGGTACTGTGCTTATGTGCCAGGTAACAATAATTCATGAGATTATTGACTGACTGAGCATGAGCGGATTGGTAGATTATTTTGATTTATTTTTGCTGCTATTAGGAAAACATTCATTTTTATGTTGAAGGGTGCATTTGTTTGAACTTTCCGCGTGTTTTTTTTTTATAAAAAAAACACAGACAGTTCATTTAGACTCCCTTTACAAATTTGTAATGATCTAATAGCATGGTTATGGAAATGAAGGGAAAAGTAAATTGAAACTTTCAACCTGGGATGCATATCTGACTTCTATGTCAGTTATCTTTATGTATCTGCAGCCAATGTAAGAACGAGGAGTCACATTTAGATGTGATAAAGAAATGCTAGGATCGAATATGTAAACTTTATTTCATTGTATGCCCACATGGTTGAGGTATCAAGTACCACTTAGTGTGTATTTGGTTTTGGTATTATAGTTTTTTCATAATCAAGGTTTGAAGAGAGAGTTTGAGGCAAAACTATTGTATGTTGATTAACCAAGCACTTTTAAATATGTGGTTGGTGCAAAACTACACCGCATCATATAACAAACTGCTGAACCTTACTCGAGGCTCTAACTTATCAAGGAATTTTACAACTAGTTCTCTAATGATTTGCGAAGATGGCCTTTGAGTTTCCTTGTGATGATAAATGACTTGTGATGCTAATGGTGCATGCATCGTATTTCAAGTACAACTATATATTTCTTACTTGCGGTTACAAGGCATGCACACTTTCTTGAGTGTATTATTACAAGGGATTATTGAGATCATTGAGAAATGTGCAAGCAATTCAAGAACAGCAGCACCAGGTAGGGTGAGTGAATGAGAATTGAGGGGACGGGAAAGAATTCAGTTGTAAGTAAATGTATGGCTGTGAGAAGTTGCAACCCATATACACCTAGGGTTTTAGACTCGTATTGCTGTAATGATTGAGTCTATTCATAGACAAATTTTGTTTGTTTTTGTGCATGTATTTATGTATGAATGCCGTGTTCTCATTTCTGATAATGATGTGCATACTGGTGGATGAAATTTTGTTATAGTGGGGTGTTTTTAGCCTCTTGTAGATGCTTGACCCAAGGATACTCAATCTGCAGAAAATAAGATCACGCAACTCCAATTTGATGAAAATGCAGATATGAATTCGTCTCATTAAACTTGCATCAAGGATAGAAGTTAAATCTGACCGTGCTGTGTTTGGATGGGTTAATGTTCTTGTTCATGACACGAAGTATTCTTCTGTTGCTGCATCTAATTGTCGCAGTGATGCTGCCTTGGGATGACATGCTGTATGAAAGCGACGACACTGGAGGCAGTTCCCCTTCAAATCCATCTGCAAAATCATGGAAGGGTAGGTTGTAGATGTATACTATTTGTCAAGACTTGGAACAGCGAGCATACAGTTCTTGTGACAAGGTAGCTGGAAAGAGGATGTTGCAGTGATTGTTTCCCGAGCTAGAGGGATGCAAGTGATGTTTGAGGATTTCTCAGATTTAAGGGCACTGATTGTGATAAGTTTGCTTCTCCCTTTGAATTTCAAGTAGCAGAAAAACCAGCTGCTTCATATGCAAGAAACAAGGTAAATACTCACTGACCATGCCATCAAATTTCTTTCCAATCAGTGCCTTGTTTCAACTTAATAGTCACTTTAGAACTTTCCATCATGCATCTCTGAAATTGGTGAGGTGAATGCAGTGGCATATTTTGCAAGGGTGAGTTTCCTGCTGATTTCTTACAGTATTCTACAATACTGTCAATGCACGCGCATGCATAGGCGTGCACACTCGCAAACCTGTAATTTGCATGGTAGACCCTTTTGCTGTTAAGATTGTTAGAAAGCTGTAACTTTCACAATACAAGGGGCAAGCTGCAAGACAACTGCATGCCATTATTGGAAGGTGGAGTCGTTAGGACGTAAACAGACAAGACGGGTTTTGGTCCATGAAATGGTGATGTTGACGAGAGAGGAGAGCCCTGAGCAAATGTTCCCAAGAAATTGAGCAAAGATAACAATTAGATTGCAACCAATGAGTGTTTGGGGCTTCTTGGGACCAATGTTTTCTCTAGAAATAGCTGGAATAAGAAAGAAAAGAAAATGGAAACAGGACAGTGACCTTGCTAGCCTAACAACAGAATCCAATCTACTAGTCATCATCAGCTGGTTATGGTTTGCATTCATTTTATATTATGGGTCTTAGACTATACCATTCAATCTTCAATTCTTCCTTTTGTTTTTAATTTACAAGATAAATAGCTGGGATTTATATGCATGTTATTGATTATGGTGGAGTAGTTTAACAGGAGCGAGGGGGATCCATTAGAACTGGTCCAGTTTCTTCTGTCTCTATTGGACCACATCTACAGCAAGTAAAGACACCGACTTATCATCATATTATATGGGCTCATTCTTATTCTAACAAATGTATGCGGACAGAGGAGGGTAGGGGTAGGGGTAGGGGTAGGGGTGATTAATTTTTGTTCGGTTTGATTTTTATCTATTAAACAACCAAACTAAATTTTTATAATTCAAAAAAATTTAAACCAAAACTGAACCAAAACCGGTTCCAACTGACTGGTTTTGGTTTGGTTTTTTAATGTCAGAAAAACCTTGGGCTTTGTTTTTTACTTTTTGATGGGCTTGTAGTGGGCTTTTTTAATGTCAATTTTCCTATAAAAAGTGATGGTCCAATTGGGATCAGCTCATTTATTGTGTTTTTAAGTGTTTTTTGCCACTAAATATTTATTTATATTAAATTGTTAATGTTAATTTTGTTTTCAATATTTCTTTTACCTTCCTAATATTTTTGTTAATATAAAACACACTAACGAGTTAAAATTCAAATTACAAAGGATTTACTTTCAAAAGCTTATAAAAAAAACAAATAACATTGTCATAAAATACTTCAAGCCGAAAAATCTCTACTATGCACATCATTCCAATCAAGAAGCATATCATTCCAATCAAGAAGCACATCAAGAATTTTGCACTTTGATTTCTTAATATTATTGACATCAAATTATGGAATTCCAAAACTAGAATTATAACATGATAAATTAAATTAGAAGATATAAAAATAAAAAATAGTATTTTTACCATATGTTTTCAATAAATAGCCTGATTTTTAAATTAATTATCATCCGTTGCTAGATGTAACTTTTCATTAAATTTTACAAAATAAAAATTAGATATGTTAGATTAAAAATGTATTAATTAATAAATCATAAAATAGAAAGTATAAGTTTATAAGAAAAATTACTTGATTCAAGGTTTTCGTAGATTTCAAAATCATTCATCAAGATTCTAATGTTGGTTGGAATTGGTTCATGATGCAACTAATTTTAACAACAAATAAGTGCTTGAACTGTTGCTGGAGAAAATAAAAACTTTGAAATTGATCGAGTATACGACCGCCGTGCTAAATGTTGATTTGAAAGCCACTATGGATATAAGAATAGCTAGAACATGTTGTTCAACCTTTGAAAGTATCTTATATTTTGAAGCATTACTTTTTTACCACCCTAAAATATCTAATTTATTATCATTAGAATCCTCACAACTATCAACTAAATACCTATCAACCTCATTTCTATTTTCCACACTATCTTTCTCTTGTAAATGCCTTTTGAATTAAGCTTAAGTGTTAACATCTACCTCTAAGTCATCAATAACATTAACATAATGTTTATATTTATTATCATTCACCATTTTATCAGCTTTTAAATAAAACTCATACAAGCTTACTAAATTATCTTTCACCTTCTTTGTTAGCAATTGTGCTGTCATAATCATATAACTTACCAAAACAAAATTTCATATATTTCAATTTGAGACGTGGATCTAAGACATTAACAACATACAACAAAAAAATCTGATTTACTTCATAACCCTGATACTTCTCAAACTTTAACATCATTTTCATCGTCATTTCACTTAAAAGATTATCTCTACTTTTACATAATTGCAACAAGTTTGCATACATGAAAATCAATTCATTGAAGAAAAAATTTGATGTGACATACAATGAGCCAGAAAATCTCAATGTAACCGTGTATAGATCTTTAAGAATTTTATCAAAGTTCTACCATTTTTCCAATCCTTCAAGCTAGGTGGCCCTATATTTTTTTTATTCCCCTCTGAATCAACCTCCAAAAAGTAACTTATATACCTAGGTTCACTTTCACCTAACCTCATAAACACCTTTTCAAACTTTTCAACAGTTTCTAACATAAGATAAGTTGAATTCCATCGAGTTGCAACATCCAAATACAATGATTTCTTACACTCTATATACAACTTTTCTGCACTCTTCTTAAATGCAAGTTGTCTAAAAGGTGAAGATTTCACAAACTTAATTGCATTTCAAATCTTAACAACCGAAACATTAATCTCTTTCAAGTTATCACACATAATGAAGTTTACAATGTTTGCACAACATCTAACATACAAATGCTCATTTGACAATATATTAGTTGATCAATCTTTCATCACATTCTTCAAATATGAAATTGTCACATTATTAGAGCTTGCATTGTCTACTGTAACAACCAAAAGTTTATCAATCCCCCACTTTAACAAACAATTCTTAGTAACGTGACCAATTGTCTTACCCATATGATTGGAAACTTGATAAAAATTAAGAATTCTTTTATGCAAATTCCACCCATTATCAATCCAATGAGTCGTTAAGGACATATAGTTAAGGTTTTAAATCGATGTCCATGTATCTGTTGTTAAGCATAATCGTTGACCCCTAAGAGCTGTCTTTAATTTTTCCTTCTCTTTAACATAAAGTTTCAAACTATCTCTCATAATAGTGAAACGAGAAGGAATGTCAAATCTAGGTTGCATGTTCCTAGAAAATAATCTAAATCCCTTATCCTCCACAAAATTAAATGACAACTCATCAATTATAACTATTTTTACTAGTGGTTGTCTACATTCATCATAATTATAACCTATTGCCTTAAGAGTGCCTACATTTTACTCTCTCGATTTACCCTCTTCTTTTTTAGGTTCTAATACCAAAACCTTTTACTTCTTATCAACTACAAAAAAAAACTTTTTGCATACTTTTAAATGACTCCTTATATTACTTATTCCATTAAGAATAGTATGACATGTATAATCTTTTCCACAATAATTACATTCAGCTCTAGGAGTTTTAGGGTCATCATCAAGTTTTGTAAAGTGATCACAAATTTGTAATTTTTTTCTATCATCAACATTTATTTTCCTTAATGTAAGGACTTGAGGTTGTTTACTTTATTATCCATGGCGGATCCTGCAGTGATCGATGTTGGGTTAGTGGTTGATGTTGGGGTATTGGTTGATGTTGGGGTAATACTAGTGGATGAAACATTTTGATTTTGAAGTTTTTTCATATTTAATTACCAAATGAAAACATGTTAATAATCATAATTTATATGAGACTTAAAGATACTAACATTAAAAAAAAAAAAACTCAAAAGAATATTGTAATAGTTAATACTACATTCCAACAGGTTTCCAATAATTTTTTGGCTTTATATGTGTTTGTGTTTTATGTCCTTCCAACAGGTTTTATGTGCATATCAAGAACAAGTTAATAAGAACTAACAAGAACAAACAACTTAACAAGAACTTAGGACACACACACACACACACACATGATAGGTTATAGTAATTTTAAAGCAGTAATTAGCAAAAATCATTCATTAAAATAATGCTGCAGTGGTATAATTTTTTCAATTCTGAAAAGGTTTACATTCTAGTTTATTGTTTTATTTTTTTAATTATGACCTCAAAGTCAAGATTTATCTTTTATAAAATATTATTTTGAACCCCTAATTATTAAACTTTTAGTTTCCTCTCAACTCTGATGAATAGAAAAATGTCATTGGAAGTTATAGTATTATAGAAGGGGGATCAATTGTGCGGGTTATCCTCTCTCTCGGTTTAATTAAGATATAGAAGGGGGATCAATCAACTTTTTTTTCTTTGCAGTAAGATTTATCTCGGTTACTGTTCTAATGTTCAATGAAAAAATTATATTCCCAAAGCTCTAATCTTCCAATAGCTCCACTAGATCTCAACTTAAGAATTGACTTGCTAGTCTTAATAGAATCGAAAACTTTGAGGGGAGAGGGGATGTTACTCTTGACTCACTACTATATTAGTTATTAATCTCAAGTTCTTGCATGGGAGATGGCCATTGAAGGCTCTTATTTAGATGTATGAAAATAGTAAAGAAATAAAAGATTTGGACTAGAATATGTAGCTAGGCATAACAATGGTAATACTGTGTGGTGTTGCCTGTCAACACAGTTGAGATCCTGATAATACTCTGTCTATACAAATTCATTAGCCACTTTACTGCTTCTATTTAAAGTTATTTTCTGCATTCAAAATTATAAAAAGAAAAATCAATCTATAAATCTACATTTAAGAGTTTTTTAAATGTATAAGAATAATTAAGAACTGTTGTAAGCTAGCATGGTAAATGAAAGCTTAAGAAACTAACTGGGAGTCTGGGATGCTAAATTAGGAGATGTAAATTGAAAGGTTGGGTTTGGCATGCCACTTGTGTGAGTTTGGGTGGGGGTGGTTAATGTTGCTAAATATGGTAATGACTTATGAAGATTTTACAATACCGATTGAAGAACGAAGAATTTTTTGTGACTGTGGACTTGTGAGTTGTGAGTGTTATTTGTGAATTGTGAGAGGCTATGTTGCTGTGAGGAATGAGGTGGGCGGCTGTTAAGGTTACTTGGTTAGAAAGTTTCCTTTTTTATTTATAGTATTTTTTTAATCTGAACCGGTTCGATTCGGTTAGAGTTGACCGATTTCATCCTTATGAAACCGAAACCGAACCGAACCGAACCGCTAGTTTTTTAAATATTCTAATCGGTTTTTTTTCATGATTTGATTTTTTCAGTTATTTTTTTTATTTTCTTGATTTTTTGGTTTTTTTCCTCACCCTTAAAGAAAGGTAACTACTTTTTGTGTATAGCACAGCTTGGTGGTTAGTGCACAATCCAGAAGGTAATTATCTCAAACTGACATCATATATTGATGGTGATTATATTTATGGGGAGGGTAAGTAGATGATAATGAGGTTGTTTGGAAGTGTGGTAACAGTTGTTTTTGAAAGTGTGTTAACAGTTGTTTTTCAAAATGTTTTTCATTTCAAAACACATTAAAATAATATTTTTTAATTTTTAAAAATTATTTTTGACATCAGCATATTAAAATGATCTGAAATCATAAAAAAAACATATTAATTTAAACTAAAAAATAAAAAAAATTTAATTTTTATTTTTAAAATACTTTCCAACTATAGTGCCAAACCCAATAATCTAAGAGGTGACACCGTAATCTAAAAGGTGGGAAGCGTAGTAGTAGTAGTAGTTCCTTAACATCAATGATTCTATGATCTTTACATGCAAAATCACGTAAACCATAGGAGATATTGCTCCTGTTATCATTTTCTGATGATTTTTTTATGGCTGGGCAAACAACAAAGGACAGCTGAATTCTCTATGTTCTTAAGTAGTTACCGAATGTACGTATGGGAATGATATTCATCTGGGAGTTCTAGGGAAGCACAGATGTCTCGTCTCACCTTTCAAATCGACTTTCAACTATCGTGTGGGAGTTTTGTCCTCGGCACAGGACTTCGGGCCAATATATGATCACTCGATATTGCTGCCAGCAAAGATACGGAACCGCAGGACAAGAAAAATTAAAGGCATTTACCACTCTCCAACAATATAAACGGCCTAAATTTCTTCCACCTTTTAGCTTTCGGCCACACATTGCTTTGAGCCCTAAATTCCATGGTGGGTGACCGATATGTTTGGGACCATGCCAGAATGTATATGTATAGCAGCTTGGGACCATCATGATCAGGATTCGTCATTGGAATTCTCCTGGAATTATCTGTATAATTATTTATACTGACTGTGTGATGCAAATATAAATAAATACCTTTACAAGGAGATATTGAAGAACAAGCTAATACATTAAAAAAAAAAAAACTAGTTGTGCTCCATAATTAATCGAGAACTATGCTCAAAGTTCGCAAATATCGGCGTGTATTAACTCTGGATATTTTTTTTCTCAAAGGGGCCGTTATGTGATCTTAGTTATGCTACATAATTTATAGTTTTTTAGAATCTTTGTTTAAAATTAGAATTAACCTTGTACTACTCATGACTCCCATTTATTGTTTACATAATATAAACGTACATTCTAAATGATTTTTTATTTATTAATGTAGGTGTCCAGGCTAGTTTGCAAGCATCTCGACTAATTCTACGGAGCCTAAAATTAATAACCATGTAAACCTTCAGCTAAATGATTCTTCTCTCTCTCTCTCTCTCTGATCGAGTCTGTAAAAATACAATTTTCTGTAAATAAATTTCTAATCGGTTTATTCGGTTAATTTTTTCTCGGTTTTTTCGGTTTAATCGGTTGGTCGGTTTTTTTGAACACCCCTAATTGACAGATTTGACCTTTGATCGATGTTTTGTGCAGAGCTTGAGCTCTAAAAGTCAAAACGAAATGATTCTAGTGGCATTAGAAAACTAACATTCATATCTTTCTGTACATATATGGCAAGAAAAATAAAAAGAGAAAGAGCCTTCAAAGTTAAATCTTGTATTCTGCCAGTGTTGACCTTCGGTCATTCCAACTTGAATATCTTGAGTTACAGAAGTCTATTTGATGAAAACTCAATTTTTTTGATTCCTGACTCGAAGAACTATCAGCCTATCAAATTTCAGTAGAAAAGGAGCTCATATGATTTTTCTAAGATGACACATGAATTCTGTCAACAGACAAATTTTGTGAAGAAACAAATCAAAATTACATCCCAAAGTATCCAAACTGACATCCAAGTCTCTATTTTGGCAATTTAGCTCCTCTAAATCAAAAGTCAAAGCTTGAAGATTTTATGCAAGGCTATTTCTTCTTTTTTAGAAAAATAAAAATGTAAATTGTCTACTTAGAAAATGACTATTTTGTAGAAAAGAGAGTAAGGTTTCTTAGGATATAAAAAGAAAGAGAGAAAGGAAAGAGGAAAACAGCCAACCAAGAGAGAGAAAACACCTCTTTCCTCCACAAACCTGAATTCAAGCATTCTTCTTTCTTTTTGATTAGTCGTTCAACAGACATGCAAGACTTAATTATTTTTCTTAGTTGTAAGGACACATAAACCTTCGGATTTCAAGAACTGTGAGATTTATTTTACCTTTTCTTTTCAGTTTATATGATGAATGAATATGTTTATTCTCATATGCTTATTTCCTATAATTGTTTATTTTAATTGCTAGAGCAGATTCTAAGTTATTATTGTGAACAATCTATTGCCAAGTTTGCTATCAAAACCGGAGTTGTGGTATATAAACTTGTGAAGCAACTGAGATTAATAATTGTGGCAGATCCAGATTAGTAATCTTAGAGAGAACATTCGATCGATCAAATCAAACATGAACTGCGGACAATTATGTTGTCTAGATTAATCAACTCATCTAGTTCTCAAGGCTGCCATTGAATTAAATTACTAGTGTGGACACTGTGGTTGTTTGATGGTTAGGATTAGTTATACAGCGGATCTGTTAACTAATCAAGTTAAGAAAAGATAAATATTCAGAGTATAAATTGACATTTTGCTCCCATGATTAGTTCTAATTTCTGTAGGTGGACGTTTACTTGTGACCAAAGTTTGTTTTCTTGATAAATTTTGATTTTCTTTGATTTAACATTGATTGTTTCTTTCTGTTTACTATAGCCATAAATAACTTCACAATTCCCCCCCAATTGCACATCGTATAACATAAAAATCTAAACTAAACCTTCCTTGTAGGATCGACTCCTTTCTTGCTTTATACTATCTTTTTATTTATTTAAGCTAGGGTAATTAATTTGTGCGACCGCAACATCGCAACACACAAGTATCAAACAATCCAAAAGAAATGAAAAAAAAAAGATCTGGGTCAACCTCGGTCAACATGCTAACCCCGTGACCATAGACACTGGATTGAGATAACTCTATAGAAAGAAAAGTAAAAAAAAAACATGAAGATTAATTCCCAAAAAAATAAATGTTGAAGGATTAATTTGGAAAACAACAAATTCAATTTTAAAGGAGCTAAAAAAGACCAAAGTCAACTTATATTAACCTTTGAAACCCGTGATCATGGTCATAAGGTTAAGACGAACCGCATAGAGGCAAACCCAAAAAATAATTATGCAAAATTCTCAAAAAAAAAAAAGCTCAGCGATGAAACTAAAAAATTAATAAATAAAAAAATTGAGTCAAATTGGATTAACCCACTAGCCCTGCAACCATAGGCATAAGATTGAGATAACCTTATATATATATAAAAGAAACCACGGAGACCAATTCTGAAAAAATCAAATATTGAAAGATAAAACTGAAAATAAATTAATTTTATAAAATGACCTAAAAATGTCCAAAGGGATCCCATGTTAAAATTCAAGACTCGCAACCCTAGTTATGAGGTCAGTGCTAACCCATGAAAGGCAAAAGAAATGAAGAAAAAATCTCAACAAAAAAATGCCAAGGGATAAAATTGGGAAAACAAATTCAATTAAAAAAAAAGCATCCAAAACAAAACAAACAATAATAAAGAGAAAGGGGATCAAATTCAACATTAATATAAATTAAAATTAATTCTAAGGGATGAAATTAAAAATAAAAATCAATTAGTAAAAGGATTAAAAAAATAAAACAAATGAGAACAAAATTTGATATGAAAATCAAATTAAATCAAATAATAGGGATGGAGTAGAAGAAAAACAATTATTCAAAAGAAGATAAAAAAACAAAATAAATAGCAATTAAAAGAATGATGACCAAATTAGATATAAAAATAAATGATAGGACAATTTCATACTTTAGCAAGGAGAAGAGAGAGAAAAGAGAGAAGAGAAGAAAAAATTTCATCGGGGTCTAACCACAATGTCGCTGCATACATCGTCGTACCACCGATAAGAGGATGTCGGCGCGCTTCCAATTCCATCGTGGAAAGCGGCGTTTGGCTACTGAACACGCTGCTCGAAAGGTCCAGGCAGCGTCCATAACCATTGTTTTTTTATTAATATTTTATATTTACTAAAAGATCAAGTGTCGTTTAGTCTTTCTAAGTAAAACAAAAAACACTAAGAGTAAAAGATGAAAAAGGCCATGCAAGGAAGCTTTAAATTTTTTTTATACCAAGGGTAGTTGAGTATTTTAACCGTGCATAAAAAATGTGAAAAGATTTATCTACCTCATCAATATGGTAATGACTAATTTACCCATGTGTGAAAAGACCAAAACATTATGAATTACTGCAGTGTTTTACCTATACATTTTAGATTTTATTTTAATAAAACATTATTTTTAAATCAAAATCAGCTAAAAATAGTCATTATACAATAACTATTCAATTCAAAAATTTAAATTCAAATAACAATTCAATCCAAAACATTAATGGATAGATGAGGTTCCAGGAATTATTATTATTATTAAATACTAATATCATTAAACTTGTATTTAGTTTAATTACCCCACCCCTAGCTTTTAACTTTTAAGAATTTACATATAACAATAATAGTAACAAAGTTTCACACTTAACATCTCGTATTGATGGAGTCTTAAGTTTAATATATTTAATTTTCAATGCTTTTGTATGGCCATCATAAGATTTGAAAGTCTAAATTCTTTAGTGTGTGAAGTATGAAGGGTTATGTGTCTGAAGGTTTGAAGTTCAGGATATATTAAAAGAAAAGCTAAAACATGTGCGAGTTTCACTATAGTTCTACACATAAATTATTGTGGATTACTACAGTAAAATTATCTTTTTACTCTTGAGTGAATAGAATTTAAGCCATCGAGCTAGGGTTTTTTGGTCTTTTTCTCAGGCTTAGTGATCATTAAAAGATTGTTTGGGGGTGTATGTTTATTTTTAAATTTTTTTACATAGTAAAAATTCTTCTTTGCCCCCCAAGATAAAAAAAAATGTTGAGCTACTAAACAAGGGTGTTCCTAGTTTTTCCACTTTTCATGTACAGTAAAAGAACATTTTTAACCGTAGAAAAAACAAAAGAGAAGCTTTGCCTTTGGAGGTATTTTGGTATTTTCACATAGGTATTTTGTGTAATTAAAAAGGTCATAGGGGCATTTTGGTATTTTCATATTTTGTTTTTAATTTTTTAATTAAAAAATGCTGGTACGAGTTCCACACACGTCAGCGAGTGGGTGGTGCCTGGCCATTTAGGTGGCACATGTAACACCTTCAATTACAATTTCTTATATGTTTTGTTTTTCATTTTAGTCCTTATTTTTTTAATTTTTAATTTTATTTTTATTCCTTTTATAGTTCCAGTCTTCCTAAATCCATCCCTATTTTTTGGTTGGTATTTCAGAATACATCCTTTTAGTTTTGATTTTGGTCATTTTCTTTTTTGTTAGAGTTTTATTTGTTTACAATTTAGTCCTTCAATTCTAATTTGTGTGTATGATGTTTTTCGATTCAGTCCTTCTAATTTTGATTTTTTTGTCCCCTTGGCTCTTTTGTCAAAAAAAATTCTAGTTTTTAATTTTACCCTTCAAATTAAATTTATAGTTTTTTTTTCCAATAGTAATAATATTTATTTTAGTTTGGTCCTTTTTCGTTTGATTTCTTATTTGTTTTATTTGCCCTTTTGTCAAAGTTCTTATGATTTTTTATTTTATCATTCAAAACTAGTTTATGATTTTGATAATAATAATAATAATAATAATAATAATAATAATAGTAATAATAGTAATTGTAGTGGTTGTAATAGTAGTAGTAGTAGTAACAATAATAATGATAATAATACTATAAATAGTGATTATAATGTTAATGTTAATGATAATAATAATAGTTTATTATGATGGTAACAATAGTGATGATGATGATAGTTGTGATAATAATATTTATAATAGTAATAATAATAATGATGATGATGATGATAATAATAATAATAATAATAATAATAATTATAATAATAATAATAGTGGCAGTGGTGATGGTGGTAGTAGTGGTAATAATAGTGAAAGTAATAATAGTTGTAGTAGTAATAGTAGTAGTAATAATAATAATAATAAGTTTATTATAATGGTTGTAGTAATAATAATAGTAGTAGTAGTAATAATAGTTGATGATGATGATGATGATGATGATGATGATAGTAATAGTAATAATGATTGTGATTATGATTGCAATTGCGATAGGAATAGTAGTAGTAGTAATAATAATAATAATTATTATTATTATGGTTATAACAA
>Ga0307517_10003586_pt1 | contig 24115 bp, 17 predicted proteins | sample 23_EM_MG_FD_194515 | JGI IMG/M metagenome (GOLD analysis project Ga0307517, IMG submission 194515) | Populus trichocarpa ectomycorrhiza microbial communities from riparian zone in the Pacific Northwest, United States - 23_EM | ecosystem: Host-associated > Plants > Roots > Unclassified | place...
CTCTCTCTTTCCTCTTCACTATTCATTATCATCCTTTTAAAATCTCAAAACTCTAAAACCTTAGTCACTGTCTCACTAAAGAAAATTCTGGAATTGACCCTTCAAGATCTATAATTTTACCCTTCTACCTTCACTTTTTTTTTTTTTTAATTCAGCTTGTGTTCGGGATGCCATGGCACCCATCATCAATAAAAAATAATGTTAGATATGGAAATGTTAAAAATAATTAAATACAATAAATGAGGACTACAGAAGCAATAACTTTGAATGAAAAAAAATCGACGTGCAAACAAATATCATAAAAAGGACCGAATGATTCTTTTTCGATTATCTTTTCTTTTACATGATATGATGCTATTTTATTGCAATAAAATTTACTTATTTTTTTATTAGTTGTATAGAATAATAGTATTATATCTGTACGTAGTAATATTTTTTTTTTTTATTCAGAGCAGTTCTATTTTTGTGTTTTTCTTTTTTTATTAGCTTTCCCTCGCTTCACTCTCACCCTTCTTGCTCGCTCTATCATGGCATCCCACTACCTTGGTCCTCGTCATTCCCTCCCCCTTGAAGAATTTCCTTATCCCCAAGGGTCGACTTCCAGGAACTGAAAATTCTTTAAGCTCCAGAACATGGAAAGTTTTGTTTGTCAGGAAATATATTCGTGTCTAAATATGGAATAATTAATATCAGCTAACTATACTACAGCAAAAGCCTTATTCAATATATATAATAAAAAGAATTCTCGAATCAATTTATATGTTAATTAAAACAAAATTCCTAATATGGAATAATATCAGCATTAACTACACTAATTTTTGTTTTTAAAGCGGCTGCGGCTACTTTTACGAGCAGTAGGAGAACTGAACTGCGATAATTTCAAAAACACGACCAAACAATTTGTGTGCAATGGGGTAAAATCTTCGTGCCAATCTTACATCACCTTCCGATCTATGACTCCCTATGACTCTCTTTCCCTTATTGCCAAACTTTTAGGCGTCCCACAAGCAGATCTCCTCCGAAAATGCCTCCATTCCCACCACCTCCCAGGTCGTGGTTCCCGTCAACTGCTCCTGTTATGCCCGTCAATATTACCAGCACAACGTCAACTACACACTCAAGCACGGATACGAAACTTCACGGTGGCCAACCAGTAGCGGAGCCACAATGGGGATTAAGGAGGCAATTGCCCCTTAATCTTTTTAAAAAAAAAATATTTTTTATATTAGAATTTTAATATAATAACTTAATAAGTTTAATTTATTTTATTAACTACTAATCCAAGCTCTTTTTTAAAAAAATTATTGTTCCTACCTCTCTTTCTTCTGTAAAACTTCTCTTTAAGTCCTCAACTATTAATTAATTAAGTAACTTCTTTATGCTTTATGTTTTAGGTGAGTTTCCTTCGTTTTTTTTTATTTATTTCATTGTTTAATTTTAGTTTTATTCCTTAATAATTAGTTATTAAAAATGTTAGAGTTTATGATAATTTATGGACTTGTTAAATTAATATGTGTATGGATAATATTATATGCATATAAATATGAATTGAAATGAGTTTTGATGAATTAATATGTATTTTGTTATGAATTTCATATGAAAAATGATGGTGATCAACTTACTAGTGATTAAAAATGAAGTACTGAACAACTCAAAAAATTAGGGACACAATAAAAAAATTAAAAAAATATATTAATATTTATATTTAACTCACTTGTATAAAACAACAAGTCAACAAAGAATTGTTGCAAATAATTTCACTAGTCCCTGAAAAATTTAAAAATAGATGAATGAAAGTTTAATTGTATATATTGAAAAAGAATATCTTTAATAAAATTAAGAATGAAGTCATTATGAAGCAGTTTTAAAATATAAAAACTCGAAAAAAATAATTATAATGTAAGTTTTTTATTTTAAAAATATTCTTAAATTAATTTTACTTGATATGAGTTAGGATATGCATTTTAAATTATTCTCTATATATAACAAATGTCTATATAATATTAAATATTAAATATTTGTTAATAATTTACCTTCTAATTATAAATTTTTTTAGCTCCGTCACTGTGGCCAACATCACCTACCAAGGCCTCACCACTTGCCAGTCCTCGATATCTCAGAACCCCTATGTTTTTCTGAATCTGACCGCGGGACTCATTCTCCAGAAACCCCTGAGGTGTGCTTGCCCAACTTCCAACCAGAATGCTTTAGGGGTTAAATACTTGCTCACCTACATGGTCAACTGGGCAATTCCATCTCTTACAAGTTACAATCCCCGGTTGTTCGGTGTCGACCATCAGAGGCTGTTTGACGCAAACATGCTGTCGTCCTCCAGTGTCATTTTCCCCTTCACTTCTGGTTCCTTTGACCGCTGAGACCACCAAAATTGAACATATCGGCAGTCCCTCCGCTTGCCCTACCTCGCAGACTCCCATTGCCCCCCTCCCCCAGCTCTTCCGATCACAATCGGGTGCATGCGGGTGTTGGGATAGGTGCTGATTTGCTCGTTCTTGTATTTGCGATCTTTGGATTTCTGTTTTGGTACCGCAAATCTCTCAGTACAAGCCTGTCTCCACTTCAAAACCCAACACACTGCCAATCTTTTAAGGGCGATACAGCTGCTGTCAAGGTCATGAAAGGGGATGTCTCTAACGAGATTGACATTTTGAAGATGACCAATAACTCCAACGTCATTAGGCTCTCTGGTTTCTGCGTACATGAGGTCAACACTCACCTTGTTTATCAGTTCACAGAGAATGGCTCTCTCGCTGATTGGCTTCTATCTAACAACAAATACCGAAGCCTTGCATGGAAGCAGATAATTCAGATTGCCTACGACGTGGCTGATGCCCTCAATTACCTTCTCAACTACACCAACCCTCCCTATATCCAGAAAAACTTGAAGACCAGCAATATTCTTTTGGATGCCAATTTGAGAGCCAAGCTTGCTGATTTCGGGCTGGCAATAAATCTGGAAAATGACCAAGATGGTGGATTTCAATCGACAAGGCACGATAGTGGGTACTCAAAGTTATATGGCCCCTTGAATACATCAAAAATGGAGTCCGCCCCGAAATTAGATGTTCTTGCATCTGGGGTTGTTATGTTGGAGCTCTTATCTGGGAAGGAAGCAGCTGCAGCCGCTATTGAAAAGAGTTCAGGTGATGAGTTGCTCTCTGTAACGATAGTGCGTGTGCTTGAGGTAGACAACGTGAGAGAGAGACTCTCTGGCTTCCTATACCCCTTGGATCTAGCCTTCCCAATGGCCCAGCAGGCTAAAAGCTGTGTCTATCATGATCTCAATACAAGAGCTTCAATAACTCAAGTTTTCATGATACTGTCCAAGTTCCTCTCGTCTTCATTCGACTGGGATCCATCCGATGAGCTTGATCGCTCTACGTCTTTTAGGCTAGGGAAGCTAGATCAACAACAGCACATTTCATGCCAACGTATTAACTAATATGTTTTATCAGACATGCAACTGCACAAGTGAAACACTGCTTTCTTAACACACCATGAACGTCATTGTCACTGTCGTCTTACAAGCTGTGTATACAATGTTGTTCCAAAAACATTTCCGAAAAATGGATCCCCATTACCAACAGTACGATTTATAATGGCCCCTCTTGAGCTTCTCCGGTGACTAGAATCCAACTTTGAGGTTCCAACATGTAAAGTACATTACAATCATTGGGTTTTTAAACCGGAAGGAAACAGCAAGATATCATAATTTACAGACAATTCAATCAGTGATGGTAATTCATATAATTGTCAAAAGTTGGTGACGCCATATGATATGAGAGAAGGATTTTGCCACACTGCCATCTTTTCCAATCGTGCATCTTGGAGGAGCATGCATCTCATTCCATAAGCTTACGCAGGATGTTCCAATATCTCAAAGAAGACGGATTTGTATGGATTGCCCGAAGAACCCATTTAAGTGGGCTTTGACATAATTCCACCGTAGATGGAGTTTTAAACCCAGCTTCTGATTGTATTGAAAGCAAATGCATTTGAAAGAAGAGTTCTGCAGGTCTCATTTCTGTAAAAACATGAAGCATATCAGAATAACCATGTATATGCAGGTGTGTGTGTGTGTGTGTGTGTGTGTTAAACACCCACTAACAGTTGATTAATCAGCACTCGGAAATAATATGCAACTACCACCAGATACACAGCAAGTGACCATATCAATCTAACTGGGCCTTCTGATCCATAATCTTTTGATGGGAACGAATGTAGTTTTTGGCAATTCAAAATCTTGAATAGGTATGCATGTTGTTAAACAACTAAACAATCTTCTTATCTGGAATGGTTGAACCAGATTGAAATGATGCTGATCGTGACTTTGTATAACTGTAAAACCAATGCTAAAATGCGTTCAAATTTATATCAAAAGGCAACCATTAGAAGTCGTCACATGGTGCATTGGTATGCATATTTATTTGAGGAGAGATGAAAACCAAACTATCACCCACTATATATCAGATACATTTCCATTTCGATTGCACTTTATAGCCTTCTGTAATGCATTTCAAAAAGTTTGGACATGGTGGAATTCTAGCACCAGTACACTACTAATAGCAGTGCCATTTGTTGCAAAATGAACTAGCAAGAAAATTGGCATTTCAGAATTATGTAAATAACAAAAAGATATTCAGTATCTTAAACAGTTCATACCTGGTGGCCAAGAATACCATTCAAAGCGGAGGTTCTTCTCCCAATTTTGCTTTGAGCCAAGGCTCCCTTCTGCTTGTGCTAACAGTAACGATACAATAGGCAAGGGGATGGTAGAAGTCGCATGAGCACTGGTGAGGCTACTTACAGCAAGAGATAAGTAATCAGAGCTACAAAACTGTCTGGCAAGCTTTATACATGCGACACCTGAAAGCATTAATGATTCAATTACAAGGAAAAATCAAAGGAAACAAACCAAAAATATTTAATCATTATGGTTAATTTCTTTGACAATTTTGAAAATTTGTTATAAATGCACCAGCCATCCCTATCAAGACACCCAAGAACTTTTAACATTGTGGGGTTATTTCATAATAAGCCGACAAAAATGCAGAAGTAATCAGGATAATTTCAGCTAAGTGTGATCCATATAAGTCAATAAATAACCAACTCACCCAAATATCTAATAAGCAAAAGACAAGTTTACTAAATAAAAGTTCACAGCATTTTCTGTCTTAAGGGAATTTTCAACATGATGCATTAATGTAATAGACCGCCAAAAACTCAATCTAATTGATGAATACCATGGCAGAGAAAAAGGCAGCTCTCAGAACTGGCCAGCGAACAAGCTTGCACAAGGGATTCTTCAGCTGAAAAGTACTCCTCCTTCCATAAAGATATTAATCCCAGAACCAAATTAAATACAGCTATCCACATATTCCATGAATTCTTCCACTCTTTCGAGCATTCCTTGAGGCTCAACACTGAGATTTTTGAATCACTTTCCACATTATACAGAGATTCAATAATTTTAAGACACATCCACCCTATATTATAATCTGTCTTCAGTTCTAGGCATCTTATAAACTGTTGCTGGAGGTTTGTATAATCATCCACTGCAGCATAGGCACGACATAGCAGCAAGTGTCCAAAAAACAGGTAGTTATTAGGAAGCAAAAGTGATGAAGCATTTTTAGCATGTTTGATACAGCCTGCTATATTTCCACCTTGCAAACTGATCTCAGAAGCACAAAGCAAAAGCTGAAACTTTTGATATTGATAAGACATGCTTTCTCTTGAATAGAACTCATTGGAAAGTGCCACCAAAATTAAACGCTCAAGTACGGCACAAATTTTGCTAGGGAATCTCTCTTCCCGAGCCTTCTGTAGAAGATTAAGTATAAGCAAGTATTGAGCCCTATGGTTCCAAGGTTCTTGGCGCATGTATCTGCACATTGAAAACAAAAACAGGAGTGTTTACTCATTCCAATACAAAATAAATGGGTTAAAGCATATTTTTATAAAGGAATCTATCAAATCCCACAATTTATGCAAGTCACCACCAACACAAGCACAAAACAATACACATGCATGCATGGTGGTGGAACCGGACATTAAATTTTGAAGGCAGGCGACTTTGAATTGCATCCACTTCTTGAAATGTAACTTGGTTGATATATTATCTGTCCTTATTCCTTTCTATTTATATTTTTCTTTAGACATGTTCTATCAATTCACTGATCTAAATTCATTTCTTGAACACAGGAGAATGCTTATTTGATGAATAAAAACTACATGTGTATTTCTTTTAGGAGAGGAAAAACTCCTCCAGTCTGTGCATGTAGGAAACAGCACTGTATATTTTCCAAAAAGCCACAGCAATATGAAGAGTTGAAAAAGTTAATGATTTTGTTTTCAACCTTCATCAAGTACAAAGATCGATTATTGAAAACAGAGAATCGTATTATAAGAATGACACAGAACAGTTACTATACTTCTGAAGTTCTTGGACAGCTCCAGGTCCATTAAGGCATTGATAACCACATGCCGGGTAAGAAAATTTTGGATCTTTATTGCCAATTGCATAGCAAGCAACTGCCCCAGCACCAAGAATTTCACATCCTGACTTTAAACCTTGCTTGCTTGCACAGTTAGGAGCTTCTGTGACGCAGCACCTACTAGCTACATGAGTTTCTTTCCATTCTTCACATGATAGCAAAAGATGACCGAGTAGATTCCTGTTGAGAGAGGTACAACAAGGATACAAAAAAATTATAACTAATGATACTGCTTGCTGAAGCTTGGATAAGCAATCATAACATTCATCAACCTTCAAAATGTTTAGGTGGATAAAATTAGGAAAGATGTCCATGATGCATAAAAGTATATAGCTAATTTGACAATGTGAAATCAAACCGAACACAATATAATGAATTTCCAAAAATTCTATGCAATCAAGGAAAATTGCAAAATTTTGTCAGTTTCCAAAATTTCCAAAAATATAAAAAATATTTTACACAAACTGAATGATGGGGAAACCAATTACGTGTGGAATATGCTCTAACTTGTGAGAATGTGAGTTCACATATGAAACAACAAGGAAATCATAATGTAGAATCTATGACACATAATCGGAATAAAAGAAATTGTTGCTTTTATTACCAAATTCATGCATACGGACCATTGTACATACTAGAATGTGGATACTGACATAATTTATTATAGACTTTAATAAACTCAATATTATTAGAAAATATTATAAATTCAAAATTTTCTTTAGATAACCAAATATTCCATTCATGAAAAGTAGTAATAAACTCAATATATGTATCACAGATGGATATTTGATCATTAGGTTTCAGCCAAATAGCTTAAATAGTTAAATCTAAATGTAGGTTGCACAGGAGAACAGACAACAACAGCATAAACTAGAGTTCTTGAAATATCTTAAAAGATAATGCACAGTAGTAGTTTCAATATCTACCTAAGCAAATTACTATTGGGGTAACTGTGAAGAGCTTTTTTAATGTGGCTAATTCCACTCTGAAATCCAAGGCAATAATCTGATCCATGTTTAACCTGCACAGCCCACCGACATAAGTATGCACCGGTAAATGGCATAGCCCAAAATAAGCAAACTCCCTGTTCAAATATAACATCAGATGTTCAAGTAGCAGCAAAGAAAATAAAAAATTTACCAGCTTAGCAAGAGCTGTTAAATAGTGTTTTTCAATGATCTCATCGTGGGATAAAAGAGAGTAGTGACTGCTTGAAACAGCCTGTGCAAGCCGATTACTGTGATCAAGAGCATGAATGGCAGATGCTACAATCCAGACTTTTGTACTCTGGAGAAATTCTTTTGGCATTTTCAGAATGCTGGAAACTGCCAAATCCAGTCCAGAAATGTAATACAGCATTCTGCAGATAAAACTAACAGAAGCTGCTGCAAGTGCCATTTCCATTGCTGAAACACTGGAAGCCAGATTTCTTACCACAGAGAGCGCATGGTCATTCTCACCAAGTTGCCATAAACAGAAAGCATATATCTGCATACCTTCTGAATCAAGCATACCTTAAACAAATAAAAACTGATCACATAAAAAGGTCCAGGGTTTAATTCAACAGTATGATCACATTAAATAAACAATCTAAGATTGCTAACAGGGATCTCATAAAAAGAGGCTTCTCATTACACTTATTGTTTACTGAACTTGGCCATAAATTATAAAAGTTAGGAGAATTCATATATGTTATTAAAAGCATTAACGATATTGAAGAAGCCATACATCACTTCACTCCTTTCTTGCATAAGATACTAAATTAAGCAAAATAAAAGAAAATAAATACAAGTGCATAAATGTTAACCAGAACCGAACCTTTTTTTCTCAAACTTTCACATTCTTGTACAGCATCAGCAGCATACCCAGCCTGCACCAAATAAAGGCTTTTGCTAAAGAAAGGGAAAAAAATATAATCACAAAATTTACTCACATCATGCACAAAGCAAGAAACCTTTGAATAAGATGTAAATACTTTTCCAGGTCGACAAACGCAATACAAGCAGAAATATAAATTACCTTACTCAGAGATCGTGCCAAATTAACTGCTATCTCTTCGAAACGAGATTTTGATGTGTCACCTGAAGAAATGTTGATTGCACAGCGTGCTAGACGAAACGAAGTAATAGCAGCCTGATACTCAGATCGTGCCTCACAAACTAGACCATGCAAGTTATGAGTTTCGGGATAGTGAGGGGCTTTCTGGACTGCCTGCCGGATGGCTCCAAAAACCTGTAGAAGCAACAGCTTCCTAAGCAAGTTGCCCAGTTGATTTGAAATACAGATGAAAACATATTTCTTCAAAAGAGGCAAATATCTCATGTGTAATTAGAAATTATAGTACCTGTGAAGACGCAAGGCTCCCTGAAATCAAAGCAAGTTTAGCAAGACCAATTTGGAACTCTGCGACCTGTCAATCAAAGCAATGATTTGAACAGATCATGCCACTGCAATGAGATAACCACCATAACCAAGTAGCATTAAAGGATGTGCAACTCATACATTAAATGCAAAATTCCTTTCTCTTAAAGCATATTCAAAGAGCATAAAATTATTAGATGTTTACAGGAAGTATCTGCACAGCTCGTGAACAGCTCTCGAAAGCCTCCTCTGGTGTCAACTCCCTGAATTACAATGCACCATTTGTGTTACGTAGGGATTTATATCACCATAAAACCATGCATTTAATACTATACAATTTAGGAACCTACCTAATTTGACTATCAGCTGACATGCCTGCCCATGGCAATGAAAGTGAAGGATCTATACTTCTGCTGCAATCAAATGCCAACCTTGCCAAGTTCTTCTCTCCTTCTTCTCTGTAAAGCTGTATAGACCAGAAATTTACGAATTTTTTTGACATCGCCACCAATATCATATATATCCAGATTTTTCTGTATTTATAATGCCAATTGTGCCAAAGGCCCCAAGCTGGGGAATTCACATGGCATTCAGGCAAGTGCAAAACTATGGGAATGTTTGTAACTCCAGAGTCAGGCTAATGTAGCATGTACAAGGCAACAAAATGGTTTCATGAGCGTAACAGTATGTTTTATTAGAAAAGAAGTAAAGTCCAAACATGATAATGGAACCACATGAGAAAGAGAGCGGAGAGGGGGGATCTAATTATGAGATTTATGCAAGTACCTTCCCAAGATATGCCCAAGCAACAGCTAAGGAGACATCCAATTGCAATCCCCTGATCAAGGCATGCTGTCTCAAGGCATTATGACCAGATAAACATCCCAGTGCCACCCAGAACTCATAATTGTCACCCTCGAGTAACAAGGCCCCCAGAACCATCTTTTCTGATAGCTGCCTGGTGAAAACAATAGTAAGTTCAGAGAGAAAATTTATGGTAAGAATAGAAGATAAACAAAACAATATAAACCCAAATCATACCAAGGATGCTGGTCGTGCCCATAATTCTCATTCATAGAAGAAATGAGATCTGAAGCAATTCCAATGTCAATATAAAGGTTGGCTTGCCATGGAGCCAAGTGCAGAGCACGTTGGTACGACCTTTTGGCAAATGTGGAGGCCAAATAGCAAGTTTGCTTCCAGGTAAGGATGGAAGCATGGAAAGTCTCAACATCAAATTCTACACTCTGGTCATCTTCCATCCATGGAAAACACTTTGCGTAGTTAAGCTAGCAAGGAAAGAGACATGCCTGAATTATTAAATTTGGTAAACAAACCTGGATATTGAATTAGGGTGCAAAACACATTGCAAACGTATTTTACCAAAAAACAGCATGTGCAAAAGTTCTTTAACAAAACAAATGACAAGAGACTAATTCAAATAGCCTATCCTCCTCTCCCACGCTCTACTTCCCAGGAAATTCCATAAAAGGTGTCATCATTCTCTTACTCAACAACAAGCAATGCAGTAGCAGAGGTGGGCAGAACTACATTCACAACAACGATACCACTACCAAACAAAAATATATAACAATGAAAGATGTTGGTGAATTCAGAATTTAAAGCCAAACAGTTTGCACACATCTCAAACTAGTAAATTCAAACTTTAAATTACTCTGATGAAAAAAGTCCATCTTTCATTTTTACTTGGTCAGAGGCCAGAAATTAGTGGTATTTAAATTTGAAATCAGTAAATATGAACGAAGTAAGTATTATTGAACAGTTGAGGCATTAAAGAGGCGGACACCGGTGAAGTTTAGAGAGGCTCACCTGAATGTCACCATGCAATTTCCAGATACATGAAAAATTTCCAGCCAGCTGAGCAATTTTATCGGCAACCTTGCACGCATCCTGTGGTCGTTTTAGGAACCAAAAGTTAGATATTTTCATATTGACATCACAAAAATGTCCGAGACGCGATTATTTGAAGTCATGCTGACCAACCTCTAACAATGAAGCTCCCCACCTAAATGCACCCATATTCATACATTCCTTTGACCAAGCAAGGAGTCCAGAAGCTAACCCATAGTTTGCAGACACATTTTGAGGTGAGATCTCCAAAGCTCGCTGAAACTGCTCAACTCCCTTTTTGCAGAAGACCGCATTATCACATATCATCAATCACCTCCGAATAAATAAAGGAATTTTGTATTGAAGGAGACACATAAATGAGACACGTCTTTTCTCACAAGCATGATTAGATATAATTAATGATATGTTTTATTAAGAAATAAATGCATGCAAAAATAATGCCTCAGCGCATTCTATTCTAATAAAAGATGTAATAAGACATCAAGTTGAAAGGTCTATGCGTGTTCATTCTCCAGCTGTGGAAACGTACTTATATGAACATAAGAAACCGAGCACTGTGAAACCTCAGTAGTTCAGGTATTGAAAATTAAACAAAGGAAGAGTACCTTTCGGAAATTTCCGAGCGTCAAGAAGATATTTCCACTTTGAATGAGAGCAAAAACTCTCCTATCCTCCAACTCAATGGCTCGTCCATAAGACTGGTTAAATTGTTGTGGCGAGTAGGACAGTCAGTGATTACGGGCATTATTAATTTGAAAACGAAATCACAAGAGTGTAGAGTCAAACAGTAGGAGAAGGGTACAAAGAGGAAGCGTACCTTAGTAGCAGCAGTATACATGCCAAGTTTCTGGTAGGCAAGACCCAAAGCCTTTATAGATAGAAAAACGAGATTAAATATAATGGTAAGGAAAAGCAGGTAAACTGAAAAGGAAGAAAAAGACTGGGTGTGGAAGAGGAACATACTTCCCACAAATCAGGAGAGGTGGGAAAACCTCGAATGGCATGCTGAAGAGTATGAACAGCTTCAGAGCATCTATTATGGTGGAGGTGAATGTAACCCAGTCTCCTGAAAGCCCAAAAGGCTCTTGGTGATTTTTGAGAGGCTTCAGTGCAGAGAGAGAGCTCCAGGGTCTCCTTTCCAGTCTGGTCCAAAATATCACAAAGTGCATCTCCGCTTTGAGAATCGTCTGGGTTGAGGGAGACAGCCCTCTGGTAGCATTTGAGAGCCCTGACCTTCTCCTTCTCGTAGTAATAATGACCCAAATATTTGAAAGCAGTTGCATTCTGAGGGTTCAGTTTCACTGCTACAACAAAATGTTCTGCTGCCTTCTCCTTGCATTCGCATCTTTCCCACAAATACACTGCCTGCAATCAATCGATGCATCATTATTTTCTTGAAAAGCTTCTGACCAAGTAGAAAAATTAAATGAAAAAACTGATAATTACGAGGTTGAATCGAAGAGAGGGGTCATCAGGATTGGCTTCTACTGACTTCTCTAACTCTCTCAACTCCACAACTGCAGCTCTTTGCTTTTCTAAATCTTCTTCTTGTTCTTCTCCCTGAAACGAATTAAAGCAACCGTCAAGTTCTAATTACAATTGCTATTATCTCTCGTATTCTGCTTGGAGCACGAGAGAGACTAATCAAATACAGACCGATTTCAGCATTTTGGGAGGAAAACCCTAAACCCCTCTTTACGCTACGTTCGTCTTCTTTCTTCACTCTCTTTGCTTTTCACTCGCTGTGCCTGTACCTTAACCTATACGGGAAAAAAAAATATTCCAGAGAGAACAAAAGAAAGGAGGTTTTATAGTTATGCCACGTCAACATCCAGACCCGCCCGATTTTTAATGAAAAATGATTTTTCTTTTCTTTTTCGTTTGTTATGATAAAAAATAAAATAAAATAAGCGAATTTTTGAGCGTGTTACGAACAAACTCTTCTTAATTCATACCTTGGAATATATGCTGAATTAAATTTAATTATAATTTATCATGGTTTTTATGGTTTGAAATACCTGACAATGTTAACTATTTTACTCTTAATTTAGAAATAATTTTTTATATAAATTATTACTCTTTGTTACAATGATTCTTATGTTTATTTAAAATGACATAAAATATATGTATTTTAAAGAGAATAAAAGAATTAGGTTAGCAAAACCAAAAAAAAACAAAAAGAAAGATTCAGGTAAAAAACAAAAAAAAAAAAAAAAAGAAATGAAATGAAAGATTAATAACATACCACGTAAGAAATAAAAGCACTGTGACAAGGATTGGTGTCAAGTAGAGGGGAAAAGAGAAGTTATGTTGCCAAGAGTTATTGGAAGAGAAGAAAAAAAATAAAGTTCATCATGCTAACATGTGTATATTTTCTTATTAATAATTTTAATTTTAATTTTAAGAGAGATTATTGTGGCAAATAAGAGGATCTCCTTTTGATTTAGTTTTATATATTTTTTATATATAAATCTTATTTTATTTAGAATTTAAATTAATATTTTTTTAAAAAAATCAAATACGTGCAGCCTAGCCTACCACTTCACTGGTTTGATTAATATTTGATTAATGCTAAAGGATAGAATAAGTATAAATTAAGGTGTAAAAAAGAAATAAATTACGCGTTTGGCTAATAAAGATAAAGAATTTATTGGTGGGATTTTTTTATCATTTTAAAACAGAAAAAACACGTGAACTTATCATCATGATTATTTTCATATATATTTGCTGTCTTGAACCAAAGTACTGTAGCTAAAAGCAATGATAAGGCAGCAGGTAGAGGTATCCGAAGTGGAAGAGATCTGTAATTAATGTAATTGATGGCATCTAAAGGCACTTCACATAGTCTCACCGATCAACTTCTTCCGAAACAAATATCAATTAACTACAGTACTGAATCAAACAAATATCAATGAAGAGAAAATAAAAGGTTTGTGCTGATATTATGGTAACACGGTACTACTGATAAAGGGAGGGTTGGTCCTGTCCTGTTATTTGGTAACTTGTGCAATCACACTGCTTAACGAGTTGGCCTGCTCCTTGGCCGTCTCCACCAACGAATCCTGCGTTCAAGATTCATTAATCAAGAACAAAACATGTAGGGTTATTATGGTGTGAGAGATCGAAGCAAGGAGGACATATGTACATGTGTGCACACCAGCCGTATCACTGATCTCTTGCTTGACTCTTGAAGCTCACCGGCTATCAAGATTTCGTCCAGAATATAATACGCCTGCATGCACGCACGCACGCTCTGCCGTGTTATTTCCATAATTATTCTCCCAGCTTTGGAATGTTTAAGATCAATGCACAACTCCCTCCACACACTTTTCTTTGTTTTAATTGGCACATTACAGAAGATTTACCACCACTTGTCATGATGTGATCATGTTTTCAAACCAAAAACCATGCCTCCCCGCATCTCTAAACACACACTTAATCGATGAGATGAGATGAGATGAATCTTCTATAATGTGCTAGTTAAAACAAACAATAAAGTGTCAAACGAGCTGTAAATCAACTCTAACTATAACGATGCCAGACCCATCATTCTATTTAAAAAGATTTGTTTTTCTTTACAAAAGATATCGATTTCAAACCTCTAACTATGACGAAAAGGAAAAACGAAGATGAAGAGAATGTTACCTTGTGGAAATTGAAGATCAAGTCCAATTCACAAACCTGATAATTAAGAAATTATACAAGGGGATAGGAGTAAATGTTTCTAGTACGTAGTATGCATGCGTATATATATAAATATTCACTGGGTTCAGGTAGCTAGGAGCTAGCCAGCCAGCCAGCAGGCTTGCTTACACTGCCAAAATAACGATCCAGTATCTCCACATAATGATGAATGATATCAAGAACCTCCAGTTCGTTGTCTTTCTCATCAACACACATGCAGAAATAGAGGCCAGCATACCTGCACGCATCGGCTTAATTTCATAAATCACAATTACCAGTACAGTCTTAAGATCATAATAACATTCTGCGAAACATATAACCTTCTATACACAACCCTAAATCCTCTCCACTCCACGAAGTTGCAAAGCTTGGGACCCCGATTTAGAATGATGCCACTCAGCTCTCGGATTACCTGTCCAGTCCTTAACAAATTGAGTTTTGCATCCATGATGATCGGTACTACCTAATTCAAATTAACGTGTATGTATAAAAAACAATGTGTCTATCATAACACTACCGATCGAAGGAGAAGTTATTGTATATAATAGCTGGTTACCTTAGATCTTTCACTCAGAGTATAAGGGGAATACCATTTGGCCAACCTCACCTTTCCCTGGCGACTGACAAGAAGCACGAAGTGAATCTGGAAACCAACAGGCTAATTAATTAATGCCTAGACAAGTAGTAGATGCACTCTGTGTAAACTCTCAATACCATTTGAACCCTTTGATTTTTCGTGTTTTTTCTTTCCATTAATGGCACTCCAGGTAAGATAGACACGATCTAACGGTCAATTGCATATTCAGAATTGAACAAGAAACAGAAACAGATTGCGTTATTCTTCTTCTAAAATAATAGCAACGTCGTCCTTACCATTGTGAAACTTGTAGAGAACAGAACACCCAAAGAGAATCTGTTAAATTTCAATCCCTGTCGATTATAGGTAGAGCAACTGAGATCAATAATAATAATAACGGTGTGCAAGAACGTAGCCCATTTTTAACGGGTCTTTCCTCAAGAAAAGGAGTTAAAAGGCGGTCCAACCAAACAGGTGGCTCCCACTCCACTCATCTTGTAAATGAATGAATATCGGTCCCTCTCCGAGTTAACTAGGAACATGGGAGGAGAGCCCGGTCAAGGCAATAATTATTCCATTCCAAACACAGCCTTGTGCCAGCCAACCAATTTCCCAACAGACCGATATATTTAAAAGTCAATACTGCTAGTGCTCACTCTTAATTAATTAATTGCAATCAAACACACACAGACCATGATTCTTTATAAAAAAAATAGAATTTTCCTTAATAATTACACTTACGTTAATTTACCGGGTGGTTCCATTGTAGATTCGCAAAACCACCTCTACAATTCCAGCTACCACTTTCTAGTTTCTATACAACATTCGCTCGTTATTTTGTTCAGGGGAAAAAAATGATCATTTGCAGATATGTATTATACAGGCAGGGGCAGTGTGTTCTTTGATCAGACCATTGTTCTCCCTTTTGCTAATTCTCCATGGATCACATACCGAAAAGATGAGCTTTGCGACAACCAATGGATGCTCTTGTTAGCCTTCCCCCTCGTGCATTTCCTCATAGCCTTCAGTTGCCCTTCTGTCAGGCACTCACTTATCACCTCAATCACCCCATCCGCGTCTATTGACATGTCCTTCCCAAAGTACCAGAGTATTTTTGGTAGGAAAATCTTTGACTCCTTGTGCACGTAAACTTTGGATTGAATGAACTCTTCTTTAGCAACCTTGAGTTCCTGAAAGATACTCTTTGCTGTGTAAACTCGAACCTAAATTGATCAAACAAAAGAAGTTGTATTGATCAGTTCACTTCAGCCATGACTGGACGTATACCACTGTTCTAATTAATGGAGTTACGAAATTGTGATGTGTTTGAAATGAATTATTCATACTGCTGGATCAGAATATGCCCCTGAACAAAGCGCAAAATGAACGAGTGGCTCTGGGTATTCCAAGGCATAGACATGTCTGATATTCCCTGTCTTGGATTTCCTTCCTGGAGAAAACAATGCTTGTAGCCACTGCATTCATGAGGGTTAAGAGCATTCATGAGGGTTAAGAAACGCAAATAAGACAATTGAAAATTTCAAAGAACATATCTTGCTTATTTAAATAAGAATAACTATGAATAGATTTTCTGTTTACTTTGCAAACTCTATTTTCTTAAATAAAATGACTAGGCTCATTCATTAGGCAGCTAAAACTAATGCTTAATCAGGATTGTTTGGTTTGAATTCACAGTGCAGACTGTTCAAATGCTCAAGACACCTCCTTTACAGTCTTGAATTTAAATTTCAAGAAAACATTGTCGGCCTACCATAGATACTAGCCAAGCGTACCATAAGATATATAATGCTATTAACTTGATCTCTTTTCAAAACTCTGCATCTCATCAGTTTATGTAACACCCTCCTCCATCCTAAAGTTGCCTTAATACCCTCTAAACCAAGGCATTTTGATCATTCACGCCATGGAGCCAAAAGCTGAAAGAACGCAGAGGAACATACACCATGTAACCAGATGTTTTCCATTATGTATGCATTTTTTTCCCCAACAATTTCTCTGTTTATTCGTTCACAACACAATCACACACCCCTTCTCAGTATATATGCAAGAACATCCACGGATATGATTAGTCTATAAGTGCTATTAGGTTTTAAAGTGAAAGACATACTGGTTCTGAGTAGTGTGACCGAATACCCAAGATGGAGCTTTGTATAACGCACGCATTGATGCATTGTCCACCCACATTGTATGCTGCCTGAAAGAAGTGAATACAATGATGACACAAGTACAGAATAAGATTCATGACAAAAACAGATAGGATAGGTATACTGATGTCAACATTCTTTACCTTCAAAATGGATGCACTTTTCACCCGATTATGTGTCCCATATGCTAAATATGCCTGCCAAGAAACCTCATAAGCACACATCTAATATGCATTGTGAACAACAGCAATAATGGTATCAATGTGCAAAACACTAGCTGGGTGAATAAAGGTAGATATGTCATTGCACATGTATAGATGATTCAACACGCATGTTATCACAGGTTGTTCCTTGAGAATTATAAAGCCAATTAAATGAGACATGAGAATCACTATCATCTGGGTCGAAAAGCAAAGCATGGATCATCCACTGGTTGTTTCTGTACTTTCAGATTGTTTAAAAGACAAGCTCATATCATGTGGAAGCTTTGGCATTTGATGTGGATTATTTACAAGAAATTATAAAGAATAATGGTTTACTATCACATGAGCAACTCACTTTTGTTCTTTCGTTCTATCTACAAAATTATTCTATTTCATACTACAGGTTACTTATTGTAAGTGAGAGTTCAAGAATATTCAAACTGCTAGTCCACGCACATGCATGACCAAGGCATTGTGAATGTTAATCCAAAACGCAAGCTTCTCTTCACGCTTCAACTTCCTTGGATCCACCTTCTCAAGCCTTTGAACCAGTGACCTGTACAGCAATACAAAGTAAGCGAGAAATTTTGGAAAATAACTCCTCTGAAGTTGATCTTTACAAAGAAGTGAAATATCAGATGATTCAACCCATTCTGCCACCTTGTAAGCCAACAGTAAGGATTTAACCAAACAACCCACTACCCCTGATTGCAAGTTGCCCCAGGCTAATTCCTATAGAACAGATAAAAACTTGAAGCTACCAAGAACGCAATTAATATGATCAATCATTTTATATAACCAATGTGATAGAAAAGGCATATTCTGACCACCTGAAATTTTTTAGCATAGTGGCAGCATAATTGAAACTAGCATCATCTAGATAAATGTTCAGAACTTCAAGCATTGTATCATATGGTCCGCTCTCTCCTTTCAACCCTTGAAGTTGACGCTGAAACATAGCATCTCCATTGCAATGCGGACTCCAGTTATCAGAAGGGTTGCGAGAGGAAAATATACTAGAGGATGACAGGGATGAAGTAGGAGAAGCTGCCAAGCCTAATTGGCTATGAAGGGGGTTGCAAAGTCTGCAGTAAATGGAAGATATGCATCTCACAATGTCTTCAGAGAGTCTATCAGGAATGCCAAGATCGTTAACCAAGCAAGAAGCACGGAGGTGATCTGCAAGGCTGTGACGACCAGAATCAACATTCTTCTGCTCCTGAAAATGCTCAATAGAAATTTCGATTTGATTGTCACAAATTGCATCTTATGGCAAAATCACATGCAGTTGTGCAAAGTGATGTGAACAGCGTAGCTGTTTTAAAGAGATCCTGGTGATCAGGCTAGTTACCCTTGTAGATGTTGACTGTAAGCTAGCAGTGCAACTCTGACTATACGGTCCTGACCAACCATGTGCAGGGGAACTTTGATCATGGTGGATAATATCACCCGTCTGTTGATGTACTTTTAAGTTGTGTGGCGATTGAACTTGTAATGGCGATCCTGTCTTGTATTGCAAATGGTTTTTAGTCACATTTGATAAAGCAGGTAGCTGCTCATTGAAAGCTGTACGATACAGTGAAAGAAGATAACGCTCCAGATGCAATATTTCAGCCTCAAGTGTGGCAATCTCCTTCCTCAGTACAGCAGAAGACTGAAGAAAAACGAGGTCAAAATTATATCCAAGAAAATATGCAAAAAAGAAAAGACAGCATCCATTTTGAGATATTAGCTGATTCTAACCAGATATTTCAAAACAGAATTAAACCATTTCTAGCACTTCTTCGTTTTTTTTCGTTTTTGTTCCCTTTAATTAAACACCGTTGGCTAGTTCTTATGATATCCGATCCTGCATATAACGCTCCACCATATAGTTTGGATTGCTAATATTATCACATATGCATAATTCCAGTTAAAAATTGGCATTACATGATTATATAATACTGAACCTTTGGCGTTGGAGTGTGATCGCTAGGAATAGATATGATGGAACTACAACCCACTGTGTTCTCAGAATCCCAATTCAGTGAAGCCTCGCGAGACACTGTGATCTCCAACTTTGCAATCTGTCAAAATATAAAGAAGATACATGGATGAGTAATACTTTCGAAATGAGCACTGCTTTTGATCTTGTAGACATCGGTAAACAAGGTAGTCGGCCCATCAATCACATTAGAAGGTAATTGAGTCGACAGAACTTCTGTCTTGAGAGTAAAATGAGATCCCTAAGTTCCTAACACAGACAATTCCATAAAGAGAGCCTAAGATTGCACTCTGATGGTGTTGGAAAGTGAGGTGAAACTAGAATCAAAAACATTTTGTAAGCCTTCTTCACGGAGTGAAATGACATTTGCATGGATATAATAGCAAGGAGGATGACTGATTCACAGATTCTATATTGATTGCAAAGTGGTGAGATTAATGAACATTAAAACACCATGTGATGGATACTTACAGAATTCGAAAGAGAGGACAGTTTGGGTGACATGTTCAGCACTCCGTTAAGCATATCACTGTCTGGGACACTGCGAATAAAGCAAATTAAAAGGTCTTTTGAGTTTGGGCCAAAATGTGGTGGCATGGCATAGCAGGAATTAAAGAGATTACTAACCTTGAGGAGCTCGGATGTGAAATAGAGGGACAAGAAGAAGAGAAAGAGCGCCTATCAGGACCGGACATTTACTGTTTCTGCTCTGTTGCAAGAAGTTAGTTTAGCCGGCCTATAGAAAATCGCAAACAAAGAAGCAAGCAGAGCAACGAACAGAGACATACATGAAAAGTGCAAGATGAGATCATATGTTGAACAAAACTAGAAGAATTTTGTAAAAGGAAGTGATACTAGTAGCAGCAGTCGTCTTAGGATTACCTTTTCAGTAAAAACTTTTTAGATGTATAAATTCGAAGCCTCCAACTTTAGTTAAAGCATGGAGGGAGTTAAGTAGCGCATATAACACATCACCATCATCATAAATTTTGGTAGGAAGAGCTAGAGCACAAACAATCAAGCAAAAGACCTCTCTCCTAGTCCTACACAAAAAAGAAAAGAAAATCCTCTACCCTAACGGCAAGACAAGACAACAAATTCGCATGTGGTAACCTAAAAACGATCTTGAGTATCAACTATCGATGCATTAAAGAAAACAACGGAAGGAGAGAAAGAAATGGACGGCCCACGGTGAGTCATGGAGTAGGTGAATATTATTTGTTAGGAGGGGGAAGGGAAGGGAAATGAAAGGAACAGCATAACATACTGAAATGTCCTGTAGATGGGAGTGGGGACAGGAACCACCAAGAAAGGGGTAGAATGGAGCATTAAAAACAGCAATTATTATTGTGACTCATTAACAGCTGGTGAATGATGACACCTCACAGTGGGAGCGAGAAGCAGCAGCAGGAGGAGGAGGAGGTTAATCATGCTGCCTATTTACATAAAGCTCATTAATAATTAGTTCTACTACTGCAAATAAATAAATTAATTAATTAATTAAAAAAGATATCTATCACAAGAGATGATATCATTAGGAAGAAAGTGGAAAGTAGAGCAAGATGACTGCAACTTTGCAGGCCCAGAAGAGGAGCAGTTGGCCTTCTCTTTTTTCTCTTTTATGTTCTGGTCACCCAACCCCCCATGATCAAGGTAAGTGCTGGAATGTATTCCCCAGCTACTTCACCAAGCCCAGAGCAGAAGAATGACAGGTTGATGTTTCATGTGTGACACTCAACCATACTATCAGAAGGAAGAAAACACTAAACATGTATACATACAGTAACCCATGAATTTGGAGTAGTTAACAAACGTACAGAAATCGGTCAACGCTCCACTAACTCACCTGGCGCAAGGGAAAACAATCAACACTCTAAAGTCTTGAGAGATTATGAGTCTGAATGAATGATTAACCTGTAGCACATGACTGATATTTTAATATAGAACAACAGTTGCTTTGGGAGTGGGGCAGTGGGCACTGATTACTTTTCGTTTCGCCATCACTATCAGTTTCGTACGGGTGTAATACTTTTTTGTTTTATTTTCTCGGGGCAGTCAGGACTCGGAACTAGAAGAAGAAGGAGGAGGTTAGTTAAATGGCTTGGAGAGTTGACCATCTTATATTTTATTTACTTTAATTTAATGCTTGCTACTCTCTCTTCTCTCTTTATAAAAAATGTAAACGAGCTTTTTGCACGCTGACGGTGAGAGGCGATATTTAAAATAAATTTTTATTTAATTTTATAATAATTAAAATAAATATTTTAAAAAATCTCAATGATTTGAATTTTTGAGTAAAAACGTGTTTTTAAGATAATTTTTTTATTCTTGTGCTTCTTTTTTCTTGTGAGAATATGTTTTTTTTTTTTTCAAAAGTGAGGTTTTTAAAAAAAAAATTGTTATAATTTCAAAAACATGTTACAACAAAAACAAAAAACATGTCTCGATGATTTTTACACAAATACATGTACAAATAAAGAATAATTAATTTAGAAAATTACAATAAGAAAATATTAAAATAGATATTTTATTCTCACTAAATATCCATGAGTAAATTTTTTAAGATATTATGTAAGTTAGGTTTATATATAATTATTAATGAAATAATTGCTAATATTATATAATCGTACTTAAAATAACTGGGTAAATCTTTAGATATTGTCTTAATAATTCTATTTTAAAGAATATTATTCTAAAAACAGTTAATTAAAAACAGATGATGGGATGGGTTAATAAAAAAAAAAATTAGCATATACGGCGTCAAGACTCTAGAACAGCCTGAGCCTTGAAAAAGTCACCCAACCCGTCATTTACAGGCAGGTGCTGTATTGTATTCCCCAGCCACTTCAATAAGCAGTAACTCTGGGATGCCTGCCTCACAAATAACAAATTATATAATGTTTAGGAAGTAGTTGGTGGTTATTTTTTTAACTCATTTTAAATAAATAAATATTAGAAGGGGAAGTGAATATGTTTTTGTTTTTATTTCTTATCATAGATTATATTTTGTCTTTTTTTAAAAAAAAAAAATCTCACAAACTAACTAATTGGATATCTAGATAGAGAAGGTGGTCAAAACATACCCCGATTTTCCTTGCCTAGTTTACATCTTTTTCCACGTGCCACCTGTACTGCTACTCTAGCTCCCAAGGATCATATATATACATCCTTTTTCTCTCAGCAAAACCACTAACACCAGGGTGATAAAATTAAAAGACTTATTTTCCAGTTCTAATTCCAATCAAGAATGGAAGACTCAAATTCACTTGAGAGATTAGAACAGGAGATGGTAATGCATGAGATTTTCAGGAGAAATAAATATTGTTTTTTATTCAATTTAGGAATTTTATTGTTTTAGGAATTTTATTTTTTCCTATTGAGTTTGGGAAATTTAATGTTAGAATTTTTTTCCTCTTTAAAAATTCAAGTTCAAAAAACTAATTTTAAATAGGGTTGTTTGTTTTATTTTTTACTTAAACTTTATAGCATGGTAATTTTAATAAAGAAATTGTTTACTCTTGTCATAGAATATCTGCTACGTTTCAGGTTTTTCTTGGGCTCTTCTTGTTCAACCTCGCTGCTGAAGTTGTTGAAGATGGATTCCGTGGGCATACAAAGCCGGGAAACGAGTGATCAGGCTGCGTTAGTTATGGAGTCGCCACCAGAGAAGGAAGCCGTCACTGAGGGCTGGAGAGACGCCATCAACAAGGTGATCGCCGCAGTGATGGTTCTGCATGTCGGTCCTTCGACATCGAACTTCCTCATACGGGACCGCCACCGGGTTTGTTGTTGATAAGAATCGCGGTATCATTCTCACTAATCGACATGTCGTCAAGGGTAAAACGCAAGTTTTAATTAAAAATATATATATATTTATAATTTTTACATTACTTTATAAGAAAATAAATGAATAATTAGCTTGAGAAGACTATATAAAATATTTACAAAAAAATATTTTATTTTCATTGAATATTCATGAGTAATTTTTTTAAAAAAAAATTTACATGTTACATTCAATCATAAAATAAATGTTAATATTAAAAAGCTATAATTTTATTTAAAAGTTATGGTATGATTAGATGATTTTTTAAAAGCATGGTATGAGTTTTTTTTACTCTAACAAAATAACTTTTATTCAAAATACATTTTAAATTATAGTTATTCAAATTAATTTCTTTAGGTAAAAAAATAATTTTCACCTAAAAACATTTTAGAAATATCAATAACTCAATTCTTAAATTCAAAATCACTCTAAAATCTAAAATCAAACCAAGTGAATATATATATATATATATATATATATATATATATATATATATATATATATATATATATAATATCCTACATCCACATTCAACTATAATTACTATTAACCTCGTTGGTCGTGTTTTTCCGCGATGCCGGACATTATTTTTTGTATAAAAAATAATGTTATTGAAATGAGGTTAAAAAATAACATAAAAAAACCAGTCATGATAAATGTGTAGTAACATTAATTAAACCCATGACAACATTACTCATTTTTTGAGCACATGCTATTCATAATGAAAGAATAGACAATGTAAAATAAAATTATACGATGAAAGCCTATTTTTTTACCATCAAGAGCCACAGCACACGCCGCCTAGAGCGCATTGTGGCCCAAACATGCTGGAAGTTTTTAAAATTTTGAAATATTATTTAAATATTAAATTACGTTATCACCCTCAATCAAACCAGCAATTACATTAAAAAAAAAATAAGATAAAAGAACA
>Ga0307517_10003587_pt1 | contig 24107 bp, 34 predicted proteins | sample 23_EM_MG_FD_194515 | JGI IMG/M metagenome (GOLD analysis project Ga0307517, IMG submission 194515) | Populus trichocarpa ectomycorrhiza microbial communities from riparian zone in the Pacific Northwest, United States - 23_EM | ecosystem: Host-associated > Plants > Roots > Unclassified | place...
CGACTGACGGGGACACGTCCGGCACGGAGAATACCAGTGAAACATGGGGTGGAACCTCGCTCGAGACAGATGAGGTTGTTCCGGTCCCACAGGTCCGTCGTTCCGTCCTCATTTCGTCCCGTCTCCTCTCACAGCCACTAGTCGTCAGCCTCTCCACTTAGGGATGGGGTCTCTGGACGTGGATCGAGTCGATTTGTGACCGGAGTGGGTCTATCAGACACCGAATTTCCAGGACGTCGGCGTCCACGGGAACCGGAGGGAGAACATGCGCTCCCGGTCGATGAGTCAAACCTCCTCGTTAGTTTCACCCTCCATGAGCTCCAGCTCCTCTATCACACTGATTCTATTCCCGATAGCTTCGGGGTTTATACTCATCTGTGACAGAAATGCTTAACAATAATGGGTCGCAGCTAGAGAGGATCCAGAACATCCTTTCAGACTTCCTCGATTCCGCCCTCCCTGATGACGGTCCAGTACATCCCCACCAGCAGCCTCGGCCTCGCCAACCTCGCCAGCGGCAAGGCAGAACAAAGATCGACCTCGGATTGAGGGTGAGACTTCATTTACACTTCTGACATTATCTTTGGAATACGACGCGCTAAGTTTTGTATCACAAAGGCGGAAGTGCGCCAGCACGCTCTCTTGATGTTGGGTCGAACCGACAGGTCTTCGCTGGTGCCAGATCCACCACCACCACACGTCATTGAACAGTTTAACCTCAAGCAAGTTCACGGCCCTAGCAAACGCCTCGGACGACTGAGACTCGATCTAGACGGCCCTGTAAGATCTCCATGGAATGTTAAGGCCGCTCAACGTTTTCGCAAGAATTTCAACAAATCACGGCTCTACCATCAGTGGCCAAACGAAATAATAGAGGAGGCTTTCTTGAGGCACACTGAAACCATCCGGGCTCACTACCATCAACAAATTGGTCGTGTGTCATCGAGTACAACCTTGGATCGCAGTATACGGTCTTCTCGAAAGAGCCGCTTGAATACAGTAGGTGTCACCCCTTCTGCTTCCCAGACGTAATTCTTACTCAAATCGTCTAGCTGATTCGCAACAGACGGTATATCTGTGATATGGAACCAGAAGTGTCTCGATTCAAAACCTATGTAGACCAATTGGCCGAAGGCGGCATGAGCGGCGATGAAACTGATCACCGTGGTGAACAACCCATCGCTGGTCAACGCAAGTTCTTTGTCGTTCGGCCCGGGTGGAGGTCCCCGGAGGTCACCCGTTGGTTGCGTGTAATCGACGGCTTATACACGATCCATCGGTTTTCTCTCAACGGTAGAGCGACTCGCGGAAATTGGGTTCGGCACCGTATGGATTCAGACAGAACGGCCTGGGATAAGCTGCCTGTCAGCGGTTTACCGGAAAATTTCTACGATGCTTCCTGGTTACAAGGTTTATCTGATGAGGAAAGGGATTCCCTGGGGATTCAACCCCCGGTAGACCTGAACCACTCCGCTGGAGTGCTTAGGTGAGACAACCTGCCCACCCGACCAAATACACGATCTGATGACCCAACCCAGGACTGTTTCTCAAATTTTGGGGGTCGGTCTTTGCTAGTCGCCCATTTTCCCATAGAAATAAACAAGGAAAAGCAGAATAAGTACCTCCTGATGCAATACGAGTTAGTTTCGTTACGCTGAACGATTGTAAGCCTACCTGCCAGCCCCATTACACTTTAAATCCTTAGGGATCGACGGGTCTGTTCTCCGTCGTCAGTTCGGCCTTTGTCATCGACGTCCATTCAGGGCTCCAACCCGATCCAAACGAGCAATCCGCAGTTATCTTCCGCACGATCCTCCCCACCCCTAACTGGACCGCAACCCCTGCCGTTCCACTGGTCCAGGGAGATTCTCTCAGCGGAATCAACACGTTACAGGGCTCATGTGCGTGATTCTCCTGGTCTCGCTGCTTATCGCATTTGTCGCAATGCTAGGGAAGCAGTGGCTCAACCGGTACTTGCAGAATGCTGGCAGGTCAACCATTGAGTGTTGCGGAGACCGTCGATGGGGGCGTAATGGACTCAACAGATGACCTTTCCAGCTTCCCCCGGTAAAGCTCCGGATCGTCCTCCTTTTCCTCCTCGCTTGTGGACTTTGCGGATACATGTGGTCCATACCCGCATTGCTGTAAGCCTAATCGCACACACTCCCCGTATGAACACTTGCTGGCGAGGACAACCCCGTGGAGAGTTTCAAGAGCAGTGTTTTCTGAAGAATACTATAGCGATTTTGTACATCTTTACAATTTGAATACAGTCGGTTCAACTCCACATTGAACAGCATAGCCTGATCGCACCGGACTCCCACCCAGGTCCTGTTCGGACAGGTTTGCTGACTGGGAGTATTCGACCGCCGTCCCGCGGGATGGCAAGAGGTACAGCTTCAGCACTTTAGCTGTCCGGCCCCGCCACTCCAAACCTTAACGATCCACTCGTCTCGCCACTGCCGATAAGTGAACTATCCACAAGGCACAACGGACTATGTTTATCTCTTCTTCTATGTACAACATTATTATAGCACCTAATCCAAAGGCTTTCGTCTAAATAGTTTATTTAATATACTAACACGGCATCGTCTCACTTTCTTCGGCACAGCGAGTGTCCAAAGATACTCACCCTCGCAAACTTCCTCCCCTGCCCATACACGACCGAGGGATTGGAAGTGGATGAACCCCTGGGCGAGAAATTCGGGATCCTGAGCCAAGAGTACCAAAGAGACCTCCCGATTTTTCTCCAAATTGATTCGGGTGATTTGAGACAATGGCCCATCTAATTGGCTTAGCTTGTCCACCAGTTCAACCTGAACGCTATCAGGATCTCTCCGGGCAGTGGGCCGAAGCTCCAGGATGAGCTTTTGAAAGCGAGGTGAAGTTACAGAGTCGAGTGTGGACGCGATTGGTAAGAATGAACCGTTCGTTCCCACAGCCGTGATGAAGATTTGCTCCAGAGTTTCGCAAGCCGCCAATGAAAGAATCGGAGCACTCGCTAGACCCAATGATATTATACTCGTCAAAACCGTGACCTAATCATAGAGACGTGCAAATGAAACTCACCGTGCGGAGACACTGCTATCTGTAATCTTCGTATGGTTTTCCCAGCGCACGATATGAGCGCTTGAAGAGGAACCGTGTCGCGAAAATTACATCCGATGACCGCCACCTTTTCGTAGCCGTTGGACTTGGATCCGAGAAGTGAGAGGAACGAGTTTGACTGATCATCGAACTCGGAAATGCGCAAAGTTTTACACGATAGCGTCGTGCATTCAATGTCGTTGCTTTGGTCAGACGCCCCGATCCAGTGTGGCGCGTGTATGGTGACTTCTTGGAGGGTGGTGAAAGCCGAAAGAAAGCGGATGATGGAACCAGGGCGCGCCGTAGGGTATAATATATGCAGACTCTTAACAGTGTGAATGAGATTGCGGAGTGAATGTTGGGGTGGATTTGAATCGAAGAAGGTAAATGAGACGGAGTCGATGGTCAAGGATTGGATTGGATCGAACGTCTTGAAACAATAACCCTGAAGTATTGAGGGAGTTACCCAGAGATGTCTGCGCTCTGGGTCGTAGGATGTTAAAGGAGCGTCTGTATATGTTGAATTAGTAAGAATGTCAAAGAAACTTATGTGGAACGCGATACGTTTTGAGTTGGGAGACCAGCTCCAGGACAGCAGATCGTCGATATCTGCCAGATTTGCCCTCCTAAAAGCCTGTTGACTACATCGTGCGTTCCACCGTTTGCTCACGAGCGAGCACGCCGCAAGAGAACTATACCCACCACCCAGCTGGTGAATGACGGAGTCGACTTGGCGCTGAGACTTTTCGTCGGGGGTGATATTGTACGACATAGCAGAAGCGTTAGAGTTGTCGGATTGAAGCAGCTTCCGGAGAGGGGAGGTTATGTCGACGACGAGGAAATCTAGGAGAGTTTATATTGCCCATTTGTCGCCATTGTCCTTTCAATCACATCGCAACCAGGTACTCTCGCGACAGATAGAGCTCATGAGACAGGCCAACGATCCTGTGAGAAGTATCGTGCACAACGGTCGATCGACTCCCTACAAAGGCGTATCACCGAACACCACGAAGTTCGTCCCAAAATGTCCAAAGGAGCCGCTCAAGTGATCTATTCCGGAACATGAGTATGCTTGAAAAGGGCAGATACAAGGGTGTATAGGTCGGCTGAATTTCCGACACTGAATTTTCTGGTCTTCTTTCACGGATTGAACAAAGTCGGAGTTGGCGTTCACAGATTGCGGTGTGCTTCCAATACGCAGCGTTACAAACTCGTCATACGAGCTTCTCATACGCACCATTGCAAGCCCATCTAAATCTTCTCCACTCACCGGAAATGGGACATAAACGCTACACCACACCCGGTGAGGGCTGACTGTGGCGACAAAGAGGCCTAGGCCAGATCAAATGAAGCGCTGATCGAATGAATGGCAGACACGATGTGATTGATTGGAAGGGAACCCGGAAGGAATATTTCTGAAAGACCTGTCGACCGAGGAGGCTGTGCAAGGATTTCCAACTCCGATCACGAATCGCACCAAAATTCCCCAAATGCGTGGACCCCGCCTAGTCCTTTGCTGAAGTGGCGGGAACACCAACGGTCGAACTGATGTGCACCAACGACTGGTTTGTGACGGAGCTCGAGTCGTACATTTCGAGCATGAAAATTAGTCACCGCCCTCTTTCAGAATTCCAACCCGGCATCTTGGCGCGCCCGGTACCTGTCCGCCCGCGACCTTCTCACGACCTTCCCAGGTTGTGCCGCGCAAAGTAAGTCCTCAAAGGGCATCAAAGACGCCTTTGGTTCCGAAACAGCGCTATCTAATGAGGCGGGTGGTCACGTCAAAACACCAAAATACGCACGGCCAGCGCTATGGTACGATTGCCACAGTGTAAACTCCCAAATCCGGGATTAATACCGTGACGGTAGTTTGGCTCCGAGGTTTGTTGTTACTTCCACTGGTAGCTCCTTTATTCCATAACCGGATCGTTTGCAGTGGGGACGACACCCCTCCTTTCAATGGTATTTTATCACCGTTTCTGGGCTTCGGGAAGTATAATTATTTCCAGGATCTGTTTCCGGGATCTGGGCTCTCCGGGGACCCTCGCGTTGTCACCCCTTTTCGGTACTCTTTCTTTCATGGATCGGGTGGTCCTGGTGTATTCCGCCTTTACCCCCCAGAAGAAAAAAGAAAATCGGATCAATGATGAAACAAACTTCTATCTGCTCAGTGAGTTGGAAGGTCACGCAAGGCCTTGTTACCTTTAAATGGGTTGTCTTTCAGTTCCAAGCTTTGGTAGTGGTCGTGCGGCCTCCCCCCTCACCTCTCTTCTCGACCAACGGTTTCAGCCACGATGACCGAACCCGATCAACTACCAACTTGCGCCAAAGAAGAATGGAACGACCTTTCCTCAGCACTCCTCAAGATTCACCTTCACCACGTCAACCTCGTTTTACCTACTATTGTCTCCCTCCAGAGTCCGCGGTCAGTGGTGGACCCCCAGCTGGTACACCCAGGATATCAGGCTATAGCCACCCCAGATGACCCGGTTGTGCGTCCAGCCCATCCAGACCCCATGCAAATGATTGACTCCGCGGCCACGGAGCTTGCGGAACCCGAACTACACCCCCCTGTGCTTGCCCAACCTGCGCCCGGTCTGCGACGCCCCCCTCACAACCCCTCGCACTCTCTCCCTCTTGATAACGGGTCACTTCCAATTTCCACCGTCTACCCACCTGCTGCCCCTACTCCTACGTCCTCCGCCGTCCCCGGGCTTGACTGGAGTGGACTCTGGGAATCATTCATAGCGAGGGGCGACGATGGATACAAGTGTACATGGTCAGACATTACCCACACTTGCCGATACGAGTCTCGTTATGGGCTTGTGAAACGACATGTTCAACGGGTTCACTTCGGAATAAGGTATGGTGCCTCTGTCACAAAAGAGGTTTCGCAACCACTAAATCTCATTCAAAGGCGCTTTGAATGCGCGATTTGCGGCCATACGTTCTTTGACAGTTATACACGCAATGTCCACCTCAACTCTCAGTGAGTGCGAATAAACGGGTTATACACTGAAAACTGAAGTAAGTTCCTATAGTACGGGGGAGAAGCCCTACCAGTGCCGCGACTGTGGTTTGTACTTCACGAGCCCGGCTGCGAGGTCCTATCATAAGAAGAATTTCCACTTGTGTACGTCGTGGTTATGCAAGATTTCCCGACCTAACGGCTTTCTTTCAGGATCCCATCGGTTACGGAGACCTTTATGTTCCGCCACCCGAGGTAGTCAAATATGTCGTGTTTCTGTCATCTCTGAGTGATAAATACAAAGGATATTGCCTTTTGCAACCGCCGTTTCATCCAATCGGTCTCTCTTGGTTATTGCGGGTGCATCGCCGGAGGGATACCGTAGCCCCTCCCCGCTCATCCCCCTGCTCGGGAGCAGACGGCTAAATTGCCATCAACGAAATTGTCGGTCCGTCCGAGTCAGTACGCGCCAGTACACAGAGGTCCCGAGGATTCGCATACCGCCATCAATATCCCGCCGGGTGCTTTCGTCCAAAGTTCCGGCTCTTCTTTTGCACTTGGTACGCGACGGTATGTGGTGTATGCAAGAGTGCTTGTTTCATCGTGGCGTGTGACTTCATACAAGGTCCAACAAAAGGTCAAACGGAACGAGAAAACCAAATAATATTCGCCAGGGTACAAGTGCAGATACAGAAAAACATATGTATGCATGCGGAAACACAGTACGGGGTCTCGGACAGGACACAAAATGCAGGTAGTCGACCCCTTCGAGTACCACGCCCGCAGCGGTAGTCGCTGCGAGGGTTGCAACGGGCACCGAATGCAGTGAGGGTTGGTGTGGAGATCCTGATTAGTGTAAACGTGGTGTAGGGTCGAGAGTACCAGAGCGCATAATGAGAGAGGCGCCCGAGCCACAGTAGTCATTGCGCGTGTTGAACGTTGCGTTGGACTTGGAGTTGAGGTTGAAAACGTTCAAGTCAAAGCCCCATTGACCCCCGCCATAACTTCTATCACCGCTTGGAAGCCCCAAGCTTCGACGTTCGGTCCGCGACCCCTTTGCGGCAATGGTCCCGATGATACCCAATGGTACGGGACCAAGAGCGCCTGGGGGATTTGCTGATGACTCGATGACGGACGATTGGTGCCTGGCATGGCGTCTGTAGAAATTGTGTGACGTGACCCGGGCGCCCAATTGTTGAAATGGATTTCAGTTTATTAAATAGTATGTGAATGAATGTCTTTGACTTATAAGGCAACTGTCAGGACCCCATCGACATCCAACGCGTCGGAACGCATATATCGTCTCTAAACCCCGATCTGAAATTCGTAAAGTACGACGCCTACGCCACTGTCCGGTGGGGGTCTGCCGGGGCCCCCCTCTCAACCCGCCCCGGTCCCCCAGATGCACAGGTCGCTCCCATTCAATATGCCGTCTCCCTGATTTCATTTCTATCGTGCACAAATCCATAAATGTAGTCGTATCTTGCCTCAGCTCAGACAGTGAGCCTGCCTTATGACTCAGCGTGCGAGCGCATTGCCTTCACACCATGATTGCTCACAATACTCTGACGGATAGCATGTGGGTATTTGCCAATAAAAACTCGGGTATCCGACGTGCGGTCGCCCAGTCAGTGCTGACAACCCGACAGAGCGGTCGGGTGACTGCACCTTCCTCAAATCCTCGTTTATGCATGTCCGTTGTAACATCACGAAAAGTCACACTATTACGTGTATTCCTTTTCGTACGCTTATCTTCAGTGTCCGCCATTGTCCCTGCGACATTGATACGGCAGGAGACGCCATCGAACGACTTTGATGCTCGGCTATTGCTTTCCTGTTCCCCGCCCTCATGACCGCCATTGTGCACCGTCCGGAACGTACGGGAGAGTTCTTTCGGGCCTTCCTAGTCGGTCTCCGGTTCGTCACCAAACATAGAAGTCGCAACGTAGAAGTCCGCCGCTGTCCGACTTGGAAACCCGCATGTGAGAAGTACTACTTTTAGCGGTCGCCAGGTGTCCGGCTCAAGAATGTGCTGCTAGACCGATCTGCACAATGTATGTCCGTAGTGCTTCATTTCGTCAGATACCTGTTTCAGCAGGTGCCTGGTTAGCATCAACCATTAGCGGTTTCCTTCCTTCGGCGGGTCTGCAGGCCTCGCAGCATTCACCGGCTCGCTATGTCGGGGGATTCCGATTCCCCAGCACTGGGGTCGGCGATAGCGCTGTTTCCGCCAAACCCAATGATCTACGGGTCGGGGTGCCGGTGAGTCGGAAGATCGCCGGACGAGACTTCTGCGCGTTTTGCCCTCTTCTTTGTCCTTCGCCTCACCCGCCCTTCTCTTTCGCAGAACCCATAAGCTACACTTATTCCTGCCGATCTTTCAAAGCCCACGTCCAGCTCTTCATTCATGATAGATTTCTCGGGATGTGATCAACGGCCTTAAGCCACAAAATAATACACGGATTGATATATTTTGACTAGTCAATCGACGAGTTGTCCTTTCCAGCTTTGACTCCCTCCTCATGCGAGATAATCACTCGGTCACAAGGACGGCCACCTCGACGCATCGTCCTTTTCTTGATTTGGTCTCCGTGTCTGTAAACCCGATGGTGGGATTTTCCCGAGGGGCTTGAGAACCCCTGTCCACAAAACTCGCAGAGAAATGGCTTCTCCCCAGTGCTAAGTGTGCACGTTATTACTCGACCACGAAAGACAATCAGAAGAGTGCTCACTGTGAGTTGTAATGAAGTTTGAGCGCGTAGTTATTAAAGAAGCTACGACCGCAATACTTGCATGCACACGACCTAAGAAGTGCCATACACTTCAGTCCCGTTACACTGAAAATGCACAGCTTACTCACTTTAAGCAATAGTGCATCCGCTTAATGTGTCGTTTTACCAAATCGATTTGCGAGGAGAAGCCGCATGTGCCACCCCCACTCATCCACAAGCAGGTTGCCTCCCCTCCATCACCCCTTTGTAAAAATTTGAGAATGTGGCTCGGATGATTGGACGACTCCAGCTTTGTCCCGGTGGGGAATGATTGACCTGAGCGATCGCTGAGGGTTGCGGGGTGTTGGGGGTGCTGGAAGGTGTCGTGGTTGTCTTCGAATGATGCCTCGTGGACGATCGCCGAGACGGCGCCAGACGCGTATGATTGAGATGAATAACCGTCAGAGACCTCCCGAAATAGAGCACCGTAACCGTGAGTAATCCAGTTTGGGTCGGTTTGGTACGGATTATCTTTTCCGAAGGTGTTCAACGGCTCTGAATCGTGCGCTTCTCGGATGAGGTAGGGAGGGTTGTCGTTAAAATCCATTGCTTCACATAAACCGTAGGGCTCGTGGAGGGGGTGCGCGGCCATAGGCTCCATGGATACCAAACGAATCCAGTCGGATCTACTTATACACAAAAAGGGTTTGTTTGTGTATGTCCAAAACTCAACGAGGACGGAATCTCCTTACCTCGGCTCGGGTACACGTCCAGACATCCCCTTTGATTTGAATAAGTCGCTGATTTTAATTAAACGTTGATAAACAGACGTTGTGTTAGGTGCAATGTCTGATCAAGGTGCGGGATTCGAACATACCAGGGTTGCTTCCATCACTGATCCACCACCGAGATCAAGCGCATAAACCATGGTCCACAACCAGTAACTGGCTCCAATACGGTGGTTATTGATAACGTGGGTATCCCAGGTGAACCTAGATAAACATCGCGTTAGCTGATGGAAGGCGTACTAACAGGCGGTCAGTTTTGTGCAAAAGGTAACCTCGGCAAAAAGATCCTTACGGCTATGACCATGCAAAAATACACAGCCTTGTTTCCCCGAACCATCACAATATCCTCACAGTCGTGTAGTCCGCGTGTTTGGGAGGATCCTAGTATCTCCGCGCCGGCCAACTGACGAGAATTATGGGTACCGTAAAATATGTTTCTTGCATGATATACACGACGTATTGGTCAGCCCTAGCTAGCGGATGGAGAAAACCACAGGCTGTTGTGGATTCAGGATTGAGGTACAACACAGGCAGACATGGGACTCGCCTTCGACCGAGACTTTCCGTCGTTTGTTATCCAACTGTGCCCCTCGTGATCCGTTGGAGAGCGAAAGGAATTCGAAGGCCGCTCAGGGAGGGCGATGGTAGGTGTAGTTCCCTGGAAACTCCTGGTTGTGTGCTGAGCCTCGGTTGTCGCTTGTTTTGTCGAAGTACATGCAAACACGAGAAAACGTGTTGTTCGACAAAGCGCCACTTCTGGGTCTCCCACGGCTGTGCGCCATCCTTACCTTTCCGTTTGCTCCCGCTTACTCATTTCCTACCGGAACCCTGCTTACCATTATTCCGATCTCGAACGAACCGGATTGTATGTCACCCACTTGAGGCGGGATCATCCGTGGCATCACCAAGTCGAGGAAAACCTACGAGGATCTCAACCATGGCGAACGTCGAACCTACCATCACAGGCTCTTACACTGATTCTCGAGTTCCCTCGAGGATATAACGCGAGCCGTTCATCAAGCCCCGTATTCAAGAACTCCCCCACTGGGAATACTCTTGCACCATTCTCGGCCATTTGACTGACCCTGAACCGCGCAGTGAACTTGGATATCACTTGGTTATTTCCGTGCTCCAGGTATCATTCCATAAGGATCCGTGAATGCAACCTTGTTGGAGAACAAGAATACACGCTAGCATACATGTTGACAAGTAGGAACGATATTTACGATTCCCAGGCCTAGAGGCACTGTGTTGTCACCCGACCCTGCTGATCCTCAAGTCTTCGCATCCTCGCATCCACTTGACGTTCGTGCGTATTCATTTGGTGTCCAAACCGACTCCGCGCCTCGTTACGTAGGTGATCATTCAATCCAAATTTCCCATTCTCAGGTTCACCGAACGCTTGTCCGATTCGAGTGATCGCAAATTTGCACAAATCGAACCATACCCGATGTCAGTGTAATACTTTTCGTGTCCATCTCTTTGTGAACGCTTCTTGATGTTCTTCCCAATCAGTCGTTCCTTGACGTGGCGCGGGATTTCTCATGATTCGCCCGTTATCAAAATTGAATTTTCAAAATAACCAACTATTTAAACGTCCCACAGGTAGGGTGCAGGACGCCGGAAAGGTGGTCTCGAGACGCCATCCAAGGCTCCCCGTGTTCCCACAGGGTCTGCTCCCACCTCGAGTTTGTTCACTCTACCCGTCGGCCCCCATCCACATGGAGCAAACCTTTCGACTATCAAACCAAGGCCTCATCGAATGGGCGCCACCCAAGGGCCTCATCGAGTGGATACCACCCAAAGGTCTCATCGGATGGGTCAAGCGGTAAGTGGTGTGCTCTACCACGAATTGCTTCAATATCTGATGGTAATCAATAGGCCTATCGACAAGCTTCCGCTCGAAATCCTTTGCAGGGTTTTTTTCAACGCCGCAGAATTCCCGTACACCACATTCGAACCGTCTCACCTCCGTCCTCATCGCACCAACTTGATTTTGTTAAAAGTCACCGCTGTATGCAAACGATGGCGTTCAACTGCCTTGGGGTGCGCGATACTCTGGAAGAACATCGCATTTTCTACTTCCACGCGGTCTACCATTCAATGCGCCCGGCTCTTCCTCAGCCGTTCGAAGCAGGTGGCACTGTCAGTCTACATATGGGACATTGGATGCACAGAAAATCTCGAGATTGATGAATCTTCCAACGAACTCCTCGAATTTGTTTCTGCCCAGACGCACCGTATCTCGACTTGCCAACTTTCATCCCCTTCCCACGACTTTTGGCGACACTGGGCATTACCTGCGCCAAACCTCCGCAAGCTCCTATTGCATGGACATGGCCCCGAGGCACCACCCGTATTCCGTGGAGAGTTCCCCCGGCTAGAGATGTTCACTTCCAAATACTGCACCACCTGGCCTCTCGGAAACTACGCAACCCTCTCACACGTCGAACTCCGAAACCACAGCCGACGCGTCACCCTCGTATCATTGCTAGAGGCCCTTACGGGGTGTACAATGTTGGAGAGACTGATCCTTGATGGATACTGGCGTTTGGAACAGGACGGCCCCCATCTCACCCCCATACATCTTCCCCGTCTTCGGGGGCTTGACCTCATCTCAAGTGACTCGGCGCTAATCCTGGAACATCTTGAGGCCCCGTCCTTGCGGGGGTCGGTGATCATTTTCGACCCAAACCCCCACCGGGACATCCTTCACTCATTGCCCAATCCTCCTGGTACCGTGCCCTACCTTCAAGGGATTACGAGCCTCGTGATTGATATCAGCATACGAACCTCATACCACTACGTCGCAGGGTTTCGCCAGGGGGGATCAACCGCGTTTTACGTCGGAGTTTACGGTGTGCCTTACTGGGCAAAGTGGAGTTGGACCCAGTTGTCATTCGCAGCGGTGGCTTCTTTCGCGCCATTTTCCAACATCCGTTCTCTCACGCTCGTCACCGACGCAGCTGCGGTGCCGTGGGAGCTCTGGCTCCCCAAATTTGGTCGCGTCGAGGAACTCTCCGTATCTTGTCCAAAACCCGATGACCTTTTCACCGCCCTTCTCGGCTTCCCCCCCGACACTAGACTACCATTACTCTACAGTCTAACGCTCCATCGACACTCTGGATCCGCTAGTGTGGATTGCACTAGATTGATGGAGTTCGTGCTTTATAGATACGGGGTAGCACGCCCCCTTCGACAGCTCCGGCTCAATAAGGAAGAATGGGGGTGGATTCAACGCCTCGACGAAACGTGGGTACTGTTGGCCCAATCCCAGTGTAAGTGCCTTGTATCAAGTGCTACACGACGCTCACTAACATCCTCCCAGATACTGATGAGGATACAGTAACGATTGGGCTCGTCCACGAAGTAGATCTCAACGAGCTGAGCTTTAGGACTTATATGTCGCGTTTTAGAGAGAATACCGAGACCTCAAATGTAGGATAAGATTTGATATGAATCATACGGGTGACTTTAGAACCCCGCTCGGCAACGGCTGACTCCATTGGGAAACAGCACACCCTTGTTCGCCCTGAAACCACTCATGCGCGTCCTCAGTATTGGATTTCACCCGTTTAAACATGTGCCTCTATGGCATCCGAATTTCGCGTATGTATCGTGACAGTGACTATGGGCCGTTGTGAATGATCTACATTCCGTGACAAAATGTCACTTTTCGGTTGCAAGGGTCGGGGTTACAAAAAACAATCGCCGTCACTTTTGTACGACTTATCCCAATGGAAGAGGTCGAATGAATTATCCCATTCGTGAGTCGAAAGTCCTGGGACGCCGTTGGTCGTCATGAGACTTAACACGGCCTCCGCCGCTCAAGCGGTATCCATGACAAGCAAAACCCACAGATCAGAGCTTGCGGTACAGGCCCGACAAGAGTAGCATATTTCCAAGTTTGGTAACAAGGTTCGTGAATAGGGTCTCGACCGCTGAGGATATGAGGTCAGTTGGTCGAGATTTTCTAACCATAGACTGGCTGACCACCCTGCTATGGGAAGGCAGGGAAAATGTCCGACTCAGGTAATGAATGGCAGGAGGATTCCGTTAAGTCCGCCTGTGGAACGGACGTCCAAAGATATCTCAACAACGGGACACAGAAACAAGGTTGGATTATCACAGACGTGAGAACAGTCCGATTCAGACAAATCTACAATCACGCAAGGGAAATCAGATACCACGACGAAAGGAAGCCAAAAGGGACCTAGAATGGAAGCGGCCGTCACTTGTGCGGACGGCTCAGGCGCCGTACCTGCGGATTGGGATCGAACACCACACTCTGATCAGTGCTCGGCTGGGCCTTTCATTCAGTTCTCTTGGGAAAAGACTGGTCGTTTGATTACTCTTCGACGTCGATCCACCGCGTCTTGGTCCTGTCACCCCACTCGGCTTTACTTGGTGTCTGCCATTGTCCCCCCATCCTAATGCGGCTTGGGCAAACCGGCCCCTCGACGTCATCAGAATGAATGCGCCGTCTGTCTCTTGCGACAGAAATCATATCATTACAGGTTGGGCATATTCCTTGTAGCAAAGTCGGAAGTCGTATCCCACCCGAGGGTCTGATACATAAAGTTATGAGCACCATCTGCAGAACCGTCTTTCACGAACTTGACCGTCCGGGCGCATCGCTACATCAGCCCGTACAGAGGCGCCATGCGGCAATGCGATATCAACGACCAACCACAGGAGGTTCTGGATGCATTCATCGACGAACTAGCAAACGACATAGCGTCTCTGAAGGCTTGCTCTCTCGTTAGTAGGCGTTGGTTCTGGCGAAGTCGGAAACACCTCTTCAAAAGGGTTCGTTTCTCAAGCATGAGGGGTTCGAAATCTCTGCGGAATTGGAGCGCGGTGATGAATCCAAGCGGTACCAAACTCGTACAAACACGTTTTCTGATAACTCACAGAGTCCATCTAGATTCCCCCGCAAGTTTCACAACGTCCCTTCGCATATCACAACGCGAGGAAGCATGGATGAGTCCCCTGACACTGGCCCGATACTTTGTCCACTTTCGGTTGTTCGACAGGGTTGAAAGCTTAACGCTCTCCCACTTCTCTTGTAGGACCTTTGGTCAAAATTCCCTCCGGGTTCTTCTCCACAATCTCACCCTGAGCGTCCGAAAGCTGTGTCTACACCACCCTACGGCATGCCCCGACTCCCTCTTGGGATTCATTTCGATCTTCACAAACCTCCAAGAGACCATGATCCGTGCTCCCCGTTGGATATTCACGAAGTACCTAGGCGCTCACACTACGACCTTCCACGCACTCAAGGGCGAGCTGCGGTTGTCTGAATTAGACAGGGGGTCTGGCCCATTCCTCTCCCTCATCGGATCCCAGGAAACACGTTACGAGAAGGTCACCTTAAAAAACTGCAGGTTTCGAGAGTTCCATCCCCTCCAGCAGCTCGTGTCGGGCGTCGCAGCCACTCTTAGACGACTTGATGTCGTCGCAGAGGGTGACCGTAAGTTTGGCACACCGCCTCTGATCTGGATAATTCTTAAGGAGCGCACTTTGTTTCGCAGATCGCAGAGAAGTTCCGGAAATCTCCTTATCCGACTGTGTCCTCCTGGAATATCTTGCCGTCAATGTGGTGGGACCAGAGGCGCCGTTCTGGCGGATCAATTCCATGATATCCTCCATCACCTCCCCTCACTTTCGCAAGTTCGTTCTTGAAGTGAATCTTAGGGAATTTCCCCACATATACTCCCGGGTTATGCAAAACAATCTTGCCAGCAATATCGGCCGACTAGATCGACCCCTGTGCACACTCGCAAAGAATGCTGCCCGAGGTGACCAGGGGAGATTTTTGTTTATTCTGTTGGCGTACAATGCGGTGAAATTTGTACAGCAACTCACCGAGCTGAACGGCGAGGGAGATATTGTGACAGGGGAGAAGACTGTTGGGGGGAATTACACTTGCGTGTATATCCCTGCGCTCGCGCCCCTCAGACAGACAGTTGGCAGTGAAACGGAAATAACTTATAGCATTTGCAACTTCGTATAACCTTTGCTTTGTAATCCTCTACTTCTCCGATTTACCTGAAGACGTATCGCTAGATCTATACATATCGACCCTTGTTCGGACTGGATAGTGTGCAAACGCCAAAGGAAAAGTAACATCACTCCTGACCCGCGATCATCCGGAATGCCGGTGTTCAGCGCTCAGCCGCAACTACCATCCCCACCACCAGCATGATCGAGCGATATTGATGGAACTCGGCATGTCCCTCATCCCCAATACCGAAGACGGCCAACACGATTAGGCGAGAGTCCGTTGGGTGTACCACAGGTGCAAATGGTGAGGGTTGGATGCGAGCCTCTACTCTTTTCTTGTTCGCGAAAACGGTGACTGACGCTGCTCTCCTCGCTCTGCCCGTCCATTTATATGCATAGTCCCCGATCCCCAGATCCCAAACTTCAAGTCTCAAGCCCCATCAGTTACCGGATTATCCCCCGTTCCCAATCCCCGAGGGCGACGGTTTTAATACAAAACTGTGCGCAGTGAACTCGGACCACACGCACTTGTGGCTGAATATTGGATAATTGGTTTCTGGCCGGAGTATTCCTTCAATTCGAACCCCGCAATTCAGCCAAACCCATGTACGGAATCAATCCCACTTCTCTTTCAAACCTCCTTTGTCACGGCGGCTTACTGTTCCTTCCTCCCTCTCAGGACCTCGCGTTCAACCTCCAACGTTGCCGCATTCCTGAAAAACCCATAATGTCCGCCACGTCCAGTCCAGACCAACCACCACCGTCCCATCCATCGTGCACTTTATCGACCCGCAATCAATTACATGAGGTCTACAGCTTCTGTGACCCTTGCTACCCTACGCCTCCTGTAGATATGGGTACCAGGTCTATCACCAACCACGGTCCTCGCGTTCGCGACTCCGAACTAGACTCCGAACAACACCTGCTGCCGTCCCTTCCCTCAGTATGCGGCGCTCCAATCTCCACAACCAGCCTCCTCCCCCGTCTCATCCCCCGGCCCCAACATTGCAAATATCAGACGACAACATCTCACTCCCAAATCGTCTCCGCTAACGCCAGCGCACACGAAGACTCAGTCGTTCCGATTCGGTTCACGCATGAGCGCATCTGTGTTGTCAATGCCAAAGCCCCCGCCCCGGTCCCGGTGCCCCTGCCCCTTTCTCTTCTCATGATATGACCCAGGAGGGGACTTGCGACGCGCCCAAAATCTCAGAGGGGAGGGGAGGGAGTGCATTCGCAGGACGTTGTCCCAGATTTCCGGCCGTGTACCCGTGGGCGGATCAATGGACTGAAGTTGATACATGTCCATCACCTCTTGGACGCTTCGGAAGGTTGGGGTGCGAGGTTCCCTTTATAACACCTGGACGATCTCATTCCCTTATAAAGCGTGTGCTCAATCCGATCCCTTGACCCCGATATGGCCTTAGTGAAGAGTGACCGCATGTATGGCTTGTCTCACCCACGGGGTTCTGGCTCTACTGACTTTCCACTCAAGCAAAGCTCCCGTGTCTCCGGGGGACGTCATCAAATACCTGGTAAAGAGCGAACCACTGAACCTTGTGACAGAAATATCGAGCTACGTGGACCTATGCTCTTCTAGGCGGGGGCAGCGTTACATTGCGAGGGTGAATCATCCCCTCTCCGGTGCCCGTTCTCACTTTTACCCACCACCAGGAACCATCGAATGCATTAATAGAGGGGGAGAAGCAAATAATGACATCCGTGGATCAGCGTGAGCCTTGGTTCTGTTGACATATCCTGCGCGTCGAATTGACTTGTAGAAGTGCTCAACGACACTCAGGATCTCTACGCTACTGTGGAAAAACTACTTAAGGCGGCGGACAATGTTATTAGCACTCGATCCAGGGACCTCCAAGCAATCGCTTCCCTGCTTTGCAATAATCCAGTAAGATGCACTTAGAATAGCTTACACTACATCATTGCTCACGCTGCGGATTTTTGTAGCCCCTGACAACCCCCCCAGTTGCCTCCCTAGGAGCCGATCCTCTTGCACAAATGACGAACAAAGGTTGGTCGAATCCAATCCACCTTCTTCCATTCTAATGGGTGCTACCCAGTGGAACAAATCATTATCGCGCAAGACACTGCCCGAAACAGGCTGGAGATAAGTAGGGACGGTGTACAGTCCGCGTTATGTGCGATTTCGGATCGAGGGGAATCTCTTGTGTGTTCATCCGTTGCCCGTCTATATCGTCATTGGATGACCGCCCCACAGAACCTATTTCTGGATCTGCTACTTGAACGGATGCACAACCTTCCATCCTTTCCCTTGGGAGTTAACAATCGTTGTGTTGAATGTGCGACTCCTTCCTCGTTCATATTTATGCTGCTCACACATTTCCAGTTGAATCCCTATGTGATAGGTATCAACAACGCTCCCAGTATCTTCTGACCATGATCGAAAAGGTCGCTAAGAACAGTAAAACGATTGTGAGTGATGATCTATTTCGTGCAGCTACACCGCTAAAGGTGAGTTCTTAGCGCGATCTTACATTTCTCGAGCGGGATCGCAGCCGCTCCGCTGTCAGCACACCGCTCCGTGCTCAGGCCATAACACTCGGTGAAGAATTATCGGTATGGGCCATACGGCGGACCGGCGCGATCGCCCTGCCCCAGCTTAATCTACTCCCATGGGTGGTACAAATAGTAAGCCTTGGATGGTATTGTGAGTACAGTTAAACTACAGAACTGGCGTGGACTATGACTCAGCGCATTCAAGGTGTTGATCGTATATCTTTCTTCACTCAACCCCGTGTTCTGGGGGTAGTTTCCCTCTTAGTCTTATTCATAGTCTTCAACATCACTCTGAGGTCGAGATTTCATGCTGGCGGTTTAAGTCATACCGTTATCACCTCCCAAGTCACTCCTTCCAAATCAATTCACGATATTCTTCTGGAGGGGAGAACAAACATATCAGACGAGTTGATTCGCAACCTTGTACCCAAGCGGGTGTAGTGCATTATCTACTGTCCCTTGGAGTTTAATATACCTGTGTTGCGCCCACGACTCTTGGTGACGGTCAATAAACTACGATAGAGGAAAAATACTGGTACACTCCCCGCGCCTGGACTGATGTACATCCAACATGCTTAACTGTTTGTTGCTGGCAGCCTCTCAGGCCACGGGACCTGTCTGTATGGTAGAGCAGAAATCCTGGCGTTCATGATGTTTGTAAACCTTGCCAACGGGTGAGTTTGATGAGTATAAGAGGGTAACAAGGAATCGTACTTCGCGATGGCCCGTATGGCCAGATCTTTGTGGGTTCTGCTTGTGATGGACACAAGTCGGGTGGCAGACGTGGTGTCGAGTCGCATGACGACCAACGGCCCTTTCCACGATCCTTGATTCTTGGACTCCTCCATGATGGCGTAGTTGATCTCAGTTTTTCGATACTTGGTATAGATCATGTAGAAATGGCGGCGGCGATTTTCTGTGATCCCGACCTTACAACCTCTAATGCGTTCCCTTCCCCGAAGGAACGGCCCGAGGCATTCCAATGTCGCATACTCAGCTGCGCCGTGCAAACTAGACACAACGGGGATGGCCAGATTTTTGGCACCGATACCGTCGGGATCGAAGTAGAGAGACTTTTTTACCGTCCGCACTGACGGAGTGCCACTCTGAAGGACGCGTATCGGTGATCGTTAGGGAAGAGAAACATGGGCAGGAGGTAACAACACGAACTGGGATATGACACCTTCCGGTGGTAGAGTTCAACGATAACATCTCTGGGAACGCCGATGGGATACTGTGATGTCGACCGTGCTTCATATTTATAGCGAACTCCACACGCTGGGTCAGCGACGGACTGTCAATCCAGATTTGGGCAGGTCCACCCCTGCCAGGACATTAACGGAGAAATCCTTGCCATCACGAACGCCCAAGACAGTGGACGTTGGTGCAGTCGTCGTTGATTCCTGTCGTGGATGTACGTTAATGCTTTCGGGGAAATGGGAGCGCGAACAGGAACCAGAACAAAGGGGGTGATCGATCACAACCCCATCATCAGCGATTGTAACGTTCAGACATTTTAGCGCACGCCGGTATGTCACTGAGAACCACACTGCTGGGGACATTAACAATTGGTCCCGTCGTAGCACCCTTGACCATGAGTACCACGAGACCCCGTAGTCACGGGGGTATCTGACGAAGATAGCCGGGGTCCAGGGGTTTCTCACCCCATGCTTGTGTTTCCGTGGTGCACTGACGATTGCGGTTCAATCAAGGGGACCCGACGGCGTTGACGGTACCGGTAGAGGTACGGAGAACTTATCCAACGGCACGTAGTCTCCGTTAAATCCGCGTCTCAGTGCAGCCTGTACCATGACCCCTCATGAATACAGTCTCGCCGTTTTAAATTCCCTGCCCTTCCCGCTTTAGGACCCCGACGCACCCATGCCCACGGTGTTTTCATCAAGACGATGGATCAATGCGGAGGATTGGCAATCGATAGTGGCCGGCGGGATAGAACCTGTCCCGAGATGACCATGCGTTCCCATTGTCGCTCCACAGGATCACACCTCCCAGAGAGCTTTTTTTCCTCTTTCGCACGACAGGTTTTTTGTATGGCTTAACCGCGCACTTCTGGCGCGATGCTATGGATTTGAGGGCAATTTGTGGACCGGTTCGACAAGTGTATGAAGCCGGGGTCGGAAGGTGTGGTAAGTCGTCACGCGAGATCGTCGCTGGGGTTGTAGAGGGCAGTGCGCTTTCACGCGTCGCACGTAGGTTGAGTGACTGTTCGTCATAACAAAATACATATATTGTTCCAGTAGAGTTTTATTAGTCAAGGCCTACTTATTCCTAGAGCGTAGACCGATGAAATTGAGAGGCCAAACATGCAATACTCATGGCCCGACATAGCGGACGTGGTCCTAGCAGTTCCCTCAAACGTCCCCGGATACCCATCTATACTCGTGTGTATGTGCATGGTGTAGGATCACCTGGCTAGTCACTAGTCCGAGCCTTTCCGACATATTTGAAGCCACACCAGTACTCTACCACCCCATCTACTTCACGTCCTGGCACACCCCAAGTTTTCCATGGTACCTTCATGCACGAAGAGGTTCATCGTAACGTCCCTTCACCTTGGCATATCGAGCTGCAATCCTGGCTGAGAGTCACCCCCGACCCTCCGACGGACTACAGGCAAATTTACTCACCGCATCACATCCTCGGTGTGAGTGAGATCAACCGCCTCTTTCATGTTGAGGCGCCGTTTCTTCTTAGGCGAGAGCGATGCGAGCCAGGCTTTATCGTAGAAGTTTGTTGGCAAGCCATTGATTGCTTGTGCTGCTTGGTCCACCTTCTTGGATTGTACGCGATTTCGGATCCACTTCCCTCGCGTTGCTCTGCCGTCAGCTGCGAAGCGGTGATCAAGGTAGACGTGGTCCATAACCCGAAGCCAATTCGTAACCTCCCGTGAACGCCACACGGGGCGGATCACGAAATATTTTCTCGATGCTTCTGCCCGAGCAGTCGTGAAGCGCGGGTCTGGCTCGTCGTCGCTCATTCCTCCACCCTCAGCGAGAATGTCGACGTATTTCCTGAATCTCCCTACGTCTCTGTGCGATTCACACACAGCGCGACGGTGTTCAATCAACTACAAAGAACAGAAGTGAAGTGATACAATACGGATTGGGGTTGTTCCTTACGGTATTCAGCCGATTCCGTTTGGCGGCCCTGTCGCTCCTTTCGGCGAGGTCGAACGTCGTGATTTCCCCTTTGTCTTTCTGGTAATGGGAGCGGATTGTTTCTGTGTGACGAAGGAAGGCCGTTTCGATATCGCTTTTTGGCCACTCAGGGTACAGACCAGACCGTCGGAAGTGTCTTCGGAAGCGACGCGCAGCACACTGGTTCCAAGATGATCGAACTGGCCCTTCCAGGTCCAGTCGCAACTCCCCCGGCCTTCCTTTGGGGCCTCCTTTCCCAGTTTCATTGAATTCCCGAATAGTCACCGGATCCGGAGGGAGCGGAACAGGCGATTTGTTGTTCTCCCTCCCAAGCAGTACGAGGGAATGTTTGCGCACCCCCCGCTGCACAACTATGTGAGCGCAAAAGCCAGTGATAAGGCATCATGAAATTCCACCTTCAACTCTAGAGGAATATTGGACTTGGCATGGGTCTTGGGGTTTGACCTTGTTTCCCTGGGTTCCTCCCGCGATTCGCGCAGTGTGGAGGTTACCTTATGCAAAGCTCCCACGATGTCTTGATATTTGGTTTCATTGTTTGTAACCACGCGTTGCATCAGCTCTGCGAGAGCGCGTAGCCCTCGGTTTAGTTCTACAATCTGTGAAGCACCTGAGAAGCGCCCAGTGTTATCGGAGGGAGGGGAGTCGTCGCCTCCGGAAACTTCTTGGTTCCGATTTGTTTCGAGATCCTGTTGTGGAGTGGTAGTGAAAAGAATATCCATGGATACTGCATCGTCTTCCTGGTCGAGATCAAGAGATAGAAAAGGTGAAACTGGTTGAACCCTGGGGCTCGAGGGTGTTTGAGGGGCGTAGCTCATAGACTCGACCTTCCCATTTCCACATACAGGCCTGACATCCTCGTGCTCAGGAGCCGCGATCGTGCTCGTGGTGGCGTCTTCGCGCTATTTCCCAGTGACCCGTGAGGTGCGAATGTTTAACATTGAATTAAACTCACGTGTTTCAAACCAGCCCTAGATTCCGTCCTTCTGGACGCGGGCGCCAGGGGGGTAACTTCTGCGTCCTCGTCGTGATCAAGGTCCATAGCCGTGCCCGTAACGGTACCGTCGTCCTATTTCCCAGGAATTCATGGGGTGTGGAGATTCAGTGATGAATAAGACCCACCTGTCCGAGCCCGATCCCAGGGTCCGTTCGTGTCCTATAGACACCGGATGTGAACACCACCGGGTTGACCTCTGCGTCTTCCCCATCGTAATCAAGGTCCATAATCACCCTTAAGGTGTCGTCGACCTGTTTTCAAGTAGTCCATGAAGGGTGACACCCAGCGGCTAACGAAACTTACCTGCCCAGGAACGGGTTCAGATTGTGTCTGCATCTCATCGATCCCGAAAATGACCTCGGGGGCCACCTCTGTGTCTCCCTCATCATGATCGGGGTCCACGGCCCCGTTCGTGATGAAATTGTCGTCCTGTTTCCAAAAAATACGTGAGGTGTAAAATCCAATGATGATTATGACTCACGTGTTCGAATACAATCCCAGTGTTCATACGTGTCTCGTTGGTATCAGACGTGAAGACCACGGATGCAACTTCTACCTCTTCGTCGTAATCAAGGTCCATGATCGTGCTCGCGGTGCTCTCGTAGTCCTGTTTCCCAACCATCTATAAGGTGTGGATACTCAACGGTGAATAAAACCCACCTGCTCCGGGGCGAGCTCGGATAGTGCCCACAGTCCATTGGTTGTGGATGCGAACACCACAGGGGCGGCTTCTGAGTCCTTCCCATCGTAATCGAGGTCCACGAATGTGCTCTGAATTGCATCGTCGTCCTACTCCCAGAAATTTACGAGGTGTGGATGCTTAATGGTGAACGAAACTCACCCGCCCAAAATCTGCCCCAAACTCCACCCCCCCCTCACCGGAGGTGGATGGAAAAACTACAGATACTGCCTCTGGACCATTGGTCTTGTTCTCTAGAGTAACATTGGTAGCTACACCACTACCACTCTGTTGTCCAAGCATCCGTGAGATGGAGGGCACAGCAGAAAATCATAGCGAGCTCACAGCATCGAGGTAAACGTCAACACCAGAGAAAACGGTATCACCTCGGACGATTGAGTGTATTCCAACCCCTGCCAGGTGTAAGTGGTCGACCGACGAGACCATTGGTTCTGGCTAGAGAAAACAAACTTGGATAAGCATACAATAACATACAATGCATGTACAACCTCTACCGTTTCACACTTCCGGGTGTCGTCTGGGGGGGACGAAGCGCCACCGCCAATGCCGTCGCACACGGGTGGATCGAGACCATTATCACCAGAAATATGGTTCCTAAGTGTCGATGCAATGGTCAATAATGGACGTGTACAGACACTATCGATTTACCTTTTGTCCCCTTCTGAATTGGCTCCCGAGGGTGCTTCAAAGTGGGGTGTCTCGCTTCTAGGCATTCTCGTGTGTGGGGTGTTTTCGGTATTATACCCGAACCTCTTGACCTGGCGCATGATCCTGTCCTACGATAGAATGAAGATTCCATATACGCGCATGAATCGGCAAACCATACAGAGGGTCCATCATCCCTTGTGCGGGAGTCAGGTAGTCGACGTTTATTCTTCTGCTTGGCTGTTTCGTTGGTAATGTATTTTCCGTTGGAGAGTTTGCGTCTTTTAGAAAAGTTAGGCACGATCTCTACTGGCCGCCTTTTAGCCCCTCTATCCCCAAGTAGAGAGGCTGACAACTAGTGGCTGTGAGAGGAGACGGGACGAGAATGAAGACGGAGCGACAGACCTGTGGGACCAAGGTAGGCTCATCTGTGAGCGAGCTTCCACCCCATGTTGCACCGGTCTTCTCCGTGCCGGACGTGTCCCCGTCAGTCG
>Ga0307517_10003589_pt1 | contig 24098 bp, 28 predicted proteins | sample 23_EM_MG_FD_194515 | JGI IMG/M metagenome (GOLD analysis project Ga0307517, IMG submission 194515) | Populus trichocarpa ectomycorrhiza microbial communities from riparian zone in the Pacific Northwest, United States - 23_EM | ecosystem: Host-associated > Plants > Roots > Unclassified | place...
GAGCAATACCTTCCTCCAGACACGTAAGGAAAAACAAGTATAGAAACAGAAACAGGGAAAGACACAAACCCTTCGGCGGGCCCCCCAAGACAAAAGAAATGATCTTACGGCACCAAGTGCCGACGGAGAGGAAAGATAAAACTACTCTTGCCGGATGCCTGAACAATAACCCCTAGCCAACTCGGCTGCGGGGAAGGCGTTCGACACGGGCGGACAGCCCGTTATATCGGCGACGCTTCGGACTGTAGCATGGGCCAAGGAGGTGGTGCTATACCATGACTCAGCGTAACCTACACGCGAGGTGTGCGACCGTAGAGTAAATCGCGGGAGCGGGAGGAGGACGAGGGGAGTCACCCGGCGAGGAGAGCCACTCAGCAGTGGAGGTGCCAGCTATCGTGAGGGGCAGTAGGGTGCCAGCCGAGGAGGCAGTAAGGTGCCAGCTAAGGAGGGACGTAGCAGTACGGTGCAAGCGGATCTAACGCGTGGGAAGCGGGAGTGGGAAGGCTTGCCAACGACCGAGAAGTACGAACGCGGAGGACCGAAACAGGGTCACGATTTTTCGAACGCCGACCGTACCGACCGATGAACTCAGGAGAGAGTGCAATACCAGAGAGCAGGGCCACCAGGGCAACTACTTCACCGATAGCCCGAGACTAGCGACCGCGTGTTGACGAGGAAAGGAGGGTCGCCGACCGTGCAAATCGCTAAGCGAGACGCGTCGCGAAGTGCGGGGTAAAGGGTAAGAACATCAACGCAAGCGAAGACGAACGGAACCAGAAAGGAATCCACAACCCCAGAGAGGGGAGGCCAAGGGCCCCAGAGAGAGGAGGGAGATGAAGGCGTGATAAACCCCCGAGCAGTTGCCACGGACGGGGTAGATCAGAGGCGGAGGACACTCTCACGATGATTTCCCATGGTGTTGAGATTTCAATCGCTGGAGGTGGAGCGGACGAGAAAGATGGAAGGAAATATGGGGCTTTTTTTTCTTTTTTTCTTTTTTTCTTTTTTTTTATTTATAACATATATTCGTTGTTAAGGTACAAGAAATCGCATGGAGCGCTAGCTATGGCGAAAACAAAACCCAAAACCCAAAACGAACTAACACAGGAAATATCCGGAACATGTCTCTTCAGCTGGGGTCCGTACCGGTCCCAGGCCCACATACGGGCACGAAGTTAAAGCAAGTAAATCAAAGGAAACCCTCCTTACATCAGCGGACAGCATGAAACACAAAACATTTTAAATCTAGCTCTCCTGAGAAGACATAAAGTACCCAAAGGAAACTACATTAGACGAGCGGGAAGAAATTGAGCTATCTGAGGAGGGTGGGCGGTAGAACATGCCCGGAGGGAAGGCCGTTGCCGTAGCACGAATGAACCGGGTGAGCGCTCCCAGCAGGCTCGCGGAGGACCAGACGGGGGCGTCGGGGCCGAGCTCGGTGACCGCCTGAAGGTGGCGGACCCTGGCAGGCCTCTTGGCTGAACAATGGAGGATAGCATGCTCGAAGGACTCAGGGGCTTCAGCGCAGCTGGGGCTGGTGGTGGGGCCATCGTCATCCCAGGAGGGGTGTGCGCGGAGGTAGCTCTTGCCAGACCTCATCCGGTGCAGGCGACCCGCGTCGAACTTGGAAAGGCCCATGAAAGGGTGTGGTTTCAGCGAGGGAAGGTATTCGTATCGGGGGGGATCCGGTGCAACCAATTCCCATTCTTGCATGAGACGGTTCCTACACAGGAGTTTGAGCTGGGGGTAGGCGCGACCCGGAGGGGGCGCGGGGTATGACTCGCCTAGCAGGTGCTGGGAGGTGACGGGGAGGGGGGCGAGGCCATCGGGGCCGAGGAGAAACAACATATGGTGAGGGAGGGCGTCCAAGGGGAGGTGGGTCCTATTCTTGAGGGCGGGTCTAACCTGGCGCCATGGGAGGGGCAGCCTGGACCCTGCGTTCCCACGGCAGAGGGGTCTGGTGTCAGGGCCGTGTCTGTGAGGCGACGGCGTGGAGAGGGAGGGCGGTAGCCTAGCAGCTGCGGGGTTGATCTCGGGTGGAGAGCACATAACTCTCAGGCAGGCCAGGCGGCGTTTGTACGCGAGGAGGAGGTCAACAGGGGGCAAGCAGGCCTCCACAGCGAGGATGTCAATAGGGGTGCAGGCAAAGCAGTTGGTGGTCCACCTCTGGACCTTGAGCCAGAAGGACGCGAGCTTCCTCGTCATGTGGATAGTGGGCTCGAACGTGTCTGCACCGTAGCTGAGGATAGGGAAGAGAAGGGACGAAGCCAGACGATGGCACAGAAAGGGGGGGAGGCCCATCCCCGGGGGGGAGAGCCTCTTTACGGCCACAAACGCGGCCTGGGCTTTAGCCAACCTTTTGGTGAAATGCGGGGTTGTGGAGATCGACGGGGTAAACCAGTACCCGAGCCATCGGACCTCATCCTTGGGATGGAAAACGGACCCATCCAGATGGATCGCGGAAAGGGAAAGGGGTCCCCTGTCTCGCTTGGTCCGCCAGTGGATAAGTTCAGTCTTGGGAATTGAGAAACCGATGCCCAGGCGGGCACCTTTTGCCTTTAGCACCGCGTAGTGTTTCTGTAGTAGCTGTATGTTTCGGCGGTAGGACGCCGATGAAACCGTGAGACCGAAGTCGTCAACGTAGGAGAGGGTGAGGCCCTGGGGGATCTCTGAGTGGAGCCGGGAGACGTAAATGACGAAGAGGAGGGGGGAGACCGGGGACCCCTGGGGGGTGCCCACCGAGACTGGGGCAAAGACCTTTGGTGACCCTTGGTAAAGTAGTCGGCATAACCTGCCTGTGAGGAAGGACCTGGTCCATGACACGAGGTAGGGGTTCACGCCCTTCGATTTGAGCATGTTACACAGGGTGGACGGGTTGACATTGTCGAAACCCCCTTTGATGTCGAGAAAGAGCGTGGAAACCTTTCTCCCGGCCATCTGCAGGGTCCTAATCTCATGAGTCAGGGTAATGACGGCGTCCGACGCCGATAAGCCGGCCAGCGATCCGCACTGGTGAGGGTTGATGAGGCCTGCAACGCGGGCTACTCCTGATAGTCTCGAGTTCATAATCCTTTCCAGGATCTTGGAGAATGTTTGCAGTAGTACTATCACGCGAAAAGAGGAGGGCGAGTCATACGAGGGTTTCCCAGGTTTGTCTAAGACAATGCCGTCGGCCTTTTTGAGGGCTGGGGGATGAAACCCATGAGCTACCAGCGGGGAGAGCAGGTCGTGGATAAGGTGGGGAGCCACCCTATTTATCCTTTTCCACACCGAATTGGGGGTCTTGTCGGGGCCGGGGGCCGAGGAAGGAGAGGAGCGGGCTAGAGCCCTGCACACCTCCTCAGCCGTCAGGGGCGGGCAGTCTCTGAAGGGAAGCAAAATGGAGTCAACGGACCTGGCTGGTTCGCCAGGGAAGAAATGGTTAAGGAGGGCCTTGTTCAGTTCAAGTGGCGTAGCTGCTCCTGGGAGCTCAGGAAAACGGGGGGGCGGTCGTCCTATGGCGAACTTCTTCGCCGTCCAGACAGTCTGAGGGGTAGCCGTGGCCAGGAAGTCGGACCAGTGGTCCCTTTTGGCCTTCTTAATTGCTTTGAAGTAGGCGGACCTAGCCGCCCTTGCCGAGGCAAGAAGGGCGGCGTCGAATCTGTCTGCCTTGGATGAGCGGAGGGCGGAACTGTAGGCTTTCCTAAGTTGAGAGAGGAGCTCTGTCCACCAGGGCTTCGATCGGAATGTGACCCGCTTGACCGGGGTGTGTAGGGCTAGCTGGGCTGTCACTCTGTCCAAGTTCGTCCTGAACCAAATGTCCATGGATCTTGTCGTCGGCAGAGGTGGGGGCGGGGGTATCGAGGTCGCCTTGAGCGAAGCCTCAAGGGAAGGCCAATCAGTTAGGGCCCAATTAGGGGCCGGAGGGGGGGCTCGGAAGAGGGGAGCCTCGAACCGTAGGAGGATCGGGATATGATCGGACCCAGTGGAGGGGAGCGGGTCGGACCACTCTGTGAAATAGGGGGCGAGCAGGGGCAGGCAAAGGCGAGGTCGAGGACACCGGGGCGCCCAATGAGTGACATGGAGAAGCGCGTTAAGACTCCTGGGGTGTTCAGTAGGGAGAAGCCGAGGTCTGAAGCCCTGTCAAAGTAGGGCAACGAGGTGGCTAACTCATCCTCTTTGAACGTCCTGAGGGGGTCTGATGTTGGGTGGTGAATGTTGAGGTCTCCCAGCGTGAGGGTGGGGAGAGGGGAGGCAGGGAAGATAATATCCGGAGGGACAGAGCGGGTGTTGTTTAGACGACCCTTCGTGCTGTAAGAGTTGATTATTGTAAAGCCAGTGGTGGCGGGGTTGAACAAGCCGTCAGGGGTGAAGAGGTCCAAAGCCATAACATCACCCCTGCCAAAACACCGGGGTAGGAGGGAAACAGTAGCCAAAAACGAACTGTAAACATAAGAGGCGACACGGGGCTTGCAGCCACCGTCGGTGGGGGGGGAAAAAACAGTGAACATATTAAATGAGGGTAGCTTGCCCCTGTAGACCGGTGGGTCCTGCAGGGCGACGATAGACGGAGGGTGGGTCAGTTGCGTGAATGACCCGAAGAGCGAAAGAAACACATCCCAGCTCCCGAGGCAGTTGTGTTGAACGAGTGTGAAGGGTTTCGGAGGGGGAGGGGAGTCCTGCTCCCCGCCCCACGATGTACGGTTGTGCTGCATTAACGGGCCAGGCCCGACGGAGTTCTGCTCAAGGGAGAGGGGCTGGCGGGCTCCACTGGGGGGAGGAGTCGGCTACCTTGTGTGGGCCCTATTGGGGCCGGAAGAATCGTTGAGCTTCTGGCTCTCGGAGTAGCCATCTCGAACGCTGACTGGAGGGAGCGGGTGGGTGAAGCGGGGGGCAAGAGGTCATCATCGTCGTTGGCCGTGTCCATCTCGTCGCCAGCGGGCGGCAGAGGAACAATCGTTTCGGCAACGGTAGAACGCCTGAGAGTGGGCGGAGACGGGCGGGAGTCACAATCCCTGTGAGTCGCAGTGTGGGCCCCATCGCAATTGGCGCATCTCAGTGGTGAGGAAGAACAACAGCCAGGAGTAGCCTTAGTGTTGCCACCTCCAGGACAGGTAGGGTTGGGACATCGGTGCATGGCCCGGGTGTGGTTGAGAGAACAGATGGGGCAAACAGGGTCGGCGGAGGGGCACCTGGGGGCAACGTGACCGAAGCCCCAGCAGTTCTTGCACTGCGTGTACCTATTGGAGAAGTAGGCTCGCTCGACCGTCCTGGAACGGGAGAAGAGGCGTATAGAGGAACCCATGACTGGGACGTCCCCTGGGTGGACAGAGACGATGACGGAGGTGGCAGTCTTGTTCTCCCTCGACCGAGCGTCGGGGTTGAGAAATCTGGCGGCGAGGATGCGTATGTTCTTGGAGTTGAGGATCGACTCCGCGAGAGACGGGAAGAGCTCATTCGGGTCTTCAGGGAGGAACGCGATGGGGAGGGAGTGGATGGCGAGTTGGGCTTCGTTGGGGGCGAGGCGGAAGGGCAACCAGGGGGACTCACCCACTGGGAAGGACTTGTTAAGTTGGGTAGAGAGAGCGTCGAAGTAGGGTGCGAAGGCGGCAGCGGGGGTGGCAGGGTCGGTGACGAGTAGGGTGACTGAACCACGATCGTTGACCTTGGTCGTGACCGCGAGGGGGAGGATACAGTTGGCATCCCTTAGGACACGAGCAGCTATGTCGGGGAAGGTGGCAGCTATCAAAGACGCTTGTTGGTGCTCGGAGGGGGAGGAACGGGGAGCATAGAACCTTCTTTCGGCCGTAGGGAGCGATTTCGGTGGCTGGGATGCAGGCACACCGGTACTTGCTGACCCGACTTGGGCGGCCGTGAGGGAGCTCTTATTCTTCTTGCCCTTGGGAGCGCCAGCAGAGGCGGCCTTGGCATACGATTGTTGAGGTTTGGGGCAGTCGGGGGCGAGGTGCCCAGGGATGAAGGTGGTGGGGTCGGGGTATTTCCCCTCGCGGAACGCGTTTGCTTCCCAGGAATCCGGGAACTTGACCGCTTACGCCCTAGGGTCGCCGTAGAAGGATCGGGTGCCCACATCATATCTGGGGATGTCTGGGTCGAAGGAGGACGAGGAGCCCTTGTTGGGGGGGGGGGCCCTTGTTTTGGGCCTGGAAAGGGGCGGTGCGGTCGCACCAGACGGAGGAATAGGTGGCCGAGTTGACGCAGAGGCTTGGTGTGTGGTCGCACCAGTCGGGGGAACCGGGGGCCGAGTGGGGGCCGGCGCTTGGGGGGGGGGCGCAGTCACCCTATGTGACAGGTCACGAATGGCTGCGTTGATTGGTTCGATGACACCCTGGAGTGCAGGCCAGGTGGGCATGGTGTGGAGGGCCGTCTGGATGTTGCCTAATTGGGTTGTTATGGTGTCGAGCTGACGCGTCATGGACGCGAGCGCGTTGAGCGTGGAGCAGGAAAGGGGGACGAGAATCGTCTCGCCGTCAGACAAGCTGGAGAGCTGGTGATCGTCGAGGATAGGGAGTTGGACCGAGGTGAAATTAAGTCTCTGGCGGGTTTCGCGGACAAAGTCGCGTATGTAGAGGTGGGACTCAGAGAGCTCAGGGGAAGAAGACTGCGACGAGGGTGCTCTAGACGAGTTCCTCGAAGAGGGGAGAGGGGGGAGGTCTTCCATCGTGGAGATGGGGGTTCAGGGACGCGAAGCCTGAGGGGAAGGTAGAGTTATGGGGCGAGGGTGGATCGTGCACTGAACGACGTGGGGTTGTAATTTCAATGACTGGAGGTGGAGAGGGTGCGAAGCGTGGAAGGAAATATGGGGCAGAGCCCCCTTATATAGAAGGAAATCCTAGCACAGCCTTTGCCGCCCGACTCATACCCCAGTATGCGTCACATATCCGTGTAACAAAGGAAACCATACAATTTGTCGTAACCTTTACAAAGGAAATCCCCCATAGCAACCGGGTAATCAAAGAAAGAACACCGGGGTTATCCCAACACGTATCTCAGCGGGGGACCTTGGGAGCAGGGCCCTCCCCAGGGCCGAAGTCCCCTGAGGCCTATTCCGGATTCTCCGGTAATGGTCCAGGCTTAAGTGCCTACTGTTCGTGGAATTCATCAACCGCTCTTAGTTCGTTGATGAATTCTGCCGGTTCCCTTGTTGTTTCGTCGTAGCCATCCCATTTCACCAGATATCGTAGTCGGTTCCTGACGAACTTGGAATCTAAAACCTCCTGAACCTGCCACTCATCTTCTCCTTCAACTTCCACGGGCGGAGGTGGTGGGATTATCTGCCCTTTGAGTGGGTCATTGGCTGCTAGGTCCAACAGTGATACGTGGAAGACGTTATGTATCTTCATAGTATTCAGCCGATCCAGACGATAAGCATGTGTTCCGATCTTTTCCCTGACCTCATATGGTCCATCATGTTGGTTGTCTAATTTTCATGAAGGTGGACGCGTTCTAATGTTTTTGGCGTTTAGCCAAACTTTATCACTGACTTGGAAGGAGCGAGCTGGGAGTCTGGGTAGGTCAGCATTTTCCTGTTTCCTTTCTTGTGCATAACCCATTTCGGTTCGCAGGTGTGCATGAAGTTCTGTCATAGTAACAACAAAAGATCGTGCCCGTTGGTCGTCAGTAGGGAGAGCTCGTTCGTCAAGAAAGTCTATACGAGGATCATAGCGGCAGTTGGCCTAGAAGGGAGAGAATTCGGTAGTCTCGGATGCATGATTGTTACCCATAAATTCCGCCATTGGTAACCATTGACACCAGTCATCCTCTTCGTAGTTCACATATGACCGTAGGTACTGTTCCATAATACAGTTAACTCGTTCTGTTTGACCGTCAGTTTCAGGATGGAATGCAGTAGATAGTGGTGGTGAATTTTCAGTCTGTGACAGATAGTTCCCCAGAACTTGGCAGCAAACTGCGGTCCTCGATCAGATATAATTGTCAGCAGTAACCCGTGGTGATTGCAGATATTATCCAGGAATAGGTCGGCAAGAGCGGGGCCATTGAGAATACTACCACGAGGGACGAGATGGCGCATCTTGGTTAGCCGATCTACCACTACCCAAATTGCATCGTTACCATTACTCCGGGGTAGACCGGTTACAAAGTCCATTAATAATTAATATATCTTGCCAGGGTCGATAGGAAATGGAGAGAGGGCGAAGGATACCAAATGGAGCATGACGAGTCATTCGACTTCGTTGACAGATATGACTATTGGCCACATATCGTGCAATCTCTTTCCGCATGCTTGGCCAATGGTATCGTCTGGTGGTCAGTTCATGTGTTTTGGATCTGCCGGGGTGACCAGCAGCAGGAGCGTCGTGATTTTGCCAAATGATGGCCAGTTTCAATGGTTCGTGAGCAGGAACATAAAGCCGATCTCGATACCGTAGTTGATTACCATCCTTGGCACACTCGGCTATGCAGATCAGGCGGCTGTGTCGTACCCCTTGTTCCAGCATCATCAGTATCTGATTTGGAAGGGGGTCAGCTTGAGAGGCTAGGCTTCTGTCCATAGCTCATTCAAGGGGGACACTCCAAAGTGAAGCGGAATATCCGCCAACAAACCCAGAGACTGGGACTTGAGAACCACTTGCTTCCTATGCGTTTCATCCTCCAATACCTCTTCTTCTGTTTGCCCTGCCATCCTTGTCAATGCATCCGCTTTTCCATGTGCTTTACCAGGTACAAATTCAATCGTATAGTTGAATTGCGAAAAGAATTCCGACCATCTGGCTTGTCGTTGATTCAGTAACCTTTTGGTGGTAAAGTATCGCGGATTCTGATGATCCAACCGTACTGTAACAGGTCATCCAACCAGGTAAGCCCTTCATTCTTCAAACGCTCGTACCACGGCCATCAACTCTTTGTCATAAATGTCGTAGTTTCATTCGGCCAGTGTGTGTTTCTTTGAGAAGAATGCAATTGGATGTAAGAGTCCATCAGGTCCAGGTTGAGATACTATGGTGGCAGAGGCAATATCTAAAGCATCGGTGTCCACTACTATCTCTTTGTCGAAATCAAAATGGATCAGGATGGGGGGCGTAGTAAAGGCTTCCTTCAATCTTTCGAATGTGGCCTGGCAAAGATCAGACTACACGAATGGTGTACCCTTTTTGGTTAATTGGGTCAGTGGCCTGGCAAGATGTGAATAGTCATGGATGAAACGCCTATAGAAGTTTCCAAACACTAAGAACGAGTGGACATCCCGTAGTTTCTTACGGATGGGCCACTTGATGATTGTGGTGCTTTTCGCTGGATCCATTTGTAGGCCCTCAGTGGTAATAATAAAGCCAAGATATTTTACATTCTTCGTGTGAAATTCGCATTTCTGAGGTTTTACCTGAAGTCCAGCCTTCGTTAAGGCTTCTAGAATGTGTGTGACATGTTCGATATGTTGTTCCTCATTCTAAGTGTAGATTAAAATATCGTCAAGGTATGCTGTACAAAACCTATCCAGAAATGGCTGTAGCGGGTCGTTAATATATGCTTGAAAGGTAGCGGGGGCATTGGTAAGTTCAAAGGGCATGACGAGGGATTCAAAAAGCCCGTATCGTGTACGAAAAGCTGTTTTCCACTCTTCACAAACTCTCATGCGGATTAAGTGGTACGCTCCGCGGATATGCAATTTTGTGAATATCTTTGCTCGTGAAAGTTGCATAAAGGTTTCTTTGACTAAGGGTAAAGGGTAGCGGTTTTTGATTGTTCCCTCATTAAGTTCCCTATAGTCAACACATAAGCATAGAGAACCTTGTTTTTTCTTAACAAACAAAATTGGGGAAGCAGCAGGAGAGGATGATTCGCGGATAAACTTCTTATCCAGGTTTTTGTCTAGCTATTCATATAAGGCTGATAATTCAGGGGGGCTAAGACCATCTATTGGTCCCACAGGAGGGATGAATCCCAGGCACAGTGGTATCTCATAATCAAATCTCCCGTGAGGAGGTAGTTGATCTTCTGTTTTCTCGAGTAATAAAGGAAGGAATTCATGGTAATGGTTGGGGAGTATCTGCAGTACCTCGTCCTTGTCGAGGACCTTATGTCCAAGAGCACACTGTGCAGCATACGCCTGTAGAAAGTGTGGCAATTCTTCCTCAATGCCATAGGCCATTGTAACATCGTTAACACAGTTCTTCAAACAATATTCAGATTCAAAAGTAAGGAAGTTAGAAGCGAAGTCAATCTTGACATCGTGGTGTTTTAACCAAGGTATACCGAGTGTTAGGTGGTATCCCCCAAGCGTGGTAACAAAAGCAGGAATCATTTCGTGGTGGTGGTTAATTGACAACCCTATCTTGGTGATGTGAGTAATTGCTCCGGAACTCACAGGCCGTCCGTCGATGACCGTCAAAGGTCGTGGTTCTTTAAGTTCAAACAAAGGAATGTTCTGGCGCTCAGCGAAAGCCTTGTCGATGAATGCGTATCCAGTCGCCCCCGAGTCTATGAGAGCATGGGATCTAATCTCATTATGGTTGTCAACAATTGTACATGCCATTACCAGATGATTAGCTTCAACCCCATTCTCCATGTCGTCAAGAGATAAACCGGATAAAGAAAGTAATGAAGAACGCGATTCTGGTCCCATGACAGTTCCTTGGACTGTACATGGGACGATTAGTTTCCGAGTGCTCGGACTCTGGGCGAGAGTCTTCAGGGACTGCCGGCGGACGTGCACAAATAGCAGCAGCGTTGGTTCTTAGCTGACTTTGCCTGTTCGGGCATTGTCGAGCCATGTGGTTTGCTCCTCCACAGTAGAGGCATTGGCCATGTCGCATGCGATCTTCACGTTGCACTTGTGACAAGCAACATCGTTCAGCCGAAAGGTCCATTGGTCCAGCTTGGGTACCCGTCGCAGTCATGGTGGTTGTAGGAGGGGCAGCTGGTATTGGTATCGTAGTCGTGGTCGTGGTAGGCGACCTCTAGGTAGATAACGACCCCTTCCGTTTAGCCGCAAGGGCACGGATCTTGTTATCCACACGTTTGAGTAATATGATGTATTGGTCAAGTTCGTCAGGGGTGTCCAGGGTTCCCAGAGCGTCCTTAAGTGCGGCGCTCAACCTTTCGTACAATGAGGTTCGCTTAGCACCATCGTTCCAAGATACTTCGGCGGCGTATCTCTGGAAATCTGCTAAGTAGTCAGAAAGGTTACAGTTTTTTTGACGTTGACTTTGTAGGTTCCGTTTGGCGGTACGGACCCTGTTAGGGTCACCAAAGGTGTTCTCGAGCAGGGTGATCAGGGCTTCCACACTAGCAATATTAATGTTTCCTTTATCAATAAGTGGAAGGATTTGTTCGTAAGCTTTCCCTTTCTGGAACCCAACAGCATATGCCAACCGATGTTGGACATCGATGAATTTGTGGGCATCTCCCAGGAACTTGGTATGTAGTTGTGCGATGAACGGGCGAAGTTGATCTTGGGATCTGTCGAATTCCTGTGGTTTGCGGATCGATTCTCGCTTATGGGGTCGTTCGCCTGCTGGCGGCGCAGGTTCCCCTGCGTTTGCAAGTGCAGTAGTTGCAGTTGTCAAGGCAGTGTTAGTGTTAGTCAACGCAGTATTAAGGGTAACTATGGTGGCTCTATCGCGCTCTAGGTCAGTCTCGATGGCTCTGTACCTAGCCTCAATGCCTTGTCCTGCTGTAAGTAGAGCATCGCGTTCCTCCATAAGTGCATCGCGTTCTTCAGCAAGCGCCTCCCTTTCGTTGGTCAAATTTTGAACCTGTTGTTGTAACTGTTGGAAGCGAGGGTTTTGTTCGAGAGGTGCAGGGGTGCCTTGTCTGGAAATGGGAGGAAGTGCTGGGAGTCTGTTGAGTGAAACAGCGAGATCGCCCGCGGTGTGAAGCTGTTGTCTAACTCGGTCTTCCGACAGTTGATTAAACTCTTCATCGGTCACCGGCGACAATTCCCTCAAGGCAGATAACTCGGTGGTCGGGACTTTGATGCGTCGAGACATGGTGTTGTGTGGGTTGGCTTCTGGTTGGACGCTACCTTATGTAATGGGGTCTTGGCACTAGACTTAGTCCAAGGCACACAAGGACAGGAAGGTCCTAAACGATACCACTCGTTTAGCGTGAGGGTTCGGAAATGACCATCTCAGGTCAAGGCTGATCGTGTAACGGTAGATCAGGGTCAGGGTTCGTGGGTTCCTGGCGTGGATCTTGGATATCAGAATAGAAGTTGTTATATTCTCAAATAGAGGCGTCGTGAAAGAAATACCAGGTAGCGTGAAGAATCAAGGAAATAGGGGGCTTTTTTTTTCTTTTTTCTTTTTTCTTTTTTAATATCATATATTCGTTGTTAAGGTACAAGAAATCGCCTGGAGCACAAGGTATGGCGAAAACAAAGCCTGAAATCCAAAACAAACAAACAAAGAAAATATCGGGCACACTACTCTTCAACTGGGGTCCGTACCGGTCCCAGGCCCACATACGGGCGCGAAATTGAAACAAGTATTTCAAAGGAAACCCTCCTTACACCAGCGGATACCGCAAGAAAAACTAAGCTACATAAATCTAGCTTTCTTGAGAAGACATAAAATATCCAAAGAAACTACATTAGACGAGGGGGAAGAAACGGACTCGGAAGCAGATGACGGGCGGACGAACATAACGCGGGGGAAGGCTGCAGCTGTCGAGCTAATGAAACGTACTAGGGCACCCAAAAGGGAGGCCAAGTGTTAGGCGCACGGACTCCCCGTAGGGATTTACAGGGTAAAGTTACCCTACCTTGACGCACACGAACTTCGGAGGAAAAAGATAACACCCCCCTCCAGCCCCGGCGTTGGGACGGCGCGTCATCACTGGCCGCCTGGCGAGTTGCGTCCCAACACCAAAGACCACTATCAATGGCACACATCCTATAACACCGTATACATCGCGGCCGTCCGACCGACCGGATGCTGTTCGCAGGGTATATGAGAGGAGACCTTCGGGCACCTAATCCAAGTGGAGGCAGGTGAATCGGACGACGGCGCATAAGGTTACAGACACTTGAAGACAGGTAGTCGGAAGAGTGGGTCGAAGGTAATGGGACGTTTTGGACGAAGGTTACTCCCCTCGTACCTACAAAGTTGTGAGGAGTATGAAGGCGGTAACTATGCCCAGTAAGTGGATCAGGTGCATCCACAGAGGACAAGTTGGTAAAAGATGGAGTCCGAGGGAAAATGCCTATAGGTACGATCCCGAGGACAAGTTGTGTAATGCCGGAAGACCAGAATACGAGATCCAGTTGTATACCGAATTCTCGACGAAGCCAACCAAAGAAGAATGGCCATCTTCTGTCCAGCGAATTAGACTACCTTCAACGAGCACGAGGGCAAGATAATTCGTAACCATTGTTGTCAATGGATAAACCGATCAGCTGACACCTGACGTGGTCTCCACACCATCAGGAATAATGGAAGCGCCGACCGATAAGTTGGCTATGGGAGCAAGAGGTGTGGGAGAGAGTTTTCAGGGTCTACGAGTGTTCGCACTCAGGTGAAGTTCGCAGAGCTGCGGGCAAGGTACTTAGCTAGTATAGAGTTAGCATGTATACCGCGATTGCTCAGACGCGGAATATAAATACGAAGCATCTTCGCTGCTATTAAAGAACAACAAGCACGGAGCAGAGATCTTATCAATATAATAAGCTATTCGACACTTTTATATCGTTACTAATACTTCGACGATCTATACTGAAGCAAATCATTATATCTAGCCTACATTACTCGTGTCTTCCTCACGAGTTCTCCGATATAATTACGATCAAGGTCCTAGCTGTCGGAATACCTCACGCCGAAGCTACCACCTAAGACCGAGGACCATGAGGGGGTATCGGGGCCGATGTCAGATGGTCCGTGAAGGTGGCGGGATGTCTCTGGCTCCTTGCCCTGGCAGCGAAGGATGGCGTGCTCGAAGGTCTCAAGAGCTTCGTCACAGCTCGGGCAGGTGGTCGGGACATCGCTGTCCCAGGTTGGGCGCGCGCAGAGGTAGCTTCTGCCCGATCTCATCTGGTGCAGTCGGCCCCGGGTGAATTTGTCGAGGCCCATAAACGGATGGGGGGCAAGTGAGGGGTGGTAGGGGTATCTGGCCGGGTCTGGCGCCGCATCTTCCCGTTCCTTCGGGAGGAGGCTCTTGCACAGAAGCTTGAGCTGGGGGTAAGAGCGGCCCGGGGGGGGGGTCGGGGTAGAGTTCACCCAGTAAGTTTTGGGAAGTGACTGGAAGGGGTTTGTCACCATTTGGGCCGAGGATAAAGAGCATTGAGTGGGGGAGGGCATCCAGGGGGAGGTGCATCCTGTTCTTCGAGGGGGGTCAGGGCGTGAGTCACCACAGCGGGTTGCGGTGGCCCGAGTGCCTTCTGAGGAGGAGCCTGTGGTCCGGGCCGTGTCGGTGCGCCGACGCCATGTGTAGCGAGATGGGTAGGCGGGCGGCCACAGGGTTGATTTCCGGGGGGCAGCACAACACCCTGAGGTCTGCCAGTTGGCGCTTGTACCTTAGGAGGAGCTCCAGGGGGGGGAGGCAGGCCTCAATGGCCAGGATGTCTGTCGGGGTGCATCGGAAGCAGTTGGTGGCCGACCTCTGGACCTTCTGCCAGAAGGCGGAGAGCTTTCTCGTCATGTGGACAGTGGGCGTGAAGGTGTCCGCGCCATAACTAAGGATTGGAAAGAGGAGCGAGGAAGCCAAGCGCTGGCATAGGAAGGGGAGGAGGCCCATCCCCGGAGGGGAGAGCCTCTTGATCGCCATGAAGGCAGCCTGAGCCTTGGCCAGCCTTTTGACGAATTGGGGGGTTGTAGACATTGAGGGTGTAAACCAGTAGCCGAGCCACCGGACCTCTGTCTTGGGTACAAAAATCTATCCATCCATGTGGACCGGAGCGTTGGAGATTGGGCCTTTGTCCCTGTTCGTGCGCCCGTGGATCTGTTCCGTTTTGGGTACCGAGAAACTGACTCCCAGGGCGGCCCCCTTAGCCTTCAACCAACAATACTGTTTCTGGAGGATTTGGACGTTGCGTCTGTACAACGCCGAGGATGCCGTCAGACCAAAGTCGTCGATGTAGAAGAGCATAATACCTGGGGGGATCTCACAGTGTAGGCGGGAAACGTAGATGACAAATAGCAGCGGAGAGACTGGTGACCCCTGAGGGGTTTCTACCGAGACCGGGGCAAACACCCTAGGGGACCCCTGGTATAGGAGCCGGCACTTTCTGCCGGACAGGAAAGACTTCGTCCAGGACACGATGTAGGGCTTTACCCCTTTGGCTTTCATCATGCCGCATAGGGCGGCGGGGTTGACGTTGTCAAAACCCCCCTCAATGTCCAGGAAAAGCGTAGACACCTTCCTCCTAGCCATCTGCAGGGTTCTCACTTCCTGAGTCAGGGTGGTGGCGGCGTCCGAGGCCAAGAGACCTGCTAGTGACCCGCAGTGTTGTGAGTTTATAAGTTCAGCCGCGCGCGCTACACACGCCAGCCTCGAGTGCATGATCCTCTCTAGGATCTTTGAGAAGGTTTGGAGAAGAACTATGACGCGGAAGGAGGAGTGGGAGTCGTAAGTGGCCTTTCCGGGCTTGTCGAGTACGATGCCATCCGCCTTTTTCAGGGTGATAGGGTGGGACCAGTGGGCCACCAAAGGCTCGAGAAGGTCGTAGATGAGGTGGGGGGCTACCCAGTTGATCCTTTTCCACACAGAGTTGGGGGTCAAATCAGCCCCTTGGGATTTCATCGGCCGTCAGCTTAGGGCAGTTGCCGCAGGGGAGGAGGATGGTGTCGAAGCCCCCGGCAGGTTCGCCTGGGAAGAAGTGGTCAAGGAGTGCCTTGTTCAGTTTGGGCTGAGTCGAGGCCCCCGGGAGCTCCCGGAAATGGGGAGGCAGGCGGCCGACAGCGAACTCCTTCACCGTCCACACGGTCTGTGGTGTAGCTGAGGCCAGGAACGAGGACCAGTGATCCCTCTTGGCCTTTTTATGGCTTTGAAATTGGCAGCTCTCGCGCCCTGGCGGAAGCGAGGAGGGCGGCATCGGGCCGATCCCTTTTCGAGGAGCGAAGTGCGGAGTTGTAGGCTCTCCTGACCAGCGACAGCAAGTCTGACCACCATGGTTTGGACCTGTAGGTGACCTTCTTCAGCGGGGTGTGTAGCGCAAGCTGGGCCGTGACCCTGTCCAGGTTCGTTTTGAACCACACGTCCAGGGATTAGGTGGTGGGGAGGGGGGGAAGCTCTCGATATAACGGTGGACTTCAGGGAGGATTCCAGAACAGGGCAATCGGTGAGGGCGCAGTTGGGAGACGGGGGGGGGGCGCGAAATAGCGGTGCTTCGAACCTTAGGAGGATAGGAATATGGTCGGAGCCTGTGGAGGGGAGAGGGTCGGACCATTCGGTAAAGTAAGGCGCGAGGAGAGGGCCAGCCAAGGCAAGGTCGAGGGCGCCAGGGCGCCCAACAGAGGACATGGAAAAGTGATTGTATACTCCCAGGGTGTTAAGGAGGGAATCGCCCAGCTCCGTCGCCCTGTCAAAATAGGGGGTCGAGGTGGCTATTTCGTCCTCACTAAAGCCCCTAAGGGGGTCGGACGTGTGGTGGTGGATGTTCAGGTCTCCCAGAGTAAGGGTAGGTTGTGCGGCTCCAGGGAAGACCACGTCAGCGGGGACAGAGCGAGTGTGCTTTGAGCGACCCTTGGTGCTATAGGAGTTGATTATTGTGAACCTGGTCGTGGAGGTGTTAAAGAAGCCGGCGGGCGTGAAGAGGTCAAGCGCCATCGCATCACCCCTGTCGAAGAACCTGGGCAGGAGGGAAATAGTAGACAAAAACGAATTATAAACATAAAAGGCAACGCGGGGCTTGCAGCCTCCGCTGGTGGGGGGAGAGAACACAGAAAATACTGTAAACGAGAGTAGTTTGCCCCAGTAGACCGGGGGGTCCTGCAGGGTGACATTGAAAGGAGGCTGGGCCAGTTGCGTGAAGGACCCGAAGAGAGAAAGAAACACATCCGCGCTCCCAAGGCAGTTGTGTTGAACGAGTGTGAAGGGTTTTGTAGGGGGGAAGAGACCTGCTCGTCCCCCCACGGCGTAAGGTTGTGCTGCATTAACGGGCCAGGCCCGAGGGAGTTCTGCTCATGGGCGAGGGGCTGACGGGCTCGGCGGGGATGAGCGATTGTGAATCTTGGATGGGCCCTACTGGGGCCTGAATCGCCGTCGTCCTTCTGGCCCTTGGAGTGGCCATCTCGAACGCCGACTGGAGACAGCGAATAGGTGAAGGGGGGGGGCGAGACGACCAGCTCGTCGGTGGCTGTGTCCATCTCATCTGTGGCTGGGGGCGGGGGATCAATCTCGGTGGCAGTGGCTGAACGCCTGAGAGGGGGTGGCGAGGGGCGGCTCTCGCAATCCTTATATCCGGCGGTGTGGCCTTCGCCACAGCCAACACAGCGGGGCGGTGAGGAAGAGCAACAGCCAGGAGGAGCCTTAAGGTTGCCACCTCCAGGGCAGGTGGGATTGGGGCAATGGTGTGCGGCTCTGGTGTGGTTGAGGGAGCAAATGGGGCAGATGGGGTCAGACGAGGGACACCTGGGGGCGATGTGACCATAGCCTCAGCAGTTCTTACACTGCGTGTACCTGTTTGAGGAAAGGCTCGCTCGATTGTCGGCGAACGTGAGAAGAGCCTGATTGAGGATCCCATCGCAGGAACGTCACCTGGGTGGACGGACACAATGACGGACGTGCCGGACTTGCCCTCTCTTGATTGTGTGTTGGGGTTGAGGTATCTCGCGGCGAGGATGCGAATGTTCTTGGAGTTGAGGATCGACTCTGCAAGGCAGGGGAAGAGATCGCTCGGGTCCTCAGGTAGGAAGGCGATCAGGAGGGAGTGGATGGCAAGCCGGGCCTCCTTGGGGGCGAGGCGGAAGGGCAACCAGGGAGAGTCACCCACAAGGAAAGATTTGTTGAGTTGGCCAGCGAGCAGGTCAAAATAGGGGGCGAAGGCCGCCGCGGGGGTAGCAGGGTCGGTGACAAGTAGGGTGACTGATCCTCGGTCGTTGACCTTGGTAATGACCACAAGGGGGGGAATACAGTTGGCATCCCTGAGGACGCGGGCAGCAATGTCTGGGAAAGTAGCAGCAATCAGGGGGGCTTGCGGGTGCTCAGAGGGTGAGGAATGTAGAGCAAGGAAATAGGGGGCGAAGCCCCCTTATACAGAAGGAAATCCTAGCACAGCCTTTGCCGCCTGACTCATACCCCCGTATGAGTCGCATATCCGCATAACCAAGGAAACCATACAATTTGTCGTAACCTTTACAAAGGAAATCCCTCATAGCAACCGTGTAACAAAAGAAAGAACACCAAAGTCATCCCAACACGTATCTCACCAGGGGACAGTGAGAACCCGGAGGTTGGTCGAAATTCAGGGAAACATGACTATCCTACTAGCGGAATACTATTCCATAATAGATGTTACGGGGTAGCTAACACGGTAGGATTCCGAGCTAACTACTCCGATGATATTCGGGGCAATGGATTTTTGGTCAGGAAGCCTCAAGAGGAGTTGTCTGATAAAGTAATAGAAGAATATCGTCCTAACTTATAATATTGTCAAGGTCTCTTCTCAGTTGCTTGATGATGTTCTCAACCATCGGGGAGAGCCCCACTATTTATACTAATGTTCAGGCTACTTTGCCTTCTGTAGTAACGAAGTATCTTTTAAGAATTCAGTTCTTCAGAACAAAGTGTGAACACTGTTTGACCCTGAAACTTGTCTGGCTTGACTCTGAGAATGCTCCGACAGCTATTTCTTCTGAGGGTGTTCTCACTCTAGCAGTAGTCAGTCTTCGATCTCTTCGTCCTGATAGACTAAAATGGAATATGCAATCCAAATGCCTACATACCGATAGTATCATAAATACGGAGTGATCAAGTCCGATATTCATCTATCAATGCATGATGCGTATGCATTAGTAAGAGTAGAGAACTGGTTCTCTAATCATCGTTCCACTCAGTTAGCCATATCTTGAAAGGTGAACTCTTTAGGGTTCCTGAGTAGTCTCCCAGATGCCTCCAGGAAGTTCCTAATCAGGGAGCTTGGGTTCAGATATATGCTCTCCCCCCATCGTGGCATATACCTCACGCATAATGATGCAAGTGATGCCCGCTAGGGTAATAATAGATACTCGGAACGCCTCTATAGTGCACAAGGTACATATTTTGAGTTATGGTGTGGGATGTGGTGCATCTGGGGAAGTAGGACCAAGTCGATGGCGAAGGTATCATGGATCCCACAGAAGGGACAGCCTAGTATGAGAAGATATGTTGACAATAAAGGGAGGGGCACCCTAGTCGCACAAAGCTCAAGGGGTACTGTAGTGAACCACGCCTGTAATGTGGGAACTCCTTGGCAGGAGGCAAAGACTGCCAGTAGTGGGCTGCCCGATAGTCAAAAACAAGACATTTAAGTAAAAGTTTGTCTAAGGAGGCTTCCGGAGCCAAAACTGCGCAGGCGGAGTAACAAACCCCACATTACATAAAGCCAAACAGGATGAAACCATTTCATCAAGAAACGGGCGAAAGATCAAGATCTATCACAAAACCTAAGCATTATGCATGCCCAGAAGGGAGCGCGTTTATTGAGACATGAGCATGAAAATACCTGATTAAAGTCATTTTAGACTCCGGTTCAAAAAGCTTTCTATTGAACCAAGAAACCGCACAATGGCTAGAAATTCCAACTGAATCTGGGAATTCCCCATTAAAAAATCTGGCGAACCCAAAGAGGCGGGTTTTGGATGATACAAAATGCCAGGCTTATGTAGAAGATAAAGCAGTGGCCGATTTATTTGAGTGAGACAAGACTTTGGCTTACGGAGAAGAGGCTCAGTATATGGTAAGAATAGGGCGAGAAGATCGCGGGGGACTACAGTCGGAAGACCTGCCAAAACCTCACTGGCAGAATAAGTAGCTCCTTGAACAGAACCAAGCTGAGATGTTAGCATCTCCAAGGATCCTCGACCACGCCATCAATCTCACGGAAGGGGCTAAGCCCCCCTGGGGACCAATTTACCCGATGTCGGCACAGCTGAAAGAACTTGAACTGGAAAATATATAAAGAAAATGCTGCCCCAGGGTCAAATCATGGATAGGGAATGCCCATCTGGAGCTCCAAACCTCTTTGTTCCGAAACCGGATGGAAGTTTATAACTATGTGTAGACTATAAGAACCTCAACAAGCAGAGAATCCTGCATCAGTACCCTTTACCGCTCATGGATGAACTCCGAGACCGCGATGCCGCAGGTAAAGTGTTCACGATCCTCGACGTAAAAGGCGGATATCACCTTATTCAAATGCAAAAAGGCGTTCATCATAAGACAGGCTTTCGTACAAGATATGGACAGTAGGATTATAAGGTCATGCGTTTCGGGGCTTGTAAATGCTCCGGCAGCTTTCCAGAGCATGATGAACAAAATCCTAATGGACTACTTGGACCATGGAGTAGTCACATATCTAGATGACATCCTTATATATTTCCAGAATATGGAATACCATATGAAACCGGTTCAACAAGTGGTTGACCGACTTGAACAACATGACTTAGCAGTCTCGCTAATGAGGTCGGTTTTTCACCAGGAAGAGGTAGAATTCCTAGGATACATTGTCAAAACAAGCGGAGTCACCATGAGTGACAGAAACCTAAAAAGCATCCAAGACTGGGCCCACACGAGATCGGTCCAAGAAGTGCAAATTTTCATTGGTTTTTCGCAAAGCTTTTTCAGTGATTTATAAATGATTTCTCAAATTTATACAAGCCTATTACCAAAATGTTAAAAGTGAAGCCTAAGGATTTTTACTATGGAAAAGAACAGGAGGAGGCATTTGAGGAGTTGAAAAAAAGGTTTAGGAAGGCACCAATTTTATAGCATTTTTACCCTGGAAGGAAGACGGTGGTCGAGAGAGAGCCCAGCGATTGTACGCTGAGATGGGTATTGTCTCAATACCAAGGAAGATGAGTTCACCCGGTGGCATTTCATTCTTGAAAGTCGAATACGGCTGAGAGAAATTCCAAGATACATGACAAAGAATTACTCGCAATCATAGAGGCATTCAGAGTATGGAAGCGATACTTCACAGGCAAAGAGGAACCGGTGACTGTATATACCGACCATGAAAACCTACAGTCCTTTTTGACCAAAAGATCTGGAAACAGCGGCTAATTCGCTGGGCAGAGGAGTTAACCGACTACAACTTCAAGATAGTCTACCGACCGGGAAGCAGCGGTGGAATGCCAGATGCATGACCAGGTGGCCGGAGTACACTCCTGAGGAGGGAGCTCATCACAGTTAACACTCAATTCTGAAATCTGAACACTTTCAAATTTCCGTGTTTCATCAAAAGCGAAGTGCAGAGACGGCCCTGTCCCCAGAAAAACATGAATCGACAAGCTTGCGAATAATGAAACTCTCAAGCCAGGCAATAATTGCAACTAACGGATCACGATTCGCAGCCGGACATGACATCTATGCCCTGACAGATGGACTGGTACCAGCAAAGGGACAGGTAATGGTGGCAATGGGTATTGCGATAGGATTGCCTGCGGGAACCTATGGAAGGCTAGTTGCAAGAAGTGGTATGTGTAGCAAGATGGGAATAGGAGTGGGCGGAGGTGTAATGGATGCAGATTACACCAGAGAAGTAAAAGTCAGACTTTGAAATCCTGGCGAAGCAGAGTGCCTACATAAGGTGGGAGATCGGATAGCACAACTGATAGTGGAAAGCATTGCTGAAGCCAACGCCGTGGAAGCAGAAGAGCTTGGCACGACCGAGTAAGGGGAAATATGGTTTGCATCAAGCGACCTAAGCCCTAAGCGATCCGTCACGACTAAAGAAGAGGGAATACCCTTATGCTTCCTTTAAGCAGAAAAGCAACCATACTGAATTCTTTAGCATGGAGGATATTGACTAACATCCTAGGTTAAGACAGGAGAAAGAAATTGTATCAAGTGCTTATGTCAACGCAGCCCTGACACAGACAATGAACAATAGATTTCTGGACAGGATTAAAGTGGCTGGGAAAGAGGACGAAAAAGTCGCATGGACGAGGCCGTGAACTGGTGAGGATGAGAGAAAGGGGGAAGGAGATGCGAAATGAATGGACTGAAGTGAATGGGTTATTATATTACAAGAATTGATTGTACATCTTGGAAAACAACCCTCGACAGACAGAGATAGCCCAACCCCATCATGACTCGCAAGTAGCAGGTCACTTCGGCGAAGAAAAAAAAAATTAAAATATTGACTACGGAATTTTACTGGAACGGACTTGCCGACTGGATCAAGGACTATGTACGATCCTGGGACGAATGTCAGCACAGTAAATCCCCGCGGCATGCAAAATATGGACTACATCAACCCTTGAAGGTACCCTATACTGGATGGACCTCCATTTCGATGGACTTCATTACGCAACTACTGGAATCTCAGGGCAAGATCCAAATTATAGTAGTGGTAGACTTGTTCACAAAGATGGCTTACTTTATCGGCCTTGACGAGAGTGCGACCACAACAACAGACATTGCGGACACCTTGCTTCGGGAAGTTTGGAAACTTCACGGATTGCCAAGCGAAATTATCACCGACATGGATGCGAAGCTTTCCGGCGAATTCTGAGAATCACTGTGCAAGATGTTGGGAGTTAAATAATGCATGTCAACAGTGCACCACACACAAACTCATTGACAAATAGAATGGACCAACCAAGTGCTAGAAGGTTACTTACAGACCTTTGTCCATTATGATCAGGACAACTGGTACCAACTATTGCCCTTAGGACAACATGCATACAATAACTCGACAACCAACACGCACAAGATGACCCCCTACTTTGCCAACTATGCTTTTCACCCACAGACAGAGTGGATCAAAGAAAAAGAAGCTAAAACCCGGGGGCGACAATGTATGCTCACGAGATACAGGACATACATCAACATGCGAGACAAACCATGGAGAATAGATGAAAATCAATAAAGCAATAGTACGATAGCAAGTCGACGGAACAACACCATATCGAGGTCGGCGACTTGGTGAGGTTGAACGCAAAGAACCTACACACTAAACGACCATCAAAATGGTTGAGTGCGCAATTGGATGGCCCTTTCAGAATCTTCGAACAAAAAAGAAGTCGGGCCTACAAATTAGATCTATCGCCAGGGTGCAAAATTCATCCCGTACTCCATGTCTCCTTGATGCAACCCTACCGATGCTCGAATTGAACAAATCGCGAACAACCACTTGGTGATCCCGCAGACATTGAGGGTGACCTAGAATGGGAAGTAGAAAGGATTGTGAAAAGCGAGATCATTTCTTATACGCGAAAGGTTCACGGAAGGAACAAACCAATGAAGGAGCTCTGGGATTTTATGAAATGGAAAGGCGGCGCGGATGACGAAAATACATGAGAGCCCCACAAGGGTATGAAGAACACGCAGGAAGAAGTGGAACAGTTTCATAGGCAGAACCCGGAGATGCCTGCCCCAGGAGAGGGCTAGTGACATAAAAAGGTTTTCTATCGGTAGTCAAGTAAACACTGGTGCTTTTTACCCCAACTATGTGGGGCTTCACATAGAAATTAGATTGTATAATAATAACCTAGAGTGTTCTGGACGAATACATCGAAGAGGGGAGCTTGTCTTAGGTGCACACACTCGCAGTAAGAATTTAGGAGGCACAGTTACCGTACCTTGATGTGCATGAACTTTGAAGAATAACGATAACAGCCCCCTGGGGCCCCGGAGTAGTGATGGCGGGTCGCCTCCCGACAGCTAACTAGTTGCATCAGCAAAAAAAATACCTTGCGTTCTGTCTCTCCCTGCTCACCCTGTGCGCCGGATGTTCCAGGCGCTTATAACGTAAACGCCTGTGCTGGGTGCGTCCGCCTGGGCTCATTCCGTCCAGAAGTGAAAGGGCCGCGTCCAATGAGTCCGGACGCGCAAGTCAGCGTCCGGACGCATTAGACGTGGCCCTCTTTGCGTCCTGACCCATTTGACCCCCCCTGGCGCAGCCACCCCCCTGATACTCTACCCCCAGCGCCCAGCCTCTTCATACCTTCGCTCCCAATGCACCCGTTCCCATGCTGCCCTTTTGCGGACGTCTTGCGGCCGCGACA
>Ga0307517_10003590_pt1 | contig 24097 bp, 16 predicted proteins | sample 23_EM_MG_FD_194515 | JGI IMG/M metagenome (GOLD analysis project Ga0307517, IMG submission 194515) | Populus trichocarpa ectomycorrhiza microbial communities from riparian zone in the Pacific Northwest, United States - 23_EM | ecosystem: Host-associated > Plants > Roots > Unclassified | place...
ATAATGAGGAGTGAGCATTGTGGCGTTTTCGGATGAGCGGGTCCTGCCTGCTGGCATGTTCGTATCTCACTCGGACAAATTGCCCAAACGCGGGAACTGTCACATCGCTAGATAACCGGTCCGATAAGCAACCTACGTATAGTGGTGCAGGCTGCAGTAAGGAAAAAACGGATCCTATTGATCCCATTAAGCACGACGATACTGGGTTCGGGTACGAGTTTTGACCGTCGCTATGTGACGCCGCACCGATCGTCCTCGCTATTCAGCGCTCAGCCTTCCCTTCTCTTCAGTTTTTTTTCCCACGCAAAAGCACGCATTCGCGAAACCCGCAAGGGACCCCTTTGAATATGCCTTATTACTATCATGTTTCCCTCTCGTAAGGATTCCACGCGTCCGGGGTGCGCCTGAGATGCAAGGCGATAACTTGTGTTAACTACCAGGAATCAGAGTTTCGATTCGTGACTCCCAGCGTAAACTCTAAGATCCTATGGATAGTCACACGCCCAGTCCGTGAATGATACAGGCGATACAAAGCACCCAAACGACACGTCCATTGCCTCGCCTCCCTCCTCCACAGCGTCCTCTTACACGTTGCAGGGTTATAACCATATAGATGATGCAATCTCTTCAACTGACAAGACCGAGTGAGTCAACATCAATATAATACCCGGGTTGCGGTCCATTCACGGTTGGTGCTCACCGAACACTACGCGTCCAGACCTCACGGTCTCGTCGACCTCCAAGTCTCGTGATCCTGCGGGCTTCCAATACCAGCGGCCTGGGCCCACGCGATTGCGGCTTCAGCTGTGTTCGAACACTGAAGCTCTCGAAGGCGTCCGACGGCCGCAGTGATCTTCGCAGGGTCGGGACTATGCCCTAACCATTCGTCGCGTACCAAGTCGAGCGACCGCCCGAGAGCATCCCTGCCCTCCTCCCTGGACACAATGTCTTCGCAGGAGGTGAAGTTCGACCGGTGGAGGTGCTTCTGCCGCCGATTTGATGATGCAAATTCGATCAGGATGGCCACCGCCATCATGGGATCGTAATCGGCTGTACCCGCAGGGTTCCCATCCTGGAGAGGGGGATCCGACGTGAGCTGGAATGGGTCACCAACTGCCTGGAGAAGTTCCCCGATGTCCCTGCCTGAGACGGTCTCCATGTGTGAGGAGAACCACCTGTGCCCGAATATATGGAAGATCTTCAGAGCCATAGCGCGCGATTGGAGGGGGTGGGTTGGGAGTAGTGTCGGCGTGAGGGTGGGCAAAATCGTTACGTTGAAATGAGCAGATCCCGGACTGGTCGATAGTATGCGAAGGGCAATTGACCCTGGATGTTGCGTGGAATCCGTGGTATGGAACTTCTCGCACAATAATAAGAAGCGCACGAGGGGAGCCACCCAAGTGTGGTTCACATCGGAGATAGGCCCTGGGCCACCGGAGTCGAGTTGCTTCCCAAGCAACCGCACTACGTGGCTAGCCATCCGATACCGCTCGCCCTCTGGATACCTGGAGTTGAGAATCGCGGTGATCCAACGAAAGGCCATATCTCCCGTGCCCATGACTTGAATCGGGTCGAGATGAATCAAAGCGGATAGAACCGAAGTGAGGGTGTGTTGCTCGGCGTTCCCCTCCCTGATGGATTCCAGTAATTGTCCATGGAAAAAATTGACTACCCCTCGCAACGCACCACTGCCACTTGGTAAGTGAAGTTAATTGAAAGGATAGAGAAATCACATACTCGTCATCGGGGATATACAAGGTACGAATATCATCCACTGGGTGTCCCAGGGAGATGGCCATGATGAGCAAACAGTGTATTTTGAGAGCCGGCCGACTATGATCGCCGTTCGCCATCAATCCCCTGCAGAGCAAATCTATCGCCTCAAGGTTGAATACCGCCGGAGCATTCGGAATCCACCTCCACCGCCAGACCGTCTGGAGGATCACCCTGCTCAAGCAGACTTTGTGTGTCGTGGGTAAATGATCGGATGTGTTGTCCCATTCACGGAAGGATGCGCTGTATGGGGCCTCCAAGACGAGTTTGAGGATGCCTACTCCAGGCAAGAGTTTTGGCTCGGAATCAGATACACAATTAGCGTAGTGGAGAATGTCCTTGCTGAGCCCCCGGAGGTCCTCTCTCTCGGGTTCCATGCAGAGTTGGATGCTAATAACCGATGCCAGGGCCATCCCGATCACGCTTGCCTGCTCTGACCTTCCGGGAATGATTCGTCCATACGATAGACACTCGACAAAAAGTTTCGCAAGAATGCGTGGTGAAATGGCACCCACGGTTTTCGGGTGCCAAATTGCGTCTGCAGCGAACTGGGCTCCATAGAAGATTACGTCGCTATCGGTGGTGAAATTGAGAATCCAAGAGATGCAATGTGCGTCCGCCACAGAGGAGTCCCAGTCAATAGAGAAATCCCCAAAGTACCAGTGCCCCCCCCGGTCGATGAGTTGTATCCCCCCCACTCCCCCCGGCGAATTCGGAATGGGACCAAAGTCCTGCAGCACCCTTCGAAATCCGGAACGAAGCCGTCTACGAATTTGCCTGAGCTCCTTCGTGGAGCGGGAGTAGATCCCAGAAAGAGATGCCAGACAATGCCGTACCGATCGGGCGAGGGTCGTGCCACGACGTTCCAGGTATCTCCTGAGGGTTAGGATGATGACGGAAAATGGGGTCTGGTAGGGACAGTCGTAGTAGAGTGTTGCAGCGAGGGTGAAGAAAGCGTATACGGTGGCCACGGCGATCGTGAAGGCGACGATGACCCAGGCGACGGTCTGGCTGATGGTCCAGAGATATAACGATAGGGCGCACCCGAACAAGAGCAAGGCGAATTGGAGCACCATTGGAAGGCTTTCGATAGCGACGTAGAAGTACCATTTCTTGTGTCCATCTAGTTTTCGCTGCCTGTCCCGACTCTTGTCGGCAGCAGAGCCTCCGCGATTCCTGAGATAACGGTTGACCCACTGCTTTCCAAGCATTGCGAGAAACGCGGCGAAGAGCGAGGTCGCGAGACTTGCGTAGAGCAATGACTGGACGATGACGATATTTCGAGGAGGACCGCCCCAATCGACAAGGCTGGGGTATACATCGGAGAAGAGGGTGTTGTTCATGGTGTGGATGAGGATTTTCATGTAATCGCTCGGATCCTGTTCGAGTTTTGGTTGGACACTGGCGACGAATGTTGCACTGACTCCGGAGAACAGACCAGACTGGATACCTCTGGGTTCGGTTTTCGGTGACGAGATTGAAAATGGGACGACTCACGAAGATGAGGGCCGTATTCAAGTCCCCGTCGAACCTGCCTGCATAATCCCGGTCAAATTCGCTCGATTCCTTGCGGTACACAGCAAAGAAGTCGGCGCGTGGGTTACCGGCCCTCAGCGGGTTGAAGAATTCTTTGAGGGCAGAATGGAGGCTGTGGCGTATGGTTAGTGTCGATGCTCTGGCCGTCACTGGACGAGGTTGGCGTACGATTTTGGGTCGAGCTGGACGGTTGTGGGTTCTTGAGTTTTCTCTTGGGGTTGGGACAGAAGTTCTGCCATCTCCGGCGACGATATGAGTGCAAGCTATGCCAGCCGGTGCAGGATTTAAGTGTCTCCTTATCACTGCCATCACTGTGCTATGAAGCAGATGTCCCCATCAGCTTTGTATTTGTTTGTTCGGCTGGCGGCTATTCCGTTCCCGCACTAGCTCGCAGTATAATCTGAGGTTCAGGTGACCCTATTGGCGTGATGAACGATTTGATCTCAATTGACCCTACTCGACTGACTTCCAGACCACTCCCCCAATTTGTAACCCAAAAAATCCTTTTCTCATCCGAGGCAGATGATAACCTTCTCGATCGGCCTATCAACCCCGTGCATCGTCTGCATTGTCCAACGACGTGATGCACCTCTCCCTCGCAGATAGAATACCTCCTCACTTCACGTACCGATTCTTATTTAATACAACGGGATAGGGACCTGACTTTTCTTGGTAGGTGTCTTCCGGTGGGTGGGGGCGAGTTCAAATTTCCACGTTCGCAACTCCCGCGAGAGTTTGGATCTCTGATCGATGACTTTCAAGTTAAAGCTTGAGCCCGGTTGGTGATTATGACCCATCAAATAAAGTTATACATTGATCATGGGAGGGACGAAACAGTTCCGACGGCACCAGGTCATGCGTACTGTGACTGTCGAACCTCTATCCATCCCCTCGGATGCAGCTAAGCTGGCTAACCTCATACGGAATGGATGTAATGTGTGACTGGCGACAGTACGTACGGCTATAACCGTGTGTAGACATAGATAACGAATATTCAAACCCTTTTGTCGGATCATCGGCAGGGTGAATCTTGGCTACTGTTGGCACCGTTGTCCGACGTTAGTTAGAGATAATTCTAGCCATATGGATAGTCACCAACTGTCGTTCAACAGATTCTCAGGGCAGCAGGTCAGTATTTTCTCTGAGGTTCACGTCAACCCCACGTTGTACTGCAGAATGTGTAACGTACAACAGAAATTTTACGAGAACTATAGTGGGTACCCAAGTTCGGTGGGTACCCTCAAACGTCTAGAAAGATAAAAAATACACGATCACCCGGGGCTCCCTCCAAGAACACACGTGAATTTTGCAGAAGGGGGGTGATTGAAAGAAATAATACAAGACATGAGGTTTACTGTTCACAGACCGGGGGCACTAAGGTGACACTAGAATGCGTCCCTGGGAAAAGCGAGGCAGAGTTTGTCATCCTTATCAAGACCATCATCAAGGACGATCGTCTCCAACCATAACGTGCGTAGATCTGTCACTAAGTATACGCCGTGCCGCACAAACTATCTCCTTCCGTCCATGTCCCACAGTCCTCGTCCCCATCGACCGATACCTCAGATAAATTAACGCGTTGACAGCTACTCCACGATGTAAAAGGTACGGGGCGATAGGACCAACCGGATACTGTCGTGCTGAATGAATCTAATGGGTCTGTTTTGTATTCAACCCAACCTGACACGTGCCAGATATCGATGAGATGGGTCGGCAAGTGCGAGCGCCCTCTCCCCCCATTCATCCTCCATCATCTGTCCCACAACCTTCCCCACGGCACCCAAACCTCAACCAGAACGGAAGATAAACAAAAAGTAATCTTTCGAACCCGTCCTTCGCATGCCATACCGACCTTTTGGCGCTTGAGGTTTCCTTTCACAGACAAGACCTAAAACTGGCCGGGGGCTGTTGACACAAGAAACGAGGTAGACAGCCACAAATCGAGTATGTCGCATCTCGTTTGTGCAATCCCTGCCCGGCTGGTGTCAATCGGTTGCCCTGGCTTTCCCGTCCCGAAATTCAGTCATACATTGGTCAGATCGGAGCTCATCACGCCTCTCGAGTGGGGCATACTTAATTCCAGCATGAGGTTGATACTATTCAATTGCAGTACTGTAGGAATCGTTTCTCCGAACCCTTAATTACCCGCGTTCTGTATCCACGAAGTCAAGATACACTGACTTATCGGTGGGACGGACGTGATAGTCCGACGTCCACCCAAGGTGCCTGAAGAACCCTGCACCCTCAGTACACCGACGATGTCCGCTATCTACTCAAGAAGTGGCGGCGAGCGAGCAGTGGCTGTGATCGATCCGGAGGTGTAAGCGAGTGTGGGAATTACGGTATACGCGCAGGCTATGACTTTGTCGTCCTCCCCCACCTCTGCAATGCTGCGCCTCCCAATAAAGCCCAACGCTCTGACCAGTGACTACAGTTCAACAAACTGTGGATCCGCCAATTCGATGAGGGATGCACGCACTATGTACAGTGTCGTGAATGGGTTCGACGCGAGAGGCTCGAGGCAGGAGGTGCGGATGCTCCCCCTTACGGGACGAAGTTCAGGTTGTGAGTATTTCCATCCCCCTCGTGTTCGGCCCGGTGAGCTTTCTTCCAGAATCAGATCCATCGCCCCGCGAGCCAAGCCCCTTGGGTCTGCCGACTACGAGGTGGACTTCGAGTGGTCGTTTAAAGAAAGGTCTTTGGTCGATTCACTTGGTCCTCTACAGATCCTTTAGACCGTAGCGCTAACCTCTGCCTCGTTGCCTCGCTCCCTGCCGCCTGCCTCCACAACGGCCTCGGCCGCTCCCGCCATTTCACGTGGATCACTGCGTCATAGCACCTGGAATCGTTTGATCTGTTGCTCGCCATTTGTATCGGGTCCATCATATCCAACATGGTGGTTGGACAAGCGGGTTATACCCCTCTTAACTTGGAAAGTCCGCAGGAAACCTAGGTGCGGCTCGCACGACCTCCTGCCCGCGCGCCACACCAGCTCCTCCCCGACAGACGCCGAGATGAGGCTTCACGCGTCACGCGTCACGGCCCCCCCACCGTGACCGATGTACATTAAACCATGACGGAGGTGTCACGCGATTACATGTCCTTTCTGAATCGGTAAGCCCCACGTCGATAGAAGGGGCTCGGTGAAGGGTGCAGAGCGGTGGTGGGGGTAAATGAAGAAGCCACCTGCCGATGACGCGACGGAACAGTTTCCGCATGCCACCTCACGCAATGTTCAACCTCCTCCTGTGTTTGTTGGGATGCAGCTCGTTCCAGAATTTTTGTGCCTGTTGCTTACGTATCGTGTAACAATTCTACCGGTAGTACAGGGGGAACAAGCCTGCGTTCCTTTGACTCAGAATCCGCATATCGTGACACTCAATCATTCATCCTCACTATTCAGCCCGAACGACCTCCGCTTCCCTTCAGGTTTTTCTTTTCTTTTCTTCGCATAAGCACACATTCGAGAAACCCGCAAGAGACCCCTTGGCATACGCCTTAGTATTTCTATCCTGTTCCCTTCCGATTACAGTCACTTTCTCTCGTAAGGGTTCCACGCGCCCGGGGTGCGCCGGAGACGCAAGATAACCTGAACCAATTGCCAGGAATCAGAGTTTTGATTAGTGGTTGCCAACATAAACGCTAAGATCCTATACATGATTAAAAGCCTAGTGCATGAATGATACATGTAATATAAAGCACCCAAACGACAACTCCATTGCCTCGCTTCTCTCCTCCGCGGTACACTTTTACACATTGCAGGGTCACAACTAAATAGACGATGGAACTTCTTCAACTGACAAGACCGAGAGAAAGCCAATATTAATACAATATCATGATTACGGCCCATCTACGGTTGGTGTTCACCGAACACTACGCGTCTAGACTTCACGGTCGTGTCGACTTCCAAGCCTCGTGATCCTGCGGGCTTCCAACGCCGGCCCCCTGGGCCCACGTGATTACGACTTCAACTATGTTCGAACACTGAAGCTCTCGAAGGCGTCCGACGGCCGTGGTGATCTTCGCAGGGTTGCGAATATACCCTAACCATTCGTCGGCTACCCAGTTGAGCACCTGTTTGAGAGCATCTCTGCCCTCTTCTTTTGACACGATCTCTTCGCAGGAGGTGAAGTTCGAGGGGCGGAGGTGCTTCTTCCACCGATCTGATGATGCAAATTCGATCAGGACAACCGTAGCCATCATGGCTGTACCTGCAGTGTCCACGTCCTGGAGAGGGGAATCCAGCGTGAGCTGGAAAGGGTCGCCGACTGCCCGGAGAAGCTCCCCAATGTCCCTGCCCGAGGCGGTCTCCATCTGTGGGGAGAACCACCCGGACCCGAATATATGGAAGATCTTCAGAGCCAGGCCGCGCGATTGTAGGGGGTGGGTTGGCGGCAGTGTCCACGTGAGGATGGGCAAAATCGTTGCGTCGAAATGAGCAGATCCCGGACTGGTCGATAGGATGCGGAGGGCAATGGTCCCTGGATGTGGTGTGGAATCCGTGGTATGGAACTTCTCGCACAACGACAAGAAGCGCACGAGCGGGGCCACCCAAGTGTGATTCACAACGGATATTGGCCCCGGGGCACCAGAGTCGAACTGTTTCCCAAGCAGCCGCACCACGTGGCTAGCCATCCGATAGCGCCCGCTCTCTGGGTAGCTGGAGTTGAGAATTGCGGTGATCCACGAAAATGCCATATCTCCCGTGCCCATGACTTGAATCGGGTCGAGATGAATCAAAGCGGATAGGACCGAAGTGAGGGTGTGTTGTTCGGCGTTCCCCTCCCTGATGGACGCCAGTAATTGTCGATGGAAAAGGAGGATTACCGCCCGTAATGCACCACTAGCACTTGATGAGTGAAATTAATTGAAATGATAGAGAAATCACATACTCGTCGTCGGGGATAAACAGGGTATGAATCTCACCCACTTGGTGTCCCAGAGAGATGGCCATGATGAGCAAACAGTGTATTTTGAGAGTTGTGTGGCTATGATCGCCGTTCGCCATCAATCCCCTGCAGAACGAATCTATCGCCTCAAGGTTGAATACCGCGGGAGCACCCGTAACCCGTCTCCACCGCCAGACGGTCTGGAGGACCACCCTACTCAAGCAGAGCTTATGTGTCGTGGGTAAATGATCGGATATGTTGTCCCATTCGCTGAAGGACGCGCTGTTCTCCAGGACGATTCTGAGGATGGATACGCCCGGCAAAAAGGTGTGCTCGGATTCGGATACACAGTTAGCGTAGTGGAGAACTTCCCCGCTGAGCCTCTGGAGGTCCTCTCTCTCGGGTTCCATGCAGAGTTGGATGCTAAGAACCGATGCCAGGGCCATCCCGATCACACTTGCGTGGTCCACCTTTCCAGGAATGACTCGCTCGTATGATATGCATTCGACGAAAAGTTTGGCAAGAGTGCGGGGTGAAAGGACACCCGCAATCTTGGGGTACCAAACCGTGTCTGCAGCGAACCGGGCCCCGTAGAAGATCACGTCGCTATCGGTGGTGAAACTGAGCATCCAAGAGATACAACGTGCATCTGCCTTATGGGCCTCCCAGTCAACGGAGATATTCCCGAAGTACCAGGGTTGTCCCACGGCGGTGAGCGGCGTCTGCCCTGTTCCCCCCGGTGGATTTGGAATGCGACCAAAGTTCCGCAGCGCACCTCGAATTCCGGAACGAAGTCGCCTGCGGATTTTTCCGAGCTTCCTCACGGAGCGGGAACAGACCCCGGCAATGTATATCAGACGATGACGCAGCGAGCGGGCGAAGGTAGAGTTGCCGTACTTCAGGTATCTTGCGAGGGTTCGGATGATGACGGAAAATGGGGTCTGGTAGGGACAGCTGTAGTTGGGCATCGCAGCAAGGGTGAAGAAAGCGTATACGGTGGCCACGGCGATCGTGAAACCGATGGTGACCCAGGCAATGGTGCGGCTAATGGTCCAGAGATATAGCGATAGAGCGCACCCGAACAAGAGCAAGGCGAATTGGAGCATTATCGGAAGGCTTTCGATGGCCAGGTAGAAGTGCCACCTCTCATGCCCATCCAGTTTTTGTTGCCTGTTCCGACTCTTGTCAACAGCAGAGCCTCCGCGGTTCCTGAGATAACGGTTGACCCATTGCTTTCCGAGCATTGCGAGAAACGCGGCGAAGAGTGAGGTCGCGAGGCTAGCGTAGAGCAATGACTGGACGACGACAATTTCTGGGGGAGGGCCGCTCCAGATGGCAGAGCTGGGGCCTACGTTGGGGAAGAGGGTGTTGTTCATGGTGTGGATGAGGAGCTGCATGTAAACGGCGGTAACATCGTTCGGATCTTGTTGAAGTTTTGGTTGGACACTTGCGACGAATGTTGCACTGGCTGCGGAGAACAGACCAGCCTGGATACCACTGGGTTCGGTTATCGATGACGAGGACGAAAATGGGACGACTCACGAAGATAAGGGTCGTGTTTAAGTCGCCGTCGAATCTGCTTGCGTAATCCCGGTCAAAGTCGCTTGATTCCTTGCGATACACGGCGAAGAAGTCAGCGCGTGGGTCATTGGTCCTCAACGGATTAAAGAATTCTTTGAGGGCAGAATGGAGGCTGTGGCATAAGATTAGCGCCGATGCTCTGGCCGCCGAACGAGGTCCACGCACCATTTTGGGTCGAGCTGGACAGTTACGGGGTCATGAGTTCCCCCTTGAAGCTGAGACGGAGGCTGCGCCATCTCTAGCGGCGATAAAGGTATAAGCCAGGTCAGCTGGCGGAGTAGGCTTTAAGTAAACTTGTGCTGAACTCGACCTCCTGCCAGCAGGTCTGCATTCGGTAATTGCCGAAATGAAACAATAGGGGTGGGTGAGACCCGCTAGGGGAGCGCCGACTGTGTTGGCACGAACCTTGCTGGCCCGTCATCGGACTCGCGCGGTAATCTTATTGGCTCCTGCCCACCGCGATGACGCGCGGAACAGGCAACGATACCGGTGAAACAGCAAACAGTAGCGATCAAGCGTTGCAATCGTGCTATGGCCATCGCCTTCTTCCCCAGGACAACTTGCGTCGGGGACTTGACCAGACTTGACCGTGAAAATGGGATCACGCTGTCATCGGGCCCATCGGGGCGTGCGACGCATGTACTTTGGTTTAACTGGGACACATTGCGAGATATGTGAAGTCATCCTCCGGTGGAGATTATCCAGGGTTGACGTTGGATGGTGCCGATTATGTACGGTGCCTTGCTCCGTTCGCGACACTCGGGTTATTTGCAATTAGCTAATATTACCCACCCCAATGAAGGCCCCTCGAGAAGTGCCGACTGTAGCTGGCAGGAACACTGAATCCACGACATTCGTGCCTTTGTGTCGGCCACGCTCTTCCATGATGGTCATCATGAAGCCTCATACGAACACAGGAGCCGGTAATCATATATCATATGTGGCTGCGTGTTTCAAATATTTGGGCTCCTGAAAATAATGCATCGAAGACCGCACTCGTTCTAAACCAACTTTCAAGGTGGTCAACCGAAGTGCCAACTTCGCACAAGAGAGTCAAAAACTTGTTTATTACACCAGGTCTGGTCTGAGAAATGTCCCAAGACATTCCATTCACCTCCGGCTGGTTTTTGCACTACCAACCTGAAAAAATGGACCCTGTCGACTCTCGTCCACACAATAAACTGCAACAAACGTGACAATCAGTGTCACATGTCGCGCGGCAAGAAAAGCAGCCCCTCGTCTTCATATCGAGCGTAAAACACCGGCCCAAGTCAGACCCAACAGAAACGTGCTTGAGCGCCAAGGAACAACAATGTCAAACAAATACTGCAATGCTGCGAGATGTTCGCTCAGGCGGGAATAATTTAGAGGCCGAGAGACCCTGCAAGCAAGATAAAATATGGGAACCGACGAGTAGCTGAGTAGACGACCTTCCACGCCGCCACCACCACTCGGCCTCCGTTTCCGTCAACACATTCCGTCGTCCACTCGCATCGGTACCTCCCTCACCTCAGCACTCGATTCGCCCTCGATTCATTTCTACCTCGCGAAACCGTGGACCACGTCATCACCGCTGTATTGCGCAAATACACGAGGGTGAAAGAGTCAACTCTCATTTCATCTCGTTAACTACTGCCATCGGCCAGTAACCCCTGGTTCTGGCCCACACGCCGTGTGCGGACGTTTTTTTTGGATTTTTTGGACATGACTCACTCTCAAGCCACCGTCAAAGACCCAAGTGGAGGCGCTGATCCAGCAGACCCTTGGCTCGTTCCTTTTGGTCCCGCAATTCGCGCTACTGAACACCCTTTTGGCGATATCGTCACGCTCAACAGGGAGGATAGGGGGTGATGCCGGAGCGGATATCACATCCAACCCCCCTCCTGATGTCATACACCTCTACCCTACATTCGGTTGGTATGAGCCTGAGCGAACCGAGTCGTTCACCAAGCCCCACCTACTGTAGGGTCTGTGTGGATTCCCATAGTCCAGTACTTTGGGAAAATTATCTCATGTATGAAAATTTACTATATAAACATAACCTGTAGTAATAGAGTACGCGAATAGACGAGCATCCGTAATTTTTTGCTTTTGTTCGAGCCCGATCGCTCTAGCGCCCAACACTTCGATATGCGGCAGTGGTCGTGGGGACTTTGGTGACTGCGGCCACCAATCCCCCATCCCAACGAGATGTTCTTCAAAGGTCCATGGGACGTTCTTCCCACGAACCCAGAGGGTACCATAGTTATTTTACAAATTGTACTGCGACTGTCCGCTCCGACTTCGAGAAAAATACTGTTATTTTTGCGGGTCAGACCGGTACAGTTAGCCTTAAGCCGGAACGGTGCCCGACAAGTCTTGTTGTAATATTAATGAACGTCCGGTGTGGTCTGGGCGTTGTGATGACATTCGGTCGCCTGCGGAACTTCAACGAAGGCCCGCAAATTGGTGAGCAAGTACTCACTTCCCAACACGTGCAACACTAAAAACCGCCAACCACTTAACCCAAAGCCTCGACACGCTACACACTCGGGGCACAACCCATTCTGTATAGTTCGTGTGAGCCCTTCATTGGAATCGATGCACGATTAGGGTGCTGCAATCGCACCTCGCTGCCGGGCTATCATTGTCGTCTGGAGGTGCGTACGCTGACCATCAGAAAGCAGTGGGACGGTGAACCCTAGGTGTTAATAGCAGGGTTGGTCGATGGTGCGTCGTACGAGACGATAGATCATGATTTCGGCCCAGATCGCGTCGAAGTAGGATACCCACGGGCGTCAAGACACCAACCATCAGGGGTTTCTATGACCTCGCGAGGGTTCCTGTCCATGGGATTGCCTGTCCGATGTTGTCCCAAGTGACCTAAGCTAGTCGAGGGTTTGTCAATAGAGTTACGATGTCACGTACCCATCCCCATCCTTTGACACAACATCCTCTATACTCGTGTCCGCCCCGTTTGTATCGCCAGTAGCGACGGAGCCGGCGCCAGCACCTTGAACGAGGTACTAATCGCACCTACACTTTTGCACTTAACCCGCAGGATGAAGGGGAGGAGTTAAGATTCACCCCAGAACCAAACTGCGCAATGCGAAAAGGGCTTTCGCGCGCGGTCTTCCGCACAGGGCAAACCGAGCGAAACTTACCATTTCGAGAGGAATGGGAGATCATATTATTTCTTGTTCCTCGTTCGCCATATTTTTGTTCATCAAATCACTGATATGGAACCTCAAGTTAAACGGTGGCCGCTGGTCTGGTGTGAAGGGCGTCTATGCTTCGGGAATGCTCGGGCTAGTCCCACGAAGTGCGAGGCGATCGCTCGATGTTGCCAAGTTCGACACATCATTGGATGTGTCCGACCCAGAATCTGCAAAAACGAGAGGGCGCCAGGGAGGGGGAGAATTTGCAGGGGATAAGGGTTTTCCCATGTGTGGAAAGGGAACCTGGGGCTAGGAGACGGCGTTGGGTGTTTGCAGGGTGAATGCAGTCTCCGCGTTTGGCATTAGCCCCGAATGGGATGAATACCACGAGGAAAGCCACCTGCTATCGCACCGCCATCTACGCCACTCTGCAGCGATCCAGCTACGACATGAAGAAGCCACCGTTGTCGGCTAGAGGTTGCAAAAAGGGAAAAGGAGTGGAGGAAACTTAAAAGGATTGAGATGCGCGAAGTACGTCGTGATTCTCCCTTCCGCTACAAGGCTATTCTGACTCTATCGCACAGAGATAGGCAAACGGAGCTTGAACGTAACGAGAGGGAGAAGGCCGAAGATGCGGCAAGGAAAGCGGGAAAGACTCGCTCAACCCCCAGATCCCAATCCTCAGGCATCAGGCCAGGACCCACCGCTCCTATGACCATACAAAGGTTTCCGGCCACGCCTCAACCAGAGAAATCCGAATCGAGCCTCTGCGTGTAGTCATTCATATTACAATCTCCTGCTGATTACGAGTTGGGATAGAATGCTGCTGTTGACTCCAACGTTGAAGGATGTCGGACGATAAGTCTTGGAAACATGATGCGGACCTACTGACACCAGAAAAGCGCCGTCTATGTCGACATGGGCCTTTAATTAAGTATGTATCCCCTTACCAAGACCATCCTCGACGGCGACCATCTCGGACATGCGTGAGTCCATCGCTAAGTGCAGCCAACCTGTCTCCTTCCGCCCATATTCCACAGTCCTCGCCCCCATCGACCGATATCTCGGATGGATTGCCAAGTTTACGGCTGCCGTGCGGTGTAAAAAGATAAATGACGAAGGGGCCAGGGAGGGGCTAAGCAGTCCGGAGCCGTGTTGCGTCACCATTGTTCAACGGTCAAATTTCACGCCCGGACCCCCAAGTATTATCTTGTTGAATGGATCCCAAGCTTATGTTCTGTCCGGGGGACAGCTTTCGATCCTCGTCAAAAGCTTACGACTCCGAGGCGCTAACCCGGTTGCTTGAGCACATGCCACGGAACGGGTTGATCGACTTTTTCTCCGACCCAACGTTCCACTCAACGTCACCCGTTGTCCTCAGTGGCCCTATGTGCACAGGGTCGAGTGGATTGGACCGTATGTCCTCCCAGTCCCTCCGGAACACGTACCCCACGAGCGTCGGTCATGGTGCAGGCTTTCCGGCATATCTGGTCTGACAGCTCATCTCGCTTTTGTCAACGCGTCTGCCTTACGGATCGGGTGAGGCCTCTGGTACATATACCCTTCTACCCGCCCACTTTTCCGTTACTCACTACTCCAGCAAAGGGTGTCCCGCATGTTCCAACATGACCCCCCGAATCAACTCCACCACCTCGACAAGTCTTCCCCCACGTTTCACGATCAAATCAGCAACGTACTTAATGGAAAGGAGTATAGGCAATGGGTGTCAGGCCTCCAGGGTGATTTAGTGGGGTTTGTCGGCCACCTAGATCAGGTACGTCACCCCGTCCCACTTGTTCCCTCCCCGCTCAAGTCACCGCAGTCTGTCGATGTTCTCGATCCCGCCAGTTCCGCCTTCCCGATCTATTTGCACGAACTCAGACATCCATGCGACGATAGGAGGGTACTGCCAGCGTCATATGCATTCTCGTCTCGACTTTTGGATGTCGGTCCTCGGCCTGCCACCCCGGGAGGTTCTGGTGATGTGTACGAAGGGACCCTTAACGGTTCAAAGGTCTACGTCAAACGTGCGAAGACACACCCAGAACACAACTCGGCGTGCCCCAAAAAGGTGTCCCATCCTGCCGCCTTTCCCGACTCCCGTTATTGATGAAGCCCACAGATCTTCGAGCAAGAGGCTGTGGTGTGGAAGCAGTTGAAACATCAAAATATCGTCCCCCTCCTCGGTATCGCTTCAGATTCTTTCCAGTTCATCTCAGAATGGATGCCTAGTGGGGTCCTGATGGAACACATTACGAGACACTCCGGCGCGGACCGACTCGGCCTTGTGTGTACCCCTGTAGTTGCGTTCGACCTCATGTTTACTCCCACAACCAGCTTTCTGACGCCACTGATGGTCTTTACTACCTCCACTCCCGCAACATAGTTCATGGCGATCTCATGGGAGTACGCGGTTGTTCTACACCCTGTTTTACCACCACGTTGACACGTGTACAGTCAAAGGTCCTCGTGGATGCCGCAGGTTATGCACGGATCGTGGATTTTGATTGTTCTACGATCACTCAAGGCCCGGACTCGACACAAAGCGCCTCGGATGCCATAGGCCACACCGCGCAATGGGCTGCACCAAAGATTGCATGGGGTGGTGGAACATACAGCAAGGAAGATGTTTTCCCGTTCGCGATGGACATGATCGAGGTGCGACATGAATGGGTTATTTGCGTTGACCCCCGGCTTACTATTATTTCGTATTACCAGAGGTACTTACCGGCGCAGCTCCGTTCAATGATCGTGCACCTGCTGAGGCTATGGAGGCAAAAATGGGTGGCGAGCACTCGCCTCAACCGACCCATTCGATTTTCACAGACGAGCTGCGGGTATTGATACAACGCTGCCGGCATCAGGATCCTCTCTCGCGCCAACAGGTTTCCGAGGTGTTAACAGGTCTACATGGTTCATGAGTTCTCTCTTTTTTGGCGATCATCCATTTGCTGACCCCACTGTTTTCTTGTGTGTAGACGCTGAAGAGGCCGTGAAAAGGGCGAAGGAGGCTAGGGAACTCAAGGACAAGCTTGAGGTGTGTTGTGTTTCCCCTGAATTCCAACACGATACTATTCTGATTCAAATACAGAGGGAAAGGCAAGAGGAATTTGAGCACGAGGACAAAAGGAGAGAGGTCGTGGAGGAGGCGAGGGAAGTCAAGGAACCCAAGGAGAAGCTCGAGGTATGTTGTTGTCTTCCTCTCTTTTGGCAAAACGGCATTTTGACTTCATCGGAGAGGGAAAGTAGACAAGAGCCCACAAGGAAAGCAAGGGGGACTCGCAAAGAGGAGTTGGCTACTACCCCTGCATCCCAACCCCCGGGACCCACCCCCCCAATGGCCACAGCAGAGGTCCCGAGTGCGCCTCGACCGGAGGACACAAATGGTATGTCTAGTCCTTCATATCATGACCTCCCACCGGTTACGAGCCGAGATAGAATGGTGCTCCTGCTCCTGGTGTTGCTGTTCCTGCTCCTGTTGCTCCTACAGCTATTCCTGGTACTACTGCTTCTGCTGTTACTGGCCCTCCTGGTCCTGGTCATGCTGTTCCTGCTCCTGCTCCCGGTGCCGCTGCCGTTGAAAGATGTATAATAATTCTAGGAAACCCGATGTGGACCTCTTTGCGGGCTCATTGCGTGAACTTGGAGCGGAATCGCTCTCGGATCTGTTCCCACGCATCAAACAGAAATTACCGATGTAATCGCAGTTTCCACGATGGTATCATGAATCCTGGTTTGAATTTGATATATATTTGTCGTAATTGAGTGACCACTCCCACACATCAGGGTATCATCGTAGCCTACGTGACATTGATACACAAGAGATACCGCCGTGACCTTTGGTGGCGTGTTTCGGACAATGTAGTCTAACGTTCAATCCTGGCGGCTCGCTGTCAACATCAACCAACAACGCTGAACAATTCTTCGCGACAAAACGGGAAAACCGAAGTTCTTCCTTGGGGTAGATCGCCAGTCGCGTTCATCGCTGCCCCCCGATTCATGATGCCAGTAGGGAATGTTCGGTCCTCGTCAAAGCCGTTAAAGCACTCAGTGGTAAAAGGCGCCAAATAGGCGGCTTGAGCACGTGCCGGGAAGCGGGTTTGATCAGCTTTTCTTCCGACCCAGCGTTTCGCTCAACGTTACCCGTTGTCCTCAGTGACCCTATGTGCGCAGGGCCGAGTGCGTTGAACCATATGTTTACCCCGGGACGTTCACCCCCCAGGCATCGGACATGACGTGGATTGCCCGGCGTATCGGGTCTGACAGTTCATCTCGCTTTCGTCAACGCGTCTGCCTTGTGGATCTGGTGAGGCCTCTGGTACATATACCCTCCTACCTGCCCACTTTTCCGTTACTCACTACCCCAGCAAAGGGTGTCTCGCATGTCTCCATACGATCCCTTGAATCAACTCCGTCACCTCGGCGGGTATTCCCCCAATTTTCACGATCGAGCCAACGACATACTTTATGGAGAGGAGTATAAGCAATGGGTGTCATACGTCTGGAATGATGATTTTGCGGGAATTGTCAACGATTCAGGCAAGGTGCGTCTCCATGTCTCACTTCCTCACTCCCCACTCAAGTCGTCACAGACTCTCGATACGCTCGATCCCACCAATTCCACTCACCTGAGGAGTCTGTGCAAACTCAGGCACATATGCGGCACCAGAACGATACTGCCAACGCCATGCACGTTCTTGTCCCGGCGTTCGGGCATCGGTCCCCGGCTTATCGCATCGGGAGGTTCTGGTGATGTCTATGAAGGGACTCTCAACGGTTCAAAGATTCGCATCAAATGTGTCCGTGTGTATTCTGAGGAGGATCCAATGAAAACTATAAAAGTGCGCTATCTCGTCGCTTTCCCAGTCCGTCGCTGCTGATGAGATATGTAGGCCCTTTACCAGGAGGCCATAGCGCGGAAACGCTTAGAACATCGAAACGTTGTCCCCTTCCCGGGTATCACTTCTTCCCCAGATCGGCTTCATCTTGTGTGTGTCCCTGCTGTTGTGTTCGGCCCCATGCTTATTCCCGCCACCAGCTGTCTGACGTCGCTAATGGCCTTTATTATCTCCACTCCTGCAACATAGTTCGTGGCAATCTCAAGGGAGTACGTGATTACTCTAAACCATGTTTTACCGCCATGCTGACGCGCGTCTAGTTGAATATCCTCGTGGATGCCGTTGATCATGCACGGACCGCGGATTTCGGTTGTTCTGCTGTGGTTGAAGGTCCGCATTTGATACAATGCGCCATGGATTGTCCAGGTTACGCCGTGCAATGGGCTCCGCCAGAGATTGCGGGAGGGGATGGAACATACAGCAAGAAATCAGACGTTTTCTCTTTTGCGGTGGTCGTGATCGAGGTATGTTACCAATGAGTTATTTGCACCGATCTTTTCCTACTGGCATCTCGTATTTCCACAGGTACTTACCAGCGCAGCTCCGTTCAATGATTGTGCACCTGTCGTGGCTATGGAGGTAATAATTGATGACAAGCTGTCGCAGAGGGAGAGGAGAGAGGCACAAGAGGCTGCGAAAAGGACAAAGGTGGCTCGGGAGCTTGAGAGGATCAAGGTACGTTATGGCCCCCCTCTTCTGATACAAGGCTATTCTGACCTCGTCACAGATCGGGAGCGGGCAAAGGGGGACTCGCAGAGAGGAGCCGCCCAAACCCACTGCAGCACATGATCGGTCTCGGGGTGGTAGCCCCACCTCCACAACCCGATCCCCAGGACCCACCCCTCCTATGATCACACAAAGGGCTCCGAGCACGCCTCCACCGGGGGGGCGTAGAGATGGTACGTGTAGTCCTTCATATCGTGACCTCCTGCTGATTACGAGTTGGGATAGAATGCTGCTCCTGTGACTGCTGCTCTTGCGACTGCTGCTCCTGCTCCTGTTGCTCCTGCTCCCTCTCCTTCTCCCCCTACCATTCCTACTTCTTCTCCTGTTGGAGGACAGATGATAATTCTGGGAGACCCGATGTGGACCTATCTGCGGACTCAGTTTTCGTCGTGTGAACTAGGAACGGTGTATCTCTTGAATGCGTTCCCACAAATCAAGCAAAAATGACTGATGGAATTGTAGTTGCCATGGTAGTACCATGTGTCCTAGTTTAAATTTGAGTGCAGACACTTGTCGCAATCGAGCGACCACTCCTACGAAACAGGGCTAGAGAACCACCGTGAGTGAGGGAAGTTATACGAGAAAGACGTCAAAGTATCATTGTAGCCTATGTGACGTTGGAACACTCTGCACAGTTCAGGAGACTGCCACGAGAGATGCCTCCATGACCGTCCATCCCAAGTGTTGGCGGGGTATTTCGGACAATGCAGTCAAACACTCAATCCCGGTCGCCCGTCAACACGTCAACCGACGACACTCAACAATTATTCGTGACAAATCGACAAAACCGAAACTCCTCCCCGGGGTAGATCGCCCGTCGTGTTCATTGCCGTCCCCCCGATTTACGATGATCCATTAGGGAATGTTCTTATACGAGGCTTGATTGTGTTGAAACTTTGGGAACGTAGAGACTATCGCCCGAGCATGGACCTCATGAAGAACCATTCCGAGAGCACAGCAGTGAGATTTCCAGGTCACCACTACATAACTGGTCTTCGATCATCGGCCATCTTCGATCCCAAACCTTTCTAGATCAAGCAGTCTGGGGCCCATCCATGGAGCCGTTGGCGAAAGTTACGAGGGTCGTTGAGAGTGACGGGGACCGAGGAGCCGTTGGTGGTGGCGGTATACCCCATCTCGGTGGCGACCTTGGTTTATGAAGACGTTTTCCTGGGGGGCACGATGTTGAGGTTCGGTTCAAAGAGTTCAGCATTCTCCACTTCAGTGTGTGTGTATTTTATGCCTCCCGGCGAGCGCACCGGTCATAGGAGAGAGAAACCCAACTCACAAGCACGATAAGGTAGAGGCGTGGGGGTCAGAACATGGAAAGCGCGACAGGTCCCGAGGCAAAACAGCCGCTTGAAACTTGAAGCGGAGCATCCCGGGTCTCGGGTTGTACACATCCATCCATCCAGTCTCAGAGGTATTTGTCTTGTCGCACCACGTCTAGCCTCTGGCCAGTCGCTGTTCCCCTTACCTACCTTGTCCACATCGATCGCACCCACCTACGACCTTGAGACGCTTCTCAGACTCTGACACGTCTCAATCCCCCACCCGTCGATCTGCATTGTCACTGCACTACCACCCTGTCCCATACTGATCCATCCTCGTCGAGCCATTCATTCTACCCTCCCCGATTGCCATCTTCGACTGCTTTACTGCCATCGTGATATTGCCAGCTGCTTATCGTTCTCCTTGCATTAGCCCCTCGCTCCCGACATGATTCTGTTCCCGAAGGTTGCAAGTGGTCATAACGATCTCGGGTCCAGCGTACTCCCTTATGCTCTACCCCGTCGTCCTATCCCCCATGGAACGGCTATTGATTGGACACTGGACCTGGCAGCAACGACAACCCATATGCTCAATCACAAGGAGCGGGGGACCCGCCTGGCCCTCGGTTGTACCGTTCTCGCTTTCATCATAGCGTGTACAGGAACAGTGAGGACGATGGTTGCCCCCATGACTAATTTGTACGTGAGCGATGCGTAAACAACACCGCTAAATCTCAGCCCCCACTCCGCAGGATACCCATTCGCCTCGGGGGTTCAAATGTTAACGCCCTTCCTCCCTCGGCTCCGACATCGGTGTGGCAGCCTGTAAACCTTTAGCCGAGCACACGTTTGTTCTGCACGGACCCACCGTCCCATTGATTGAGGTAGCTCCTCAACATAAGGGTCAGGACAGTACGGTTCGTTGCCTTGGGAAGACGCTCCGGCCTTCGTTGACCCAACAGACGAGGCGCCGAGTGGTTTCTTGGCGCGTGTTCGAAAGCTCGAAGCCTGCCTGGTACGTGATATTTTCACAATGGGAGTGGACGTGAGGGACAATGGGTGGCCGTTGTTCGGTGCATGCGGTATGCATCTTACCATATCGATTGGGGCTCTACGCCGTATTTACGGTCAAGCCAACCATCCCGCATCCCTGGCTACAAATACCCCACGCAATAGGTCATCCCGTTCTTTCCCTCCTGCGGCGGCGTATACGTGATATTTGGCGGAGTTAGGCCGGGGTTGATCAAAGCCCAACTTCCAACGAGTACTACCCATGAGACTCTCCAATCGTTTCCCCAACGCCGTCCTTGACATCAGCGAGGGTGAAGGTGTGCATACGTGACGTGAGTTGAGATCGCTGAAGATCTCAGTGTTTGGATATGATGGTTTGGACTACGGAGCGTTATGGTGATCCGTGTGACGCTCGGCAATCTGCGGAAAAAAAGGCTGTTCAGCCGCGTGGTTGGAGCGTTCTGTCCGGGCATCAGCGTGCCAGAAGGCGCCTTAGATAACTCCGCATATATATTCTGTGCACCTTGCATGTCACCCATCCGCCCAACTGTCTGCATCCCTTGCACTCGACCCACACCGCCCTGCTAGTGCCCTCACACTAAGGCGGAAATTATGGCAACACGCACCCACAAGGCTCGAGCGTTGGTCCTCGACGAAAGAATTGACATCTTAAGTAGGAACGCGCTTGTAGCCTCCCCCGCACAGCACGTGTACAGAACAGTTGGCGCTATCCTAACCCTGGTCCGGGTGAGTGTTCCTGTTTTGTTACCGCCTCGGGTCTCTCATTAGTGGCGTAATCAGAACAAAATGGTTGGAAACAATGATTCCGTGCAACTATCCGAATATTGTTTCAATGTGTGCGAGGCCCTGAAGACTGCAATCCAAGGGAAGGGTGTAGAAGATCTCAGTGAGTCCGTGAGAGTGGCACTAAAGGATTCAGAAAGGTGTGTTGATCAGCCCTACCCCTAACCGCTGGCCATCGTATTGAACAACTTTAGGCTCACATGCGAAATCGAGCGGACTCTCGGGAGGGGGGCAAACACTCCCTACGCCAGGTATAACAAGGAGGAGGTCGAGGAGCAAAAGCTGAAGATTCGAAGAGTACTCGGTGCTCTCAATCTCAATCCGTGGAGCCCGCCCCTCGATAAGCGCCCCGGTGTGGTTGAAGATGACCTCTTTAGTTCGCTGTGTTCTAAATACATCACTATTCTCAACAACCCGACCTCGGGGCGGAACCTTATTGCCGCCCCGCACTCCCAGAACTCTTCAAATGAGGAGATGGCTCAGGCCATCCTCTCTCTCCTCCGTGACGGTCAGTCAGATAATGCGCTCCACCCAACCCATTAGGCACCGCTGACCAACTGTGACCGCCCTCTAGGTGACTCTCCAGTGAAACAGAACGAGTTTCTATTTTCCCCTCTGGAGTCGCCCTTTGATGATTCCCTGTCTACATCTGGCCTAGGGAACGATGACTTCATCTCAGACTTCAGTCCCCTCATTGCCGATGATGACGGCTTTGGCGCTTTTTTCCATGGTAACCCTCTGTTCGAGCCATCTTCCTCGTCAGATAGGCAAGCTGCGCCACCCCTCTTCCCAGCTATGAATCTCTATAACATGTACACGATTCCTCCCGGCACCGCACCCTTCCCACCGCGACTTCCTTCCAACCTCCCGACCTACACCCGTAAGAGCCCCCTGGACTCATCAATCTTATACGGGGTACTGATTACTCCCGATTCTATCTTAACGCTCTAGCCTGTGAACGTTTGATCAGACGTGCCTTTACCCTACATGAACTCCCCTCCCTGATCGAGGCGATCTTCTCGGTTGAGGGCGATACAATCCGTTGCCTCTGTGGGGACGACGCGCAAACCTTCATTGACGTGATAAACGAGGCATGTTCTATACCCCTTGTTGCGAGGTCTGATTGACTGAAATTGGCATCCATACCTTCTGTCGACTAGGCATTAGATAGCGTTGACCTGTCGCCACAGATCCGGAAGAAGTGCCTCAAATTGTTGTACAGGGTGTGTGGCTGCCATGCCCTTCTTCCGAAAACCATGAAGATCCTTGTACAGTATGACAGAACAGGGAGTGCTCTGTACAGGGGTGGGTTTGCAGACGTGTGGAAGGGGAAACATCGTGACCGGGACGTTGCTGTAAAGGTTATAAGAACATACTCGGACAGTGACTTGCAGAAGATAATCGGCGTGGGTTGCTTGTGGTACTCTCCTTTCAGGTGCCAATGTACTAACGAAGTTCCATCCAGAGGTTTTGCAAGGAGGTCGTGACATGGAAAACCCTTCGGCATCCGAATATCTTGCCGTTGATCGGAGTGATGATGTCCGAGAACCACTTCGCAATGATATCAGACTGGGTGCTGAACGGAAACATCAACAACTTCGTGAAGGTCCATCCGCATGTGAACCGGCTTGGCCTTGTGGGTTTCCCATTCAAAGTCTTGCCGTCCCTGCTTCGCTGACAATTGCAAAATCCCTTAGCTGGCAGGTGTTGCGAAGGGCCTGATCTACATTCACAGCCAGGGAATGATCCACGGGGATCTCAAGGGTGTACGTCTTTGATATTTGGAATCATGATTCTGTCTTACTAACTTCAACGCCCTTCAAGGCAAATGTACTGATCGACCAGGCTGGCAATGCCCTTCTAGCAGACTTCGGTCTGCTCACAATCATCTCAGATCCCACAAACGTTTTGCCCTCAAGTTCATACACTCAGGGTGGCACAGCCCGATGGATGAGCCCCGAACTTTTCGATCCGCAACGGTTTGGGTTCAAGAACAGTCGTCCAACGAAATGTTCGGACTGTTACGCTCTGGGAATGGTCATGTATGAAACTATCAGTGGGAACCTCCCCTTCCACGAACACACGGACATGATCGTTTGCGTGAAGGTATTGGGGGGTGAGCGGCCTCCTCGACGAGTTGGGTTTACGGATAGTTTGTGGGAGATGGTGAAGCTGTGTTGGGAACATCGGTCGACCGCCCGTCCGAGGATCGAAGACGTTCTTCAGCGTTTGGAGATGGCACAAGCTTGACAAATGGTTCTTTTATTCGTGTAATTTCTCGTTCGATATTCTCCGATGTTTGATTGCTCACCGCAATAGACATGCTGATGCCACCACTGGATGAGGGTTCGCATCCGTCATTCCTTTTATTCCCGTACCCTCAGTACTTTCTGAGTCACCGCACCTCACCGATGAGCTCGGCGCCACCTAATAAGATGATAATTTAGGCTCATCGACTGACGACAGTCCAA
>Ga0307517_10003591_pt1 | contig 24094 bp, 13 predicted proteins | sample 23_EM_MG_FD_194515 | JGI IMG/M metagenome (GOLD analysis project Ga0307517, IMG submission 194515) | Populus trichocarpa ectomycorrhiza microbial communities from riparian zone in the Pacific Northwest, United States - 23_EM | ecosystem: Host-associated > Plants > Roots > Unclassified | place...
CGAGTGGGAATACTAGACGTGCGTGATAATTTGATAGGAAAAAAAATAATATTATAATCTTATTTTAAAAAATAAATATAAATTAAATAGTATTTAATAAAATAATATTCTTGATATGTTTTTTAAGTTTTTATTTTAGTAAAAATTAATAATAAAAAAACCAAAATAATGTAAAAACAAAGGTCAGGCTGGTGGGCCTGGGTGGCCCAACAGGTCCATAAAATGAAAAAACCAACTGTATGGTCCCTGTAAGGTTAGGCTTGTTTGCCTACTTTTTTTTATTTTTTTTTGACCTAGCGTCATCCATCTCCATCATCTAAATGTTATTAGGTTAGGGGATTTTAGACATAAAAATCTAATTTTGAACCTATTTTCATCTAATAAACACTATTGTAGCATCAACAAACCAATCTTTTAACTCAAAACATATCTAAATTGATTCAAAAATACAAAATCAAACCGAATTTTTTTTTTCTTGACCCTAATCTATTTTTTTTCCTGCAATATGTTAAAAAAAAACTTGAATGAAGCTTTTCTCATCAAAAGAAACCTATCAACTCTAAAAATAATTTTTTTTTGTGGTCAATAAACAACTATATCTCTTCTTTATCATTTTCCAACAAGTTTCCCACTCCAGTCTCAAACGATCAAAATCTAAAACAAAATAATGTTTTGGATGAAAAAAAAATTCAAAAAACTAAACAGATCTAAAACAAAGTCAATGAAAAATATATCCATTAATTATAACTTTTCCATGTGAATTTCAAATAGACAACCAATTTTGTTTTAGGGATAATTACAAAAAAACACTCTTAATTTGATTATGTTTTTACTTTATTTTTATACTTTCAGAGATTATACTTTACATCTCGATAAAAAAAAATATTCAAAAGAATAAAATGACAAAAATTCTCTCATATATATATAATACATGAAAGAAACCATGAAAACGACATATCACATACTTAAACTCTCTCGTCTCGTCTTCTCTCTTGAAACATCACATCTTTTTTAATAAAAAAAACTGAACCCTAAGAACAAAATTTATGTAATCAATTTGTCCAGAAGGTTATGGTTAAGGATGTGGTTGTTAGTGTGCCTGCATATTTTGGGTGAAACGTACAAAATAAATATTGAGTCCAAACACTACGGCTCCTACATCATTTTAATCCCTCTATGATGATCAGGACTTTAGGTGAGTGGATTCTAAGTATTCTTATGGAGATATGAATGTATATATATAATTTTTTTGATTAATATGGGTGTTCGAGCTAGTTTGTGTGTACCTCGATTAATCTCATGGTTCTTGAAGTTAACGACAATGTAAGTCTCATGTAGTCTTAAGATTTATAAGACTCGAATTGGTGATCTTTAACCACTAAATATAGAACCTGAAATCTAATGTTATCACAATAATGATTTTGATGTTTTTTTTTTTATTCCACAATTTACTTCACTTATATTACTGTTAACTAACACAAATCTAGTATATTTTTTATTTTTTTTTATTTTTTTACAAACTATTAATATTTCAACTCTGAAAAAGAGAAAAGAAAAGTATAAATTGAAAGCATGAGTTGGCTGGAGGTGATGGGCATGTGTAGGGAAGCAAGGGTCTCCGGGTTTACAGAACTTCACAATCCCCCCCCTCTCTCACTCCAAATCTTCATCTTTTCAATAGAAACAAGAACAGAATAAAGCAGGAAGAGAAAAAAAGAAGAAAAAAAGAGTGACCGCAAATTCCTAACGCATATAATTGGACACTCAATCACGTCCTCCTCCATTCTTTACCTCCCAGCTTCCTTGCTTTCCTCTTTGCGGTACGTACAATTTTTCTTGACACCGTAGAATTCACGTTTTCTGAAAAAAAAAATTCAAAGTACTTCAATGGTGTAATCTTTTAGACGGATCGACTGATTTTTACAGAGAGTGAGATCTGTTGTAGTAATTGTTGAATTCTGTTTCGACCTCTAAAATAGTAACGCAATGCAGATCTGGTTTTTTGTTTTAGGATTTTCGTATCTCATCTGTCCTTCATGACTTGATCTCATAATTACTGTTTGATTAAGGAGATTTTTGTAGTTAGATTTTAGTTAAACCATGATTTTTATTACTGAGATTGACATCTGTTGTCCAAAATAAACATATTTTTAAAAAATAATTGTTAGGCTAATTTTAATTAAACCCTAAATAGAGCTTCCTTTAGGAGGAGTAAATAATGTTCGGCAACACATGTGCTAACCATGATTTTGATTTCCATTTATACTTGATGTTTTCAGAGAAGCGTGTTGCTCATTGTAATGTGGATGGGGTTGCCTTTGGAGGCTCAAGGATAAGTGTTCTAGAACTTTTCAAAATCTGAAGTTTTGAGACAAGTAAATTAGGATGGCTCCATCTAGCAAGGCTGATAAAAAGGGAGCTGCCGATGCGGGTGCCTGGATGTTCAATGTTGTCACTTCTGTTGGGATTATCATTGTCAATAAAGCCTTAATGGCTACTTATGGTTTTAGTTACGGTGAGTTTGCTTCTCATGTTTTCTCTTATTTGCTTATGCATTCATGAGACATGTAGTTTGATATTTCCTTTTTATGGTTTCTTGCAGCCACGACACTAACTGGTATGCATTTTGCTACCACGACCTTGATGACTGTGGTTTTAAGGTGGTTGGGATACATCCAAGCATCTCATCTACCTTTCCCTGAGCTTTTAAAATTTGTTGTCTTTGCAAATTTCTCTATTGTTGGAATGAATGTTAGTCTAATGTGGAATTCAGTGGGATTTTATCAGGTAAATATTTTTCGTACTGTCTTTTGGCCGTCGATTTATTGCAACAATATCGCTCACATGTTCGTTTTAACTGTCAGATTGCAAAGCTGAGTATAATTCCTGTATCCTGCCTGTTGGAAGTGTTTTTTGACAAGATTCGGTACTCACGAGACACAAAGCTGAGTATAGGAGTTGTTCTCTTGGGTGTTGGTGTTTGCACTGTCACTGATGTGAGTGTTAATGCCAAAGGATTCATTGCTGCCTTCATTGCAGTTTGGAGCACTTCTCTGCAACAGTATGTAAGTGTTTATGAACATCTATTTTTTTTTACATGTGTTATCCTATTAAATTTCAACTTAAAGAAGTTTTATCATTGTAAATCTTGTAGTTAACTAATCCAGTTCACTAAAATAGTATATACCATTCAGAAGCAGCTCCTCTTATAACTCTGTTGAATGATTTTCTTGCAGTATGTACATTACCTCCAAAGGAAGTATTCACTAAGTTCTTTCAACCTCTTGGGTCACACTGCTCCATCCCAGGCTGCAACGCTGCTATTATTAGGCCCCTTTTTGGACTACTGGTTGACAAACAAAAGAATCGACACCTATGACTACAATGCAGTCTCTGTGGTAAGAATTCAGCAAAATTTGACTTCTGTTTTTTTTTTAACCATCTTCGTAATTTAGCTGTAATCTGGATACACTTGTCATTCTTGCAGATTATTATGCACGCTGTAAAGTAGCTCACATTTTTGTACCACATGTTTGCTTAGGAATCACATGAACGTCATATAGGTGCATCTGTATTTCTAGTTGTCTACATGCTTGTTGCTGTAGCTCATCATTCTGATGTCCAGATGTGTTTATATGTTTGTCTATAGTTTCATTTGTTTTCTATCTAGTTTTTGCCTTGGACACTCCAATTTGAATTTTGGTTCACAAGGGAATGATTTGGCTATGTGGGGTTTACAAACCCCAATTTGGGTAGCCAATTTGAAAGTGTTAATTTAATTTTCCTTGTCAGCAGAAAGATTATGAGGTTTCAATGCAGTTAATATGCATGCAATCTGTACCTAAATAGCTAGTGGGATGCAATCTTAACAAGAAAAGTTAAACAGTAAGGGAAAAGCAACCCTGGTTTTTGCTATGAAAATTTCCTAGAGCCTATGGCGTACTCTTAAAAAGCATAATATTAGTGTGACCATTTTCTACAAGCAAGTCTGATGATGACTTTGAATCTCGCATACAAGTTATACCGCTACTTATTTGTAAGGGTTGCCGTTTGCATAAACTCACTTTGTGTTTGCTGTTCCATTTTTACGTAGCAGTATTGCTTTGCATAAAATTGCTATACACGTGTGTGTGCCTTTTATTTGCTTATAAAAGGCCAAGGGCAATTTTTTACTTGTTTTTAACCCATGTTCTGTTTATGTGTGATCACAATTTTCTTACCTAAGTTTACAGAATCCCATCTCACATTTTTCTCTGGATCTTGGTTTGTGCAGATGTTTATCGTTCTATCATGCATCATTGCAGTAGGGACCAACTTAAGCCAGTTCATCTGCATTGGCAGATTCACCGCTGTGTCCTTCCAAGTACTTGGTCATATGAAGACAGTACTTGTGCTTATCATGGGATTCTTTTTCTTCGGAAAAGATGGTCTTAATCTACATGTGGTTCTGGGCATGACCATAGCTGTAGTTGGAATGATTTGGTATAGCAATGCCTCATCTAAGCCTGGAGGAAAGGAGCGCAGGAGCCTCTCTCTTCCTACAAGCAGACAGCAAAAACCAAGTAATTTGTCAGAATCCAATGAACATGATGGTAAAGTCTAAGCGTTTATGTAGTATAAGTTAAGCATACGAGGGCAGCTAATTCCAGGAACTTGTTAATCATTTGAGATTAGAAAACCTTGCCATTCAATTCTAATTATTTTCTTCTTGATTCTATAATTCTTATTTTTCTTTTTTTTGTACTCGATCCTATCAGGGAAAGGGATGTTTTAGGATAGGATTAGGCTCCCTGCAAAATTTTCTTGTCTCCCGAATATTATTCATAGTAATTTATTCAAGTCGAATGGGAAATAAATTTTTTGTGATTACATTATTATCCACATGATTTCAAAGTAATTGTTTTGGGGTGTAGTTGGAAATGTGGCAGCGGTTGCGATGTAAAGTACTTTTTACTTAAAAATACATTAAAATAATATATTTTTTTTATTTTTTAAAACTTATTTTTAATATGAGTATATTAAAACGATTTGAAAATATAAAAAAAATATTAATTTTAAGCAAAATAAAAAATTTAAATTTTGGGGAATGCAGTTTGACCCGCCTAGTATTCACTAGATAAAAAGTTTTTAGGTCGGTAATTCATGGTAGATCATAACACAAAGCACTATAGAATAAAACATTATAATTATACTTTTACCCCTCTTAAAAAATCTAACAAAGTTTATTTATAGAGGTTATCTTTTCTTATATCTTTTATCTTTTTTAAGGGTTCATTGGTATGTATATATATTTTTTTGCACAATAAAATGATTTTTTTTACCTTTAAAAAAAAAAAAAAATAGCTTTCACAACTCTTGTCTTTTTAATTTTTTGTGAATAGTATAAAATTACCTTTTAAAACAGAAAAAATATAAATTGATATGTAGGGGTATTTTTTATTTTTATTCTATTTTTTATTATTATAATTGATTTGGCAAAAAAAAAACAATTAAGTCTTTTAATAAATACAAAATATTATTTTAATAAAAAAAAAGGATGCATGTGGGAAACAATGAAATCTTCTTAGCAGCCCCTTCATCTCTGGGCGGTGTATGTGGCTTCATCACCTTTGATTTGGCATTGATAATCGTTTCTCCCTCCCTCCTTTTTTTTTTCTTTTCTCCTTGAAAACCATGTTGACTATTTAAATTTTCAAGGTAACCATTCCATTAGTTTTTTCTATAGACCTGGTCTTGTTCTTTTGATTAATATTTTTTTCATTTGAAATAATTTATAAGATTAAGTTTTTTTTTTTAATTTCATCATCTTTTAATTTTTTTATTTGTTAGATTTAGTTTTCATTCTTTTTTGAAAAACAGGATTCATGATTTTCTTGGGTTTTATTTCTATTAGTTATCCAAATCTTATAACCTTGATAACAAGTTTAGTCGATTAACCTGAGTATTTTTTGAGAATTTTTTTATATCTTTTTTAATTTTATCCTTCAAATTGATTTTATTTTAGATTAAGTATTCTCGTTTTTTGTTGTTTTACCTTCTATTAGGTTATTTTATTCACATTATCCAACTCGTGAGGTTTGATGGCCTTACCTGAGTTTACATTTGTTTAGTTTTTTTGGGTGTTTTTTGGTTGTGATTTTATTTTTTATTTCAACTTTCTACGTTTGGATTACTAGGGATTAACCATTATTATTATTTTTAGTTTGTTTTTTTATGAGTTTGACCTGACCTCGCAACTAGGATTGCGAATCTGTCATGCTAGTTTGGATTGGCTTAAAGCACTTTATTGTATCATTTTTTCTTTATATTTTTTCCTCTAACATTGTTTCACCTTAAAATTCCCTTTTTTATTTGCGTTTTTTTTATGGTTATTATTATTATTTTAATATTTGACCTATTTATGTTACTTATACTTCTAACACCCGAGCATCATATTTTATATTAAAAAAATTAGCCTCATCCATAGCGCATCGCATGCCATCTATCTAGTCGTAAACTGAACCTCGATCGAAACGTTTTGTTAACTACAGTGCGGTGGTTTTGCTTTCTTTTAGCTAGTTCCGCAGTGAGTCTAATAGATGATTTTCACCTAAATTCACGGGTTTTCACTATAGTTGATCCCTTCCTAAACAACGTTAACACTTAACAAATCTTGATGGTTTACAGGGACGGTGCTCGAACTTTTAGTTAATAGTGTTTCAGTCCTTAAAGCTTTAATTTTTTTGTTTTGACCCCTCTAACCATCTTCGTTGGAAATCTAACTTTTGCAGGGTTTTTTCTTTTTTGGCTATTTTATATCCCATGGTAAAATTATTGGCTGCCATAATGGGTGCTCTCCTTTTATTTCTCCTTTTTTGGAGAAGTGCTCGAAGTAACAAATTTTATCCCAAGCGAACACGCCAAAACTAATCAAGCGGCCAACCAGCTTGATGAGCTCAGGTGCATTGAAATATCAATTGTAGTTTTTGCAGGGTTTTCTACTTTTAAGTTTTAAAATATTTTATTCTATGAAGATGAAGTTCAAGTTATCATAGCTATATCAATATTTTTTTTTTGAATTGTTTTTACTTTTTTATTCAATAAATTATGTTTTTTATAAAAAAAAAAATTGGTAAAAGAAACAAAGAATTACATTGACTTTCTTGTAAATGTTTTTTTTATTATGATATAATTAATTAAAAATAAATTTCAAAAACTCACATGAGCATTATATTATTTTTTCCTTTCTGATTCACACTAAAATTATCAAGATATTATGTTTTTTTTTATTAAAACTTTGTTTTATGGTTCTGATAAACTATTATTTGAGAAAATAATTATTCTAATAAAAAATGTCAGGAAAAAAAAGTGCATTAATAAAATGAAGGGGTTTTAATTATTGAGATGCCTTTTATCCTTATTTTAAATCATTCTATATATATATATATATATATTCTAATTGCTTTTAGTTTTTATAGAGTAAAGAACATAGCTTGGAAAAGCTATAATGTTTTTGTTAAAAAAACATATTATAAACAAAATGAGGAATTACATGAGAAAAATATTATGTTTCAATACAATTTAAATTATTACTTTTCTTGTAAAAATAATAATTATTTTCATATAATTACATAATTTTTTTAAAGAGTTTCTCATTTCTCACGACACGAGAACATACATCTTATATTGTATATATCTCTCAACTTTTCAACTTATTCTTTAGTTAGCTTTAACAACTTTTTTTTGTATATTTATTTGTACATATAATTATACATTTATTTTATTAAATGTACACATCAAATTTTTAGTTCATAGTTAATTTTTTCCCGCAACACAAGATCATATTAAATGCTCACATAAAAATCGAATAACTCCCCACAACACAAGATCATATAAGTTGAAAACAAGTTAATTGAATTCTCAAGTCTTGTAGGAAATAAGAATTAAATATCTTGAATTATCTCGTTGAATGCCTTTTTAATCGTCTTAGCTTTTGACCTTATAATAGGTCCAATTAAAAAGTGCAACGGGTCTTGTATAATTGCTTGATGATTCTCACAATTTTCTTTTTTCTTAAAAGGATTCGACCTTGAATTGTCATCATCCATTCTAAGCTGCAACTTAAATCTTCTATGGGCTGGAAATCTTTCCTTTCTTATATGCACCAAAACCCAATCAATATCAAAAACCAAATTCAATAGCAACCCGAATTCAATTAAAAATCAAACCAAAGAAACCAATTGCTAATAAAAAAGAAGTTAATAACCCAAAACTAGTATAGATCCAATCAATCCGAAATCAACTTGGCACTTTTAATTCAAATTGATCTCAATTCCATAATCCCAATAACAAACTGATTTCAATGAATAAACTTTCAAATTAGCTTGATTCAGCACAAACCAATTTTCACAACTTTGATTTGTGATACTGATATATATATATATATACTAAATAATATACTAAATAACTTTTTTCCTTTTCTTTTATATATAATTCAAAGAAAGCGCAGCACTAAGCTAAATCATATAACAAGTTGAAATTCAAGACACAAGAATTAGGACTCAATAATCTTAACAGACAACCAAACCTAACAAAGAAAACAAGACTCAACACAAATAAAAACTGAATTTAAAGATAGATAGATAAAATCTGATTTTAGAGAAAAATTCTAATACCACAAACTTATGCAAACCCGGAGGACAAGAACCTTAGACTAAACACAACCTAAGAAAGCTAAAACAAAGTTGAAAAGAATCCGACCAAGTGATTACCTGAATCAAAGAATCATAGTTATTAAATGAAAACCAGAACTTGTTAATTATAAAGAATCAAGAACCGAAGGTAAAAAGTTGAAAAACCCAACCCATTGATTATAACAAACCAAAAATCAAAGATATAAGGATGGACACCATAAATAAGAAATCTTTGATAATTTTTGGAAGTTCCATAAAGAACCAAGAGTAAGAGTAAACTCTCTTATATAAGTTTTATTTTTGAATAATCAATCCATCTCCCTAAATACAAGCTTAAAAATCCTATTTATACTAGGTAAAACATTCTAAATAAGGCTAAAAAAATAACAAAAAAGTTCTAAATAAAATAGAGAAAAGAATCCTAAATCATTTAGGAAAATATTATAAATCCCGAACAATAATTTTTGGGATTTATCGCAAGGCCTTCTCAATATTTGATCACTATAAAATTTTAACCCAATAAGAAACACAGTCTTTAAAATCTTCAAGCAAAATTTCAGCCTTACCCAATGGTCAAATTAAAAATTATTCTCATTAACATAAAACTGCACATTAGAAAAATAAATCTAATCCACGTGTAAGTAGGAAAACAAGTTGAATTAATAACTTTTATAGAAAATAAGGCTTAAATATATTGAATCAGCCCATTAAATGCTTCTTTAATCACCATATCTATTGACCTTGTAATAGACCCAATTAGCATATGTAATGAATCATATGATGTTGCTTGATGGTTCTCATCATTCCCTATCTCCTAAAAAAGATTTGACCTTGAATCATCACCATCTCCTTTAGGCTAAAACTTAAATCTTTTATGGGATGAAGATATTTCCTTCCTCATCTGTACTCAAACCCAATCAATACAAAAAACCAAATTCAATAACAACCCGAATTCAATTTAGAACTAAACCAAACAAACCAATTGCCAATTGAAGATAACTCAATAACTCAAAATCAATATAGATTCAATCAACTTGAATTTAACTTGGCACTTTTAATTCAAACCAATCTCAATTCCATAATCCCAACAACAAACCGATTTCAATAAATAAACTTTCAAATTAGCCCAATTATGCACAAACCAATTTTCACAACTTTTTTTCTATATAGCGTACAAGTTTTGTGCATAACACACACATGATCAAATTTGTGTATATCCTTTTTTTAAGTTAATAAAAGGTAGGGAATCTTCTTGTAATTATTGTGGGCAATTTTATTTCTTTACTTGTGTAAATTCCGCTTACTAATAACAAGCAAGAGTATGGGGAGAACCTTTTTGGTTAAGTGAACACCTAGTTATAGGTAAACATTAGTGAAACAATGAGAAAAAACTGAGTTTAGTGGGATTACATTGTTGTATAGAGGCTAAGATTTAAGCAAAAATATTATCTTTGTAATAAGTTATATCAAATTATGTTTACATTTAAAATTTTGCAATCTAAATTCTTATGCCAATAATGGAAACTATTTAGGAGAGACTGACAACACTTCAAAGTTTGATAGGTCAATTCTAGAGGAAGAAGTTTGCTTTATCAATGACAAGTGATAGGAAGTCATTAAAAGCGCTGAAAAGACTAAAATTTTGTATATTAATTTGGTAGTAAAAACTAAAAAAAATTACAAGCCATATAAAAAGAAATTGTTATCTTAAGAAAGGTAATGGACAACAATTATAATGAGGTAAATACTTCTAAGGTTAAATTGAACCAAATTTTTTGTGAGGTAAGAAGTTCTAAGGAACTTGAAAACTATCTTTGGGGCACAAAATAATATTTTAGCGTGGCCAAGATCAGCTTTGGTAGGCAAATCAAAATCATTGTAATGTAACTTACATGTAATGCAAAGTTGTGGTAATAAAATAAGAATTAAGAAGAGCTTAAATGTTGGATGCTCTAAAATTAAGACATGAAGCATCTGAAATAAAAATTGAAAGAACAATTCCTGCCGAACAATACTTCCTAGTTGGAACAAGAGGAATTGAAGAAATTAAAGCAAGATAAGTTAGTTCAAGAGTATGTGAAAGAGTTTAGTTCTCTAATTATCAATATTATAAATATGTTGAAAAAAGACAAGCTGCTTAATTTTATATTGAGATTACAAAAATGGTCATATATTGAGTTGAGATGACAAAAAATGAAAGATTTATCCTTTACCATTGTAGTTGTCAATGGTGTGGTGGACTTTAAACCTATCATAAGAGAGGGTCATATCGTAGTCTCTTCCTTGAAATCCAAGACAAAAGGGAAAGGAGTAAAAAAGAAAGAAAAAGTTAGGCGGGGTGCATCTAAGTTTGCTATTGATAAAGGTAAGGCTAAACAATTAGGTGGGAAAATAAAGGATGTCAAACTAAACTTACATTGTTTTATTTGTGGAAGATCATACTTAATAAGGGAATGTTTAAAGAAGGAGAATTTGAATGCCATCTCGATTAGCAATGGTGATGAAGTAGTCACACACATAAATCCCAAGTGCAAGCTGAACTGTTTAATAACCAAGTTAGGGGATTTGACCAACGAATCTAGTATTGTTGAGCAAGACTTAACATAAATTAACACATAACATAAAAGAAATCCAAGTGCTTTAAATAATCTTATGTATGCCAGAATTAGAATAAATGATAAGGATGTTAATGTAATGTTAGATTTGGGTGTGACCTATCTTTTTGTGGCTGACAGGTTGGTGAAGAAACTTAACTTGTGATTGAGAAACAACCATATCATGATAATTGTAGTAAATACAAAGGCATAGAAAATAGTAGGCATGACCTATAATATGTCGATAATCCTATATCAATGGAAATGAAGACAAGATGTCTTGATGATAAATTTAGATGATTTTGACATTATTCTTGGCCTTGATTTCTTGAATAAGGTTAAAATAGCTCAAATACCACACCTCAATGGCATCGTGATTTCAAGTGAACTTGTCCTTATACTTATCCCATGCTATAAGGTTTTGATGAAAAATAACATTAAGGATATAAAGAGTTTGGTGGATGGAGAAAATGGTTTAGTATGGAAAGCTCCCACGTTTTATTGCTCATGTGTTAGAATAATACAAAGATGTGATACCTTTAAAACCTCTAAAACAACTTCCACCAAGGACCAAGATTGATCATCGAATCAAGTTACTATAAATAGTTGAACCACTAACTCATCCTTCATACTGAATATCACAAATAAAGTTGGCAGAAGTGAGAAAGTAGTTGAAAGAGTTGATTGACATTAAATTCATTCATCATTCTATAGCTCTATATGATGCTTTAAGTTTATTCTAAAAAAAGACAAATTGGAGACTTTAAATGTGTTTGGATTATCAAACACTTAATAAGGTGACGATCAAGAATAAATATTAAGTTTTTTTTTAATTCAGGATTTTATGGATAAATTATATAGGAATTCATATTTACAAAGATGAACTTGTGGTCTAGATATTGGTAAATGCAAATTATCAGGGGTGATGAAGATAAGACTACATGTGTAACAAAGTATAATGCATATAACTTTTTAGGTATGCTGTTTGGTTAAACAAATACCCCAATAATTTTTTCGTAACATTATAAATAATGTATTGTATGATTATTTAGATAACTTTGTCGTAGTTTATTTAAATGATATTGTAATCTATGGTAGGGTAATTGAAAATCATGTAATGCATTTTTTAAAAGTTACATGTATATAAGTTCTATGTAGATTCAGTGAACATGAGTTGTATGTAAAGACAAAAAATGAGTTTGCAATATTTGAAATTATGTTCATTGGTCATTATGTTAGGGAGAGTTAAGTGAGAATGGATCTTAATAAAGTTTAGGCTATTTTTGATTGGTCAACACAAAAGATGATTTTAGAGTTGCGATCCTTTTTAAGACTTACAAACTACTAATGATAGTTTATTAAAGGTTATAGTAAAAAGAAGAGCCTTCTTTTAAAATTGTCAAAGAATAATAAAAGGTAAGAATGGTTTGTTAAGTATCAACGAGTTTTCAAGATATTAATAAAAATAATGATGTTTTATCTAGTGTTGAGATTGCTAGGTTTTGATAGGTCTTTCGAAGTACATACTAATGCTTCAGATAAAGCCCTTAGTAGGGTTCTAAAACAAGTTGGACATCTAGTGGCATTCAAGAGTAAGAAATTAAATAATACCAAGCAAAAATACTTGACACATGAAAAAGAAATGATCATGATAGTGTATTATCTTGGTATATGGAAGGTGTACTTGCTGGGATAAAATTTATAGTAAAGATAGACAACATAACAAACACTTTTTTCAAGACCTAAAAGAAGTTGTCATAGCGATAAACTCTATGGAAAGAATTCTTGATAGAGTATAACTTTGTATAGGATCACAAGTCAAGAAAACATAATTAGGTTGTGAATATTTTGAGTAGGAGTGATGTTCGTGCTATTATTTTTTGCTATTATACAAGTGGAGTCTAACATATTGAAACAACTTTGCCAGGCTATTAAGGAATATACAATATATAAAAAGCTAGTTGATCTTATACAAGAAGGAATGATATTAAGATATTGGCTAGAAAATGACCTTCTCTATGTACAAAGATGTTGAATTTATGTGCTAAGTAGGAAACCACAAAAGTATTTGATGTTGAAAATGTATGACCAACAATGGGCTGGCCACTTAGAGAGGGAAATAATATAGGCTGTTTTTTGTCCCAAACTTGCCATTGGCAAAATATGAAAGGAGATATAGATTTAAACTTAGAAACTTGTCTTTTGTGCTAATAAGATAGTATTATGGTAGAAAACGACATATTTGTTGCAACCACTATATATTCTAGAAAAACCTTAGGTTTTAATTTCATTGTAAGGTTTTCATAAGTTGAGGGCATGAATATTGTGATGGTAGTTGTAGATAGAGCCACTAAGTATACATCGTTTATTGATGCTTCAAGAATGTGCATGACTAAAGTTGATGTTGGGTTGTTTTAAAGAAATATAATGAAATATTTTCGAGTTTTTTGGACACTGTTAGTGATCATGATATATGTTTTATAGGCATGTTTTGGACAACACTATTTAGCTTGATGGGGACTTAAATGAAGTTCTCTACTGACAACCATCCTCAAACTGATTAACATATTGAAAGGATTAATGCTTTGTTAAAGGAACACTAGAGACATTACATGATGATAATGAAGCAAATTGGTTGGAGTTGTTGGGCAATACATATTTTTTGCTATAATATCCATAAGTTTTTTGCAATTAAAGCAAACCCATTCAAGTTGGTGTTGGGGCACAACCCTAAACTCTCATAAAGATTACAATATAAAAATCTAGTGGGAAAAGTCTGACATACACAAGTTTTTTAGGGAAATATAAGAATTGTTTGAGCAAGTACAAGATAACTTATATAAAGCAAGATATGACAAAAGTATGTAGATCTAAAAAAGGCATCAGAAAGTTGGTATCGAGATATGATGAGGCATTTGAAATCATGAAAAAAAATAGGAGCTGTGGTGTATAGATTAAAGTTGTTAGAGTAGCTGAAGTTTCACCTCACATTTCACGTAAGCTACTTAAAACCATTCCATGAAGATCAAGATAATTTTGAGAGGAGTAAGTCACAACGTGTACCTCTAACAATTTGGAAAGAATTTGACAACAAAGTCATCAAAACTTTGGATCATCAAAGACTTGGCCAGTGCAAGAGAAATTCGAGAATTGAGTTTTTTTATAAAGTAAGAGAAAACCCATAAGGTTTTATGGGAGAAAGATACTGATTTGTGGTAATTTAAGACAAAATGCAGTAGTACCTCGCTTCTAAACTCTTTTGATAGGGGTGGTTTATTAGAGGTCCAGATGTGAAAGTATGTCAACAAAAGCACACTACCTTAAAGATGCTAGCAACCATGACAACTCATACGAATATTGGTGAAATTGGTAGGTAATGAACAATAGTTTGTCCAAGTTAAGGGTTGGACTTGGCACAAACTAGACTTGAATGATGGATTGTCCAAGCTAAGTAGAAAACATAATAGTTTCAGCAGCGTGGGTCTGGTAGATTGACAATGAATTTGTGGGTAACAGTTATAAAAAAGTTATGGGAAGTTATGACAGTTACAAATATGTCCAGTTATAGAAGAAAACTAGCAAAAATATGGGTAATGTGCTGACCAATATGGGGTATGATTGAGCATGCTCTATAAGCCACTAAGTTTACGGAGAACATGGGGCAAACTTGCTAGAAAATGGAACCACTAAATTCATGGGCAAACTTGCTGGATAAGGGAGTCATTATGTTCATTGAAAACATGAGGGAAACTGTCCACTGCTTGTTAGAAATTAGAGTGATATTTTTCTTGTAATTGCTCTATAAATAAATTGTAATGTTCTCCTATGTATTATACAAGTTTTGTGAACAACACACACACAATCGGGTGTGTGTATATCCTATTGTTGAGTTAATAAAATGTTGGAAATTTTCTTGTAATTGTTGTGCACAACTTAATTTTTTTTTCTTGTGTGATTCTTGCTTGCTTATGACATGTAAGAGTGTGAGGAGAATATCTTTTGATGAGTAAAACACTTAATTATAAGCAAACATAAGCGAAACAAAGAGGAAAAAATAATACCCTGTTTGTTTTTATGGTTGAAAATTATTTTTGTAAAAATTTTATTTTTTTTAATTCAAATTAATTTTTTAAGGTGTTTCTAGATTGTTCTGATACGTTAATATCAACAATATTTAATTTTTTTTTATAAAAAAATAACTATCATTAAAATACTAACAGCTCTAATTCTAACTAGACTACCAAATCAGTGCTGAAATTTGAGCGAAAAATTTGCCCATGTGACATGAGGCATGGTGAAAAAGGCAGCACGAGTTGGGATGTAAATGGCACGAGGGCATAGCAGTTACTATGGGCAGGGAGAGAGGTCCACATACTGTGTCACCAGCACCCACCATCCTTACCATATACCCTTTTCCTCTCTCAAAAAACACCACATCCTCCTCTTCTCTAGAGAGAAAAGGAGAGACTAGCCCTCTCTATTTATCTTTTCCTTTTTTTAGCCGACAAAAAAAGAAGTAACCTAAACTAAATTATAAAATCAATCTGTCTCTGTAAATTAAAATCTAATTAATTAACTGTTATTAACGATGGGAAAGAAGAGGAAATCCATAGCAACAAGCCTGGACGAGGTGGATCGGACCATGTACGCGTCGTTTTGCAGTGCTGCGAACTCTTTGTCCCAGCTTTATACACAGTCTATGAACCACCAAAAACTCTCCTTCCAAGCCGGTGAACGTCAAGGCCTTGTAAGATTCCCTCGTCATCTCTTTGCTTTAAAGAATACCAGCTTGCTCTTTGTGTATATGTGTTCCTTGTGGGGTTGTTCTTCTTTGTGGAAAAGTTATTGTTTTTTAATCAATCAAGCTTGTGTCTCTTTGTTGTCCTTTTATTGGGTCACTGAATTTGGTTTTATTTATTTATTTATTTATTATTGTTAGTCTAGTTTAAAGGTTACCCATTTCGATTTTTGTTGTAAACTTAAATGGGCTGTTTGATTCTGAGTTAATTGTAAAGTTTAATGGCTAGATAGATACATTATGCGGTTTTGTTAATGGATTCACATTGAATTTATGGTATGGTATTTTAGTTTTTGTTAATTGTTGTTGGAAATTATCATTACAATTGAACTAGGCACGTTGCCTTTTCACTTGTTTCTGATTGGCTTGTGCTTTGAATAAATTGGCATTGTAATTCGACTGTTGAAGAGGTATATTGATCAAATCATCAATTTTTTTTTCTACCATTCCCATTTAAGGAAGCAAGCGGGATGTGGGTATTTGACTATTTGGATGCTTTGTGTGGGGGAGAAACAATATAATCTTGACTGAAATAAAGTTTTAATCTTTTAGGGGCTTAACTTTTAAATTGGAGTTGTTGGAGTGTTTTTGCTCTTGGTTATGAATTTACTCATCTGTGCTATGAGATTCTTTTTCCTCTTTTGAGAAATTGCTGATGGCTGTGAAGCACTTATAACTACGAGAGGTTTGTCGTGAACCTATAAGTAAGCTTGGAAAGTCCTGATGGTTTTAATTTTAAATGGAGATACAAGAGCATAATTAGCCTAATTGGCGGTGGAGGAACTCACCTTTGTTTCCAAGTTGTGGCGTTGCGTGATACTTTGATATTGAGAAAGTGCTGTTTTGAAATTTGATATCTATGAGTGAGAGACATGAAATAGTTCAATACTTTGATAAGAAAATAGATAGTTTTTATGGAGTTTGTTTTCTAAATAATTAAGAGGGTGAGGCAGCTAGAACACCAGCATAAGACTAGAGTAAAAAACACATTCCTATAATTTTGGATCAATGGGTGTCAAAGAATAGACTTTTCGGTACTCTGAAAGATAAAAGGAAAGCAGGTCTCGTTGGTCTGGAACTTGTCTGTTTTGGGAAGATTGGAGAAGCTTAAAAATGGAGTTGTTATAGATTGGCTTCGGCCCAAAGATTGGACATTTTTTCGCAAAGTCTTGGATGATAGCTACTCGTTGATTGTTGGCAGTGGACAAAAAATTATGGAAGAGCTAGAAAAGAAAATGTGGACTGTAATTTATGTTTGATGAAGCTTACTGGCAGTATAAGTTAACAGTATCAAAGAAATACAAATATTTGAAATTGAAACAAATCTTTGTTATAGTTTTCATTTTGTACTTTTCCTTTTTAAGCATTTAAGGTGCAACCTTTCTATTTTTCATGTGGAAGTTTAAAATCTTTTTCCTATAGTGAAATCTTGAGGCTGGATAATACTAAGTTCAGGGGACGGGATCACCTACACCAATTAGATTAAGCACCAACTTAGAGGAGTATTATGGATTTATCAGAAAAGCCATTAAAGGTGGTCCTTCTTTGCATTGATCATTTGTAGGTGTTCTGTGTTGATTCTAGTCTGACACTATGATCACTAATTTTTCCCAAGATGTCACACATCTTTTATCATTGCATTCTCTTGTGTCTGAAGCTGTTTCCTTACGTCTTATCTATCTTTTAAGTCGTGGAGCATGAGCCCTTGAACCGATTTTTGTCAGTTTTATTCACATAACTCATTCAGTCCAGAAATGCTTTTGGCATAAGTGAGACATTTACTAGGAATATCAACAGTGAACAAGCTATGAAGTAGTCTAGAGATGTTTATTCCTTATTGAGAGTGATTAGGGAGCTTGGTGGTGGTGGTGGTTCCAAACTAAGAAGTTTTGCTGTGTTTGAGATTAGCTCAGAGTGTTTCATGTTAAACTGTAAGGATTAAATATATTGGTTGGTTGTGAAAATGATTTGTAGGGCAATTGTATGGTCAGTTTTGGTTTTGCATTCAAACCTGTTTTGTTCTTTTCAACTTTAAGATAATATATTCAGCTCAGCATGGTATTTCACCAATTAAATGCCTATAACATTAAGAACAATTATCTTCTTTTCCAAACTAGCCTACTGCTCTTTTCCCACATGCAGAGTTGAAAATACAGTGGGAGAGAGATTCTCTAAAATGAAGATTAAACAAATTCTATACCATTACCTATACCTGCACACTACAAACTACACACTACACACTCACTCAGTGCCAATAAAACTTTTCTCTTATTAGAGTCAATGGAATAACCCAGAACACATGTTCTTGATGATGCTCTTGTTCTTTTGATGCTTTTAAATTGGAAGGTTGTTGCTTGGTGAATGCCATTTAAGCTGTCACATTAAATATATCTTCCCAATCAGACTTTATCTACTGACCCTTGTTAATGTCTTGCAAGCTTAGTTCTCTTGTTGAATGATGATGTTTTTCTGATATAGCCTTCTCGCATTGTTTTCAGGAAAAACTTTATCAATGGATTTGGAGACAACAAGAGGGAGGTTCTCGAGTGGCAACGGTTGATATAATCAATTACATACAGGTTGGTATCAGTTATTTCTTTTTGCCTGATTTATTGCAATTGACCATTTGTGTGTATACTGACATATCCAACATGCACATATGCTTGCTTCCTGTGCTTGTGTAAATGATATTGGCACTTCCTTATCTCTGAAACAACAGTTAGATTATGAGATATCTGTTTAAAAATTTGAGTGATAGTCTTCCTGGAATTCATTGTTCATTATGATACTGAGAACATCTTCATGTACAACATGGTAATTTTACATCTACAGTAGCACATGAAGATGAACTTTGTCATTGAGTGTCTAAGATGTGTCTGATAACCGTCTTTCAATTTTTTCTGTGTCTCAGTATAGGAGATCTAGCTATTATACGGGCTTTTCTATAAGTAGTATGAAGCCAACAATAACAATAAATAAAATGTGATGCACCAAAATATTAATTTGTCTTATAAGAGAACCTTAAATCCTCTAATTTTTTTTCCTGCTCCAGAAGATAGCTCTCCTTAACAGTGCTGGATACAGTGCTGCATTACCAAATAACAAAATGTCTGGAAAAATTCATTAAAAACAGGGATATTGTGAATGCAATAAGTTTTTGTTGCAATTGGCATTCAAAAAACCTATTGTTTATTTTGTAGAGCTAATAGTGCATCTAATGAGTTGGTTATCTTTTCCGATGGAAGATACTTGAAAGCCATGATGATTGCATGTTAAAGAGAAACTTATATGCTGCATCATATTTTCCCAGTTCGAAACATCAGAAGGAATTTGAAGTATTGGTTTGCATTTAATCTGGAATGTGATTTACCTGTTTTAAAATATCTCAGGACTATACACTTGCTACTTTGGAGGAGATTGGAGTTTGGGTTTCGATCTAGGTGTGAGACTCTTAGGCATGCACAAGGCTAGAGGCTTTATTTGCCAAGGCTGCATATAACATAATTTTATTAATTTAATGTCAATTAAAAAATTAATCATGCTCCAGCCACTTGAAACACTGTAAAACTTTTTTTATTTGAGCTTTGTTTGCAAACACTGCATAAAAGAGGATTTGATTAACTCGATTGTCAATTAATATTAATTGCATTCCAGTCACCTGAAAATGTAAAACCTTCTTTTTCGAGCACTGGTGTAACGGAGACGTTTCTTTACACAGCTATCCAATGAATATTGGTGTATGTCTAATAGGCTTATCTTTTTGATTTTCTGGTTTTATGTTCTTTTTTTGGATGCACATGTGTGTGTGTGACTGGGTGTTATGAGTGACTAAGACAGTTCTCTGTTGGCTATTTAACTATCCATGTTTATTGTTTAGTTGAGATCTGAAATGAAGTGGATTCTCTTGTATGTGTATTGATAATAACTTGATTTTATTTAAAATTGAGAAATGCTATGGTCTTGACGCAGAATGAACTGGACTATTGTGGAGAAGAACCATCAATGTCCCCTAGAACGCCACATCAACATCAGACTTCCCAACCTATTCCATTCACAAATTCCACCTTTCTGGTTTCTTCAGGTTCATCTGGCCTAACCGCTACTGCTCAGGGCACTCGTTCTGAACACTGTGATCAACAACCCAAGAATACAGTTTTCTCAAATGCTTTGTCGAGCCCCATTCGCCGGAGTCTCCAGAACTATCACATTACTCAGGGAGGCTACTGTCCACAAGGTGGCTCACCCTCAGGAAATGGAACCCGCAACAATGAGCCCAACTTTCTTCAACACCATAACAGGGATCCCAATCCTCCCAGTTCCAATGATTCCTCTATGGACATCTAAGATAGCAGGTCCCGCAAGCTTCTTTCCATGTTTTGGTTAAGGGACTTGGATGGCTGTTGCAGTTATGTTGCTGTTTTGGTTGTTGCAGTTCTCTTCAGGAAGAAAGCAGATGGAAATGGTGACTCCATTCTAGAATAATCACATGATGCTGTTAAACTTGTTGAAGCGTGTGAAGAAGGAAAGCTTAGTGGTGAGTTCTTATGGAGCAGAATGCTTATACTATGAGCACCATAACCTATCATTTTATCTTTTTTGTTGTTTTTTTAAATGGTTAATTTGGTTTATGTCATACGTAAAGTGCTTTGTTGAATTGGTCACACTACTTATAAATTGGTATTAGCTGTTGCATTGTCTTATATTGTTTTGTTCTGCATGATGTTCTGGTTTACTAGGATGTGTTTTCTGATGATCATTTCGCAAGTGTAGTTTTCACTTTTGATATGTGCTTTCCATGATTTTGCTTCAGTATGTGTTATCCTGCTGAAGTTTAAATTAAAATGCTAAGAAGATAGCTTAAAGCATTGATACCATCAAGGAGTTACATAGGAAAGGGAAAAACAATGTTATGAATCATTCGTTTGTGCAATGCTAGATTGCTTCAAGTAGTTGAAAATCTTCAGATGAAAGAAAGAATCTAGCTTGAAAAGGTCCCTGATCATATATTCTACTTGGCATTAACTGGTTTTACACTGCATTTTTTCACGACATTCCCTATTGCACCAGACATAAAATCAACTGGTTTGATTGTTCCTTGGATTATGAGATTTCCCTTGAGCCTTGCCCATTCTTTCATGCCTTCAACACCAGCATTACAAGGTGCGCAAGATACCTTGCACCGCACCTTAATTATTAGAATTGCCAATTATTGTAAACGAGAACTAGTTGACGTGTATAGCGAGTCCCCAACGTAAATAGCTCAAAACTTCTGTAATGCTGAATTGTATTTTGTACCATCCCCCAGAAACAAACTAACAAAGAAACAAATAACGTAGCAGAAGATGTGAACCTTCTGATTGCTGCCAGAGTAGCAGCTCAGCTGCTGGAACAGGGTGTCAGGCGCGATTTGTAATCTTATATCAGACAATGATCATGGGGGTCCAAATCCCAATCCCACATGCTCAGGTCTCTCCTTGCTTTGGCTTGGCTAGAAATGAATATGCAGCTTACCTATCAGCATTACTCACTCTCGCACTTAGTTCTTGCATTAAGAGAATCCCATTCAACTTGCTAACCTTCCATTAAAAAATGATTGATGTTTCTGTTTCCTCAATCTAGTTTTATTTTTTTCTCTGTAATTCCTGGACTCCTCTGCAGTTGATAAAGGTATTGGTGGTTATATGACCCACAACTCGTCTTTTTTCGCCAAAAGCACATTTACGAATTACTTTTAAGACTTCAATTTGATCTAAACATTTGGGAAGATAGATGAAGAGAAAGAAATGCAACGCCACCACTTTTAGACCACTCCCTCAATCATTGATCCAACGAGATTGGCTTAAAAGTTTATTGTAGGGTTTACATTGCAATTAGCATCCTGGTCTAGAATTATGCTTTTGAGTGAGTGCATAGGTGACAAACACGCGTAACCTATCGAGTTCATCATATTCCAACTTTAGGCGCTAACCGCATCCATTATCTAAATTATGAAATCTAGATTTAATGTTTATATTCACAATCGATAAGAATCGGTTTTAGGGCATTTCTTTTGTGTATAAAAACAGGACCAAAACCTTTTGACAATACAGAGAAAGGAGTCTGGTCAAATACTCTAGGTTTATGGATGTCTTGACCTTAAAGAAAAGAACCTACAAAAAGAATACCATGGCCGCTGTCATACAAGAAAGTGGGGAACAAGAAGCTAAAAGAGTGCCTCGGTGAAGATTATCGGAAAACTCCAGGCCACAAGTTTCTCCTCCTGATTTCCATAGAAAGATTTATCGATTAAACTCATCTTTTGACTGTGGAATTATAAGAAAGAATAGATTGTGGAGAACTCCATCTTTGACTAATCTGATTCAAGTTGGGATATTTTCCTTGTCGAATGTGTGTGGCCCAGAGACACCGACCCTTTATAGTCCAAATTGAATGAATATTTGGCGTTAAAACAACATTAATGAATAGATAATTCATATGATTGAACATTGTATTTGCAGAACAACCACTAGAGAGAATTAATGAAGACATCTTGGAATGGAAAGAGAAGCCACTACCATTGCTGTGTGGCCTATTATTGACAATTTAAGGCCCTAGTTCTCGACACACAAAATTTAGGGATGATCTAATCCAAGGAGACATCCAAGTTTGGAAAGACAAACGAGGCCAGCGAGTTGTTCATAATTACTAATGTCCTCTCCAAAAGACTAAAAATCTTGTCCCCAACACGAGAAGGAAAAACCAGTAAAATTATTGTAGAAACAGACCTCTGCATGGTGGAGTGGAATCTAAATGATTGGCCAAAGCTTTTTACAGGGTGTTATAGCCTCCTATACGGGAAGTTTTAACACGAGGCTCATTAATTTACTGCCTTTTTTGTTTCCTTTCTGACCCATTGCTCTCAGCAGCATGACAGGCTGCACACTTCCCTTTCACAGGAATTCAGCATTTCTTTGGAAGTTTCAAGTTAACTTCCGATAAAGTTGGTGGTCCTCGTCCATGCATTAAAGTGACAATGTTCTTGCCTCGAGAGTTGGCGGTGCTGCTTCTTGCACGACCCACTGGACCTTTCTTATTTCTGGTAACCATAAGCTTTAGAGCTATTAGGGTGCCACCGTGACCATTAAATTATTAAATCCTTGAAGCTGAGACGACTGCGTGTGATAAATTACTTGCGCCGGCTGCTATATGTATATATGTGCTAGCCAGCACACGTTTTCAATGGCTTTCTTCTGTTGTAACCTAACCTACTTGTAAGAAATAGGATACACCGAAAAGAGGAAGATCTACTAGCCAAATAATAATAATAAAAAAAAGTATAATTCTAAAGGATGGAATTTAATTAATCAGGGGTTGAGTTTGCTATCAAAAGATCACCAATTTGAATGCTATAAATTTCATGATCACTGAAGACTTATATTATCGTTAATTTCAGATCTTAGAAAATTAGTCGAAGTACGTGTAAGTTGGCCTGGATATCTACTGTTAAAAAAAAAAACATGCACAAATAAAATTATCCATGGAACTGTTATAAAATCCAACCAAAAACTCAACAATTCCACTATCTAATTGAATTAATTTCAAAAATTGCATTTCAAGGAATCCAATCAAATCAATTTGGTTGAACCAACAAGTAACTCGTCAGTTGTCAACCTGAGGATGGAGGAGAAGTCTTTCATTAAGAAATCTCAAAATCGTTATTCCAAAGCTGTTGGACTTATTTGAAATAGATTTATAGGGTTTTTTTTTTCAATTACTGTTGAACTCACTTAACAGGATTAAGGGGTTGCCGAACAACATGCCAATATTGTTGTTTACTGCGTATAATATATCTAGTCACTTGAAATTTGGTGAGATTGTTGTTGAAGATGGTGGTTGGTGAGAGATCAAAGAAAATGGAAGATTATGACTAGGTTTGGTGTGGAGGGGAAGAAGATGGAGAAAGTTTTTTAAAAAAATTTATTGAATATAAAATATAAATGCTTTTTTAGTTATTAAATGAAAACAATCTTGTAAATAATTATATATTTATT
>Ga0307517_10003592_pt1 | contig 24090 bp, 32 predicted proteins | sample 23_EM_MG_FD_194515 | JGI IMG/M metagenome (GOLD analysis project Ga0307517, IMG submission 194515) | Populus trichocarpa ectomycorrhiza microbial communities from riparian zone in the Pacific Northwest, United States - 23_EM | ecosystem: Host-associated > Plants > Roots > Unclassified | place...
GTTGGTCATCTGCATCTCTTCACGTTCCTCAAGCTCAGCACTCTCGACGAACAATAATCAGATCGTCAGATCCACAAGCTATCCAATGCTACTCCGTCATCCTCAGAATAGTCATAATTTAATTGATAATCCATTTGTTTCGAGTGGTATATAGTGTATGGTTTCATAGTGCCAATACCTGCAGTTGCCACGCCCAGAAACTCTAGCCAGTGGGGCTTCGTAAGTGTGCCACGTGAGTGGCCACTAATTCAAGTCAGGTCCCAGGGACTGCGCGGGAGCGCGGGCATGATCTTGTACATACGGTCGTGGTACGGTACTACCAGGTGGCCGCGCAGGCGACGCCCGACAATTCATCCTGCCCCGGCCCTTAACGTTTAACGTTAACGTAACTAGGACATAGACAGCCACCAACGTGATCCAAGAAAACTGTAGCAATCACCGCTCTAGCTTAGAATACCTGTCAGCCTGAGACCCAAGCCAGTCGAGTTGTTGGCGCCAGCACCTGAGAGTCGACATGCCCGTTGTCATATATACTTATGACCACAGCCAGGAGCCGGGAGGTGAACAGAAGGAGTTGTGCTTAGCAACGCGTTAGCGCGGGAGGGTGTTTGCACTCGATTCTCCAAGCACTACCGGAAGGGCCCGGGAGTGGAGGAATGCAAAAAAAACAGCAAAAAAACGAACACGACTTCGACGTTCATACGCCTACCGGGCACATCTGCACATACGTAGTGTCCATTCGGGTGTCAGGCGAAGTCCGCTGTTGGACTGTTCGTTACTACGCAGCTTGAACGGGTTAACCTATTTCCACGGGACGCTTACATTACTAGAGATCCCACAGATCTAAAACTACTACCCCACAAGCCGGCATGTATAGCAGTGGGCAACGACTGCTGCTACAATTCCGTGTATGGACGAGGTTGGTCGCCGTGTGGACACGTCACAGATCGCGTCTGACAGAACTCGTGTGGGGTGAAATACCACCTAGTGGAGCATGGCTCTGGCCGAGAAAACGACCATATCTCTCCCAAATTCTCGCAGCATGCCTACCATTGGTTCAGTCGAGTGGGAGCCCATCCGGGACCAGGAAGAGACACGCGGCTAACTTCAACAGGAGCCCCTTGGAGTTGAGGGGGGACCCAACGGTCGGATAATCTTTTGGAACGATTGAGTCGTGGTATATCCACGAACTCAATCTGTATTTCGAAAGTAATCTCTATGAGTGCACCTATGCACAGATACGAGTGCGGAAAACGACAGTGCATGTGGGATGCGCATATACTCCCAACACGATAATTCATTCAGCGTAGGGGTTCGTGAACCCAACTCTTGTTGGCAAAAAAAACAAAGCACGAAGCGTGGAGAGGAGCGTCGACCTCGATACGACCGGAAGAATCGGTTTGGAAACGTTTTAGACTCCCAGGGCCGTTTGCACCTCGTTTATGGCGGCGATCCCATCAAGACGGTAGGTGTCAGGGATCGTGGTGTACGCCTCGCTGGAATTATCGCTGAACAATAGCATCTTCTTGTTATCAAGGGTGTATTTGGGCCAGATGATGCTCGACAACGGGCTGGTGGCTGTAGAGCCGCTTGGGTGGTTGGGGTCATGATGGTTAATAAAGTTTACTGCGGTGATCTCCGTTAGAGGTCGAAATCTCAGAGGGAGGAAAGAGGGAAAGCATGCATACTGAAAGCATCCGTGCCGACATTGTCACCGTGGCCGTACATCTCGGAAAGGTCGCCAGAGTGAAAAGAGCCAAGGTAGAGGAGGTCCTTCCTGCGATTCCACGCTAGATGAAAAAGGTTCAAGGTTAGTGTACTCCCGCCCTGGAATCATGATCGTTTTAACGCGAGACGAACAGTATGCCCAAAGGTTCTGGGTGGTAGCGTACTTCGCGAATGAAGCACGGCGACCGACGTGGAATTGATCGCCCTGTATTGCGGCTATACGCTTGAATTGTGGGCTGTAAAAGTTGATAGGTCAACTTCAAGTGTCAAGGCCAGCGGTCAATGGCTCACGTCAAAGCGTTGAGGTCCCCGGTACCATATGGAGAACCCTGCAGAAACTCTTGGTCAGGACATGGTGAGTGGGTTAGGGGAGGCACCTTACTTCTGCAGGGTCCTGAGAATACTTATCAACAACAGAGTTGACTTGAGCGTCAGTAGCTCCGATGAAAATGGTCGCCTTCATGAAGGCCTTGACGTCCGTGTCGGTCCTTTGTGAACAAAGATTAAACCCGCGTGTCAAGATGTCCAATCGGTGAGGGGACCCACGTAAGATTCAGGTTGAATAAAGAGAAGAGTCTGGAAACGCAGCAGCGGGTTTGAACATCTTATCTTTACACGAGGCAGGGAGAGCGGGGTCGGACTCACGTTCCTTCATCGTCGGTCCCGCCACCAATGGTGGGAACTTTAGCATAGTTTCCCTCGCTAATGTACTGCCTCAGAGATTTCTTCATAAGGTCTCCATCAATGCTAATACTCCAAGCTAGATCCAATACGTTGGAAGAGAAAAGAGCAGGGATGGTGTTGACAGCGTCCATGAGGGTAGCGTATGGAGCAGCACGGAGACATTCCAAAGTGTCCGGAGCCGAAGCACATCCGGTGAACTGGACTAAGTGGTCGTAGATGGCTTGGTGTTTCTGGCTGTCGGTCTTGTAGACGGGGAACGTGTATCCCGATTGCTACGGAAGTAAGCAAAGTGTCAGCAATCTCGAAGCGCGTTCAGGACGGCGAATGCGTACGAAGATGGCGGCCTTGAATGGGGGATTGACGGGTGTCGTGGCGAGGTGGGCAGTGATGGAGATAGCACCTGCACTCTGGCCCCAGCTGCATTGTGCGTGTCGTGTAAACGATCCAAGGTGGTGATGTGCGGTGGACTCGCGGGAACAAAACTCACACGGTAATTTTGTTCGGATCACCACCGAACTTGGAGACATGAGTCTGAATCCAAGCCAGGAAAAATCTTTCTGTCAAACCACCAAAGTACCGGTGTTCAGACAAGAACCATGCGGAAACCGAAGCCGGTGACCGCGAAATTTACTCACGATCGTGTAAGCCGACATTAGCGGCTCCTCCAGCGAGAACCTCTTTTCCGGCGAGCCAGCCGAATGCATTCACGCGGTAGTTGAAGTTTACGTAGATGACTGGTTCACCGAGCTCAACCGAACGTTGAACGAAAGCGCTGGCGTCGTAGGGAGATCCATCACCGACCGCGAATCCCCCACCGAAGATCCACTGGGAATCACCATCAGATAGAGGCCAGATATATCGGGGCACCGTTCTCGTTCTGGATTATATAAGTACTTACCACTACAACCGGGAGTTTGCTTCGTTCAGTGACACCGGCAGGACGGAACAAATTGGCGTAAAGACCTGGAGTATTGTCAGTTTCGTCTTACGGCGGTTCGGAGGTTGGTGAAACGCTTACAGTCTTCTGATGCATTTGCTCTTGAAGCGACTCCAATTAGCACACTGTAGTCGATATTCGGGATGGAAGGAAACGTGTAGTTCAGTCGCGGGCATGCGTCGCCGAAATTCGTGGCCTGAGATTCATCAGAAGAATAGTGAGGGTCAATATCCCCGTCTGATCTACGGAACGTGAGAACGCGCCAGTTTACTCACAAGGGTGTTCCCCGGCACGGGAAGCGGGGATCGAGGACGACGGAAACGGAGGCTTCCAACTGGAGGTCGTGCATAAGGAACCCCCAAGAACCTGTCCACCCCACCCGCCGAGGCTCCCTCGAACGTTGCATATTTGAGATTGACAACAGGACCACCGGCGCGTTTGGTCGCAGCCATTGTGGCGTGAACACCAGCGTGCAGGAGGGCGGCGAGAAGGGCAAGGACGCTGAGCAACATCCTAGAATGCACCAGCAGGAACCAGGACAACGAGGATGGGAGGATTACTGCAACTAGTCACACCCAGTTATATATTTCGACATCGACTAGCGGAGAGATTCCTTTATCCTGCGAGCGCACTATTGAGAGAGAACTCCGGCTTCCGGCCGGAGTACGCGCGTGACCACTGAACCAGCAGAAGGAAATGCTTCCTATTAGCTATCGTTACCAGTGCCGGCAGCCGCGGAGCTGGAGGGCCGTCACACGGCAAACCGAGTATACAGAAGGAAGGTTTGCTGATAGCAGTTGGCTGATTCCCACTCAAGATCGAGAAGCGCGCGTCTGACTGATTTCATGTCAGGGCACAAATTAAAACGAAGGATTGTATGACATATGTGAGGTCATCGAACGGATATGCGTAGGAAGAGTCAGAAACCAGGTTACGCAGTGCCGGGAGCCCCGCTGCGGGGTAGTACAGGTAATCCATGAGCGGCAAGATATAGACCCAGCCACAGTCCACCATGCGCTGCTACGGCCGGCCTCCAAGGATCATTGTGTGAAAGTTTGAAAACCTCAACTCCTCGACGATGCTCTTCCCGGTCACGTCCTGAATGAGCTTCTCAAAGTAAATGCACGGAAAGAGCCTTTGTCCGATTGGAAGCGTGTTCTCGTTCCTCTCCCCGTCCTCCCGCATGATTGAACCTTCCGAGCTCTGACGTGACAGCGGGGCTCGGAGTCGAACTTCCAGAGTCCCGATTCGGATGTGGTGCGCTTGGAATGTATGGGTCGAGTTCATCAGGAACACAAAGGTGAATCCGCCTCTTCTCTCCTTGGTCACTGCCGCCAGCTGACTGTCGAACACTATCCAGTGATGGAAAGTTTGATCGGGAGGGTCGTGAACATGGGCGAAGGGTAGTTGACCAGTAGAGAGGTGGCTAACGGCAGCTGTAAACTCGATCCCCAAGACATGTGGAGGTGCGGTTGCAGATTCGGGTATTCGCGTTTCAAAGGTTGAGAGTCGGAAGGTCTAATCCGTGGCTTGGAAGGCTCTGGGAATTTGGCGTCGACAGATGAGGCGGCCTGCGTTTCGGGGAATGTTTCCGTGAGTTGAGATGCGAACCTGACATGCTCCCGCCGTACACCGACCCTCTCAGACCTTGCGTCATAATGAAGCGAAGGTGTTGATTCAAGTGTGTCCAACACCCACGTCCGAGGAAACGCCCTACCCACGCTTCTAGGGAGATGAGAAAGAGGGCGTGGAGGATGTGGAGGGTGGTGACCGTCATCTAGACCTTTTCCACAGAGGGTCTTCCGTGGCACCCATTCAAATTTATCCTCTACCTCGACCGATATCGTTCTCGTTCCACAGGTTGTTAACTACCTTCGGGTTGTTGAGATTCGAAAAGAAGGAATTGAAGGAGAACACACTGTGTTTGACCGAACACTCCGGAGTTCCAGGCAAATGATCACCGTGTAGGAGATCGTCGAGTGTGGTTACGGTAGTCGTCGAGAAACATCGTCCTGCGCTTGGTTGCTCGAAATGTGTGATGCACCCCAACACTCAGTGCGAACCAATTATAGGAAGAGCGCGGATTTCTAATAGACTGGTGACCGCTCCACTGCGTGGTCGGTTTTTGCACGGTGCCGTACATCGTGCCCGAGGATACTTGAAGTTGGAGAGTAGTGGTGTTGTTATTTCGATACTATCAGAGCCTGGACACGTATGGGTAAACAACCTTCTCACGGTAGCTCATCTACATCAAAAGTACGGCTGAGTCCCCGAAGTCTGGGACAGCCCCAAGATTGGGTATTCTACAAATATACACAATCAATTCTAAACGCAGTAGGGTTCTCACAATTTCGACTTTTTCACCAACAGCTCTGCGGTCCTCCCTGCGGTTCGCAGGTCAGTAAACCATTTTCTATATGAAGAGGGGAAACGGTTACTGTTTGCACTTGTTCTGTTCAAGTCTATTGAACGTGTCAGCATGAAGGTCAGAACCGTCGAAATCTCCGACACCTCACCATCGTATAGGAGGAGCCACTTCGTGAATTGATTCCACATCATGTCATAGCACCCGGCAGCATGAGCTGCCTCTTGGCAGTCGGCTCTCATATGGTGCATAGCACACAGGGCTCGTTGCTTAAGGGGGACCTCATACTGATCACAGTGTTTGTGTACCCTAGCCAACCAACCTGCGGCACCTATCCCAGGGGGGTTGTAAACTGTGATACACCACAATTTGACGATGGCCTGGATAGCATGAGGCGTGAGGAGATATTCCTGAGGGATGGTCTGGTCATATGGAGGCGGGCCGCCATCATCATTATCATCATCATTGTGGTCACCGGGGTGGTGACCACGGGCGATCGAATCGGACAGGAGCTTGCCAGTAGTGGCCGATTCATTCCGTATGACTGCGATTCCAGCTCCGATGGTAGCAGCACCTGCGAGGATCGCCCCGACTGGTGGCAAAACCATAGTAGCGCCAGCCGACTGAAGCAACGAGAAGAGACCCCCCGTTGCACCGCCATATACAACGGACTGGGTCATTGCGGCAATGCTACCTAAGTTGGACCTCAGTCTCGAATCTCTTTGAGTGGGAAGGAAATCGAGTTACCTGCGGCTACGCCTGCGGGGGTGAAACCAACAGCGGTGAGTGCACCAGGAACAGCAGCCGGAGCTAGCAGGACAGCACCGGTGATCCCTAGTCCAGCCCCTGTGCGTTTTGGGTGCTTTTTGTAGAATGGGAGTTCTGTTGGGGGAGTAGTAGGCACATGTGAGCGGACTGAAGGTCAGCAAACAAGGGAGCACCCACTTTCCCATGCCTCCCGGAAATTTCCTGCGGATTTTCTGTCACCAATGGCTCGATGGTAATCGAACCTCACTTACGATCGAACTCAACCATGAAATTAGTGAACTGAGCCCAGTGGACAGGGCCGAATTTTTCTCGAGCATCTACCAGAACCTTCTCTAACCCGTTGCGAAGCTCACTCTTAATGAACTTCGCCGCGCACTGTGGTCGCTGGGTGTCCGGGATTCCGTACGTGTCACAAAGGGACTCCACGGCGAGGGTCCACACCCGAACATCGGTATTCAGTGGGTCATACTCCTCTGGGTTCCACTCCTTGAGAATCGCCTCAAGTGCTGGGTCAGATAGCCGATACATGTTGTGGATGAGTAGTGAGAGGGTTGGGAACACAAACCACAGAAGTAGGTAAGTGTGGCGGGCGTTACTCACCACGTCACATGGGTACACGCGCTTTGCTCAACATCACCGCACGTGACCTGGGCGCACCACCCGCGAGGGGCGGGCTCCCGATTCGGTGCGCCTCTCTCTGCTCCGGCCAATGGGGGTGCGTGACGTCTCGGATATGATGAGAGGCGCTATCGGCCAATCACGAATGCTCACCCTTCCCTTATGTATATAGATAGATCGGGGCCCGGCACCCCGGCACCTGCTGGTTCGTACCTCGAGCTCGGCGGATTGACGGCCTAGCTTTTCCCCTCGCGTTTCCGCCTGCGGAGCTGTCAACCATTCACGATTCGTGTCGAGGTTAGTCGTCAACTTCTGTGAGTGATAACGGGAGTAAGACACATCCCGGAACCAAACTCCGGCATCGTGGGTCATGTCGGGATGCCGAGAAATCCGATCAAACGGTAAACAAGACTCAATTAGAGCTGCCAGTGCCCTACGGAAAACGGCCTTTCGAAATGTTCTACTCTTCCTACTTTGTTCGTTTCTCCCTCATGTTAGAGCCTCAAACCTGGATTATTTTACGAGACTAAGTGTCGAATAAGCGGGGAATAAGTACTTTTCATCTTTCACGATGTCATTATCAGAGATGCCACAGGTCTGGAACTGCTACCCCACAAACCGGCATGTATACCGGTGGGCAACGACCGCCGCAACAATTACGTATACGATGAATTAAGTTGGTTGCCGTGCAGACACGTTACAGATCGCGTTTGGCAGAACTCGTGTGGGGGGACATCCTACCCGGTGGAACCTGGCCCTGGCGGAGAAAACGACTGTATCCCTTCGAAATTCTCGCGTCATAACTACTCTTGGTCTGGTCGAGTAGGGGCCCGTCCGGAACTAGGAGGGGACGCGCAGCTGGCTTTGGCGGGAGTTCCTTGGAACCGAGGAGGGACCCAACGGTCGGATGAACTGTTTGAGCGGTTGAGTTGTTGAATATCCACGAACTCAATCTGTATTTCGAAAGCCATCTCGATGAGTTCACCTATATACAAATACGGGTGTGGGGAACGACAGTGACGTGTGGGATGCGCATATATTCCTAACACAATGATTCATTCAACGTAGAAGTCCGTGAACCCGACTCTTTTTGGTAAAGAAAACAAAGCACGGAACATGGAGAGGAGCACCGACCTCGATACGACTAGAAGAATTGATTCGAAAACCTTCTAGACTCCCAGGGCCGTTTGCACCTCGTTTATGGCGGCGATCCCATCAAGGCGATAGGTGTCAGGGATCGTAGTGTATGCTTCGCTGGAATTATCGCTGAACAGTAGCATCTTCTTGCTATCGAGGGTGTATTTGGGCCAGATGATGTTCGACAACGGGCTGGTGGCTGTAGAACCGCTTGGGTGGTTGGGGTCATGATGGTTGATAAAGTTGACTGCGGCGGTCTTCGTTAGAGGCCGAAACCAAAGAGAGGAAGGGGGAAAAGCGCGCATACTGAAAGCATCCGTGCCTACATTGTCACCGAGGCCGTACATCTCTGAAAGTTCGCCGCCGTGAAGAGAGCCAAGGTAGAGGAGGTCCTTCCTGCGGTTCCACGCTAAATAGGGAAGGTTCAGGGTCAGTTCGCTCCCACCCTGAAATCATGATTGCTTTAACGCGAGGAGACGAACAGAATGACCAGAGGTTCTGGGTAGCGGCATACTTCGAGAAGGCAGCACGGCGACCGGCGTGGAAGGTATGATCACCCTGTAGGGCGGCTATACGCTTGAATTGAGGACTGTATAAGTTGAGAGGTTAGCTTCAAGCGTCAGGACCAGCGGCCAACAGCTCACGTCAAAGCGCTGCGGTTCCCAGTACCATATGGAGAACCCTGGGAGAGTTCTGAGTCAGGACGTAGTGTGAGTGAGTTAGGGGAGGCGCCTTACTTCTGCAGGGTCCTGAGAATACTTATTAGCAACCGAGTCGATTTGAGCGTCGGTAGCCCCGATGAAAAGGTGCGCCTTCATGAAGGCCTTAACATCTGCGTCGGTCCTTCGGGGACAAAGATTAATCCCGCGCGTCAAGGTGATCAGTAGGTGAGGGGACCCACGTGAGATTCAGGTTGTACAGAGAAAAGAGGCTGAAAGCGCAGCAGCGTCCTTGAACACCCCATCTTTACACGAGACAGGAAAAGCGGGAACGGACTCACGTTCCTTCGTCGTCGACCCCGCCACCAATGATGGGGACTTTGGCATAGGTTCCCTCACTAATGTACTGCCTCAGCGACTTCTTCATAAGGCCTCCATCGATACTAATACTCCAAACCAGGTCCAATCCGTTGGGAGAGAAGAGAGCAGGTATAGCGTTGACAGCGTCCATGAGGGTAGTATATGGAGCAGCACGGAGACATTCCAAAGTGTCCGGAGCAGAAGTGCATCCGGTGAACTGGACCAACTGGTCGTAAATGGCTTGGTGTTTCTGGCTGTCAGTCTCGTAGACGGGGAACGTATAGCCCGATTGCTACGACGGTGAGCAAAGTATTTAGCGTACCCAAAGGACGTTTAGGATCGCAAATGCGTACGAAGATGGCGGCCTTGAATGGGGGATTGACGGGTGTCGTGGCGAGGTGGGCGGTGATGGAGATAGCTCCCGCACTCTGGCCCCAGCTGCATTGTGCGTGTCGTGTGAACGATCCGAGGTGGTGATGTGAGGTGGACCCGCAGGAAAAAACTCACATGGTAATTTTGTCCGGATCACCACCGAACTTGGAAACATAAGTCTGAACCCAGGCCAGGAAAAACTTTTCTGCAAAACCCCCGAAGTACCGGTGTTCAGACAGAGAACCATGCGGAAGCCGAGGCCAGGAGCCGCGAAAATTTGTTGATCAAAATTTACTCACGATCATGTAAGCCAACATTGGCGGCTCCTCCAGCGAGAGCTTCTTTTCCGGCAAGCCAACCGAAAGCGTTCACGCGGTAGTTGAAGTTTACGTAGATGACTGGTTCACCGAGCTCAACCGAACGTTGAACGAAAGCGCTGCCGTCGTAGGGCGACCCATCACCGACCGCAAATCCTCCACCCACGATCCACTGCGAACCACCGCCAGTTAGAGGATATATCAGGGCACTGTTCTCGTTCCGGATCATGTAAGTGCTTACCACGACAACCGGGAGTTTGCTTCGTTCCGTGACACCGGCTGGACGGAACAAGTTGGCGTAAAGACCTGGAGTATTGTCAGTTTCATCTGACGGCGGTTCGGAGGTCGGTGAAACGCGTACAGTCTTCCGATGTATTTGCTCTTGAAGCGACTCCACTTAGAACACTGTAGTCGATATTCGGGATGTAAGGAAACGTGAAGTTCTGTTGGGGGCAGGCGTCGCCGACGTTCGTAGCCTGAGATTCATCGGAAGAATAGTGAGGGTCGATATCTCCGTCTAATCCGCGGAACGTAAGAACGTGCTAATTTACTCACAAGGGTGTTCCCCGGCACGGAAAGCGGAGGTCGAGGACGACGGAACCGGAGGTTTCCAACTGGAGGTCGGGCATAAGGAACCCCCAAGAACCTGTCTACCCCACCCTCCGAGGCTCCCTCGAACGTTGCATATTTGAGACTGACAACGGGACCACCGGCGCGTCTGGTCGCAGCCACTGCGGCGCGAACACCAGCGTGCAGGAAGGCGGCGAGAAGGACCAGAACGTTGAGCAACATCCTCGAATACACCAGCAGGAACCAGGACAATGAGGATGTGGGGATTACTGCAGCTAGTCACAGCCAGTTATACATCTTGACATTGGCTGACGGCCCGATATTCCCTTATCCTGTGAGCGTACTATTGAGAGAGAACTCCGGCCGGAGGCCGGAGTACGCGTGACCACTGAATCAGCGGACGGAAATGCTTCTTATTACAGCTGTTTTACAGACAATAGAGACACTCGCGCTTCTCACTCGTACACAATCTTTGTTTACATTTGGAGCTCCGGTAACGCTATTCGTGGGGCACCGCATGTGTTCTTGACTAACTACTCGAAATTTGAAAAGCGACCCTGGGCCAGAGCCAACGCCCCTGTAGATGGCGTTGCGATTGCATCGCAGGTTACGGGCAATGGTGGTCTTCCGCAGGCGCGGCGTGACGATAATCTTCTCCTTGGCTTGGATTGGGATATGTTTTCGGTCGCCCACAGCTGGGGATGGGACTCGCATGAGAAGGAGTCGTTTGTTTACATCTGTGGAGCCCAGATCCGATAATCTCAGATCCCTAAAAACTTATTTCAAAGATTTTACAACAAAAAAAGCCGAGTGTATCTATCGTCTGAAAAACAGCTGTAGTGATCGCTGTCAGCCGCGATAGTTGGAATACAGGAGTGCAAGTGATGGAGGGTCGGCAGACGGCAAACCGAGTGTACAGAAGGAAGGCTCACTGATGGCAGCTGGCTGAGTCCCACTCAAGATCGGGGAGCGCGCGTCAGACTAATTTCGTATCAGAGGGCGCAAAACAAAGGATTGCATGAAAGGTCATTGAATGGATATACGTAGGTACAGTCTGACGTCAGGTTACGCAGTGCCGGCAGCCCCACTACGGGGTAGTACAGGTAATCCGCGAGCGGCAAGATATAGACCCCGCCGCAGTTCACCATGCGCTGCTACGGCCGGCCTCCAAGGATCATTGTATGAAAGTCCGAAAACCTCAGCTCCTCGACGATGCCCTTCTCGGTCACGTCCTGAATGAGCCCCTCGATCTTCATGTGAGTCGGCGGGCGCGCGCGGGAAGCTCGATCGGTTTCGGCCGGTCGAGTTCGTCGCAGCACGGGTTTCGACGACCACGAAAGAATCACTCGTAGAAGAAAGGGAATCGAACTCTGTTCGATGCTGTAGTATCTAGTACATAGAGCCCTGTCTTATATACTAATACTACGGGTCTATGAAATCATTGAGAAAAGATGAATAAAAGAAAAGCATATGATGTCGTTGGTCTTTGGGTTCTGGACCCGCGTGATCGTGATGTAGGTGGGTCCGGGGCTTACACTTCACCACATGTTTATCCACCTAACAAATGTCGCTCCCGGTGCAAATGTTCAGAAGGAGCCTTCGTCCGATTGGAAGTGGTTTCTCGTTCCTCTCCCCGTCCTCGTTCCTCTCCGTCCTCCCGCATGATCGAACCTTCCGAGCTCTGGCGTGACAGCGGGGCTCGAAGTCGAAATTCCGGAGTCCTGGTTCGGGTGTGGTGCGCTTGGAATGTACGGGTCGAGTTCATCAAGAACACAAAGATGAGTCCGCGTCTTCTCTCCTTGGTACACTACCGCCAGTTGACCGTCGAACACTATCCAGTGATGGGAAGTTTGATCGGGAGGGTCGTGAACGTCGGGGAAGGGTAATTGACCGGTAAAGAGGTGGCCAACGCGAGCCGTAAATTCGATTCCCACAAGATGTGGAGGTACAGTTGTAGATCTGAATGCTCGCGTTTCAAGGGTTGGGGGTCGGGACTCGTCGTGGGGTCTTGTTCGTGGTTCGGAAGGCCCTGGGTATCCGGGGTCGGCAGATGAGGCGACCCACTTTTTGAAGAAGGTTTTCGTGAGCTGAGGTGCGAACCTAGCATGCTCCCGCCATACACCAACCCTCTCAGACTTCGTGCCATCGAGGGAGGGTAGTTTGATGTCGCACGTAGGTCGAGAAAGTTGGACATGGAAGGACCCCAGGGCGACCAAGGATATACACCATGGCGGAGCGAAGGCGTTGATCCGGGTATGTTCATGACTGCTGTCCGGGAAAATATCCTACCCACGCTTCTGGGGAGTTGAGAAAGAGGGCGTGGAGGATGCGGAGGGTGGTGACCGCCATCTAGACCGTTTCCACGAAGGACCTTCCCTGGAACCCATTCAAATTTATCCTCCACCTCGACGGATTCTGATGGCTGGCTGGCATAGCCGCTCTCAGGTTGGTGCTGTTGACCTTGGTAGGTTGGAGGGGGGAAGTTGATCGCTCGGAACGGGATCGTCATCCCCGTTTTGTTCTTCGTTGTCTTCGAGAAAGTCCGGATGGATGTTTCGGATGTCCATAACTTTTCACGTCTGACGCGACGTTCTCGAATTCGAACGAAAGGACTTCAACTGGATCGATGAACGAAGGACGTGGGGCTGAGCTAAGCTGTCGGTTGAAGATCTCCACCAGCGAGTTTGTGAGTTCAAAGTGAAGCTGTCCTAGTCCAAATCGACGCTCATGAATCCTACCAAGCCACAGCTTAGTCAGACGCGAGCCTGGACGCGAAACGGGATGAACTCACCCGGAGCTTGTGGTTACACTGCGAGGGTGCTTGGTTTCTAAAGTGGGTTGCATTCCGCGGTGGACCCGGGATACGATCGACTCTACATAATCCGCGGTGACGGTACCGTTTGATCGTGTCGGGGCCCGGCACCCCGGCATCCCGGTATTGGCTGGTTCATACCTCGAGCTCGGCGGGTCGACGGCCTGGCTCCTCCCCTCGTTTCCGCCTGCGGAGCTGCCAACCATTCAAATATTCAAGATTCGTGCCGAGGTTGGTCGTCAACCTCTGTGAGTGGTGATGGGAATAAGACATATCCCGCAACCAAACTCCGGTGTCGTGCGTCACGCCGGGATGCTCCACTCTCTCTACTTCGTTCGTTCATCCCTCGTGTCAGTCTTAAACCTGGATTATTTTATGGGACTAAGTGTCATAAGTGTCGAATAAGCGGGGAGCGGGCACTGTCCATGTCATGGCGATGTCATCACCAGAGATGCCACAGGTCTGGAATTGCTACCCCTCAAACCGGCATATATGTCAGTGGGCAGCGACTGCTGCTACAATTCCGCATACGGACGGATTAAGTTCTTTGTCGTGTAGAAATATTACAGATCGCGTCTGACAGACCTCGTGTGGGGAAAATCCTACACAAGGGAACCTAGCTATGCGGAGAAAACGATCTTATCCCTTCGAAATTCCCGCATCATACCTACTTTTGATCCGGTCGAGTGGGAGCCCATTCGGGACTAGGAGGGGACGCGCAGCTAGCTTCGACAGGAGTTCCTTGGGACCGAGGGGGGACCCAACGGCCGGATAACCTTTTGGAGCGGTTGAGTCGTGGTATATCTACGAACTCAATCTGCATTGCGAAAGTCATCTCGATGAGTGCACCTATGTACATATACGGGCGCGGGAAACGACAGTGCGTGTGAGATGCGCATATACTCCCAACACGATAATTCATTCAACAGAAAAGTCCGTGAACCCAACTCTTGCTGGTAAAAAATAAAGCACGAAACGTGGATAGGAGCATTGACCTCGATACGACTGGAAGAATCGGTTTGGAAACGTTCAATTAGACTCCCAGGGCCGTTTGCACCTCGTTTATGGCGGCGATCCCATCAAGACGGTAGGTGTCAGGGATCGTAGTGTACGCGTCGCTTGGGTTGTCGCTGAACGATAGCATCTTCTTGCTGTCGAGGGTGTATTTGGGCCAGGTGATGTTCGACAACGGACTGGTGGCTGTAGAACCGCTTGGGTGGTTGGGGTCATGATGATTGATAAAGTTGACTGCGGTGATCTCCGTTAGAGGTCGAAATCACAGAGGGAGGAGAGGGGGAAAGAGTGCATACTGAAAGCATCCGTGCCGACATTGTCACCGAGGCCGTACATCTCGAAAAGGTCGCCAGAGTGAAAAGAGCCGAGGTAGAGGAGGTCCTTCCTGCGATTCCACGCTAGATGAGAAGGGTTCAAGGTTAGTTTACTCCCGCCCTGGAATCACGATTGTTGTGACACGGGGGGACGAACAGTACGACCAAAGGTTCTGGGTAGCGGCATACTTCGAGAAGGCAGCACGGCGACCAGCGTGGAAGGTGTGATCGCCCTGGATAGCGGCTATACGCTTGAATTGAGGGCTGTAAAAGTTGGTGGGTCAGCTCCAAGCGTCAGGACCGGCGGTCAATAGCTCACGTCAAAGCGCTGAGGTTTCCAGTACCATATGGAGAACCCTGGGGGAGCTCTGAGTCGGGACGTGGTGTGAGTGGGTTAGAAGAGGCGGCTTACTTCTGCAGGGTCCTGAGAATACTTATCGGCAACAGAATCGACTTGAACGTCAGTAGCTCCGATGAAAAGGTGCGTCTTCATGAAGGCCTTGACGTCCGCGTCGGTCCTTCGGGGACAAAGGTTAAACCTGCGCGTCGAGGTGTCCAATCGGTGAGGGGACCCACGTAAGATTCAGGCTGTAAAAAGAGAAGAGGCTGGAAACACAACAACGGTCTTAAGCACCTTATCTTCACACGAGGCAGGGAGAGCGGGGCCGGACTCACGTTCCTTCATCGTCGGTCCCACCACCAATGATGGGGACTTTAGTGTAGCATCCCGCACTGATGTACTGCCTCAGGGACTTCTTCATAAGGTCTCCATCGACACTAATACTCCAAGTTAGGTCCACTCCGTTGGGAGAGTAGAGAGCAGGGGTGGTGTTGATAGCATCCATGAGGGTGGCATATGGAGCAGCACGGAGACATTCTAAAGTGTCCGAAGCCGAACTGCATCCGGTGAACTGTACCAAGTGGTCGTAGATGAATTGATGTTTCTGGCTGTCGGTCTTGTAGATGGGGAACGTGTAGCCCGATTGCTGCGGCGGCGAGTAAAGTATTTAGTGTTCCCGAAGAACGTTTAGGATCGCAAACGCGTACGAAGATGGCGGCGTTGAATGGCGGTTTGACGGGAGTCGTAGCGAGGTGGGCGGTAATGGAGAGAGCTCCTGCGCTCTGGCCCCAGCTGTATGGCGTGAACGATATTAACAATCTGAGGCGAGATGTGCGATAAACACGCAGGAAAACAAAACACTCACAGGGTGACCTTGTTTGGATCACCACCGAACTTAGAAATATAAGTCTGAATCCAGGCCAGGAAAAACTTTTCTGACAAATACCCGAAGTGTCAGTGTTCAGAGAACACGCGGAAGCAGAGGCCGGGAGCCGCGAAAATTTGTTGATCGAAATGATGCTCACGGTCGTGCAAACCGACGTTGGCGGCTCCTCCAGCGAGAGCTTCTTTTCCGGCAAGCCAGCCGAAAGCATTCACGCGGTAGTTAAAGTTGACATAGATGACTGGTTCGCCGAGTTCAACTGAACGCTGAACGAAGGCGCTGCCGTCGTAGGGAGATCCATCACCAACCGCGAATCCCCCACCGTAGAACCACTACGAATCACTAGTCATAGCATACATCAGAGGAACGTTCTTGTTCTGAATTATATAGGTGCTTACCACGACAACCGGGAGTTTGCTTCGTTCCGTGACACCGGCTGGACGGAACACGTTGGCGTAAAGACCTGGAGTATTGTCAGTTTCGTCCAACGGTGGTTCGGAGGATGGTGAAACGCGTACAGTCTTCAGATGTATTGGCTGTTGAACTGATCCCACCCAGAACACTGTAGTCGAGATTCGGGATGGATGGAAAGGTGAAGTTCTGTTGCGGGCAGGCGTCGCCGAAGTTCGTGGCCTGAGATTCATCGGAAGAACAGCAAGGGTCAATATATTTTTCTAATCTACGGAACGTAAAAGCGCGCCAGTTTACTCACAAGGGTGTTCCCCGGAACGGAAAGCGGAGGTCGAGGACGACGGAACCGGAGGTTTCCAACTGGGGGTCGGGCATAAGGAATCCCCAAGAACCGGTCCACCCCACCTGCCGAGGTCCCCTCGAACGTTGCATATTTGAGACTGACAACAGGACCGCCTGCGCGTCTGGTCGCAGCCACTGTGGCGTGAACACCAGCCTGCAGGGAGGCGGCGAGAGTGACAAGGATGCTGAACAACATCTTAGAATGCACCAACAAGAATCAGCACAGCGAGGTCGGGAGGATTACTGCAGCTAGGCACACCCAGTTATATATCTCGACATAGCGTGGTGGAGATATTCCCTTACCCTGCGAGCGCACAACCGGAGGCCGGAGTACGCGCGTGATCATTGAACCAGCAGAAGGAAATGCTTCCTATCAGTGACCGTTGCCAGCGCCGACAGCCGTGGAGCCCGGAGGGTCGTCACACGGTAAACCGAGTGTACAGAAGGTAGGCTTACTGATAGCAGTTGGCTGATTCCCACTCAAGATCGAGAAGCGCGCGTCTGACTGATTTCATATCGGGGGGCGCGAAACACAGGGTTGTATGGAGGGTCATTGAGTGGATACGAACAAGTACAGTCAGATGCCAGGTTACGCAGTGCACGTGGAGCAACCCCACTGCGGGACAGTACAGGTGACCCACGAGCGGCAAGATATAGACCCCGCCACACCCCACCATGCACTGCTACGACCGGCTCCAAGGATCATTGTATGAAAGCTCGGAAACACCAACTCCTCGACGACGCTCTTCCTAATCATGGCCTGAATGAACCTCTCGACCCTCGTCACGTTCTTCAACACATGCTTATCCTCCTAACCGATCTCAGGCTCGATATAAATGTTCAGAAGGAGCCTTTGTCCGATCGGAAGCGGTTTCTCGTTCCTCTCCCCGTCCTCCCGGATGATCGAATCTTCCGAGCTCTGGTGTGAGTTCAGTGGCGAGGGCCCAAGTGCGGGTCTCGAAGTCGACCCGTACGTTCCAAGCGCACCACACCCGAACCGGGACTCTGGAGTTTCAAGTTTATCAAGAATACAAAGATGAACCCGCGCCTTCTCTCCTTGGTACACTACCGCCAGTTGACTGTCGAACATTATCCAATCATGGAAAGTTTGATCGGGAAGGTCGTGAATATTGGCGAAGGGTAATTAACCAATAAAGAGGTGGCTAGCGTGAGCCGTAAGTTCGATCCTCATGAGATGTGGAGGTGTGGTTGCAGATTCGGATGCTCGTGTTTCAAAGGCTGAGAGTCGGAACTCGTCGCAGGGTCTGGTCGACAGATGAGGCGACCCGTGTTTTGGGGCATGTTTTCGTGAACTGAGGTGCGAACCTGACATGCAAGAAAGTCGGACATGGCAGGACTCCAGGGCGACCCAGGATACACACCATGATGGAGCGAAGGCGTTGATCCAAGTGTGTCCGTCACTCCCGTCCGAAGAAATTCCCTGCCCACGCTTCTGGGGAGACGAGAAAGAGGATGTGGAGGATATGGGGAGTGGTAACAGTTTCTAGACTTTTTCCACGGAGGGTCTTCCGTGGCACCCATTCAAATTTATCCTCCACCTCGACCGATTCTTCTTCGACGGGTTCTGACGGCTAACTCGCATAGCCGTTCTCAGGTTGGTGCTGTTGGCTTTGGCAGGTTGGGGGGGGGACAGTCTGATCGCTCGGAACGGTATCGTTATCCCCGTCTTGTTCTTCGTTGTCTTCGAGAAAGCTCGGGCGGATTCCTCGGATGTCTAACTTTTCACGTCTAGCGGGCTGTTTCCGAATTCGAACGAAAGGACTTCAACTGGATCGATGGACGAAGGACGTGGGGCTGGGGTGAGCTGTCGGTTGAGGATCTCCACCAGCGAGTTTGCGAGTTCCGAAGTCAAGTTTGCCCGGTCCAAGTCGACGTTCATGCTCCTACCAAGCCACAGCTTTATCAGACGCGAGCCCGGACGCGAAACGGAATGAATTCACCCGGAGCTTGTGGTTACGCCGCAAGGGTGCTTGGTTTCTAAAGCGGGTTGCATTCCGCGGTGGACCCCGGGATATGATCGACTCTAATTTGTTGTGTACCTTTTGATCGCATCAGGTCCCGGCACCCCGGCATCCCGGTAATGGTAAACAACGAATTGGAGCTGCGAGTGCCCTACGGAAAACAGTCTTTCAAAATGCTCTACTCTTTCTACTTCATCCATTCCTCCCTCATGTCAGAGTCTCAAACCTGGATTATTTTACGAGATCAAGTGCCGAATAACCGAGAAATAAGCACTTTCCATGCTTTGCGATGATTACCAGAGGTACCACAGGTCTGAACTACTACCCCACAAGCCGGCATATATACCAGTGGGTAATGACCGCTGCTACAATTCTGTAAACGGACGAATTAAGTTGGTTGACGCATGGACACGTTGCAGGTCGCGTCTGGCAGAGCTCGTGAAGGGGAAGTCCTACCCGGCGGAACCTGGCCCTGGCGGAGAAAACAACCATATCTCTTTGAAATGCTCACAGCGCGGCTAACTTCGACAGGAGCCCCTTAGAGTTGAGGAGGGGCCCAACGGTCGGGTAATCTTTTGGAGCGGTTGAGTCATGGTATATCCACGAACTCAATCTGTGTTGCGAGAGTCACCTCGATGAGTGTACATATATACTAATACGGGCGCGGAAAACGACGGTGACGTATGGGATGCGCATACAATCCCAACACAATAATTCATTCAACATAAAAGTCCGTGAACCCAACTCTTGCTGGTAACAAAACAAAGCACGAAGCGTGGAGAGGAGCGCCGACCTCGATACGACTAGAAGAATTGGTCTGGAAACGTTTTAGACTCCCAGGGCCGTTTGCACCTCGTTTATGGTGGCGATCCCATCAAGACGGTAGGTGTCAGGGATCGTAGTGTACGCTTCGCTGGAATTATCGCTGAACAATAGCATCTTCTTGCTATCGAGGGTGTATTTGGGCCAGGTGATGTTCGACAATGGGCTGGTGGCTGTAGAACCGCTTGGGTGGTTGGGGTCATGATGGTTGATAAAGTTGACTGCGATGGTCTCCGTTAGAGGCCGAAATCGCAGAGGGAGGAAAGAGGGAAACTGTGCATACTGAAAGCATCCGTGCCTACATTGTCACCGAGGCCATACATCTCGGAAATGTCGCCACCATGAAAAGAGCCAAAGTAGAGGAGGTCCTTCCTGCGATTCCACGCTAGATGAGAAAGGTTCAAGGTCAGTTTACTCCCACCCTGGAATCATGATTGTTGTGACACGGGGAGACGAACAGTATGACCAAAGGTTCTGGGTGGTAGCATACTTCGAGAATGCAGCACGGCGACCGGCGTGAAAGGTGTGATCACCCTGTATTGCGGCTATACGCTTGAATTGAGGACTGTAAAGTTAATAGGTCAGCTTCAAGCGTCAGGACCAGCGGCCAACAGCTCACGTCAAAGCGCTGCGGTTCCCGGTACCATATGGAGAACCCTGGTAGAGTTCTGAGTCAGGACGTAGTGTGAGTGAGTTAGGGGAGGCGCCTTACTTCTGCAGGGTCCTGAGAATACTTATCAGCAACCGAGTTGACTTGGGCATCGGTAGCCCCGATGAAAAGGTGCGCCTTCATGAAGGCTTTGACATCCGCGTCGGTGCTTTGGGAACAAAGATTAATCCCGGGCGTCAAGGTGTTCAATCGGCGAGGGGACCCACGTAAGATTCAGGCTGTATAAAGAGAAGACTCTGGAAGCGCAACAGCGGGCTTGAACACCTCATCTTCACGAGGCAAGGAGAGCGGGAACGGACTCACGTTCCTTCATCGTCAGTCCCACCACCAATGATGGGGACCTTAGCATAGCATCCCGCACTGATGTACTGCCTCAAGGACTTCTTCATTAGGTCTCCATCGACACTGATACTCCAAGTTATATCCATTCCGTTGGGAGAGAAGATAGCAGGGGTTGTGTTGACAGCGTCCACGAGGGCAGCATATGGAGCAGCACGGAGACATTCCAAAGTATCCGGAGCCGAAGTGCATCCGGTGAACTGGACCAAGTGGTCGTAGATGGCTTGGTGTTTCTGGTTGTCGGTCTTGTAGACGGGGAACGTGTATCCAGATTGCTACGGCAGTGAGCAAGGTATTTAGCGATCTCGGAGCGCGTTCAGGATGGCGGATACGTACGAAGATGGCGGCCTTGAATGGGGGATTGACGGGGGTCGTGGTGAGGTGGGCCGTAATGGAGAGAGATCCTGCACTCTGGCCCCAGCTGTATGGCGTGAACGGTGTCAATGACCTGAGGTGATGATGTGCGATGAATACGCAGGAAAAAAGAGCTCACAGGGTGACCTTTTTCGGATCACCGCCGAACTTGGAAACATGAGTCTGAATCCAGGCCAGGAAAAACTTTTCTGCCGAATACCAGAAGTGTCAGTACTTCGGTGTTCAGAAAATCACGCGGAAGCAAAGGCCGGGGGCCGCGAAAATTCGTCGATCGAAATGATACTCACGGTCGTGCAAGCCGACATTGGCGGCTCCTCCGGCGAGAGCTTCTTTTCCGGCGAGCCAGCCGAAAGCATTCACGCGGTAGTTGAAGTTTACATAGATGACTGGTTCGCCGAGCTCAACTGAGCGTTGAACGAAGGCGCTGCCGTCGTAGGGTGATCCATCACCAATCGCGAATCCCCCACCGTAGAACCACTACGAATCACCAGTCATAGCATACATCAGGGGAACGTACTCGTTCTGAATTATATAGGTGCTTACCACGACGACTGGGAGTTTGCTTCGTTCCGTGACACCGGCAGGACGGAGCACATTGGCGTAAAGACCTGGAGTATTGTCAGTTTCGTCCAACGGTAGTTCGGAGGTTGGTGGAACGCGTACAGTCTTCAGACGTGTTGGCTGTTGAAGCGATCCCATTCAGCACACTGTAGTCGAGATTCGGGACGTAAGGAAAGGTGAAGTTCTGTTGCGGGCAGGCGTCGCCGATGCTCGTGGCCTGAGATTCATTGGAAGAATAGTGAGGGTCAATATCTCCGTCTAATCCGCGGAACGTAAGAACGCGCCAGTTTACTCACAAGGGTGTTCCCTGGCACATGAAGTGGGGATCGAGGACGACGGAAACGGAGGTTTCCAACTGGAGGTCGGGCATAAGGGATCCCCAAGAACCGGTCCACCCCACCCGTCGAGGTCCCCTCGAACGTTGCATATTTGAGACTGACAACGGGACCACCGGCGCGTCTGGTCACAGCCATTGCGGCGTGAACACCGCCCTGCAGGAAGGCGGCGAGAAGGACATGGATGCTGAGCAACATCCTCGAAGGCACCAGCAGGAGTTAGGACAACGGGGATGGGGGATTACTGCAGCTAGTCACACCCAGTTATATATCTCGACATCGGCTGGTGGGGATATTCACTTATCCCGCGAGCGCACTATCCGCTCGGTGAGAGAGAACCGCCGGCCGGAGGCCGGAGTACGCGCGTGATCATTGAAGCAGTAGATGGAAATGCTTCCTATCAGTAATCGTTGCCAGCCCCCACAGCCGCGGAGCTTGGAGGTCGTCACACGGCAAACCGAGTGTGCAGAAGGAAGGCTCACACTGACGGCAATTGGCTAGGCTCCACTTAAGATCGAGAAGCGCGCGTCTGACTGATTTCATATCAGAGGGCGCGAATCAAAGAATTGTGTAGAGGGTCATTGGACAGATATACACAGTAGACCGTAGTGCACGTGGCCGGGTAACCCCACTGCGGGTAGTACAGGTGACCCACGAGCAGCAAGAGATAGACTCCGCCACGGTACATCATGCACTGCTACGACCCGCCTTCAAGCTCCAAGGATCATTGCACGAAAGTTCGAAAACACCGGCTCCTCGACGATGCTCTTCCTGATCGCGCCCTAAATGAACCTCTCGACCCTCTCCACGTTCTTCAACACATGCTTATCCCTCTAATCGATCCCAATCTCGATATGAATGTTCGGAAGGAGCCTTTTTCCGGTTAGAAGCAGTTTCTCGTCTCTCTCCCCGCCCTCCCGTATGATCGAATCTTCCGAGCTCTGATGTGAGATCTTACAAAGGTGGCCAATGTAAGCCGTAAATTCGATTCCCACGGGATATAGAGGTGTAGTTGTAGGTTCGGACACTCGCGTTTCAAAGGCGGTTGGACTTTGGGTTTCGCCCTTGCGAAGGGGCTCATCAGAGGGCTCACCCACTACCCTAACCCGCCGTCGAAGATCTTAGTGTGCTACCCATTTTTGGATGTATCCTGGAGGAGTCTGTGCTTGTGCCCGTCTGTCGGCATGTTGCGTCGCTGCACTTGGCCTCAGGAGATGGGTGTGGTTGGGGGGGGGGGTCGGCCTTAGAAACAGGAGTACTCCCTACTCCGTCATTTTCTAACATGGACCCCGCTCAACTCAGTGACAGCGGCGTTACTGTCAAACAGGGCCGACTGAATGCCTGCCATAGACATGACTTTCATACAAAGATTTGTGCGTGATTGATCTACCCACGCCCGTTCAGTCGGCCTTCTCCGAGGATAGGGACCGAAACAACAAAGTACTTTGACTTAGGTGAACCGAAGAGCTGCCAACAATTCGTGTCGAAGTTATGTCGTCGACTTCTGTGAATGATAATGGGAATAAGACAGCCCGGAACCAAACTCCAGCATCTGCTTCATGCCGGGATGCCGAGCAATCTGATCAAACGGTAAACAACGAATTGGGTCTGTGTCCTACAGAAAACGGCCTTTCGAAATGCAATTTGTTGTGATTCCCACATTCACTCATCCTTTTTTCTCTACGCCCAATCACAATATCGTACGGGCGAGAGGCCGGCGTTATCGCTAGCATCGGTAAACGAGGCGTCGTCTTATTTTACGGGAATAAGCGTCATAGGTGTCGAATACTAAGTGAGGAACACGCGCTTTCCATGTCTTGCGATGGTTACCAGAGATGCCACAGGTCTGGAACTGCTACACCACAAACTTGCACATATACCAGTGGGCAATGACGGCTACCGGACGAGATTGGTTGACGTGTGGACACATTATAGATCGAGTTTGGTAGAACTCGTGTAGAGTCCCCCGGAATTGAGGAGGGGATCCAACGGTCAGGTAATCTTTTGGGGCGGTTGAGTCGTGGTGTACGCGTGTATAAATACGGGCGCGGGAAACAACAGTGGCGTGTAGAATCTGCATATACTCCCAACACGATAATTCATTCAACATAAAAGTCCGTGAACCCAACTCTCGCTGGTAAAAAAACAAAGCACGAAGCGTGGAGAGGAGCGCCGACCTCGATACGACTAGAAGAATTGGTCTGGAAACGTTTTAGACTCCCAGGGCCGTTTGCACCTCGTTTATGGCGGCGATCCCATCAAGACGGTAGGTGTCAGGGATCGTAGTGTACGCTTCGCTGGAATTATCGCTGAACAATAGCATCTTCTTGCTATCGAGGGTGTATTTGGGCCAGGTGATGTTCGACAATGGGCTG
>Ga0307517_10003593_pt1 | contig 24085 bp, 21 predicted proteins | sample 23_EM_MG_FD_194515 | JGI IMG/M metagenome (GOLD analysis project Ga0307517, IMG submission 194515) | Populus trichocarpa ectomycorrhiza microbial communities from riparian zone in the Pacific Northwest, United States - 23_EM | ecosystem: Host-associated > Plants > Roots > Unclassified | place...
ATCTCCTGACCAATGCACGTATCGTAACGCCTACGGATAATTTTATCGGATCTGTCCGGATCGAGAACGGCGCCATTGCCGATGTGATGAAGAACAAATATTATCCCGAGGGCACGGACCTGGGAGGACAATGGCTGATACCGGGCTGCATCGACATCCATACGGATTATCTCGAAAAAGAATTGCATCCCCGTCCCGGAGCTAATTTTCCCCTCCCTTTCGCTCTTCATTTCATGGATGCCCGCGCCGCCGCCTGCGGGATCACTACGGTCTTCAGCGCACTCAGTTTCTCCGACAACCTGGATAAGGACCGGAATATCACCGAATCCCTGCGCATAGCCAGGCAGGTGGACCAAGTAAAGGACTCCATGCTGGTAAAACATTTTCTCCATGCCCGCATCGACCCCAATACCGAGGCCCTGCCGCATCACCTGCAGGAGATTGCGGCGCTGGAAAGCCTGTACCTGGTCGTCTATAACCCCAGCATTCCCGGCCAGCGGCAGTTCCCCCTGGACTTCACCATCGAAAGAAAAGCGAAGGCCGAAGGCATTTCCCTGGAAGAAGCCCGCATCAGGACCCTGGAAAAGATCGAGCGGACCTCCAGGATCAACAACCGGCCCGCTATACACGAAGCTTTCCGTCACCGCCACATCATCGGCAGCCACGACGACACCACGGAAGAGCAGGTCGCGGAAGGACAGGCCTTCGGCGCCACCCTTTCTGAAATGCCTACGACCCTGGCCGCCGCCCGGAAGGCCAGAGAGCTGGGACTATGGGTATGCATGGGTGCGCCTAACTATTACCGTGGCGGCTCGCATTGCGGCAACCTTTCCTGCAGCGATGCGCTGGAGGAAGACCTCGTGGATATCCTCTGCAGCGATTATCATTTTCCCGCCTTGCTGGGCAGCATTGTCCGCATGATCGGGGAAGGCATCGATCCCAGCAGGGCCGTCAACCTGGTGACGCTGAACCCCGCCCGTCTCCTGCGCTGGGAGAAAGAGACAGGCAGCATCGAGGTGGGTAAACTGGCCGACCTGGTCGCCTTCGGAGACAAGGGGTCCTTCGCCGCCGTCTCAAGAGTATTCGTCAACGGCATCGATAAATTCACTTCCCGTTACGCCCAGAGTTACGGGGAACAGCATACGGCTACGGCTCTTTCAGGAGATTACGCGGAGCAGGCCGAAATTATACAGCAATTATGAAGATCGGGATCATCGGGGACATTCATGAGGACATCGTGTCGTTACGGGAAGCATTGAAGACACTGGAACAGGCGGGCTGTACGGAGATCATCTGCCTGGGGGATATCGTCGGCTTCAAAGTCAACACGTATCAATACCTGGATACGCGCAGCGCGCACGAATGCATTGCGATGATCCGGGCTAATTGCAGCGGCGCGGTTATCGGGAACAACGACCTGTACCAGGCCCGGCAGCTACCGCTATTCGACGGCGGATTTAATTTCCTTCCGAACTGGTATGAACTGGATTTCTTCGAACGCAGGGCCCTGGGTAATGACCAGGTATTCCTCTATGAGGATATGGTGCTGCCCGCCCTGATGACCCGCGAAGACAAAGCCTGGCTGAGCGCCCTGCCTCCCTTTATTACGAGGGACTATGACGGCAGGAAGGTCTTGTTCTCCCATTTCGCCTATCCCGACCTCCATGGCGTCAAAGCGTATTTCCCCAAGATGGCGGAGGAATTCCATCCCCATCTCGATTTTATAGCGGAACATGAGTGCCGCATGGGTATTTCAGGTCATATGCATTTCGAAGGCCTGAGCATCTGCACCGAGGAAGGAATAGAAAGGAAGGGCTTCGGGAATTATACGCTGCCCCGTCAGCTGCAATGGTTATACGGGCCCTGCGTGGCGCGCGGCCAGTTCAACAACGGATTCCTCGTGCTGGATACACTGAAAGAGGAGGTTGCGGCCCTGTCGCTGGCGAAAGGAACGGGCAAAGAAAAAGCCCCTTTCCAGGATGCCTGGATAGGGGCCTTGCATTGATGGGACTGCTACCAGATCCTCGTGCGTTTATCCGGCGCCTTATACATTTTATCTCCCTCTTTTATTTCAAATGCTTCATACCAGGCGTCTATATTCGTGAGAGGACCGTTGCAACGGTACATACCCGGGGAATGAGAGTCGGTGAGGATCAGCTGCGCCGAAGTTTCCGGCAGGGTATTGCTCCTCCATACCTGCGCCCAGTTGAGGAAGAAGCGTTGCGCGGGCGTATAACCATCTATCTTCTTTCCTTCCCTGAACTGTTTGGTCTTCGTGAAGGCTTCGTAGGCGATGGACAGGCCCCCAAGATCGGCGAGGTTCTCTCCCAGCGTAAGCCTGCCGTTCACGTGCAGGGTATCCAATACGGTGAACCCGTTGTATTGCCCTACGACCTCGTCTGCCCTGGATTTGAACTGATCGGCGTCCTTGCGGGTCCACCATTCCTTTAAATTGCCGTCCCCGGCGAACTGGCGGCCCTGGTCGTCGAAACCATGGGTCATCTCATGGCCGATGACGGCGCCGATGCCTCCGTAATTGACGGCGTCGTCCGCGTCGAAATCGAAGAAAGGGAATTGCAGGATGCCGGCCGGGAAGACGATCTCGTTGTTGGAGGGGTTATAGTAGGCATTGATAGTGGGCGGGGTCATCGTCCATTTCGTGCGGTCGACAGGTTTGCCCAGCTGTGTCGTATTCTCGTTGTAGACCCAGATGGCGCACTGGCGGATATTGCCCAGGAAATCGCTCTTTTTGATCTCTATGGCATTGTAGTCTTTCCATTTATCGGGATAGCCGATCTTTTTCGTGAAAGCCTGTAATTTTTCCAGGGCTTTCTGGCGGGTATCTTCGCTCATCCAGTCCAGGCGTTTGATCCGTTCGGCGAAAGTAGCCTGCAGGTTGTTCACCAGGTCCTGCATCCGCTGTTTGGCGGCGGCGCTGAAGTATTTTTCCACGTAGAGCTGACCCAGCAGGTCGCCGAGGTTGCCGTCGATGAGGCCGCTGACCCTTTGCCAGCGGGGAGCTATTTCCTTCTGGCCTGTCAGCACTTTATTGAAGCGGAAGCTTTCCTCTACGAAGGCATTGCTCAGCCAGGGCGCGGCGCCCCTCAGCACATTCCACTGCAGGTAGTCCTTCCAGTCTTCCAGGGAGACGGCCGTTAGCAGGAGGTCTGCCGAACGGAGGAAGGAAGGGTTGGTGACGACCAGGCTATCGACGCCGCGGATACCCATTTTTTCCGCGAACGACTTCCAGTCGATGGCCGGCGTGGTGGCGGACAGGTCTTTCCAGGCAAACTTATTATAGGTCTTATAAGGGTCCCTTAACTCTACGCGGCTGAGCTGCGCCTTCGCCAGCGCTTTTTCTATGCGGAAGATGGCATCGGCGGCGGCTGTGGCCCTGGCATCCGTCCGGCCGGTGAGTTGGAACATGGCTTTCAGGTGGGCGCTATAAGCCGTGCGGATCGCCTTGCTGCGGGCATCTTCCTTGAGATAGTTATCACGGTCGGGCAGGGTCGTGCCGCCTTGTCCGACCTGGGGAATATATTGTGTGACATTCTTGCGGTCGGGACCTATGTTGAAACCTACCAGGGGAGAGGCGATGCCATGGGTGCGTTCATAGGCGATCTCCGCGAGCAGGCCATCCAGGTCATGGACGGCATCGATGCGGGCGAGATCGGCCTTCACCGGCTGGTAGCCCAGGGTTTCGAGCGCCGCGCTGTCCATGCCGCTGCTGTAAAAATCACCGATCTTTTGCGTTTTGCTATCCTTGCCGGCATTGGCGGCCGCCTCGTCCAGCAATAGACGGAGACGCTTGCTGTTCTCTTCACGCAATTCGTCGAAGCTACCCCAGCGGGTCTTCGAATCGGGAACAGGGTGCTGGAGGATCCAGTTGCCATTGGCATAGGAATAGAAATTATCCCCGGGACGGATGCCCGGGTTCATATTCACCGGGTCGATGAATTTTCTTTTCTTTTTACCGGGAGGTGTGAGGCTGAGCGTGACGAACGCCAGCAAGGCAAGTGATAAGGTCTTGAACATTCTCATGTGTTTTGGTTTTTTTAGAGGCTCTAATTTACTTCATTACAAGGAATTCATGTAGGTTTGAAGCGGAGAATTCCTATATATGAAAAAACTATATGGTTCGTGTGCGATCCTGTGGGTGGCCGTCCTTGCCGGAGGCTGTTCCCCATCGCAGTTCATCGGGCAGACGGCCCGGAAAGAGATCCTTCAACAGCCGGAGCTGGCGGGGGCGCAGGTAGGCATCAGCATCTATGAGCCGGCGACGGCGCGCTATCTCTATAATTACCAGGAAAATAAACATTTTGTGCCGGCCAGCAATACCAAGCTCTTCACCCTCTATGCAGGATTGAAATACCTGGGGGATTCGCTGGTGGCGCTGCGTTACCGGGAGACGGATACGGCCCTTTTCGTGCTGCCTTCGGGAGACCCTACCTTCCTTCATCCCGATTATGCCGTGCAGCCGGCGATCCTCCTGCTGCAGAAAAAGAAGAAACCCGTTCACCTGTACGATAATAACTGGCAGGATCAACCGCTGGGCAGGGGCTGGTCCTGGGATGACTATAACGACGATTATATGGCGGAGCGCAGCTCCCTGCCCGTGTATGGGAATACCATCCGCTGGGTGGAGGATTCCTCCTCGGCTTCCTTTTATTCGCTGCCGGATATCAACTGGCCCGTTCGGTTTACCAACGATACTACGCGGAAGACCTTTTTCGTGCAGCGGGACAGGAATGAGAATATCTTCGAAATAACGGAAGGGAAGGAAAGCCACCGGGCGCAGGACGTCCCCTTTATTACGAATGGGCTCGCTTCGGCGGCGATCCTGCTGAAGGATACCATCGGTCAGCCCGTCTATGTCACCCATAACCCGCACATGCCTTCGTCTGGCCTCATCACCCTCCATTCGCAGCCCATCGATAGCCTGTTCCAGTCCATGATGTACCGGAGCGATAATTTCTTTGCGGAGCAGACCCTGCTGATGGTAGGCAATGAACATCTGGGGGTCATGAACGACGGGAAGATCATCGCCTCCTTATTGCAGAATGACCTGAAGGAGCTGCCGCAGCGACCGGTATGGGTGGATGGCAGCGGCCTGAGCCGGTATAATTTATTCACCCCCCAGGATTTCGTCTGGCTGCTGGATAAAATGAGTAAGGAGTTCGGTATGAACCGCATGAAGGCCTTGCTGCCCACCAACGGCCATGGCACCCTGGGTAATTATTATAAAAAAGATAGTGGCTATGTCTATGCTAAGACGGGCTCTATGTCTGGCGTGATCTGCATCAGCGGGTATCTCTACACGAAGAAGGAGAAGCTCCTGATCTTTTCCGTGCTCGTGAATAATAATATAGGCGCGGGAACGGTACGCAGGAGAGTGGAGCACCTGCTGCATACGATCCGGGAGCGGTACTGAGGTGCGCAGGAGAGGATGAAAAAAAGCCAGTATTGTTCTCCTATTTTTGAGCTATTTCCCGAACAGTTTCTCTACATATTCCTTTCTGAACTCAATATAAGTGGGATTGCCGCCGGGCGTGATATTGGGCTGCCCGCAGGCGAAGAGCTCGTCCACCAGGGTCCTCATCTCCTTTTCGCCCAGGGCGGCGCCGGGCTTGATGGCCTGCTGCCAGGCCATACTGCGGATCAGTTTTTCCCGTTTGGAGAATTTTATTTCACTGGTGAAATGTTTGAATTGTTCCAGGATTGCTTCCACGGCGGCCTTTTCATTGCCCTGGCCCGTATCTGCCGGTGTTCCCTGTACGACGAAATCGTTCTTCCCGAATGGCTCTATGCGGAAGCCTAACAGCAAAAGGTCCGGCAGCAGATCGTTCAGCAGGACGGCGTCCTGCGCCGAGAGCTGGATCGTGACGGGAAAGAGACTTTGCTGGCTGGGCATGCCTTTGCCCGCCGCCGCATCGACATAGCGTTCGTACAGGATCCGTTCGTGGGCGGACTGCTGGTGCACCATGATAAAACCGCGATTGGTGGGAGTAATGACATAGGTGTTCAGCAATTGTTGCAGGGGAGCCCCTTCGATGGGCATGATCTTATTGACCTTCGGGGCCTCCGTCGCCAGCTCTGCCGCCGTATCGGTGGTAAGGACCTGCCTGCTTTCGGGTTGGACCTTTTCGCCAGGGCTTTCGTAGAAGTCCTTCCAGTGTTTCAGGTCGCTTTTATTGGAGGGCTCGATGAAATGGGCCTGGTTCTTTTTGGAGAAGGTCTGGTACAGGGAGGAAGAGGCGATAGCGGCCTTGTTCTCTTCCGTGATAGGTTTGCTGACGGCATCGAGGCGCTGAATGGAGGGGTCGAGATCGAAATCCAGGGTAGGCGTGATGCTGAATTGGGCAAGGGCATGTTTTACCGCCGCCTGTACGAAGGCATAGACGATCTTTTCATCTTCGAATTTGATCTCTTGCTTGGTGGGATGCACATTGATGTCCAGTTGCGCGGGATCGAGGTCGATGAACAGTACGTATAAGGGGAAGCTGTCCGGCGCGATCATTTCCTGGTAAGCGTTCATCACGGCATGGTTCAGGTAAGCGCTCCGGATGAAGCGGTTGTTGACGAACAGGTACTGGTCCCCCCTTGTTTTCTTAGCGATATCGGGCTTGCCGACAAAGCCGTAGACATTGAGGTAGTCCGTATTCTCTTCCACGGCCACCAGCTTGGCATTGTAGGCGTTGCCGAGGACCTGCACGATCCGCTGCTTGAGACTGCCCTTTTCCAGGTGCATCAGTTCCTGCGTCTGGCTATGGAGGGAAAAGAAGATGGAAGGGAAGGAAAGGGCCACGCGGATGAACTCATCGGTGATATGCCGCATTTCCGCCGCATTGCTTTTTAAGAAATTCCGGCGTGCCGGCACATTGAAGAACAGGTTCCTCATGCAGATATTGCTGCCGGTGGGATGGGCCACCGGTTCCTGGACCAATACCCGGCTATTCTCGATCTCCAGGCGGGTGCCCGCCGTATCTTCAGCCCTCCGGGTCCGCAATTCCACCTGTGATACGGCGGCGATAGAGGCCAGGGCCTCGCCCCGGAAGCCCATCGTACGGATATGAAAAAGATCGTCGATATTCCTGATCTTGGAAGTAGCATGGCGCTCAAAGGCCATACGCGCGTCCGTCTCGCTCATCCCCTTTCCGTTATCGATGACCTGGATGAGGGCCTTGCCCGCGTCCGCGATGATGAGCTTTATTTCCGTAGCTCCCGCATCCACGGCATTCTCCAGTAATTCCTTCACGGCGCTGGCAGGCCGTTGGATGACTTCGCCGGCGGCGATCTGGTTAGCGATGTTATCGGGCAATAATTGAATGATGTCTGGCAACGCGCTTCCTATTTTAGGGGCAAAATTACGGGGAATAATATATATCGTCGTATCTCCTTAATTTGTGCCGTAATCTGCAGGAAATTTCAACAAACCCGTTTTATGAGGAAAATACCGGTCATTACTGTATTGCTCATTTCCATTTCCATCGGGGTCCGGGCGCAGCTCCCGGCCGGAGCCTGGGTGGACAGCGTTTTTAAGACCCTTTCCCCCGACCAGAAGATCGCCCAGCTGATGGTCGTGCGTATGTCCGCCATCGACCAGGCCAATCACCGTATCGTCTTCTATGACAAGGAAGTGGAACAGGCTATCCGCCAGTATAATGTCGGGGGTATTTGCCTCTTCCAGGGCGGACCTGTCACCCAGGCGGGCTATATCAATTACTTCCAGGGCATCGCGCGGACGCCCCTACTGTTCTGCATAGACGCAGAGAACGGCGTGGGGATGCGCATGGACAGTGTCCGGGGCCTCCCCAGGCAAATGATGCTGGGGGCGACGGGAGATCCGGCCCTGATCTATCAATACGGTCGCCTGGTAGGCGCTCAATGCCGGCGGCTGGGCATCCAGGTGAATTACGCGCCCGTGGTGGACGTGAATAATAACCCCGATAACCCGGTGATCAACGACCGCTCTTTCGGAGAAGATAAATACAAGGTGGCCGAATTCGGGGTACAGTATATGAAAGGATTGCAGGATGCGGGGGTCATGGCCTGCGCCAAGCATTTCCCGGGACACGGGGATGTATCGGTGGACTCTCACTTCGATCTGCCCGTTATCAATAAGAGCAGGCGGCAGCTGGATTCCCTGGAGCTCTATCCTTTCCGGAAATTGTTCGAGGCGGGAGTAGGCAGCGTGATGATCGCCCATTTGTATATCCCTTCCATCGATAATACGGCCAACCTCGCGACTTCCCTTTCCCGGAACAATGTCACGAAGCTGTTGCGCAAGGACCTGAAGTATAAAGGCATCAGCTTTACCGATGCCCTGGAGATGAAGGGGGTGACCAAATTCTATCCTGACGGGGACGCCTCCGTACAATCCCTTATCGCAGGCAACGACATGCTTTGCCTGCCCGGCGATGTAGCCGTCAGCATTGGAAAGATCAACGAGGCGATCACGCAGAAGAAACTGAAATGGAAGGACATCGACGAACGTGTGAAGAAAGTGCTCTATGCCAAATATCAATACGGACTGTCCGACAGGCACCCGGTGGAACTGACCAACCTGACGGCGGACCTCAACGAGGGCGTAACGGAGATGCGCCGCAAGGTAGCGGAGAATGCGCTGACCCTTTTGCGGAATTCGGATACGGCAGCCTTTCCCCTGCGGAGCGGCAAGGGGAAAAAGATCGCTTATATCGGGATGGGCCTGGCGGGGGATAACGCATTCAGCCGCCGGATGCATGCGGATTACAATGCGCATATCTATTACTTCGATTATTCCCTGGATAGCGCCAAGGCAGCGGCGGCGCTGGAGCTGCTGAGCGGCCGGTACGATGCGCTGGTGATCGGGCTGCATAACTATGCCCGGTTCCCCGCCAATAACTTCGCCATCAGCCGGCCCGCGGCCTGGCTGCTGGAACAGCTGCAGCAAAAGAACAGGACCGTGATGCTGGCATTCGGCAATCCCTATGCGATCAGGAATAATTGCGACGCCAGGGCCCTGGTCGCCTGTTATGAGGATGACGAGACCACGCAGGAAGTAGCGGCCGACCTCCTGGAGGGAAAATTCGCCGCGCGGGGCCAGCTGCCGGTGACGGTCTGCGAAATGATGAAAGCGGGTGCAGGCATCCTGCCTCCCGCCAGCGTACTGCCGCCGGTGGCTCCGGGAGAAGTGGGGCTGAAGGCAGAAGGACTGCAGAAGATCGACTCCATTTGTAAGGAGGCCATTACCAAACAGGCCGTGCCCGGCTGCGTGGTATTGGTGGCCCGGTCGGGAAAGATCGCCTACGAAAAAGCTTTCGGCACCCTCACCTACGATAAGACCGAGCCCGTGTATAAGGAGACGCTCTATGATATGGCTTCCTGCACTAAGATCTGCGCCACGACGATGGCGGTGATGAAACTATACGAGGAAGGCAAACTGGACCTGAAGAAGACCCTGGGAGACTATTTGCCCTGGGTAAAGGGCAGCAATAAGGCGTCCCTGCGGATCTGGGATGTATTGTTGCACCAGGCGGGCCTGAAGGCCTTTATCCCTTTTTATAAGGAGACCATCGATACGACGAAGGAGGGGATGCCCCTGCCTTCCGTGTATGCGCCGAAGCCGGACAGTCTGTATTCGATACGGGTGGCGGAGGGTATATATATGCGCAATAGCTGGATCGATACGATGGCCCTGCGGATCCTGCAAAGCGAGCTCGGTCCCGCGAACAAATATGTATACAGCGATAACGATTTTATTTTCCTGGGCATCATCGTGCATTACATCACGAATATGCCCCTGGACGCCTATGTCAAAAAGACCTTTTACGATCCGTTGGGAATGGGCTCCACGGGCTTCCGGCCCCGGGAACGGTTCCCCCTGGGGAGGATCGCCCCTACGGCCGCCGAGCCTATTTTCAGGCGGCAATTGCTGCGCGGGGACGTACATGATCCCGGCGCGGCCATGTTCGGGGAAGTGGCCGGCCATGCGGGCCTGTTCAGCGATGCTTACGACCTGGCCCTGCTGGAACAGATGCTGCTGAACGGCGGCACCCTCAACGGGCAGGTCTTCCTGAAGAAGTCGACCATCGATCTGTTCACGGCCTACCATAGTACCATCAGCCGCCGTGGCCTGGGCTTCGACAAGCCGGAGAAGGACAATGCGACCCGCAAGGAGCCCTATCCCTGCCTGTCCGCTTCGCCGCAGACCTTCGGGCATACGGGATTCACCGGCACCTGTATCTGGGTGGACCCCAAATATGATCTCATTTATATCTTTCTGTCCAATAGGGTCAACCCTGTGGAGACGAACCCACTGCTTTCTTCCCTGAGCATCCGCGGAAGGATCCAGGAAGCGATCTACCAGTCGATGGGCGTGGACGAGGGAGCGCCATTGTCCGGAAACAAGGCCGCGAAAAAAGGGAAGAAGAAAAAGCGTTAAAAGCCTTCTTTTCCCACCACATATTTCGCAAAGTACCTACAGGCTTGCTGTAACGGGCATTCCCTGCACTTAGGGTTCCTGGCCACGCAGGTATAGCGCCCGTGGAGGATCAGCCAGTGATGGGCGATATGCACCAGGTCCCGGGGGATGAAGCTAATGAGCTGTTTCTCTGCCGCCAGGGGCGTTTTGGCGTTGACGGTAAGGCCGATGCGGGCGGAAACCCGGAATACATGGGTATCCACGGCCATATTGGGCTGTTTGTCTACTACCGAAGTGATGACATTGGCCGTTTTGCGGCCTACGCCCGGCAGCTGGACCAGCTCTTCGACGGTAAGGGGGATCTGTCCATGGAATTTCTCGGTCACCATCTGGCCCATGCCGATGAGGTGTTTGGTCTTATTGTTGGGATAAGAAATGCTCTTAATAAGGGGGAAAAGTTCGTCAAAGCTGGCTTTGGAGAGCGCAGCAGGATCGGGATACCGCTCGAAGATGGCGGGCGTGGTCATATTGACCCTTTTATCGGTGCATTGCGCCGACAGGATCACCGATACCAGTAGCTGGTAAGGGTTATCATAGATCAGTTCCGTTTCTGCATGAGGGGAATGATGCTGGAAATAATCCAGTACAAATTCAAATCGCTCCTTTCTGGTCATTGGAAATTCATTTTCAATGACCGCGAATTTACGTCAATCAGCGTTGCGGGCAGAACTTTGCGACAGTTTGCGACAAGCAATAAGGATCAGGTATGTGAAACCGATTCAACCGCAGTTTCCCTGGCGTAGTTCATAACCTTGAGAACGATCTCCATGCGGGGTGAAAAAGTGACCTTATCTAATCCGTTAACAGAAGATTGCAAGACCTGCAATTTCTCGCGAAGCATCCAGTCTTCCTTGAGTGCTGATTCGACAGCGCTCGTCAGTTCTGGGGAAGACTCTTTGTACAAATACAGCAAAAGATCCTCCGGTGTAAAGAGTGTCATAGGCGAAACCATTTAATGTCCTAATTTTTCCGAAGCAGTAAAAGATGAAACGTCCATATCCAAAACGCGATACGGACCCGGTTATTGTCCCTCCCCCGAAAATTATCAGGTGAGGGCGGAACGATCAATGGTTAAATATAAGGTATTGATTATCAGCGATTAGAAGCTTGCCCGGCATCCTTAATGAGGAACAGATCCTCATTGTCCTTTTTCATTAGGTATTTTTCCCGGGCGTATTTTTCCAGGAGGGCCGGGTTGGATCTCAGCTGTTCCAATTCCTGTTTGGTGACAGCTATTTGTTTTTCGTAGAACTTCTTGCTTTGCTCGAGTTTATTCAGCTCCTGCCTTTCCCGGAAATGACTGTTGATGAAATCCCTGGAATCGAAGAACAGGACCCAGACGACGAATCCGATCGCCGTCAGGACGTATTTGTTTTTTAACCACGAGGGTATGTATTCCAAAACTTTCATATCCGTGTTAAAAAGGATTTGTGATCCCGGCTTTCGCTCCTTTCGGCTACGTTCCGGGATCACAAACTACAAATTATTTTTTGAATTTGATCCTTCCCTTGGGGTAAATGCCGCATTCTCCCAGCTGCTCTTCGATGCGGATGAGCTGGTTGTATTTGGCCAGCCGGTCCGTACGGGAAGCGCTGCCAGTCTTGATCTGACCGCAATTCAGGGCGACGGCCAGGTCGGCGATGGTCGTATCTTCCGTTTCGCCGCTGCGATGGCTCATGATGGTGGTGTACCCGTTGGTCTGGGCCAGCTGCACGGCATTGATGGTCTCGGTGATGGTACCGATCTGGTTAACCTTGATCAGGATGCTGTTGGCCACTCCCTTGTCGATGCCTTTCTGCAGGATCTTCGTATTAGTGACGAACAGGTCGTCGCCGACCAGCTGTACCTTATGGCCGATGGCTTCCGTCAGCTTCTTCCAGCCGTCCCAGTCCTCTTCGGCCATCCCGTCCTCGATGGAGATGATGGGGTATTTGTTCACCCAGCTGGTCCAGTAAGCTACCATTTCGTCGCTGCTGATCTCTTTCTGGCTGCTCTTATAGAATTTGTATTTGCCGTCCTTGAACATTTCGCTGCTGGCCGCATCCAGGGCGATGCCGATCTGGCTGCCTACCTTATAGCCGGCCGCTTCGATGGCCTGCAATACCGTCTCGATGGCTTCTTCATTGCTCTGGATATCGGGAGCAAAACCGCCTTCATCGCCCACGTTCGTGCTGAAACCTTTCTTTTTCAATACGGATTTCAGCTGGTGGAAGATGTCCACTCCCCAGCGCAGTCCTTCGCTGAAGGTTTCGGCGCCTACGGGCACGATCATATATTCCTGGTAGTCGATCTTATTGTCGGCATGAACACCTCCGTTGAGGATATTCATCAGGGGAATGGGCAATACGGTGGCGTTCACGCCCCCGAGGTAACGGTAGAGGGGCAGTTTGCATTCCGCGGCGGCGGCCTTGGCCACTGCCATGGAAACGGCCAGGAGCGCGTTGGCGCCCAGCTTGCCTTTATTATCGGTGCCATCCATATCGATCAGCCGGGCGTCGATGGCAGCCTGTTCGTTCACAGGAAAGCCGATCAGCTGGTCGGCGATCGTATCGTTCACGTTGGCAACCGCCTTCAAAACACCCTTGCCGCCATAGGTATTCTTATCTCCGTCGCGTAATTCAACGGCCTCGTGGATCCCCGTGGAAGCGCCACTGGGTACTGCCGCCCGGCCCAACTGTCCATTTTCTGTTGTAACGTCTACCTCGATGGTAGGATTTCCCCGGCTGTCTAAGATCTGTCTTGCATGGATGTCGGCGATGTAGCTCATGATTGGTTATTATTGTTATTTTAACTGGTTAAATTCCGGAAGATATCCTCCAGGCTCTGTTCTTCGCTTTGCAAAGAAACAATGTTCAGGTTATTTTGCAAAGCCAGTTCCATCAATTGTTTTTTTACTTCGGCTGGCAGGGCGGTCTGTAATTCCCACTGCCCCGCGGCGGTCTGGCTGACGGCCTGCACGCCTTTTAGCTGCCGGAGCTGTTCTGCGTCCAGGGTTTCTTTAAAAGATACCCTGACCGTATTGGTGTTATTATTTTGCCGGCGGAGATGGCTCAGGGCATTATCCGCGACCAGCTTACCTTTATTAATGATGACGACCCGGTCGCAGATAGCTTCTACCTCCTGCAGGATATGGGAAGAGAAAAGGACCGTCTTCTGCTGGCCCAGTTGGCGGATCACTTCCCGGACCTCTACGATCTGATTGGGGTCGAGCCCGCTGGTCGGCTCGTCCAGGATGAGCACTTCCGGGTCGTGGATGAGGGCGGCCGCCAGTCCTACGCGCTGCTTGTATCCCTTGGACAGCTGGCTGATCTTCTTTTTGCTTTCGGGCGTCAGGCCCACGGTGCTGATGACGGATTCTATTTTATTCTTTTTGTCTTTCACCCCGTGCACGTCCGCTACGAAATCCAGGTACTCCCGCACATACATATCGGGATAGAGAGGATTGGCTTCGGGAAGGTAGCCGATCTTTTTTTTCGTCGCGAGCGGATGGTTCTTCACATCGATCCCGCATACGATCGCCTCGCCGCCATCCTGGCCGAGATAGCCGGTGATGATCTTCATGGTAGTGGACTTGCCTGCCCCGTTAGGGCCCAGGAATCCGACGATCTCTCCTTTGGCTACCGAAAAAGAGATCGCGTCGACTGCCTTCTGTTCACCGTAGATTTTTACAAGATCTTTTACTTCGATCGACATACGACTGATTTACGTCTGCAAAATTAGGCTAATTCGTCTAGGTTCCGTCCTACAATCTCCTTCGCAGGGCGACCCGTCCTTTTCAGGGGGACAATTGTATATGCTAATTATGATAAAAAGAAGTAAAATTGTGGTATTAAACCATTTTTAACTTAAATATATTATGAGCCAAACAACGACTGCTGTCATAAAGGACGGGATCGCCAACCCTGCGCCGCTGGGCCTTTGCGCCTTCGGCATGACCACGGTGCTGCTGAACCTGCACAATGCGGGCTTCTTTGAAATGAACTCCATGATATTGGCAATGGGCCTGTTCTATGGAGGTCTTGCACAGGTGGTCGCGGGGATCATCGAAGCCAAAAAGAACAATACGTTCGGATTGACGGCCTTTACTTCTTACGGGTTTTTCTGGCTGTCGCTGGTAGGCCTGATCGTGATGCCGAAACTGGGATGGGTCGCCAGCGGTCCTTCGGAAGCCTCGATGATCGCCTACCTGATCATGTGGGGGATCTTCACGCTCCTGCTTTTCTTCGGCACCTTACGGCTCAATCGCGCCCTGCAGTTCGTTTTTGCTTCCCTGACCATCTTGTTCTTTTTACTGGCGGCGGGCGATGCGACCGGGAATGCCGATCTCAAGCATTTTACCGGCTATGAAGGCATTGTCTGCGGCGCTTCGGCGATCTATACCGGCATTGCCGGCCTGCTGAATGAAGTATATGGAAAGACGGTGCTGCCTGTCGGCGCAGTATAAGAACGGGTATGTTATAAAAGATCATTTATTCTATCAATCCTTTGCAGTTGTCGTTATGAGCTATCCCTATCAGATAAGATCAGCAGAGCAGTACCAGGCCGCTTATGCGAAGAGCGTGGCGGACCCGGAAGATTTTTGGGCCGGCATTGCAGAGCATTTCCAATGGCATCGGAAATGGAATAAGGTGTTGGATTGGAATTTCAAAGACCCGCAGGTCAAATGGTTCGCTGGCGCCGCCCTGAATATTACGGAGAATTGCCTGGACAGGCACCTGGCCGACAAGGGCGATCAGCCGGCGATCGTATGGGAGCCCAACGATCCGGCGGAGCAACACCGGGTCCTTACTTATAAGGAATTGCATGGCAAGGTCTGCCAGTTCGCCTGGGTGCTGAAGAGCAACGGGGTGAAGAAAGGCGACCGGATCTGTATCTATATGCCGATGGTGCCGGAACTGGCCATTGCCGTACTCGCCTGCGCGCGAATCGGGGCCATTCATTCCGTGGTCTTCGGCGGCTTCTCGGCGCAAAGCATTGCCGACCGTATCCAGGACGCCAGTTGCGAGCTGGTCATTACAGCCGATGGCGCGCATCGGGGCGCCAAGGGCATCCCCCTCAAGGCCGTCATCGATGATGCCCTGGTGAATTGTCCCACCGTGCGGAAAGTGATCGTTCTTTCCCGTACAGGCATCCCTGTTAGTATGATCAGCGGAAGGGATTCCTGGTGGGAAGATGAAATAAAAAAAGTAGAGGCCGCGGGCAATTCCTTCTTTCCTGCCGAAAGCATGGATGCGGAGGATATGCTGTTCATCCTCTATACCTCCGGTTCGACCGGTAAGCCGAAAGGGGTTGTCCACACCTGCGGCGGATATATGATCTTCACCAATTATACTTTCGTGAATGTGTTCCAATACCAGCCCGGGGATGTCTATTTCTGTACGGCGGATGTGGGCTGGATCACAGGACATAGCTATATCGTGTACGGTCCTTTGAGCGCGGGCGCAACGACGCTGATGTTTGAAGGGATCCCTACCTGGCCGGATGCGGGCCGGTTCTGGGAGATCGTAGACAAGCACAAGGTGAATATCCTCTATACGGCGCCCACCGCCATCCGCAGCCTGATGGGCTTCGGTACGGATTATGTAAAGAACAAGGACCTGGGTTCTCTGAAAGTGCTGGGGACGGTGGGTGAGCCCATCAATGAAGAGGCCTGGCACTGGTACGATGAGCATATTGGGAAAGGACGCTGCCCCATCGTGGATACCTGGTGGCAGACGGAGACCGGTGGCATTCTTATCTCCAATCTTGCCGGCATTACTCCTGCCAAACCGTCCTATGCCACCCTTCCGCTGCCCGGCGTACAACCCTTGCTGGTAGACGAGAAAGGGGTAGAAATAAAAGGCAATGGGGTCACAGGAAATCTTTGCATTAAATTCCCCTGGCCTTCCATTATCCGCACCACTTACGGCGACCATGAACGTTGCCGTCAAGCCTATTTCGCCACCTATCCCGGTCTGTATTTTACGGGCGACGGGGCTCTCCGTGACGAGGCGGGTAATTACCGGATCACCGGCAGGGTGGATGATGTATTGAATGTCAGCGGTCACCGGATCGGAACGGCCGAAGTGGAAAATGCCATCAACATGCACACGGGGGTCGTGGAAAGCGCCGTCGTAGGCTACCCGCATGATATTAAAGGGCAGGGGATCTATGCCTACGTCATCTTCCAGGGAGATAAGTCCGATGTGGAGAAAGCGCGGAAAGATATTGTCCAGACCGTGGCGCGCATCATCGGGGCCATTGCGAAGCCCGATAAGATCCAGTTCGTCAGCGGCCTGCCTAAGACAAGGAGCGGGAAGATCATGCGCCGCATCCTGCGGAAGATCGCGGAAGGGGAATTGCAGAACCTGGGCGATACGACTACCTTGCTGGATCCTGCCGTCGTGGAAGAGATAAAGGCAGGAAAGCTTTAGTGCTGTATGATGACCTTCGTCCCCACCGGCGCCATCGTATATACTTCATCCATGTCTTCGCATTTCAGCGAGACACAGCCATTGGTCCAGTTCTGGTAGGCATCCACCGCTACCTCATCATGGGGCCAGGTGCCGTGTATGGCGATCCCGTCGCCGATACGGGCAGATTTGGGGATCAGGCCCTGCGCCTTGCGCTGGTTGAATTTGGCCCGATCCGATGCCGTGGGATAATCCAGGTCCATGATCTTATCCCATTTTTCATGGGGCCTTTTCGAGAGGATATGGAAAGTGCCTTCCGGCGTCTTACGATCTCCCTGCACCATTTTATCATCCAGTGATTTGCTGCCGAATACGGCGGGATAAGTGGCATACCAGCCATCCTGATCGAAGATCTGCAGCTCATAGCTCGATTTTATGACGAGGATGTATACTTCCCCGTCCAGCTGGCGATTGAAAAAGCTCTTGCGGACAGACCGGGAATGAGCATTCCTGAAACCAAAGAGCATAAATACCAGGAGACTACCTAAGAGAAATTTATTTGTAAGCATGATCAGGTTCCTTTAACCCTTATACAACGAAGGAGCGCTGACCCTTATTTTTGCTGTGGACAAGTTTTAACATTTTATTCTTAACATAAAAAGCACTCACTACCAATTACTTAAGCGAATCCCCACCGTATAGGGCCGTTGATCCAATCCCTTGCTGAACATGCTTTTGACGGCATAGGAACCATAGAGGCGGACAGGTCCCAGTTGCAATTCTCCGATCCAGGAAAATTTCCAGGGCTCCAGGTCGAAATCATCGTAGGTCTTTTTCTTGCCGGTGACGCCGCTTTTCACTTTTTGCCGGGAGGAGTAGCGGTAGCCTGCGCTGGCGCCAATGCTGAGGCCCAGGCCCTCCCTTTTATGGGGAGTGAAATTGAAATTCAACATGAAGGGAACGGTGAGATAGTCCACCGCCAGCTTATTCTTGCTATAGCTGATCGTATCGAGGATGACATGGGTGGGATTCGTAAGATATTTTATATTCTCCGTATAGCGGTAATTGTTCAGTTCCAGTCCCAGACCGTATTTGAGGTTGACCACATGCTTGATCAGGTTCATACGCTGCATGAAGAGCCAGATATTCACGTTCACGGATTTACCCGTACGTAAATGGAACCAGTCCGAGGTGGCGCCGGGGGCGTATTGCTGGGCGGATGCCGATGAATAGGCGGTCTTGTCGCTGTAATTGGCAAATCCCAGGTCGATGATGCACCAGTTGGTGCTGATATTGGAAGGTTTGTAGGTGCTGTGGCGACGGGTGATCCGCACGGTGGCGACGCCATCTTCTTTATCGTCCCTGCCATTTTTCTGTTTGACGATAATATAGTTTCCTACACGGATCGTATCGGGTTTGGAGGGAACGCTCCTGCCGGTGCTGTCATCCTGCGCCAGGCCGGATAGGGATAGGCATAATGATGCCAGTAATAAAAATTGCCTGCTCATAAATTTTCTTTTTTGAAACATTATTTAAGTGCGATCTGCAAATTGCCCACGAGGATGCCATGTCCCTCGTCATCATTCCGGCTCGCAGTTTTTTCGAAAGTGCGGGATACTTTCCTGAAGAACCCGCGAAGTTTATTTTTTTTCGGAGACCCCGTCAACAGAGGGTCTTCTTCTTCCGGCACAGCTGGTTCGGTGGAGGCGATCAGGAGAGGGTCTGCCTTGATAAGTACTCTATCGGCTTCCTTTCCTGTAGGGGCGGGGTGGCTACCGGGGACCCGCACCTGACCTTCGTTCCGGGCGAGCAAAGACCCTGGCGGGCGTACCTGGAGCGGGACTTCTGTATGGACCGTGGTCCCTTCCTGTCTTGTCCCTGTTGCTGCAATGCCACTCATCTGCTCTTTCTTCACGACCGGGGGATAGGTTATCTGTGGCTCCGTCCTCTTTTCTCTTTGCTGATGCTTTTTTTCCGCCGTACCCGCACTATCCTGTTGCATGCGCTGCTGTCCGCTGTCCGCCTTTACGATTTTGCTGTGACCATCACCGGTAGGCTGATAAGAATATAACGGATGAGAGGTCTTTGGGGTTACAGGCGTCTGCTCTTTTTTATTGACAGGGGCCGTACGCGATGCGATGGATGTATCATTATTCTTCCTTACCAGGATCAGGGTGAGGAGGCCCACGGCCAGCAGCACCAGGGCGGCGGCGGCGATGCGGAAGTAAGGCAGGGCCACGATCCTCCTGGTCTTTTCTTCCCGGTAGAGGATCTCTTTATTTTCGAAGAGGACAGTAGGATCGGGACTGTTCACCGTCGCTTGCAGGAGGGTTAATTCCCGGAGCAAAGTGGGGTGGGAGCCGGCAAATCCTTCGACGGCCCGGCGGCCTTTTTCATCCAGTTCTCCATCTATATAGGAGAGGAACCATTCGGAGTAATTCGTGTGGTCGATCGACAAGGGATTGGTATTTTCTCCGGGCAAGGGCTGGCCGGAGAAGGTTTCGCCGGAGATGGTTGCGTGCGGAGACATCTCCCTGAACAGGGACCCCCTGTCTTCGAACAGGGCTTCGTTATCCGGCAGCAGCCTGCATTCCAGCAAGGCCGCCAGCTCTTCTTTCAGGTCGGTATGCTGCGCTACGAAGTCTTCCACGGCCTGCCTGCCTGTCGCGGGCAATTCATTATCCACGTACAGCAGGAAGAACTCTTCATAATTTTCGCGTGTGATCATGCGGTTATATTACGTTTATATTACGTTTTCCACCTTCACCAAATAAGTTTTCAATTGTATCCGGGCACGATGAAGATAGACCTTCACCTGGCTTTCATTGAGGCCGGTGATGCGGCCGATCTCTTCATAGGAATATCCTTCATAGTCCTTCAGCAGCACCAGTGAGCGTTGGACCTCACTGAGCCGGGACAGCGCTTCATCCAGCACCTTTTTCAGGTTATGCGAAGGCCGGTCGATGATCTTTGCCTCTTCTCTGAACTCATCCCTTAGCTGCACTCTTTTCGTCTTCCGGAGATGGTCGATCAGCTGGTGATAAGCGATCGTAAAAAGATAGGACTTGCTCTTAGCTGCTTCTACCTCTCCGCGATGGTTCCATAATTTTTCAAAGGACGATTGCACGATATCGCGCGCATCCTCTTCATGCCTGAGATTTTTCAGGATGAAACGGTATACGTTATCTGCATAATTCGTGACACATTCGTTGTATTCTCTTTCCGTCATAAGCGCCTGTAGGGGAACTACTCCTATTGAGTATAAAGGTAATACGGGGAAAGGGGAACTAATGTTACAGCTGGGAGAGAAAAATTTGATGGAAGTGGGAAACCTTAACGGCTGGCGGATAATAAATTACGGGAAAGCGACTCCCAGATGATGAATTCAGTCTGGGCGTTCTTCTTTTCGCATTTGCCATTTTCACAATCGGAATTCTTATCGCCGGCATCGGAGGAGGAGGCCCGGCGGGAATAGGAAAAGAAAGCCAGGCTGGCGGCTACCACCAGGGTCAGAAAGAACAACCGTATGTAGGCTTTATTTCTCATGAGAGGCTAATTTCCCTTATAAGACAAAGATATAAAGGATTTGTTACAGATTTTAATAAAAAACCGGCCCTTTTTTTTTGCCGGAAAGGCAGGTTTTCTAACAGTTGAAGGGTCAACTACTTACCTTTGGCGTCTCAAAATTTTTTCTATGAATGCATCCTTTGTCAGGCGTTTAGCCGTGGAACTGGAAGAGATCAGGACTTCCGGCCTTTTTAAGACCGAGCGTATCATTTCCGGCCCCCAGGGCGCTGAAATAACAGTGACCCTGCCGGGCGGGGGCGGTGAGAAAAAAGTATTGAATTTCTGCGCCAACAATTACCTGGGTCTTTCTTCCCATCCCAGGGTGGTCGAAGCCGCGCAAAAGGCCGTCGATGCAAGGGGATATGGAATGAGCAGCGTCCGTTTTATCTGCGGCACGCAGGATATTCACAAGGAGCTGGAACAAAAGATCGCCTCCTTCCTGGGTACGGAGGATACGATCCTCTATGCGGCTGCTTTTGACGCGAACGGGGGCGTGTTCGAGCCTTTGTTCGGCGAGCAGGACGCCATTATTTCCGACGAGCTCAACCACGCTTCCATCATCGATGGGGTCCGGTTGTGCAAAGCGCAGCGCTTCCGCTACAAGCATAACAATATGGGGGACCTGGAAGAGCAGCTGAAGGCTGCCGGGAACGCCCGCAGCAGGATCATCGTCACCGACGGGTCTTTCAGCATGGACGGCACTATCGCCCAGCTGGACAAGATCTGCGACCTGGCCGACAAATATGACGCCATCGTCATGATCGACGAGTCCCATTCTTCGGGCTTCCTGGGCAAGACAGGCAGGGGCACGCATGAATATCATAATGTGATCGGCCGTATCGATATTATTACCAGTACACTGGGCAAGGCCCTGGGCGGCGCCAGCGGCGGGTTCACCAGCGGCAGCAAAGAGATCATCGAAATGCTGCGCCAGCGCAGCCGGCCCTATCTCTTCTCCAATAGCCTCGCCCCTTCCATCACGGGCGCCAGCATCGCCGTGCTGGATATGCTGAAGGAGACGACCACACTTCGTGATAAGCTGGAATACAATACCCGTTACTTCCGGGATAAAATGACAGCTGCCGGCTTCGCCATCAAGCCCGGCGATCATCCCATTGTTCCCATCATGTTGTACGAGGCGACGGTAGCCCAGGAGTTTGCCGCCAAACTCCTGAATGAAGGTATTTATGTGATCGGATTCTTCTATCCCGTCGTGGCGAAGGGCCAGGCCCGCATACGCGTGCAGCTGAGCGCCGCGCATGAGCAGGCGCATCTCGACAAGGCCATCGCAGGCTTTACGAAGATCGGTAAGGAGCTGGGTGTGCTGAAAGGCTGATAAGGCTTTGCCTTGATGTTGCTATGTTTTCAGTACTGTTCGGGGTGTTGTTCAACGGCGCTGTTCCTGCTCATGAGCGGGGACTAAAGCCGGGCATTGGATCAATTTTCAGACGGACCATTCATCGGCAGTAGAATGAGCTCGCAGAAAATGCGCCTTATGAATCAACACCCACGACCGTACTGAAAGACGTATAAACTGCGCAACCCGCATTATCAGGGGCTACAGCGGTGACGGAGGACATGGTAGCGCCGTAAGCTAATGAAGCCCGGTTGAGCACATGGTGGCGCGAATAGCAATAAGGCGTCGGCGAGGGCGATCTATGCCAGCATCGCGATCATACTGATCTCCACATTCACATTCTTCGGCAGCCCTTTAACGGCGATGGTCTCCCGCGCGGGAAAATCCCCGTTGAAATACTTCCCGTAAACTTCATTGACATGGGCGAACAGGGACATGTCGCTTAGAAAGATCGTCGTCTTCACTACATGGCTGAAATCGATGCCGGCCTCGGTCAGGATGGCTCTCAGGTTATGCATGACCAGGTGCGCTTCGTCGATGATGTCGGTCGTTTCGACATTGCCCGTTGCCGGATTAATGGCCACCTGTCCGGAGATGAACAGCAGGTTGCCAGCCTGTATGGCCTGGTTATAGGGCCCGATGGGGGCTGGCGCGTTAGGGGTAATGATGATCTTTTTTTCCATGAGTAAAATTAATTAATATTTGCAGCCTGAAGCTATTATTATGAAGATCGCCGCCATAGCAAACGATGCATTGAAGAAAGAAGCCGAGAGCAAGGCTCTTGCTCCGGGAGTGGAATGGATCTGGGTGGATCCGGCAGAGGCGCTGGAAGGGCAGGTGGATGCAGATGCCTGGTTCGACCTGGATTTCGTCCCCGAAAGCAGGAGGATCGAACAGCTCAGCAGGCTGTTGCCCAGGCCTGTCGTTATTAATTCGGTCGTCCATACCCTGAAGGAGATCGGCCAGCCTTTTATCCGGATCAATGCCTGGCCGGGCTTTTTGGGAAGGAATTGCTGCGAACTGGCCGTCAGCAGCCGCGAGCAGGAAATGATCGCAGGACAATTGCTGGAAAAGATGGGCTGGGCCTACCGGTTCGCTCCGGATATCCCCGGCATGATCAGCGCCAGGATCGTCGCCGCCATCGTCAACGAAGCCTATTATACCCTGCAGGATAAGGTAAGCACGAAGGAAGAAATAGATACGGCCATGCGGCTGGGCACCAATTATCCGCTCGGACCTTTTGAATGGAGTGAATGCATCGGTTTGGAGAAAATCGATGTCCTGCTTACGGAATTAAATAAGGCCGACGGCCGATATGCGGTCGCAAAAGCATTAAAACAAGCAGTTCTGGATTAAAATTTGGTTAAAATTTTGTTATAATACTTTATTGATACATGGCACTCATTCTTAATATAGATACAGCGACGGAAAAGGCCAGTATTTGTCTGTCCCGGGAGGGAAAACCGCTGTTATTATTGCAAAATGAGGAACAAAAAGACCACGCTTCCTGGTTGCATGTGGCCGTCGAACAAATGTTGCGGCAAACGGGTTATAGCATGAAGGATCTCGGGGCGGTGGCAGTGACGGCCGGTCCTGGTTCTTACACCGGTCTACGCGTAGGAATGGCTGCTGCAAAGGGTTTTTGCTATGCATTGAATATTCCTTTCATTGCGGAAAATACGTTAAAAGTAATGGCGTCGGCCGCCAGGGAGAAAGTATCTCCGACCCATCTTCTGTGCCCGATGATCGATGCCCGCCGGATGGAAGTTTTTACAGCGATCTATAGGAATGACCTGGTAGAATTAATGGCGCCTTCTGCGATGATAATTGACGAAAATTCTTTCTCAGAATATTTGTCCGGGCAGAACCTGTCGTTTTTTGGCGGTGGCAGTAATAAGTGTAAACCTATAATCACTGCACCCAGCGCGAGTTTCATCGAAATTAATTCCAATGCAGGGCAACTGGGTATTCTGTCTTTTTTACGATATTTACATCAGGAATTCACCGAGCTGGTCTATAGTGAACCCGCTTATACCAAAGAATTCTACACTCATACGATAAAATGACTATATCATCATATAACGAATGCAGGCTTTAAATTTGTTCGGCTTATTCTTGTATCTTGTTGAAATTCTTAAAAAACCTGGTAATCGCTCATGAGTTTAACGATGAACAATAATAACTATTGGATGGTAGTTAATGCAGAAGGCTCCGAAGGAACTCCTGTAAAAGTTGACTTTCTCAACCTGAAAAAAGGGGCGCTCATATTACGGGCGCTGAACCATAAGTTGCGACAGCAGATCATCC
>Ga0307517_10003594_pt1 | contig 24082 bp, 12 predicted proteins | sample 23_EM_MG_FD_194515 | JGI IMG/M metagenome (GOLD analysis project Ga0307517, IMG submission 194515) | Populus trichocarpa ectomycorrhiza microbial communities from riparian zone in the Pacific Northwest, United States - 23_EM | ecosystem: Host-associated > Plants > Roots > Unclassified | place...
TATAAAATTGAGCATTAACCAAATATCAGGATGTTTGTTTGAGAGCATGATAATCTCATAGAAAGCAAATTGAAACAAATTATGATAACTAATTCAAAATCAACAAAAATATTGAAAGAAGAAAAAAAGCTAAGAAGAATTCAATTAAAAGAAGAAAAATTTAAAAGATAGAATTAAAAAAAAGGGGTCCCACCTCATGTAAACAATGAAGTAGGTGGGGGAAATCCTCAACTTTTTTAGTATAGTAGTTAACAATATTTTTATTAGAGTGGTTAATTTCTAATTAAATTGAAAACTTTATCTCTTACAATTAGGCAAAAAAAAAATCTAGAGAGAAAAAAATATAAAGACCATTTTCAAAAAATCAAAAGAAAAAGAAAAAACAAAGTGAAGTGCTTGACTGTTTATATGAATAGTGAATCATCATCATATAATCTAATTTTTTAATGTGATTAGATAATTCCCTAAAATGTAACAGCTTTATTAGTTTTTAAAATAATATATTAATTTTGGGAAAAGTAAAAAAGCATGTCCAATCTTCACATGAAAACAAAGAAATATGAAGACATGAAAAAAAGAAACTAATAGAAGATGAGTTATTGTTGGCGATTAATTTAGTGATTAGTTAAGGCTAACGATTGTCATATTTACAAGAGTCTTTACCAAACTAACAAAGTTTGGTAAAAGATTTTAACATATAGCATACATAAGAAAAGCTTTAGGAAAATAACACACTTTTACATTATCAGTTGTGTTAAAGAATTGCAAATGAGAATATCGATTGAATTATAAAATTGACAATGATAAGCATAATTATGTTATTAACCAAAACCCTAAAGTAATCTAAGCCTAAATTAACCTTAAATGAAACCTTAAATTACCCTAACCCTAAATTAACCCCAAACCAAACCCTAGATAAACTTCAAACCAAACCCTAAAGTACTCTTAACCCTAAATTAATACTAAACAAAACCCTTAAATTATATTAACTCTAAATAAAACCCATCATCCCAATCTCTAAACCCTAAAATCCAAACCCCTAATCCCTAACCATAAACACTAACCCTAACCTTAAACCTAAAATTATAAAATCCATAACCCAAAACTTATAATTCAAGGAATTTAAACCTAAAATTCTAAGATCCCAAACCACAAACCCATAATTCCTAACCTTAAACCCTAAATTCTAAAATCAAAACGCAAACCTATAATCCCTAATGTTAAGCCCTGAAATCTAAAATCTAAAACCCTAAACCCATGTCTATAATTTGTAACCTTAAACCACAAATTCTAAAATTTTAAATTCTAACACCCAAACCCCAAGCCTATAAACCCTGTACTTAAACCCTAAATGAGTGTGATCCAAAACCCAAACCAATATTTCAACATGGTGGTGAATAAATCAAATGATGTAAGTGTTAGCCTTATGAAACAAATAATGAAAGGATTTGCAAAGGTCAAAAACAAAAATCTTATAGAAATTATGATACCGACTTCATTGATCAAGAATTTATAATAGGATTTTTTTCAAATAGCATTAGACTTGTTTAGGACACCTTATAACACCTACGCAACCTAAACAAACACAAAAGAACTAAAGAAAACCAAGAAAAGAACACAACATAAAAAAGAAACAAAATCTGGACCGTAGCTATAACGGTCTCATCGTTTTGGAAACGACAAGGTAGTAGCTAAAATGGTCCAACCATTTTGAGAAATGATCAAACTGTTTCTCAAACTAGTTTAGTCATATCTAAAAAACAACTAGTTTGTTTTTTCTAGAAACTCTTGGAGTTCTTTAAAATGCTCTGATCGATTCTAAAAGGGTCTGATCAATTCTCAAAAAGGTCTGACCAATTCTAGAATGGTCTAACTAATTATGCCAACGGGCATAAAATTATGTTCAACGACTAGTTTCTTTTCTATGCCTATAAATAACCTTTTATTTGCCCAAAACAAGTGTGGAACTCCTAAGGAAAAAAATCTAAGCATACTTTCTCTAAAAAACAACCTATACACCATTGTTTCACTTGTAATCATCTAAAAACAAGGTTAGGTGTGAATTGGTGAAATCCTTCAAAAGAGCTTAATTGTTATTCTAATCAACTCCACTAAGAGAGTATATTGTGGAAAGTGTAAGTGATACTCTAAACACTTGGGAAACTGTTCTAGAAATAAAATTGTGAGTGGTTTAATACTTGTCGTTCAACAAGTATTGATGAAAGGTTTTCTAGTCTTTAGCCCGTAAAAAGATTAGCGATAACAATTTGATCCTAAGCTCGCAAAAGATTGGGTTTTTAAATGATAATCTAAACCTAAAAAATCCTCATCAAATGACTCAAATTTTGATGATTGATTTATTCTTATATTGCTCAAGTTTTAACACATGTATGCTTAAATAAAGCAAGCATATAAATCAAGATTGAGTGTTCCTATCATGATTCTAGTGTGACATATCAATATTAACTAGACTAAGATAAATTAGCTAAGGTTTGGTTCACTAGCCTCTTGTAGTAGTGTCCTACTAGGTTAAATGGCATTACCATAGGTTGTTGAAAGACTTGTCCATGCTCTCAAAAAGCTTGTGGAACACATCCTTTTTTGCTTGAACAATAATAAGAGGAGGTTTATAAACCACATGTTTAATAGTGTAAATTTTGATAGGAAATAACAAGTAGACATGAAGAGAATATTTAATATCGATGGTCTAACAAAAAATAACAAGTTTTAGTATGTAAACCAATTGATTAATAGTGTAAGTTTCAGACTAAAAATGAAAGAAAACACAAAGAAAGTACCTATGATCGAGGTCTAATGAAAAAAACCAACTTTTAGTAGCATGAGAACAAGGGTAAAATTGCAATTTAATAAAAAAAATTGAACATTTTTAAATTGTCAGCTAAAGAGATAAAGGGAGAGAGGAAGTTGCATTTTCTTTGTTTATTTCTTGTTATTGCAAAGAAGAATTACATGAGGAGAGTTAGGAGGTGTGATTATGGACTAAAAATCAAATAAAAAGCTTCTAAAATTAGTGAGATCTAAGAGATTGTAAATAGTTAAAGAGGGAAAGTGGGAAAGTGGGAAAATTGGGTTAGTGAGAGAGTATTAGTATTGGAAGAAGAATTGTGAAATTCATCACCCAAATTTTTTTTATTTGAGTTGTTTTCATACTTTTCTTTGTAATTGAAGAGGGAATGAAAAATCTTTACTACGGATTTTTAGGGTTTGTTGAGTTTTGATTATGGAAATGTAAATTCATTGTATTCTTATGGATTTTATGTTAGAAATTATATTAATTAGGTGATAAATCGAAATAGTAAAGTAGATAGCGAGTTAGGGTTGTAAAGTTGATTATGAAATTGTTAGTTTTGATGGAATTCTATGGATTTTGTGTTTTGAAATAGTGTAATTAGTAGACAAGATGATGAATTTGAGGCCAACCATGGATTTTTTAAACCATAGGTGGCCGGTCATAAATAGTTTAGTTTAAGAAGTTTTAAACTTTGAGCATAAGTGATTTTAATGATATATTTGAGTTGGTTTTTGTATGTCATGGTGATGATTTGCATGTTTTAGGTTTGAATATGTTGTTCTTAAGTTGGGTTATGAAGTGAAACTCATTGTTGATGAGTTTACGGAGATTGTAAATGTGAAACTCTTATAAGAAAAATATGGATTAAATTTGCATATAAAATGTTTGATTAAATGCTTAAATGAAGGAATGAATTAGTAACTAAATGACATGATGAATACTTGAATGAAATGGATAAATTAGAAACCAAAATTGACATAATAGGTGCTAGAATGAAATGAATGAATGAGTAGCTAAAAAGACAAAATAAATATTGATTGAGATGGGTAAGTTAATAGCTAAAGCATTTAATCAAATATTTAAATGAACATATGAATTAGTAATTAAATGATACGATGTGTAACATCATGAAATTCTTAATGCATCTTTGTTCATTTAATATAGTCTTATTCGTGTAAATTGGGTAATTTGTTTTTGGATTCTTCCTTATAAAGTGTCACTCCCATTTATCATACATAATACAAAATGTATATTGCATATATATCAACCATGTGAGGGATTTCATTTTATTAAAGTAAATAATTTATCTAATTTTAATGAAATTTCAGTAAAGTTTCTTATGCACGGGGCCTTACCTCCAATCGCATCTCGTATTTACTCTTGCAACACAACAATAACAAAACCACATTTGGCTTATACAACCAACATTCACACGAAATTGGCCTTAGGTTGACGATCAATAATTTCCTCAAAATATACTTCCACACAATATATATTGAAGCTCAAATAAATGTTGAACTTCTTTTTTGCCAAATCAGAGACTAAAGTGTGTGGAGAGGGCTATCATTTTTTTTTCTCTCATCTCCTTAATTTTCATGTGTAGCTCTCTTTAAAATAACAAAGTGGGCTATCATTTATTTTTTTATATTAAATTTTATCCTTATTTTTTTATTACTATTTTAGCAATAATTATAGTTTAGTTTTGTAAAATTGAGGTTTAATAAACCACTGAGAGGTGTTTGAAATCATGAACATGAGAGCCAATGCAAGATGGAATAAATATTAGAAAAATGATGGAAATGTAACATAAGATGTAGGATAATCCATTATGGATTGAAATTGTTACCTATAATATTTTTTCTCATTCTTTAATTATTTTTAATCATTTGACCTTTGTTATCTAATTTGATGCTTTCACATTAAATTGATTTAGGATTGGGCATGGTGATTTGTTTTTTTTTGGTTTGATATGAGGATCTTGTAATGTTAGGAATAAGTTTTGACAGCCATTAGTGCTCAATTTAGCAAAATAAAATTCAATATCATTGACTCAAAATAATTAAAATTTTAGGGATCAAATTTGAAACTAAAACAGATGTTCATCTTTTTTTTTTTTTTGTTGTGGATGAAGAAGCACTTTTTTATACCCTAATTTTTTTTCCTTTTTGATCCATTGTATTGAGGTTTTTATGTTTGAGTCAAAACTTCATTTTATTTGTGTTTTGGTCCCTAAGTTTATGAAAGGGTCGTCAGACAATGAGGGAGGAGAGAGAAAGTGGGTTAGTTGTCTTTAATCCAACCACCAAAAAGCTCTTATTTATGTCAACGGGTTCTATTTTTTAAGAGAAGTTCCATTATAGTATTTTTAACCCATCATCTTGGCAAAAAAAAAGGTTGATTGGAGCTTTGGAATGTTTTTTTAATCAAGTTGGTTTTAGGTTTTTGGGGAGATTAAAGGCTTATTTGAGGTTATTAATGGGTTTATTAAGGTCTGTGGTATTTTTAGGTGTTTTCAGTTGATATAAGATTTGAAGAAGTGGGGCTTCTTTTATGCCAAATGGGTTAGAGTTTGGTGCAATTTAGACTACCCTAAAAGATGTATTGGCAGTTCTAGTTGAGTCAATTACAAGATTAACAAAGAAGTTTAAATATGCATTTAATGGGTTTATTCAAAGTATTTGAGCCAATATGAATTTAAAGGAGGTTATAATTTCAACAAGTGATGATTAGACCTTAGTCAATTTATTCTATGCACAAGAGAGGCCTCTTCCATTTACTTCTAGGGCTTAATTAATTTAGGCATCATGGGTTGTCCACAAAGAGAGCATTCGATAACTACAGGGTTATTTATTTCCATGTGTTTTTTTATCCCAAACTATGAGTGGATTCCTTGTTATGTGTGGAAACATAGGTGGCTAAAGATGAATAAATTGAAAGAGTTTTCCTTGTTTATTTTGGATTTCAAGGGGCAGCATAACAACATTTTTTATCAAGGGTTCTTTTCAAGCAAGAATTTCATTTAACAATTGTTTCTTCTACTCTATCATATGTGGCACATTGATTTTATTTTTTTTATAATTATTATTTTTATTAATTTTCATGTTTTAGGTCTAATTTGAGATATTTTTTGCCTTATTTTTAATTTGGATTAATGTTAGCTCATTAGATCATCTAGAGTTTACTTTATTTCAAGTATAAATACTCTTTTATAACACTTTTCAATTGAAAAACAAAGTTATTGATTTTGCCACATCTTATTATGTATTTGTGGGAGGATTCTTATTTTTAGTTCTTCATTGAAGTACTCTAACTTATCAAAAAATTAACCAAGGTTTGTTGTGTCTTTTATACTTCTCGTTTGTGTCTCTTTATAGGTGTTGGGTTGGGTTTTATTATTTATAGTATTGGTGTCTCGACGCACGTCATTATTTATCAAGCTGAATTACAAGCCTAAATTTAGCTTTTTTGGGAAGTGTCTTACTTGGTTATGGGTTTCTATATCTTTACATTCATGAGTTTGTATTAGAACTTGACTTGCTAGCCACCTAAGGTGGCTAGTCATCAAACTAGAAGATGGTGTGTCGTCGAAAACTTTACATAATACATCATATCCTATAAGAAAGGAAAGATGATGTTGTTAAATACCTATGCCACTGACCCTTTTTTTCCTCCTTTTTATCCTTTCCTAATAATTTTGATGTGAATTATTAAAAATTAAATAATTTAAAATATATCATCTTACTTTTTCTTTGGTTCTTGGATTAACTAAAAATGGTTTTCAGATATTATTCTGTTAAAATTCCAATGAATTTTTACTTTGTTATCAAGTAGGATTATAGAAATCTTTTTAGAATATTAGCAAGCATTCTTTTTTATACAGGCCGTCATGATCATTGTTTTTTGTTTAGTTCAATTGATTTCCTATGATTGTTTGTTTTTCTTATCATATAATTAAATAACACAAAATTATTGAGCTTGACTTAGGTGACAAATTTTTCTTGCTATTGGAAAACATGCTAACAATGCATGAGTATTTTTTTATGTTAAAAAAAATCATATAACATAACATGGGCTAACTATAAGTGAAAGCTAGATACCCTCATATATTTTTTTTACATCAATTATAAATAGCCTTTCAGAATATTTATTTCAAAAGCTAGGTTTTTTTAGTTTTCCTATAAAAGTAAGCAATCATCTACCTATGTGATTTCTCATTATATAAATCTATATATATAAATTTATGTAATGAGAAATCACTTCATATTTTTATGCTGAAAGATTTTTTTTACCTCTATCCCTTGTTTCCAGGTAGTGATAACTAAGGGTTAATTTACCCAAAGGCTAGATCTAAAGGTACTTGGAATGGGACTTCTAGTGGTTTATTTATCCTGAGTTGTTTCCTTCAACAAGTTTCAATTTTTGTTATCTCATTTATTACAAGATTATTGCTGATCAACACCTATGCATACCAGTCTATAAAGACTCGTCTATTATTAGACACTGCCTATGGATAATTTGTTCAAGAGCCAAGATTCTTCTTATTTATTATTATTGCATGATTGTCAGTTAACATTCAATGGAAATTCTCAAAGAAAGGAAAATGAACAACTTAATAAGGTGTTGTAATCAAATTAAAGAAACCTAATATAAATGCATGTGTGATTGAGTATTGATTTTTTATTTTTTAGAACCAAAAAAAGATGCCAATATATGTATGTATGTATGTATGTATATTCTATTTGAATAGGTCCAAATTAATTCCAAAGTAGGTTGCAATGCTAAAGATAATAATGAAATGGCCAAGGACATGACAAAGACAAGATGTAGACTTTGGTCTCAACCAAAATGCATAAATATCGAAACAAAAGGAGTAAAATCTAGAGCTTGAGGTAAACATGTTTTTTAGAAAACCTGCTTTGATTGTCTCTACCAAAATGGAAATGTTTTGGGCTAAAAAAGATTGAAAAAAGGTCCATGAAATCCAATGCATTTTATATTTTAATCTTCTTGGACTTTTAATTTATGCAATTTTAGTCAACACTGAGTCAAATCACCAACCTCTTTAAATTTGGTTAAATTTGGCTATTAAATCAGGAAATTTCTTCAATTAAACCTTTGGTTGAATTAATAGGACCTCCTAAACCATGTTAATTTAGCATTTTGGTCATTGGTCCTTTAATTCTTTCAACTTTAGCCAATTTATTTCCAATTACAGCCCTCAAAATGTATCCCCAATAATTTTGAAAATTTGTCCCATCAGGTTTAAACAAAACATTTTAACAAAAGCTTAATTTGAAATTATTTAATTTTTTTAAAATTATTTGACTTTATTTGAGAAATATAAAGGGGATGAAAATAAGGTACGACAATTATGCTCTTTTTATAATGCTTACATGAGAAAGCCATATGAAGATATTTTTCATAGGATAGTAAGCTTGTAAAGAAAATATAATGTTTATAAAGAGCTTTGAAATACATCAAATTGAGAGGTAACTCCATCGAGGAATTTTGAATTATTATCAATCTGAGACATGACCAACCATATTTTTCTAAAATGGTCAAATAAGAGGTGATTGACCTTATTTTTATAAAATGGTCAAATTAAAATGTCACCGACCTCATTTTCTAAAATTATTAAATTGAGAGATGACCAACCGCATTCTCCTAAAGTGGTCTTGATATAAAATCGATGAATTTCTTAGTATTTGGCTAAATTCTAGTGTTACATGACTGAGTTTCTTGGTGTAGGATCTATTTAAATGCAACTTTGTCATGCCCTTATTGAGCAAACATCAAGTTTCATGAGGATATATACTTGTATCTTGCAAAGATTTTCTATAAAGGTATGGATTAGAAAGCAATAATGCATGCTTACTTGATTAGAAATACATGTCCCTCATTTTTTAAATCCATTTTTTTTCTAAAAATAAAGCTTATTACTTACTTTCATGCATTATTTAGTCACTTAAATTACTAGCCTATTTGAGCTTATTGGCGTGGCTCATTTATCCAATTGCTTACACATAATACAACCTGGTCCTTTTTATAGCATCCATCACCCTTCAATGCTTGCTTTAGGAAACTCCATGTTTATTAGCTATCATTTGAAAGGTAACAATGTGTCCTTTAACCATGATGTCACCCTCTAGTTTGATTATGCCCTATGCTCAGAGGTGCTGGTAGTAGCCAATCTCAACTTCTCTTTTTATATGGTCACAAGTGTTCTTCATCACAATTATCTTGACTTTATGATGAACCCCTTGCTTAGAATGCATTATATCGTATCCTAAAATTTTGATTATATTGCATTTTGAATACATAAATTATTTTAATACAAGATTAAAACATTTTATTTTTAAACATATGTAATCATGTGCAATTACGATTACAAACATCCCTTCATGGGGGAGTGAGAATTTGTATATTTTCACGCAAAAAATGTAGCAATTGACGAAGAAAGATGGATAAGGTGACCTTCTAATGCGAATCAACGAGCATCACCAAATGATCCATTAAAGGTAGCAATTAGGCCTATTACAAGTTCTAAAACTAAGAGGATTCAAGAAGAATTGATTGGGATGATTCTGAAATTTCGATTAACAAGTTGCAACTCTGCTAGACTTAATCTTTTATGTAATATTCTGGCTATATCTGAAGCTACAAGTGAAATTTTATTAGAATTCTAGTTGAGATGGAAACTAGACATCTTAAGATTTCTAACCATATTTGGTAGGATTAGTAAATTATCCAAATGAGAGAGAATGAAATGTTTAAAGTCAGGCTTGAAATCTACCTGCAATCAAGGAAAGTTAGAAAATGACTATTTGTAGATTCCTACAATGTAATGATTTAATTACATGTGGAATCTTTATTTTTTAAGAATTCCTTACTTTTTAAGAAGATCAATTAGGCAACAACTTGGGTTTGCTTTTGTTTAATGAATTTCCTTATTGGCAAGGTCTCTTTATCATTCAATAACATTAGAAGTGGTTTCGGGCTTATTTTTTCTACTACACAACATTACTCTAACAAGCATAACTTTTAATCTGATCGTTTGATTGTGCTAAAATTATTTTAGAAGATTTCAGAGACCTTGTTTCATATGTTGTTAAAATGTCATAGCACTCAGTCATAGGAAGGCTTTACGATAAGGTTCAAAAGCTACTATGTGGGAATTATATTAGTTTCCTAATTGATTTATGATTCTTTTTTCTATTTTATTTCGAACTCTTTTGCTATTTTTCCAACTTTATTTAGGATGTTTTACCTACTATAAAAAAGGTTATTTAGCTTGCATTTAGTTTTTTATATATACTTTGATTTCAGAATAATATTTGTGTGTGTGTTTGAGGAAAATTCATACTTTTGGTTCTTCATTGAAATAACTTGACATATCAAAAAATAACTATCTTTGTGGCATCTTCTTTATACTTATTATTCATGATTCTCTATAATTATTGTATGGGGGTTTCATTTCAATAGTTTTAGTACCTTGGTTCAGATAATCATTGTGTCGAGCTTTTATCAACTTAATCTAATGTTAGCTTTCTTGTGTTTGTTCCTTTTAACATGTGGGCTCAAGGATTCATACCCTCTTGGTTTGCTTCAACTTCTGTTATATGGTGATTTGGGGTCATTGTTTGTTCAAGGAAATATTTATAATTTTTTAAGAATGCTCACCTTAATTTAAAAATCCATTTTAACACCATAAATAATAATGAGTAAATTATTCATAAAGTCATGACTCTTATGAATATGTTCCTTGCATTGTTTAAGGGCACCTCTTATCATTTCTAATAAGCTTGATTTTTTATTATATAGGAATTTTAAAAAAAGTACTATAAGTTATGGTTCTTGAATGCAAAAGGGAAGTTCATAGGCTCAAAACATGTTTTTAACTTTTTAGCGACTTAGGATCACTTGTTGACAATTTATCCGATATTGGACTTTATTATATTTCTTCATCCTTCTTTATCATATTTATTCGGCATGCCCTTATTTAACTTCGTTAAGGCATACTTCTATTTTAGACTATTTTTCTTTGATTTGGGTATGCCCCCTTGTATTGAGCTTTATGGATTGCTTTTAAATTTTCTCTCAGCATTTTCTTAACTTATACTTTCCTATTTGTTCTTAGTGCGGAGTGTGATCCTAATCAGGGTTTTTTATTTGAGAAAAATTCCCAGGCTCAAAAGGAGACAATAAAGGATGTACTTTATTTTGAATGTGATGATAGAAAACTAAAAAAGATCTTTCCTCATTTTAGGGCTCTAATACACATCATTTATAAACTCTAATCATGGTGATTTGATAACACATGTTAAAAACCATTAAGAATCATTGGAACATGATACTAATTGATGCTAATATAAATAATACAAGAAAGACAACAAACATAAAACAACATAAAATTTTACTAAATAGGATCACCATAGAAAACCTTAATTCATAATCTTATTGAGCAATATTTTTTTTTTCTAATCAAAACTCGATATTATAGCTCTTCTATCTACTTATATAGTAGAAAAAACATTCTAAATAATGCTAAAAAATAATAAAAACATTTCAAACCAAATAAAAAAAAGAATCCTAGGTCAACTAGGAAAATATTGCAAATCACAAGCAATAATTTATGGGATTTATATTGATACAAAATTTTAACACTTTAGGTAAAAAGCCTATAGAATCTTCTAGAAAATGTTTAGCCTGGTCCAATGGTTGGATCAAAAGTTATTCCTAATAATATAAAGTTGTGTGTTATAAAAAGAATCTTTTATATTAGTCTTCCCGGGTTGGAGAGACCTTGTCTTCAAGATTAAATTCATCTTGCCTTGATGTTGTGGATGTCTAATCAAAAGTTACCAACCATTTACATACTCAACCTTTCTATTAAAAACATCATACCTACTAGCAACATGTTCATCCTTTCTAGCAACATAACTAATCTTAACATTATATAAGGATCATATAAACAACTCTTCCAGCAACCTTTTTAAACTCTAACTCAGCTAAAGACTTAGAACTATAAGAACAAAACAATGTCTCCCCTATATCTTTTATATCATTACTAACAAGATGTGTGTTGGTTTCTCCTCTAGGATAAGTCCTGGACATTTGTTTCACAACTTTTATCTGAAGTCTAAGAACATCAACTTTGACCATATAAATCCTAAAATTATCCTTAAACACATGTGAGGCACATCCTTCATTATATGTTTCATAAAAAAATCACCTTTAGAATCACATTTAATTTGGTTCTCTATTCATGGATAGTTTCTCTATTAAAATCAGAGTTTATCTCAATTGACATAGCATGAACATCTTTTGTATGCTCAGGGTCATCAGCTACCAAGATTTCTGCATCGAATTTTAGGAGTTGATTCTAATCCACAAAGGAACAATAATCATGAGAAAATGAGTTTTACTATCATATTTATCTCGATTTAGAAGTTCTCTCCACTACTCATGCCTTTGAAACTATTTTTTAAAATTGGTTATGGATTCGTGATCACTCTCTTTGCGATCCTCTGGTTTTCTTTTTTTATCTCCATAAAAAAACAACATAATTTTTCAACTTTTCTTTGCAATTTTATCACCGCTAACTGACAAGTCAATTCCACAATATGCCTTTGTCTGTCTTTTATCACTAGTTCTTATATGTCTCTTTCCTAAGAGGGAACCTCTTCATTCCCTTCTACATAAACACCTCATGTTCCTCGACTTTTTATAGCCATGGTAACTCAATAGCACACAACAACTAACTACTAGGAATTATTAGGCTTTGATACATGACCTCTACTACTTCCAACCATGGTGATTTGATAGCATAAAACAAAAACAATCAAGAATCATTGGGCTCCGATACCAACTAACACAGACAAGAGCAAATGATAACGAAATTTGTTACAAGTCAAAACTCTCAAAAACCAAGAAGACTATAACTATAGGAAAACTCTTAAAATACCTAATTTTATTCATCCATATCTCACTTATCAGAAGGCTATTTCAACCCTTTATATAAAAAAACTAAAAAACCCTTGTAATTTTGAATAGAAAAAATAAAATAAAAAAATTATTCATTTCTAAGGAAAAAAACACAAAAAAGCATAATAAAATAAAATAAAATAAAATAAGCTAATAAAAAAAATATATTTTTCTTAAAAAAACAGCACTATTATTAAAATTTTGATTAAGGTTATATGGTAATTACCTTTCTGCTAAGCTTGCAATATTATTGTTTGCTGTAAAATCTTCTTGTTTCTAAACTCCATATTTTCTTACCAATGATGAATGAATGAATAATTGAGAACTTTTTTTTAAAAAAAGAAGCATCTTTAGTGATTTTAAGGCTTGAATTAGTACTAGGCCTGGACTAGTTGATTCCTAGACACCTTAGAGGAACCTTGGGTTGTGGCTAGATTGGGATATAGAGGTTTGTCAAGAGGCTTTTATGAGAGAGGGAGGGAGTTGCGGTCAAAATTATACTAATTTCGAAGAGTTATCAATATTGTTGTGCTGCTTGATGAAGGTCTCTATTTATAATTCTCAGAGAAGTCTACATAAAAGCTAGGATCATCCCACACTCATCCTTGACCTTGACATTGAGAGTAGATAGTAAATAGGCTAGAAAAAACAAGTTTGGAATCTGGAAAATGATCCAAATAGAAGCAAGTTCGAAAAGTTTGCAACTAGAGAATTGGCTACCGCTACCAATTGAAAGTAGTTATGATTATTATTATTATTTTATGAAAATCGATTTGATTTTCTTAACAATGCCAAAAAGGAGAATGGCAGCAGTATACAAATATACTTGAGGGTCTATGTGTCTAAAGCCATGCTAAAATCTTTATATCTCTAATTAAACCGTGTTTGGCTAAGATACTGGCCACAATATTTGCTTCTTTGAGAACGGGTTTGATAGTCATAGACTTCAAGCTCATGAGGCCACCGCATTTTGTTAAAGGTATTTTGTTGTTTCCTGCCTTTTGTCCGGTTTCATACAAAGCCAAGAGATGGCGTTTGCCGAGTCTGACTCAATGATCCCGTTCACTTCCTTGGTTATTCCTGAGTCCACACTAAGTTGCATTGCTTCCAATATTGCAATCAATTCTGCTTCATTTGAATATTTGATACCAGTAAGTATTGAAGAAACACTCATAAGACGCTCCTCATGATCCCTGGAAAAAAAAAAATCCTACTCCTGACCTTTCTGGCTTTCCAAGTGATGATCTATCAACATTCCATTTCAGATATCCCAACTCAGGTAAGGTCCAAACAGTGAGGAGCCTTCTTGTGCTGAGATTAGTCCACTGTCGAATTCCTTCGGAAATTCTAATCAAAACATTTTCTGTATATTAAAAATTTTGGCAGACATTTCTAGTCCTCAAAGCAATCCGAGACAAGATTAAGAAATATGCATCATCCCCATTGGATTCCACGCCATTGAAGATTAACTTATTTCAGATGAACAATATACTCCAAAAGGTAGCGAAAAGCAGCAAACACTACAGCTTCCACTGGAATTGTCCCTGAATAAAGCCACTCTATTCAACAAACCAACGATCTACCATTTTAGGACAACACCATTGACAGCCCCACCAACAATATAGCTTGGACCATATCAACCAGACATCATGACAGAGCAGCAAACGATGAGCAGCTGTCTCATTTTATTCTTTACAAAAAGGACATGTTGTCAGGTTGCCAAACAATTCCTCGTTTTCTGCAAATTGTTTCTCGTACAAAATATCTCCAAACATGCAAGACTACTGGATTTGGACCAGCTAGTCTCAGAGAATCAATCAAACCCGTGCATGATTTAACTGAAAACTTACCCCTTACATCATGGATCCACACTAATCTATCCTTTAAATTCTTACATAGCTAATAGTAGATATCAGCTGCTAAAGTTCATATATTCTCATTCTACTTCCTAAAGTTGAAGCTGTCTTCCCCAACTCATCTTCCATTGCCAAATTTTCCCACATCAAACACAAATATCAGCTATAGTACAGAACTTGTTGTCCAATAGATTACACAAGCTAGGGAAAACAAGTTTTAAAATCATATTCCCAACCCAACAGTTATTCCAAAACATAACAAAGCTTCCATCTCCAACGACATAGCTTAATACTTTTTAACTGCAAGAGGTTGCTGATTCAAACCATTAAACGAGAAGCAAATGCCTTTCAAGTACTGTGATAAGCTACCAGAGAAGTGAGGTAAACCATTTTGAAATAATGGCTAGTATCTTTGACAAATGAAATTCTTCCATCCCGAGGATTTGCTTCGGCTCAGATGCCAAATCCATTTGAATGATAGGGCCTTATTCTTTGATAAAATCAAACCCATATCCACACCATCCTTACTCTTTGGCCTTGTTATCAAATTCCATGGCACCTTCAAAAGCTTTCATGTATCAGAGTCCCATCCTCAAAAAAAAATCTTCTCTGCAACATAATGAGCTTTCCAGCTACTCCCTTTGGAATTTAGAACAAGGATTGGTAGTAAAGAGGCAAGCTTAATAGGACTGCCTTTATCAAACATATTCTGCCACCCATTGAAAGAAACTTGCCATGCATATATATAGACATTTTCTTACTCTTTCAATAACTGGATTCCAAATTGATATTCTTCTAGGATTGGCACTTATCGACAAACCCGAATACTTGAGAGGAAGAAAGCTCAATCTACATTTCATAAGACCAGCCATACCACCATTATAAACCTCATCCACATTAATTCTCACAAGAGAAATCTTCTAGAAATTAACTTTCAGCCCAGATACCAACTCAAAACAACAAAGAAATTGCTTCACAGTAAGCAAAGAAAAATGATCAGTGAAGCTAAAAATGATGGAGCAGTCGGCATAGTGAAGGCGAGTCACCTTCGTAACATGACCATGATCAATACCTCTGAAGGAACCAGTCACATGAGCTCTGCTTAGAAGAACTGCTAAGCCTTTTGGATGCGTAACAATAAGATTTGAAGAAAAGATGAGGGAAAGAATAGAAAGAAGAAGCTAGGAAAAATAAAAAAAGAAGCATGAAAAGAGAAGGGAAAAGGGTAAATTTGTTTAATTCATAAAAAACTACTTCAAAATGTAGAAAACAACGTATAAATAGCAAAATTTAATTACAACTAACAATTAACCTTATACCCCCACTAAAATGTCCAATAAAATAATATAAATTAAGGTAATAATAATAAACCCAAATAAAATTCAGTAACATGTGCTTGAACAAGCTTAATCTCCAAATTAAAAAGTGATGAATTAAGCTATCCTATATCATCTTCATCCATACTCGTGTGTAATATGTGGTGCGAGTCTGGTGTCTCCATCAACTCTTCTAGATAAGAGAAACTCGACCCGTCAAGTGTAGCTCTAGGTGGCTCTAATTGTTCTCTCAAATGTTAGGATCAATCCGATACAATATATCATTAATGATACACATACAATCTGAATCAAGTCGTCTTTCTCAATAAACTAAAAATCAATTAACCTTATTATAATTGGCAAAAATAACTTGTTCATATAAAATAGCATTAATATGTTTCTTTTGTGCCAATAACAAGGGAAATGAGGTGGGGTCTCAAGAGAGTCATCAAGAATGAAATTGTGGATAAGAGTTTTAAAAGAGTCATATAAGATGTATTGATGCCTTTTATATGCAACTTTATCCTCAATATTAAAAGTAGATCTAATACAAAAGTGAGATGATAGATCATTGACAAAGCATTTGATCCAAACCTTTGTAACACTTTGAATGGTCCAACATTACATGCCAATAATTTCTAATTAGCTCCAAGCAAATGCTGTTCAGGTATAATCCATATCATTATATAATCTCCAATATTAAATTTATTATGGCATTTATATATATCATCTTGAAGTTTGTATCAGTCATTATTTGTTTTAATATTTTTAGTGATCTTAATATGCAATCCTGAATTCTAAGTGTATTGTAAAGATGTTGGGTTTCCTAAAAGCACATAAACACAGGAAAATGATAATTTAAATTTCTTAGGAGTCCCAAGAATCCCTTTACATAATTTAGAGTCGTTCATGGTTTATATGAAGATTACTTGAAAATTATACTTTCTTTCTAAGGTTTGATCAGTTTCTTTAACGTTAGGATTAAATGAATTAAATAATTTAATTTATTATCAATTTAACAATTGATTTATTTATATTTGAAGATCAAGTGCACAGTCTAGCAATGTATCATGATCCTCTAATTATTATAAAAGTCATATGTAATTTGACTTAACCTTTTAAAAAGCAGTTTCTCAGTGTAACTATTATCTCTTCATCAAAAATATTTTAATTTTGATATTATAGCATGGAGTATGTCTGCTCTGTCAAATCATGTTTGTTCTTAATACTTATAATTATTTGTTCTTTAAATAAAATTTAAAACTCTTTTCAAATCTTATTCTATCTTGCGCAAGGATTTCACAATCAATACTATTTAAGAACATGTGAAACATTTTCTCTAATTCACCTAGGATGACGAATCTTCTTTTGATCACTCAAATACCTTTATATAGTTCATGTTTTACCTAATGTCTTCCATTTTATTATCCTTGATTAAGACATGTATAGTCAAGATCAAAATATAACATTCCATATATAAGATACTTAGTGATTTCAAGTCTAAAGATCATTTACACAATTGTCATGTGAGCATTTTCATAAATACAAATGATATTTTTATATGGAATTCTCATGCATGTCAATTCAGTGTACATGTAATTTGAGAAGCACTTAGATATTAATTCTAGGTGTCCCTCATACCTCAACTTATGAGAAAAACTGATTTCTTTCATAAAGGAAACAATATACTATGTATCAGTCTCAATAGCTCAAATTAATGTTCATTCTTAATAGAGCATTGACGAGAAACATTTAGGAACAAAGCTTTTATGTAATAGGAATCTAATAATTATAACCACTTTGTAATTTCCTTTGCAAATTATTTTTGTCCCAAGAACTCTATCTTTGCTTTAGATTTGTTACTTAAACATTAGCTTCATTAATCAAAGATAAGGAAAAGCCTTTATTAATTATAAATATATTTTGCATGAACATAGCCAATGCAAAAAATAATCTACCGATTGGATACAAAGTATATACACTAATAGAAGAGACATGTGAAGAAAATCTATAGGCTTCCCAAGTTTATAACCATGGACAGCTTCAAATGAACTCATACCTATTAACCTATTGATCGAGCTATTGTAGGTAAAATATCTATAGGAAAAACTAAGTCTCAACTTTTATCATGAGCACTCATTAGACTTCTTAAAAAATTACCTAAACTTCAATAGACCACCTTAGTTTAGTCATATGTTTAGAGGTGGTAAGCATTAAAGAATTTTAACTTAGTACCAACAATACGCAAAATGGTCTTTCTAAAGTAACTCATAAACCACACATCACTATCTGAGAATATGGTTTTAGGGAGGCCATGCAATTTGAAAATCTAATCAAATTAGAGTTTTGCAACTCTAGAGGTATTTTTTATTTTAGTACAAGGAATGAAGTAGGCTATCTTGGAGAAATGATCACTAACCACAAATATAGAATCATGTTTTTTTAAGGTACATGGAACCTTAAGCCTATTCACTACTGCCTTATTGGGCTAAAAAAAAATAATGTTTACAGGATCCGTGCCGATCTAAAAATCAAATAGCCTTGTTAGGTTAAAATTTATTGGAGTTTTGATAGACACAACTTCATTGGGTTTTGCTAGTCTTAAAAAAGGAGTTTATAGGAACCTTGCATTAAAGTCAATTGCTCATGTACCTAATACCATATATCTTTGTATAGTGATCATGCTTCTACTAGGACAATGTTTTAGTGAGAGGATCTCCAAGATTTTTTTTAGTGGGTACTTACTCTATCTTTAAAACTTTCCTTTTATGATTTTTTTAATCAAATGAATCACCCAAGTACATATTTGGATCATTGATTATATCTTGATTCCTTTGGTTTTACAATAACTTTATTATTATCATAGTACAGGGCTATTGGATTAACAATACTAGGAACCACCCCTAGTTCAATGATGAACTTCTTGATCCAAATAACCTCTTTTGCCACCTTAAACATAAAGATATATTCAACTTTAATTGTTAAATATAATGTGGTGTCTTGTTTAGGACTCTTCTAACTCACATCACCACCATTTAGAGTAAAACATTATCCTGATTGAGATTTGCTATCATTAATATCTAATTAAAAACTAGCATATGAATAACCATAAACTACAAATTCATCTCGTTTATAGACCAAAGAGATATTTTTAGTTTTTCTTAAGTATTTAAGAATGTTTTTAACAATTATCCAGTGCCTCTCACTTGGATTAGATTAATATCTACTCATTATACTCACTTAGATTAGATTGGTATCAACTCGATACTAACTAAAAAAAAAATGTTATTTCTTTTCAATAATATATCATCTACATATAATATTAGAAAAATGATTCCACTCTCACTAACCCTTTTATAAACACAAGGCTCATCCATATTTTTTATGAAACCAAATTGTTTGATTATCTCATCAAAATTGATATTCCAACTCCTTGAAACTTACTTAAGTCTATAAATGAATTTTTACAGCTTATATACTTTGTTGCAAAATTCCTTAGATATAAACTCTTCAGGTTGTGTCATTTACATATCTTCGTGAAGATTTCCATTCAGGAATTCAGTTTTGACATTCATTTGTCAAATCTCATAATCATGGTATGCAACTATAACAAGAAAAATCCTTATGAATTTTAACATAGCTATTAGCGATAAGCTTTCATCAAATTTAACCCCTTATCTTTATTTATAACCTATAATAACTAGTATAACTTTGTACGTTTGTACATCTTCATCTATACTAGTCATTCTCTTAAAGATCCATTTATATTTTATGGGTTTTTTTCCCTTTAAATGGATCAACCAAAGTCCATCCCACACATATGGAATCCATCTCAAATTTCATAACCTTAAGCCATTTTTTCAGAATCAATATTATGAGAAGTCTATATCTCATTGGTGCATAACGTATCCACCTTTTCCATGTAGTTGGTAAGCTCACAAAGTATGAGCAACTTATCATTTTTAGCTTTCATGAGATGTCCATATCTCATTGGTGCATGACATGTCCTACTAGATCTATGGAGTTCTTTTGTTTCTTGAGCTTTAAGTTGAACATCGAATGTTATAGCATTGAGCTCAAGTTCCAATTGAATGTTATTTTGTAGTTCTTGAGCTTCTATAAGTTATATTTTCCTATCATTACTCCTTTCAAGAATAAATTATTTCTCTAGGAAGGTCGTGTGTTGTATAAAACAAACACCTTTTTCTCAATATGATTGTAAAAATAATATCCAATAGATTCTTTTGGATATCCAACAAACTTACATTTATTTGACTTAACTTCTAGCTTTTTAGATATAATACACTTCATTAAAACATCACATTCTTAAATCTTTAAGTATGATAAGTTTAGTTTTTCATCTTTTCATATTTTATATAGAGTCATATCAATATATTTTGTTACAACTCTATTTAAAAGGTAAGTAGCAATTTGTAGAGCATAGCCCTAGAAAAAAGGTGGAACGTCTACATATTATGGACCACACCATATCCAATAAAGTGCAATTTCTCATTTTAGAGACTCCATTATGTTATGATGTTATAAGAGTGCTCATTATGAGAGAATCACATTATCTTTTAGATAATCTTGAAAATCTTGACTTAGGTATTCACCATCTCGTTCAAATCGAAGTATCATAATACTCTTTCCAATTTGTTTCTTAACTTCACTACTGAATTCTTTGAACATTTCAAATTATTCATACTTGTGTTTTATCAAATAGACATAAACATATCTAGAATGGTCATCAATAAATGTGATGAAATATGTATATCTACTTATGTGTGGATCATCATTGGTCCGCATACATATATATGTATCAAACCTAACAATTCTTTAGACCTTTCATTCTTTCTAGTAAATATTGTTTTCGTCATCATATAGAATAAACAAATTTCATGCGATTCATAATCAAAAGCATCAAAATATCATTCTTTATATAATTTAGTGATTCTTGTTTCATTAATATGACCTAGTTTACAATACCATAAATATGATGAATATTGATTATCTATTCTATTTTTCTTAATGTTTATATTAAACAAGGACATTTCTAAATTATGTATATATAAATAATTTGTATAAATATTAAATCTATAATAAACATCATTATTATAAATAAAAACAAAAACATATACCTTCAATAATAATTTTAAATCCATTTAATGCCAAGTAAGAAATGGATATGATGTTTTTAGAAAGTACTACAACAAAATAAAAATTATCAAGATCTAGTATCATTCTACTTGGAAAAGTTAATGCAACAACTATTGCTCTATTATCAATACATAGGTTTACTTTATCTTTATTCAATCAAAAACAAACCTGAAGCAAAAGCTTCAATAAACTTCTTAGCTTTTACGGTTGCAAGATAGTTTTTGCATTTCCTTCAATAGTAGCTTTTCTTACCACAAAGATGACAATAGCCTTGTCTTTATTTATGTTCCAAGTAGGCTTCTATGCTTTTAATATAAGGACTGCGAAACCAAGTGAACGCTTAACCCATGGTTCATGAAAAAGCCTAATTGACCTAATTTCTCAAAATAACTAATCATTATTAAAACATGGGTGTTCACTAAGGAAACCTCTGTCATCTTATAGTGGTACAATTCCTTAAATATCTCATATATCTCACTCCTACTAGTTGCATCAAACATCTTTTTGAGATGCAAAATTATAGTATGAATATTTATATTCTCATACTGCCTTTGCAGTTCAAGTGACATACTAGCCAATATTACACATGTATTATTGATTAGTACTTAAAAGTGCATTCTCATTAAGGCTTTATATCATCATATTGTACTAAAGTATCATTAAATTCGCTAACTAAAGCATGTTTTATAATAACAAGTCTGATAATATAAGATATCTTTAATTTATGGTAAATGCTTATTTTTAATACAGGTATATCTCACAATTCAAAGGATTGATTGATGTGATTAACTATTGAAAGTGAAGAGACAAAAAGAGGACTAAACTTACAAAAGAGATGCTGGTTCAATTCAAACTGGAACACCATTCGGTTATTGGGTTATAACTGGAGCTGTAGACCTTGGATTTATGTCTGGTTTATATGTATGGAAAGCTAAGACATAGACCTAAAACTTTTATGGGAGTCCAAGACTCAATTCTACCATTTTCAAGTTCAAATCTTAGCAACAACGGAGAAGTCAGAATTTGTCCAACAACCCAGACACTGTTCGGTTTTCAGCTCATATCTTGAGTTCTAGAAATCCAAATGAGCTCTGGTTTTTTTTGTTGAAAAGCTAAGACAATTGCCCACAACTTTCATGGGTGAAAGGTGCTCGAATTCTGATGTTAGCAATGACGTTTTGGCCAGCCAACAATATCAATAACCAGCAGCCAACAATGTTAAAAACCAGCCACCAAGTCAATGGTTGGCCACCAACTAAATAATTTGTCAACCAATCAATAGTTTCAAATTTTAGCCTATAAAAGAAGGCATTTGCCATGTATTTAGTCATCTTGTTATTCAGATCAAGATCATCTTCTTGCTTTCTCTCTTTGTAATGTTCAAGTTTTCTTTCATGCTATATTAGTCTCTTGTTTATGCCTTTTCATTTCCCTTCATATACTTAGTTAACTTATATCATAATCATGTTCTTATCTTATTTATTTATGTTTATCTTCTTCATAATGTTTAGTTACCCAAATAAAAGAACTCACTTTGAGGAACTTACCCAAATGGCTACTTGAATGATGTCGCAATGGCCCATTCAAAGATCAACTCAAACTCTAGCAAGGAGTTCAAGAAGATCAACAATAATTGATATCAATCTTATAACTCACCGAAGGTAAATCATTTAAGATTGTCAAGTCAAGAAAGCTTAAAGAGGCTAGGAAACTTGGCAATAAAGTAACAAAAGCTACCATAATGGTCATTGAGGTAAAAGAATACTTTTTTAACATCAAAAGAGTTGAAGAAATTTTTGATAAGTTGATGTGTAGGGGAGAAATCAAGCTCTTTGACAATTATACCATCCCTGGTACAAAACAAATCAAGATAAAGAAATATTATAAGTAGCATAAATCATAAAGACATGAAAATTATGTTGTCTTTAGGAATCAAGTCCGATAGATGGTAGAATCTGGTTGCATTCTTTTTCTTGAAAGGAAAATAAAGGTGGATGACAATTCATTCCCTAAGGTGATAACAACAATATCTAATCCTACATCAGAAAAAAAAAATCTTTAGTAAAGGGGAATTATACAAAACAAACTTATTTAACTATGATAGAGGCTAAAATTAGTCATAAATGTTGTGATTAAAAAAAAAGGTACATCGATCATGGTATAGCTAAATAATTTGAATAAGAAGTTCAGGAAATACCTTTTTAGAGGTATACAAGTTCCCTAGTTGTTATACCTATCTTTTTAAAGGTGATGAATTAAAAGAAAAAGTTGAACAAGTTACAACTCGATGACAGGCCTAAACCTTTAGGTCTAAAAGACTCGCCGATATTAAATGGTATGAAGCACACGACGCATGCCTTTCTTCATACTTAACCTTCCTTTTATACATGTCTTATATGATAAAGATAAGGATAATCTTCAAGTTTCCTAGTCTTTCACATTGGTAACAAATTGCTAATGTGTTTTACAAAAATACTGATAAAGTTATCTTTGGATAACTTTTTCTATTTTATCTGAACTTATCTCTTAAATACTTTAAACTAATCAGATAATTACAGAGAAGATAATGCTAACTAATCTTGATAAACTTCTATCTTAGTCAAATTATTTTTTTATCAACTGTGAAAAGATCTTCACTAATCTAAGCCAACAAAATGACATTTACAATATGGTTCTCTGTAAACAAACTATCACAAGTGTTTTTCTACAAACCTCTTTTTAGAATTTGCATCATCACTACATCTTTATGATGAAACTTTTTATTTTTATATTTCCTATGTTGACATCCAATTTTTCCTTTACTAATATTCTTTGAATTAAAAAGTACAAAATTAATAAAACCCTTAACCTTTTAAAGATAATCTTCCTTATGCAATCCTTTGAATGAATCTTAGTATATCAAATAACGATCATGTATTACTTATGAAACCTACATAGAATATTAATGATAATATTTA
>Ga0307517_10003595_pt1 | contig 24078 bp, 14 predicted proteins | sample 23_EM_MG_FD_194515 | JGI IMG/M metagenome (GOLD analysis project Ga0307517, IMG submission 194515) | Populus trichocarpa ectomycorrhiza microbial communities from riparian zone in the Pacific Northwest, United States - 23_EM | ecosystem: Host-associated > Plants > Roots > Unclassified | place...
GTGTGAAAGAAATTCCATCCGGAGATGCTAACACAGCCATCCATCAAAAATCAAACCGCCCGCCAAATCCCAAAAGGTTGAATCGCTAATACCCCCTACCTAAAGGTAGTGGGAATATGGAATAGTATAAATTAAATAAAAAAGAGAGGGTGGTAGGGTTAAACTCCTTTCTTAGGTATTGTTTCTGTCGTCTTCGAAATTCTTCCATCCACTGCATAGTTGATAGGCGAAACGGCAGTGACATACCGCGCCCACACCTCATCCATCGTGTCGAGCGACGCAAAGTCCGATCGTGCAGGCCAGAAATTGTCACCGCCAGTCGCCAGGTAGTCGAGGGTGCTGATGAGGTAACTCTTCGCAAGGTCGATGGGACTGCCCTTGATGTTCAGCGTGATGAGTCGACTACCCATTGCATTTTCTGGGTTATAGGTGAACCGGATGCTCCGCGAAACCTGGACGAAACTGGTAACGGCAATGTTATTAACAACGTTCGTTTTCGAAACGATGCCTTCGAAGATATCCCACAGCTGGGCACCAGTGAACTCGAGCTCGGCGATGCTATTCCCAAAGGGGAAGCACTCGAGTGCTTGCTGGAGGGTGATGTTCCCAGCGTCGACCTCTGCGCGGATGCCTCCGGCGTTTATGATGGCACCAGCAACGTTCGCACTAGGGCGATAATCCTCCATCGAATCGGCGGTAAAGCTTCCGAGACTACATTCTTCGAGCTGGCAAGTGGTCTGAACGAGCGGTTGTTGGGTGTATCCGAGGATGGTGTTCGCGTACGAATCAAAGGCCTTCGACCATTCCTTGACCTGGGCCTTGAGATTGGGCTCCTCCGCGGTGGTATTGGTGAGATGGATAGGAGCACCCTCGTACGAGACGATCTTTCCGCGTCGGTCGTACTCCACGTCGATATAGCCAAGGTATTCGCCCCAACGATAAGCAGTCACAACGAAAACCTCGTCGCCATCGAGGTTAGTCGCGATGGTCGGGTACGCGCCTTTAGCTCCAGTCATATTTCCAATCAGAGTATGTGAATGGCCACCAATGATCAACGAGATATCCGTGGTCGATTGCGCGAGCTCAATGTCCTTCTCATACCCGATGTGAGTTAGGGCAATGATCCTGTTGATCTCGCGGTGGTATTTCTTGATGTATTTGACCGTGCGTTTCGCAGCTGCAACAGGGTCCTCAAACGTAGTGAGATTGCCGGGATTCGAAATTGTGCTGGTGGTTTCGGTGGTAACAGCGATGACCGCGAGCTTGTGTTGGTTGTAAATCTTAAAAGGAACGAGTGCAGAAGCGAGTTTGGGGTGCTTGGTGTGGACGTTGCTGGAAATGATGGGGAATTTGAGTTTGTGTAAGAAGTCGGCGAGCAAGTCGTCTCCATCGTCGAATTCGTGGTTGCCGAGTGTCATCGCATCGAAGCCGAGTTGGTTTAGTGTTGTGGCAATTTTTTCTCCCTTGAAGAGTGTGTAGAAGAGAGTACCCTGGGATAACGAAATTTGCATGAGATAATTTAAAAGATGGAAGGTGTTACATAACTCACCTGGAATTCATCGCCGGCATTCAAGAAGAGAGAGTTCTTCTTTGTGGGTCTACTCTTGTTGATGACCGTTTTAACCCTCGAGTAACCTCCAACGCAGCCTAATATGTGACGTGTCAATATCAAGAGGCGGTAGGTGACGATAAAGAACAGCGTGTACCCTTCGTGGGATCAGTACACGATGATCCACTCGAGCGGAATTCATCCAGATGGCTAATTGAGAGGAGACGTCAGTCCATTTGGCTCTTCGCAGTCAACAAGAATCAAACTCACGCATGAACATCATTAATATGGTAAAGCGACAGCTCATAGTTATCCTTGCTTCTGGGTTTACCATCTGGGCCCTTCCCACCATGGGAGTGGTCTCCGCCATTCGCAAAGCCAACACCGCGTTTTTCCAGATGCCGCTTTGAGATAAGTCGGTCAACCTTCGGTTGAGGTCGAGGTTCCGCCAGAACGCCATCGAGAAGAGTCGACACCGCTCCAAGAGCAAACCCCGCAAGAGTGAAAAACTTCATTCCCGCAACAGCCAGCTTGAACGTCGAGAACCAAGGAAAGGAGAGGCGAAAAAAGATGGATTGATTGTTCGGCCCGTTGTTCAAATGGACGGCTGGAGGAGGCCATGTGCTTCTTGATGGATCGTGCACATTCTACCGTAACATTAGAGATTGCATGTGGGCAATTACGTTTCTGTTTTGACGACAAAGTTGGAATTGCCCAATGAACGCGAGTGTCGGAAAGATGGGACGGAACAAGAGTTTGATTGAACAGCCATGTTGAGTTTTTGCCAAGGTATGTCTTGGCAAGGTGCATCGAGATCAACAACTCGCATGTGTGCTTCGCGGAAGAGGTGATATGAACGTTCCACCGTATTTTCTGCACGTTCTTTCACTGCTGTGGTGGGGCTATTTAGAGGGGGTCAAAATAGTTGGCAGGTTAGCCCAGGCCCAGGTCACGTGAATTGCCTTATAAGGAGAAAACGTGACCGTAAAATGTGATTTCAGATTTTGCCAAAGCGATTTTATTTTTGACCCCCCTCTAAATAGTCCCACCACGGTTTGCAAGTTCTGAAGAACTCCTCGAAGTGAGGAGCCTTGTTTTCCAACACGTGACTTATCTGTCGGAGTCATATGATTTCTGTGATATAATTTTCGGTCAAGTTTTAAATTGATTGATGACTTGGCTATGACTGACTTTATTGACTGGTCAATGACTTATCCAACACACTCTGTAAATTTAAAAGGTTGGGTGTGCTTTGACTATTACAACACCATGACTGATATCTGGCGATCGAAATCGAAATCGAGAAAGGTGCTTCATTTTCTTTCGCCTGCCAACAATATAGTAAGCACGAATCCCCAGTAGCAGCTAATCCGGAGAAAATGTGCCGCCTTCTTCGGTAAATTGACATATTCTCCTTGTATCGTACCTGATGCATTGTCTGTAACAGCGTTTGCAACACCTATCTATGCGGCCACCAGCAGCAGTTGGTATGTGCTTGATTCTCTCTTCGTGCTGAAGCGGTTTCCTGAAAAGACGATGATTGAATAGCCTGACGAACTCGTCGGTGAAATTAATTCTCTCGCAATTCTAGGTTTTACGACTAGCCCCAATTGCAGATTCAGCCCCAACATGATCCCAATTGTGTTCTTCCCCAGTGCAAAAATACATGTACTCAAATGTCAGTTGTCCTTGACTCCTTGTACCAATTTACCATCACGCCACTAATGTATTCCACCGATGTTTACACCTTCCTTGTGACGGATTTATATTCCTGTAACTTCCCATCCTAACGACATTCGCCGTAATAGTCTTGGACACCCTGAGCAATACTGTGTTTTCCCCTTCTTGACTTTTGGCCCATGCTCACCAATTCGCAAGCTCCCCATGTACAGAGCGTGTGCCCCTCTTGCCAACACGCGGGGGTTGTTTTAGTTCCTGCGTACGCTTCTAACGTGATCGCGATAATACTTGGAATGCTTCCAATCGCTATCATCCCCCTCCCAGGAAGCCCATCATTCTGACTCTTAATTGTTTTTGTTCTTCGTTCAAATTTCTATCTAGCTATCGCCATTTACTTGCTTTGATTGTCCGCTCCCAAATTGTAATAAATACCCGACTGGTGTTAGGGATTGGCCCCCTTCTTGAATTTCGGCATCGCTTGTAATTACTTATAAGCCTGCGCCATTGACTACTTAGGGCTCTTGTTGAACTCACACTCAGTTTTTCATGAGATGTGAGCGGTATTACGTATTCTAACTACTTCCTATAAAACGAGATTTTGGCTTTCATGGGAAGTATGGATCTTTTCAATTATTCCACCCTTTCCTCCTCCCCGACCAAATTCAAGAAAAATTGAATCTTTTTCACATAAGAAACATATTCGGAATAAAATGCAGAAATTGTTGGGAACATGAATCATGATTCTGAAATTTTTCCAAGTTCTTGGACTAATGCGGACCTCTCTACATGCAAATTGCAGTTGAAAAGGAGAACGTGAATTAGGCGCCGTGGTCATGTGCTCCAAATCGTGGTGTCCACTTTTGGAAAGCCTCTTTCACGGTTACCTCTAGTAGTACACATCATGCATTGCACCAAATTGCACTGAGGACTGAGTATACTTGTAAATTGTAGGTAGTTGGGCATCAAACCTGTGAGATGAAGTACATACCAAGACCTGACATTCTGTGCGGAAGTACGACGATTTCCATACGGCGTGAGAACTGAGACCACGGACTTCAAATTTTCAACGGAAAATAATGTCATACATACAAGTGGTCTTGTCTCCGGTCTCTCTGTCTCTCTGTCTCAATACTTATCGATATATTTTATGCCACAATTTTTTACACCACAACAGGTAACTGAGTATCGCGGGGGAGGAGTGGCTAAGCGAGCGCCCATCCGGATACTACTCGGACAAGATAGCCCAAATCTAAGATGGGGAAGCTGGTGGGACGACACAGAGATACGGTAAAATCTGTTCCATTCTCGCCTGATGATAGGCGCATGATATTTGCATGGTCTCGGGCTCAGGCGATGGGACAGTTCAAATCTGGGATACGAAGACGGGGAAGCAGGTGGGAGGGCCGTTTAACCCTTTTTACTGACATTCTTCCGCTATGTGTCCACAACATTTCCGAGTTTTTTTTACCTTTTGGAGTCTTCTCATCATTCCATTATCTCTCCACCAGAGAAATCACCCCCAGATATCGGACAGTGCATTCCTTTACGACATCTCAGTGAAGACCTGCTAGACAGGAAACACTAAACGATGGACGAGGACTTACGTTCGAGCCGAAAGAGCGGAAAGGACGCGTGGGACTGCGGGAATGCGTACAGATGTCGTAGTCGTAAGAGAAGAAAGACAATCTAGGGGAATCTCGAACAAACAACCATACACAATGTACATTGTAAAGGGGAGACACTTTCAAGTTTAGACCTTCTTCCACGATGACGATTGCCGCGTTTTTGTGATACATCACATTACACCTGTTCCTTTGCATTCCAAGTACCTGAATAATTGAAAGGTCTTCCCAGGGGTGTAGAATCTTCGAAACTATCATGAAAGCTGTCAGGGGCCCGGAATCATCGATCGAGATTCAATGGCTAAAATTATCACCATTACAATTACTATATGGTCTGTACTGTGCCCAGTATCTACTCTCTGATCACAATAATTACCTATTTAATTCGTTAGATCGTTAAAGGCTCGGATTCGACGGCTATGACGGTGTCCCAGAATAAACTCAGATGTACAGGTCCTTATATCGAGGATCGTACATCCCTCATCCCTCATTATAAGAAATGGTTACAGGTCTATTAATCTGTTATATTTAGTACTAAGCTTCTTCCTTACGTTAAGGTCCATTGCCGTGTGCCACGGTAGACAGGTGATGAATAGGAAACCTCAAGTTGCAAAGAGTTCTGGTCGCGCAATAGACGCCCAAGGCGTGTAGCTCAATGCACGGCCGGTGATAGGAGTACTTGGTACTATAAAGTCTACTAGTAGGCGCCCTTGGCGATTCGAAGTCGCTCAACCCTCAGGATGTGTGCGTTCTTTCTCCCTGCTCGTGTGCCAGTGACTAGCGGTATTTAACAAACTATATATCTTTTGCAGCACCCTTGCGTTTTCCTGTTGTGCTCATACATGGCTTCAATGACACCTCTCCGGAGGACGGAACATTTAAATCCGCCCAGGAGTGCCTGTATAAGATGGAAGTGGTGTACTTCACCCCGAAAATCCCGGCATATGGCAGTATTGAAGAGCGGTCGATATCGCTCATCGAACAAATTGCCACCAAGTATCCTCACCAAAGCGTTCACCTTTTTGGCCACTCGATGGTGTGTGAATGGCTTGTGCAACATTCAGATTCTTCTCATGCATTCTATAGGGCGGGATCAATGCCCGAGACATCGCTGCTAAGGCAATGGCAATCTATCTGGGTTTCAGAGTGAGAACAGTGACCACATTTGTGCGTTGGTTTTTAAGTCCATTTCTGAATCTCTAATAATGTCGCTAACAGGGTACCCCCCACCGAGGCGTAAAATGGAATCCACTTCGGGGCAAGGATGGAGCGGAAGGTTGGTCCATCATTTCGTGTCGGACATGGCCCGCTGACCCCACGCTTTTTTAGTGGTCCCAGAACTCATTCGTCGTCTCTGTCATACGGACTTCGGGGCAATAGGAAACCTAGGTCACATCTTCATGACCAAATTCAATCAAAGAACGGCAAACAATCCTGATGTGAAATACTTCGCCTGGGCGGGGGAGGTATCAACTCCGAAGGCTAACTACATGTCAGTCAGCTCATTCCACCCCGCTGCTTACATGTTATTTGGCCTCATTTCCATCTAGGGGAACCTTCGTCCTGAGCAGAATATCTAGGTCTGGGTCAACTGATGGTGTAGTAGAGGTCGATAGTGCAGTGTGGAAAAATGATTTGGGGCCAGGTACGCACTTAGGAACTGTTCCCGGATTGGATCAGTAGGCCTCCATCTGTAATTTTCCGTAAACGTCGACTGACGAGCCCATTAGCTCTACCATAGTCTGCGATATCACAGTTAAAGCCACGATTCCACACCTGCAAACTGCAGAATCGGAGCATGCAGACATCGTGCGGCCTGTTAAAAAACAACCTACCACTCGCAATATCCCACTGGCGGCATTGCGAAAAATCACACCTCATCTTTACAGAGGTTGTGATTCTCTGGTACATCAGGAAAAAATGAAATTGGTCATCAGGGAGGTGTCAGAAAAAAAATTAAGGATATCACATTGACGTTGAAATTTTTTTTAATAACAATTTGGTGGACTAACTAACTGATTGTGAGAATTTCCCTCCAGATATAGTATTCGTCGGTCAGCTCGGTTCCCTTGTGTTGCTTGAATTGCTAATCATAGAGTCAGCTGATGGAAATATATGTATCGAGGGACGGCCTGCAGACCGATACTGGATATAATGAGCTGCCAAGCCTTAGGGATGATTTCTCCTGTACCTCATTTTGTTTGTAAGAGCACATTTATTGGCTATATTGACAATGGACTTCTATAAATCACTATGCCGCAGTGAAATGAGCAGCAACGAAAGATTTCAAGATAATAGGTATGCACTCTAAAGTCCCTTTCAAGTCCCTTTATTATTTTAATTTATCTCTAAGTCTACTTAGTCCAGACTCCAGACATGATATGGGACATGTCGCAAGCTGGGAGCGGGCCGATTGGTTGACCGCAGACGTTGGGTGCAGGTTGGTGAGCAGCGGTTAGTCGCTGGGGTTAATGTTAGTGGTGGGCAAGGAAAGTGGGAGCAGGGGCCAACAAAAGAGTATTATTGTTAGGGACGAGCCCAAGTCGTAGTTCAAACTCAGCTTGCAGGCACACGTGATCGTGTTCGAACCTTTTTTCTCCCAACCACTACCACCTTGCTGTCGGCGACCGACCACGCCGTCGACGTGGCTGGTGCTGTACCTCCTCACACGCTGACGACGACGTTGTTAACACAGCTCCATTCCCCTTCTCCATCGCCGTGGGTGGCGTCAATGACCTTCGACCCCACGTCATCTTCAATCACCGCAAATTCCCCCACCTCAATCAGCGTCAACACGGCTGACGCTGCCACACCGCCTCCGCGACCAACGTTGGACACGGTGACGCGACCCCGCCTCTTCTTTCACCTGCGTCGCCGTAGCTCCCGGCCACTCGCTGCGCTGTGACGCAGCACCCCTTTTGGTGTGAGCCGCTTTACCATCGTTGCCCACTACTAATCTCCCTGGTGTGAGGTAGGAGGGCAGGTGGCACTGTTAACGTGGTTGCCAGCTTTTCCCCTTGTGACAGGGCATGCATTGCGGTATGAGCCGCCCCTGTCATCCCCATCACCTACATTAACCGTTCTCATTTGTAGTAAGAGGCCGGGTGGCACTGTATCACCCACCCAAGTACCCTCTCATCCCAATTGGCGTCAACATGGTTGATATCGCTCGATCCAAGTGATGACCATGTCGACTCACATGATACAACCCCACGTCCGCGTCCTCCACCGCAGTGGATGCGACTGGCTTAGCCCCTTCAAATGGCATCGGGTCTCTCCACCTCAGTCGGACCTCTCTCAATGCTGGTCTAGATGTAGGTATTCCGAAGTTTTGAAGTCACCTGGCTAGGTGCGAAAATTGAAGTGAGTAACTTAAAATGGTTTTATGCTTTCCCAGTCTGCTTTCGCTGCTGCAGGCTGAAGAAGATGGTAAGGACGTAGACTAGTTATTGCCCTGCTGTCGTGTCTGCATATATATTGTGTGGTCCCTTTAAGACCTTTGACCGGGAGCCCTATTTAATGTTTACCACTTTCACATTTTATAAATATAGTTAGGTTCACTATCAGCCGTGGCAGGCTAATTTTACCATGCCCTTATTTAAACTCGAATCGATAACACCTGACTGCTGCGACTCCCATCACTGATATCTGACGATCGAAGTAGCAAACGAGAAAGGTGCTCCATTTTCTTTCGCCAGCCAACAATATAAACACTCAAGAATCTCCAGTAGCAGCTACTAGCAGCTAATCCGGAGAAAATGTGCCGCTTTCGTCGGTAAGTTGTCATGTTCGCCTTGTATCGAATACCTGATGCATTAATATCTTCGACAGTGTTCACAATACTTATCAATGCGGTCATGTTATTCAATTAGTATGTTTTTGATACTCTCCTCACCTTAAGACGATTTCCTGAAAAGATGATGATTGAATAGCCTGACGAACTCGTCGGTGAAACTGATTCTCTCGCAATTCTAGGACTCATGACTCTTTAGATCTATTGCTATCGCCTCAATTGCAAATTCAGTCCCAACCATGATCCCAATTGTGTTTTCCCCCAGTGCCGAAACACATGTGCCCAAACGTCAGTTGTCCTTTTAACGATTTACCACCACGCCACTAATGTATTCCACCGACTCGGATGTTCACATTCCATGACATCCTCCTTGTGATCGATCTGTATTTCCCATCCTAACGACATTCACCGTAATAGTCGTGGATACCCTGAGCAGTACTGTGTGTCCCTCTTCTTACTTGACTTTTGGCCCATGCTCACCAATTCACAAGCTTCTCATGTACAGAGCGTGTGCCCCTCTTGCCAACATGCGCGCGTAGTCTGAGTTTCCACAACTCCCAACATCATGAGGAAGCTCATCATTCTGACTCATAATATCGTTTTGTTCTTCGTTCAAATTTCCATCTAGCTATCCTCATTTACCTGGTTTGATTGTCCGCTCCCGAAATGTAATAAATATCTCGCGGGTGGTTCGGGGTTGACGCCCTTCTTCTCTAGTTTCGCGTTCGCTTTCGATTTTTTCTAGGGCCGTGCCATTTTTCACTTGCACCTCGGCCTTCATATCAGGTGACGGGATTCGGATATCAGGCGTGTAAACGATTAGCACCAGTAAGTTTACGGTGGCTTCCTTCAGAGTGATATTCAGCTAGGTCACAGCCCAGAATATATACGAATTTGGGCCTGATCCATGGTAAGCCTCAGAGCGACCATAATAGAAAGGAAATAGCAAGAACCGTCGAACGGAAAAAAATAGCAGCCGTAAAATAGGCAAGCAATTTCGGATGTAAAAAAAACCGAGGCTGTTTTTGCTAGACTCGAATTGGTAACGATGAAACCGACAAGACAAACGCTGGGGCGTTTATACAAACCAATATCAGAGGTAGAGGGATTTAAAACTTCGTTGGATCGACGCATTGGCGTCCAGAGTCAGCAGCATCGATATCGACGGGCCCTCCCAAGCCAGCGACTAAGTCGAATGGCATTTCCGAGAATCTCGTCCGCTGACAGCTCCTGCGAAATTCCTTGATCCTTTCGTCCTAAATCCTATGATACAAACTCCTAAACGGTAAGAGGGCCAACTAACCGATTTACAACGTTTTGCTAGCTCTAAATGTGAACCTGGTCAATTACAATCGGGGTATCGCACTGAAGGGAAGAGCTCTCAGTCGAAAAAAGCGACCGAGATGGTGATATCATCTCTTGAGAAATCCGATCCATATCAGAATTTCGTGGTATCTGCGAGATGAAAACTCACCTGAATCTCCTTGACCTAGGCATCTGCAACGACAACAAGGCGGTGGCTAATTCAAAATTCTTGCCTCCTAACGCGTTACGCGCCAAATGCTTCGCAACGTTGATATCCTCGCACACAAATTTCTTCTCTCGACGCCAATATTTGTACATCACTGTGGCGTCCTTGTAGTCCGAAGGGTAGATAACAGGAAGTTTGGATGGAAGAGTAGCTTCAGCCTCCGCAGAGGGTAGAGCGTTCAGGGCTTTTGCAGTGTCGTCAGAAATCGCTGGCCGATCGTTGGAGTTCACCGTGGACTTATCCATAGGAAGCAGGATGGTCACCTTCCCACCACCTGGAATATCAATCTGCTCCTCGACCCCGTTCTTCTCCAACCATAATCCAACGAGCCCAACGACCTCTTCGCTGCTCAAGCAATCCCACAAACCATCGGATGCGAACACGGCAAAGTCGCCTTTTCGAATTCCCTCGGTGGTAGTGATAACAGGTTCCGCAGTGAAATACGGCGGGGTCTTGCACACATCCCGAGGTCGATCCCCCAGGAAGTCCTCATGGAGCCGTTGTTGTAGTTCCAGGGACCACTTCATCATTCCATCTCCAAAGGCTCGTGTTGGTGCCCAACCTAGCAAACGATTTTTATTGAGAAGTTCAGGTTCGCCGGGATGCAATGCGGAGAGACGAGCGGCTTCCGCAGGGTTTTTCGGGTTCTGGTCGACGGAAAGGTGGTGCGTTTCGTAGATATACCTATTCCCTATCCCGCCACTTTTTCCCTTACCGGGGGCAGGCACTCGTCGCCCGAGGACGGCGCGACAGTCCCCTGTCAACGCAACGCGGAGAGAACGATCCGAGGAGTTGAAAATTCCAACTACGGCACAGGCGCCAGAGTAAGGGAGATGGAGCATGCCGACCGATTCGGGGAAGGAGGGAGGTTTTTCATTAACAAGCGAGGCAAGCGAATGTGGCCCAGGAAGGTCCTTTACATTCAAACCGCTAAGCGCGGCATAGGCCGCGTCGTCCAACCCCAGGGCAATCTGGGTGACGGAATGCACCACTAAGTTGTCGACGTGACGAAAGACGTCCTTGATTGTCTGATCAATCTCCTCGGCTGTTGGAGCAGGGTCTGGAGGGTCACCAGGATTCCGTTCGGAGAGGTCACTGAGAATAGAGAGGTCCACGGGGTGACTTTGAGAAAAAAGGGCATGCTTCGAGTAAAGGTCGGCAAGTTGAAGGAATAATATTTGTGGGAGAGTTTGATTGAGGAAGGTAGCTGTCCATGGGCCGTTGTGTCCATCGAAAATACTGAAGCAGTGAAGATTCATTGTGTCCGAGAACTCTGCGCAGGTGAGACCCCCCGCATCTTCCATAGGGGAGTTGCTAAAAAGCCTCGTCAAAGAGAACAACATAAAAATGCGGACACACAGACATGCCTTGGAATCCCGACGCTGTCAAATCTGTTCAAACCATGCTTCCGAATCCAGTTGATACTACCATTCATACCCGCATTTTCAAAACCATCCGAATGGATGGTATGTCCCAAGAGAAAACAGAGGGAGACAGTGGTGCCAGCACCGAGGAGTAACAAATATCGTGTCCGGTTACTTTGAGAAATCAACCTCACGGTCGAATTGTTCCTCACGAGGTATTGGAATGATGACGTTCTTGATGCAAGGCGAGCGTTCAATGCATTTCGGAACATCTGAGCTTGGTGGAGATTATGTAAGCAGCCAAAGAGTGCATAAGACGTGACAATTCAAGATTACTTGGGAATTACTAGGATGATTTCTGGTTGGACTGAGGGAGTGTGAGGTCTCATATGGAACAATATAACGAAAAACCATACGTTGAACAAAAAACGGTTCCGACTAGAAACTTGAATGCAATAGAATATTAGAAATGAGTTTCGCCTTGGTCACGGTTGAGTTCAAGTTGCGTGGTGTCATCCATGATTTTGATCAAGATAAGATCAAACTCCGCGTTGACACAAAATATTTTGCATTTCTTCCGGAACTATGGTCGAATTCTCTAAGTACAGCATTTCTTCACGATGGGTGGCTCTTTCTTCTCATCACTCGCATTCACCAGCATCGTCTTTTTCGTGTCCTTCAACACCTCGAGGATGGTCCTATCCATTCCTCGCACACGTCTCATCCCATAGGTCGCACAGACTTACAACTCGGTTCCAACCCCGATCGCAGACCTTCGATTGAAGGTGCACACTTATTTGACATCTGCTTTATGTGCCCAACTGTCAGCAACGATGAAGGTTCAGTTACACAGCTTCAAGACCTCGGCCACATGGCTCTGGCAAGAGCGCGTACAGAGGCAGTATCACTCCGCAACGAGCAGAGGACGGGGGTTCGTTTTGACGGCGACGAATTGCGATGAGAATTAAAGGCTGCGGCAGCAAGCGTTCGAAAGCTAGCATTGGACTCGACGTCAGTACCAGGTAAGTAACACAAAATATCGGCAATTGACATAACTAACCTCTGAACACTGACAGAATTCTCGCCGTACAAAAATGTCACCGGCATACATACACCGTCGAGCTTAACCGATGGCTCTATCGATCTCTCAGAGCTTCCCAAGAACCCTTGCATCATACGGCAAGTCGTGGAGGGATACCCCAGACGACGCCTCGACCCGACGTGGGCGCAGCATTCTGCGGAGACCGTGTACAGCAGATAGCTATCATATCGCTAGCTACATGTCCAAACGTTGATGGGCACGGTGCACTCGCCTCATAACGAGAAGGGGACGAAGGTTCGTCATTACGGCAACGAAAGGCGATGAGAAAACCCACGACACGTGGAGAAAGTAATACTTATGGACCAACATTAGAGGCGGCGGTGGAGGCATGTACCCGACTACGAACGGCGTAGAGGTTCCCAACATTCCGGACATGCGGCAGGCCGTGGAGCAATACCAGAAATTGATCACAAGGTCAGAGAGGAAGCAGACACGACAACTCGAAGCTTGGAGATGAATCGGCGTCCCTCAATCTCGGCGCTCGTAACCCCGCCCTGCGGTTAGTCACACACAGCCAGCCACGAAGCCATGGTGCGCCGTTCTCACTTTATATGTACCTTACACCGTCATTATCCCCATCTACCACCTACATCGGAAGGCCACCTCGAACCACCAATCATCACGGCCAACACCACTAGTGATGTTGCCACATCCAATTCCGCTGCGTATGCGGTATCCCTGTGCAACGAATGTGGATGTGAGTCAAGCGTACCATAGGCAACCGTTACCAACTAACCGAGGCCCCCACATCCCTCGATTCACAACGAGAATGGCGGCGGCCTTTACATCTCGAAAGCTATCACTTCATCAAGATCGATCTAACACGTCTAAGGGAACGAGGGGTTACACGATGAGTTCATTTTGGCGAAAATGAGCAATCAGCGAACGAGCGCACATTGGCGAAGAGAAAGACTTTACCTGCATTTGGGAACATTGAAGAAAATGGGGGAGTTTTTCTGTGCGGAACGAAAATCAGGTCAGTGAGTGCAAACTATCGGGAAGGGAGGTAACTTACCAATCTTCTTCGTCGTGGGACATAGGGGCGAATTGAACGGCTCGGATGACAATGTCCTCAACAATCTGAAGATCAAGGAAGATTAGGGCGAGGGGGGGGGGTGCAATGACAGCGGGTTTATTAAGTTTTGGGTGGGAGTCGGGCAGTGCAGACAAGGAGGAAAGCCCAAGGGGGTTGGAAACGTTGATGACCCATAGGGGTGGCTATAATTATGGTGAGTTCTTATGCATCGGGTCTCATCGAAGATGAGTGCTTACCACTGTAAACCCGCCCTAGACATGGTATTCGACGTCTGTGGGATTTGGCATCTGCGAGAGAGCGCACCATGGACATAAAAAGAAACCTACGTGAAGTAAGAATCAAAACAACGGCAGTTGCCGTCTGCTGTAATATAAAACATGAGCAGGCATGAAACATCAGGAGACAGGATAATGTACTTATCTTCTTCGTCATAGGACACAATGGCGAGTTGAACAGCCGGGGCAATAACGGGGACGAACAAAATGTTAATAGGTGGTTTGGAAACCTGGGCCTAGTCAGCAGGTGGGGGGCATAAGTTTTTTGGGGCATCCATGTATTTTAGTACAGCCCTGTCAGGCTATCTCCAACCTTATAATATCACAACGAACATACAGTTTAGCCAATCACATAAATTGTTGAAAAAAATGCAAAAATACAGAATACCAGTTCAATTACATTTTCCCATGTGTATGAATGGAACCCAACGATGAAATGGAATATTGTTGGACCGTAATTTCTTGATAGCAATATGAAGTGCTTGGGCAGATTTACTGGTGTCAGGTTGCAAAGCCGGTTTTCCATCAGGACCTTGGAATATTTCTTGATAAAAGGTATCAGCTATAGTGGGTCCATCCTCATCCATCATTTCCCTAAAAAAGTAGTGATGTAAATCCATTATATTCCAACATGACACATCAATACTCACCACATTGTAGCAATTACATGTCTGAATCCAGAAAATAGTAGACTTGCTGCCAAACTCATTGCCTCATCTGGAAGGTTTTCATCTCCCATAGCTGTGTCACAGGCACAAAGGAATGCAACTGAACCATTTGGCATATGCTCCTTCATGATTCTGGACACAAACAAAAAGCCATCTTCAAGTTTTAGCCCACTTTCAAGTGGTCTGAATGGGTTTTGTTTCCCATGACATGCAAAGTGGACTATGGACACATCTGAAAGATAAGCTGCAACTGTTTCAACAGATGCTGGGAAACCAGAAATTCCCAATTTGACCAAAGAGTGAGCTGGTACATATTGTTCTATCTTCTTCAATTCCTTTTGTGTTGAGGGTAGTCCTTTAGATTGGATGACAACCATCATTTTGAATAGTTTAGTAGAAGGAGTTGGGTCAGGTGAGAGTAATGCACTGATGGTTGGTGTATATGATGAAATGATATAGTCTGAGGCACATTCAACAGCAAGTTCATTATCGTAACAGCCAGCTGCATGGATAGGAAGAAAGGAAAATAGGCCAGTGGGACACCATTGCAACATAGATGGTTTCTCTGATTTCTAATACATATCATAAGTAAATAGAATAATTTACTTTGGATTGAAGACCAACCTTTAGACCAAGAAAAGTAATGACTGGCTTTACCACCTCAATCCATAAGGTTTTCAAGACTGATTTGAAAATATCATCTGAGTTTATTTTATGTTGGAATTTCCTTCCTCCTCTTTCTGCTTCCATATTCATCCAATTTTGCAAATTTTCACTGATGGCTGGAGACAAAGCAAATGTATCTGTTGAAAATATATCAACAGCAAAGCGCTGCATTTTAGAATATGAAGTAGCAGCTTGTATTAGCTGAACAAGTCTGTGCAATTCATGAGCAGATAGCCTTAAGATGGAAATGTGATGAACATCTGTTGATGTCATAATAAGGATATTGCTATCATCTTTATTTGCAACCAATGCAACCACTGGAAATTCTGATGCTGCAGCTTGCAGTGAGGATAATTGATGTGGTTGCAGAAAATCTTCAAATCCCTTCAAACATCTAACATCAGTAATAGCTTTTGTCCATTTTTCATGCAGGCGATTCAGTCGAGATGTTTCTTGATCTTGGACTAATTTCATCTGATTGTTCAAAGGTTCCATAGACATATTGCTATAAGATCCAAGCTCTAGTGCAGTTGCAATTTGTTGCAGCTGATCTGCAAGATCTGGTGCAATGTCATGAAGTTTATCAAAGGGTGAACGAAGTGAGAGAAGTTGTGACCAGAAAATGGTTCGCCCTGCTTCAAGAAACTCTATTGCTTTGTCTAATTTTTTAGCCTGAATAGCACATCTTGAAGCATCTCGAGCTAATCCATCACTTCCATCAGTAAGTGCTTTTTGGCGTGATTGTATGTCCAGGCTAAAAGCAGCCAATTGAGGTAAGGCTTGCAAAGCAGCATTATAAGCATCAATTGCTGAGCTATGCTGGTATATATCATTTGCATAGTGTATCCAGGTCTTTGCTATCTGCAAACGATATGAAGCAGATTGAGAAAGACATTGAGTAGCAGCAAAAAAGGATGACATCGCTTGTTCCAAATACTCTGAATTATTGTCTTTTGCTGAATGAGCAAGAATAAGAACTTCTCCCATAACATAGAGAGATGCTGATTGATCAGGATGAGGTGAAGGACGAAGTTCAAGAGCTTGTTTGTACAAAGAAATGCTGTCATCTAAATCATTTTTCTGACTTCCATGCATATACCGGGCCTTTAGTGCAGTTGCAAGATTATTAAGAGAAGTAGATCGGTCAGGATGGGGTAGAGGGCGGAGCTCAAGAGCCTGTTTGTTCAAAGAAATACTCTCCTCTAAATTATTCTGCTGTCCTTCTTCTCTAAATTGTGCTTCCAGTGTAATTGCAAGGTTGTTCAGAGAAGTGGAACGATCAGGATGAGGTGAAGGACGAAGCTTAAGGGCCTGTCTGTTCAAAGAAATACTCTCATCTAGATCATTTTTTGGTCCATTTTGCTTAAAGCGTGTCCAGAGTACATGTGCAAGATTGTTGAGAGAAGTAGATCGATCAGGATGGGATGGAGGACAGAGTGCAAGAGCTTGTTTGTTTAAGGAAATACTCTCATCTAGATCATTTTTCTGGCCACCTTGCTTAAACCGTATCCAGAGAGCATTTGCAAGATTATTAAGAGAAGTAGAATGATCAGGATGAGAGAGAGGACGAAGCTCAAGAGCTTGTCTGTTTAAGGAAATGCTTTCATCTACATCATTTTGCTGACCTTTTTGCATAAATTGTGCTTGTAGTGCATTTGCAAGATTATTAAGAGAAGTAGATCGATCAGAATGAGGTGGAGGACAGAGATCAAGAGCCTGTCTGTACAAAGAGATACTTTCATCTAAATTATTTTCCTGCCCACCTGCCTTAAATTGTGTCCAGAGTGCATTTGCAAGATTACTAAGAGACATAGATCGATTGGGATGAGGTGAAGGCCGGAGCTCAAGAGCCAGTCTATTCAATGAAACACTCTCATCTAGATCATTTTGGTGTCCTTCTTGTATAAAGCATGTCCAGAGTGCATTTGCAAGATTATTAAGAGAGGTAGATCGATCAGGATGGTGTGGAGGGCGGAGCTCAAGAGCTTGTCTGTTCAGAGAAATACTCTCATCTAGATCATTTTTCTTTCCATCTTTCTTAAATCGTGTCCAGAGTGCACTTGCAAGATTACTGAAGGACATAGATTGATCAGGATGAGGTGAAGATCGGAGCTCAAGAGCCTGTCTGTTCAACAAAATACTCTCATTGATATCATTTTTCTGACCTCCTGTCCTAAATCGTGCCTCTAGTGCTTCTGCAAGATTATTTAGAGAAGTGGATCTATTAGGATGAGGTGGAGGGCGAAGTTCAAGAGCCTGTCTGTTTAGAAAAATACTCTCATCTAGATCATTTTTCTGTCCACCTTTTCTAAATTGTGTCCAAAGTGCACTTGCAAGATTACTAAGAGACATGGAGCGATCAGGATGAGGTGAAGGCCGGAGCTCAAGAGCCTGTCTGTTCAATGAAATACTTTCATCCAGATCATTTTGCTGACCTCCTTGCATAAATTGTGCTTGTAGTGCAGTTGCAAGATTATTAAGAGAAGTAGATCGATTAGGATGGAGTGGAGAGCAGAGCTCAAGAGCCTCTTTGTTCAAAGAGATAATGTTATTTAGATCAACTTGATGTCCCTTTTGTATGAACTGGGTCCATAGTGCATTTGCAAGATTACTAAGGGACATATATCGGTCAGGATGAGGTGAAGGGCAAAGCTCAAGGGCTTGTCTCCTCAAGAAAATACTCTCATCTAGATCATTTTGCTGTCCTCCTTGCTTAAATTGTGTCTCCAATGCATATGCAAGATTATTAAGAAAAGTAGATCGATCAGCCTGGGCTAAATGGCAGAGCTTAAGAGCCTGTCTGTATAAAGAAATACTGTCATCTAGATCATTTTGATGACCTCTTTGTATGGATTGGGTCCATAGTGCAGTTGCAAGATTACTAAGGAACCTAGATTGATTAGAATAAGATGAACATTGCAGCTCAAGAGCCTGTTGAGAAAGAGTGCCATCCAGACCCTTTTGCTGACTTTTTTGCTCAGATCGGATCCATAGTGCAGTGGCAAAACCACTGAGAGTGGTTGATCTCTCTGGATGAGGTGCAGGGCAGGCCTCAAGAGCTTGTTCATACAATGCAATTGCATTATCTAGATCACTTTGTTGACCTTCTTTCTCAAATTGGGTCAGTAGCGCATTAGCACAGCTATTCAAAGTAGCCACAACATCATCACTGCACTGTGGAATGTCTTCATGCCGAATCACCACCTCTGAGTTCGGGTCATCCACACTGCCTGACAGAGTCTTAGCATGCTCCGACAGCTGTATTGATAAGCCTTTATTTTAACATCAGTGCTAAATGACCCACCTGAGCCTGATCAAACTTGTTCTCCTCCTGGATTATCTCCAGCTCCTTACTATCATTGCCTGGTGCCTATTCTCATCGGAAATGGTGCCAAAATAAATAGAGTAGCTGCAATACATACTTTATAATTCGCAGTACGAGAAGTGGGAGCGGGCTGCGATGTGAAATGGTTAGTTCTCGATGTCAGATAGGTGGCATATACGGGCATACTTCATTGAGCGTATCCCCATCTGAACTTGGAGTCAATGAGTTGGGCATATTTCAAGTTACGAATCGTCAGTCCAAGAGGGCGTTGGAGGAAAGATGCAAGAGTTGTTTGGCGATTGTTATCTCGAGGCGATTGGTTGTGCTGTGTTTGCACTGCCTTGCGCAACGTGATTAAGATACCTTTTCATCTCATACCCGGTCAATTGGAAGATCATCAGTCGATCCTAGTACGAAGTATTGCTGTATTTGGAACAGTACTGGTCTTTCAAGGTTAGTGCTGCGTTTTACAACATTCGCGACCGGTTCACAAAAAAACCTCACAGACGCCGGGCCTGTCTCCGAAACGAGAGGATCTACGTTTCACCCAATCCCTCATTCATGTTTTCATTCGTCTTTAATCTCGCTTTCATGTTCTCCTCATTTCCCCAAACCTTCCGCTTCACATCGGCAGGCAGCTAGAATGGTGAAGAAGCATCAGCAGAGCAACATGTTACCACCAAAACGGAATGGACGCCTAGACAAATGCCGAGGGCTCTGGGTGTTCATGCGACTGCGACTGCGACTGCAGACGAAGCAATAGTTAGGACGAACACTCGGCGCGATTTGAAGCTACATCTCTCCTCCCATCCATTCCGCACATTCAGTCTCCAATGACGGCCGCAATCACGTTTCACGTTTCCTCGGAACTCAAGCGTTGTCTAGTCGTTTGGAAGGAGTTTCTGAAGATGCTCTATCGCGTATTGGGAGCCCTTCCGAATACATTCTACAACTTTCCGTCTTTTGGGATTAGGAAAATGTGTTGGAGGAAATGGAAATCGGACACGGAATACTCCCTTACGATCATCCCGACCCCTCCATCGACAGCCCAAAACCATATTCGACTTCTTTCCACCCGGTCGTCATCCCACTCGTTTCCTTCCTTGCTCCTTGTCCATGTACTTGTCGACGACGGCCCAGATCCCACTCCTCCCTTCGATATCACGAGAAAAGTCAGTATGACAACACCCAGCTGTAGTGGGTACTTTTACGTGTACCAGACGAATGGCCGATATTTCGTGCTGTCGACCCCCTTAGGTGGAGATGCGAAGTTAAGAGGGCTCATAAATACCACCTAACGAAATGGGTATGTTAGGCGACCATACCGTCGTAAATGGTGGATTGTGCTATTCATTGGCTCAATATGCGGTCACAATTGCGACTTCGTTTGCTTTAGGATCAGGGCACGCCGGGTTGGAGAGGAAGATTATCCGGCGACGTGGAGATGACCTCGACCAATGAAGATGATCAAGGCAAATCGTCTTTTGAACTGGAGGCCCCATCCGCCGATGCGCCACTTCGCATGTTGAGACGCATCGCAATCGAGCGGACAACTCGAGATGTACCTCCGTCAGGTATAGTGGTTCGGGGTGGTATCTGACAGACAGGACCCGGCGGGTTGCGTCGAAGGGGAACTATTTTAAAGAGGCGTCACGAGAGGGAGTATGTAACATCGGGATTTTTACCCCTTCTACAATGTCGTAAGTCCTCGTTCGTTGTCGAGAACGATTGATCTGGACTTGACGTTGTCATTCCCAGTCCTAGATACACATACCGCTGACGATTGGATGTCGATCTTGCGCTTATCGTAACTAGTGAAGGATCGATACCGAAATCCGGGGATGGTGTTGTATGTTGGTGAGAACAAAAAATGTTTCAGCCATTTTTCAGGAAGGTCCTTTTTAAGTACAGCCTTCGGCATACAAATCGGCACTTTCCAAATGTTAGTACATGCCCGGTAGGTCAGCAACATCTCCCATCTGTCCCTCCGAACGGGAGGCAGATTTACTAACTTAGGGTGCAGGCTGCGAACCCTCGAAGGAGAAAGTAAGCATGGGACTTATAAGTATAACCGTTCCGTTTGATAGCTGACACAAAATTTATGTCTTCATCCAGATGTGTGCGTTATTTGTGTTATTCGTTCCGTTATCCAAGCAGTAGGCTTATATCTTCTTTGGCTGGTGGCTGCCGTGTATTGCTCTGATCATCACGTCAGGTTTACCATGCCTTCTGCTCATGGAACACTGGAACGTTCGTCAAGGACACCACTCTGAAGGGCTTTTTTTCAGCAGATATATACAGCGAGAGAATCCGGCGTGAGGTTGGTCCCAATGTGAAGATGAAGGCCGTCCATGTCAACACTGCTTCGCAATACCTCCCCACCGTCAAGGCTCTCACATTGGATCACTTGACCAAGATCTTTGACCACATTTGTGAAATCTTAGAGCAGGGAAAGAAGAGATGAAATAAATCAGTTTCGTCGCAGGCGAGCTCACTGGCAGAGGGTTACGAGCTTGTTATGAGCAGGTAGAAACGCATGAATATATATTACTCTTGGATGATTAAATACCTTGTTTCGTGTTTGTATATACATGAGAGCTGATACAGGAAGAATAGAGACAATATCTACCACATGTAAAAGGAATTCGAGGGAGTCAGATTGTACAAAGACAATGGTCCTAGGAAAGATGAGGCCATATCTTTAGTCTTTGCGTCTTTACGTCCTTCCAAAGACGCGAAAGATGCCCAAAGATGGACCTGCCGCTTTCAAGTTCCTGATGCTGATGCTACTGGAGTTGTAAGAGGGCGGTGGGGTTGCCTTGAAGCGCGCCTCGAGGTCGGCGCAGTCTGTAAAGCTCGACAAGGAAGAGAGGGAGGAATTGACGCTCCGCAGGTGCAAGACAAGATGACATCCTGCGTAACTGTAATATGCAACGAGCCAGAATTCGATAAGGTCCAGGAATGGGAAGAGCTCCGGACTACTAGATACAGCGATATCGACCGCATTAATGGCTACATCAAAGAGTTAACTTGAGAGACCAAACCAAAAGATTCAGGAAGCATTGTCCGTACCAATGCACCCAATAAAGTATGCCACACCCTCCCCAATAAAAATCATATACATTGACCCAAAATTGACTGACTTGAGCTCCCTCACGTTCTCCAAAAACTTGTGTAGTGTTAGGCAGAGATAAACTGCATTCAATATCACGAACGATATCCTATAAAATCATAACCGATAGCAAGGAAATAAGAAATAGAGTCGATTAATGAGAGAAATATATGAAAGCACATACACTGGGGCTTTGGCGTTCCCTAATTTGCTCCAGTCGATTGCCGAGAGCACCAAGCAGCCGGCGATAGCGTTAAACGGCGGTGGAGCAGGAACAGGTCGAGAGAGGCGGACACAGTAGATAGAGACTGGAATCATAACCTGCATTGAGGAAGAAGGATCGTCAGAGATCAAAAGGCTAAACTAGTGGACTGCGATGAGGAAGGACGTACACTGATAGTGGCTAACCCCACGAAGAGCACGGTGTAGGTGACTATTTGAAGTTGACTTACTACTTAATGATAAATTGGAACTCAAAAGCGCACTTGATTTCTTATCCCGATACAGGGCTCGGATACGGAGGACCATGATCATATCAACTAGAATCCCAAGAATGACGGGCCCTACTGCTTGCAGAGACGGGAAGGTTTGGCAGCTCTATGGACAGAATTTATTCGTAAAGAAAATAAATTGAGGACGAGACATACAACTTACAAGGGTAGATAGTTTGTTTCCAGGGGTTACTGTCAAGGTTAAATTTAAAGTGCACGATCAGAATACCGACGAGGTTGTAAAAAATCGAGCCCTACAGTGTATAATTGTCTCGTACCTGACGAGATGATCAACAGATGAGCCTCGACGGTCGTTTCTGAAAGTCTGACGGAAATGCATACATTAACCATAACGGTGCATAGTATCTTAACGCCACGTAAAGGAGCTTCGGGATTGTCCAGCGCGTTTTCCAGATGAGGGCTACCTGAAATTTGTCGTCTCAGTCAGCATAGTAAGTTTTTCGGGTTTCTTCACAGTCGAAGATCGATCGTCAAAGGGTTACCGACCTCCTTGTCAAAGCAAGTAATGATATCATATGTGATCCACGTTAGGCTAACAACTGCGTAGAAAAAGGTGAGGGATAAGACCGATAATCCGAAGAATGGCGTACCGGCGTTGATATTCACTCTATGGTTGATAGAGGCCAGCTTTTGGAACGTTTCAGCAATCGCCTCCAGGTCTGTCGGCGCAGTTGCTGGAGAGGACATTTCGTTTTACTGCAGTAAGGAAAAGAAGGCAATCAGAGTTCTGTTTTACTTGCAGGCAGCGACTCGCACGACGCTCAGTGAAATGCGGGATTATAACTATTTGATGCTTTCGACGGAAATGGGAGAGCATGATTGACCGGCTGGCTGGCTGGATCATGGTGGATTACGGCCGTTTTCATAGCGACAGGCACATCCCTCTTCTGCTTGATTGGATCGTGTTTGGTTCTATCAGAAGATCCGGTGCAAAAGGAGCATAAGCCAACGGTCTGAGAACTCCAGTGATATGGATTCTTTTTTTTTCTCCAGTGATATGGATCCTATCTTTTTGTAAGGGTATTTCCTGATGTCAGTGAAAAGCTTGAGTACCAGTCTTTTGATTTCAGGAGGAATATGGCGTCGCATACTCAGACAGTGAGAGAGAAAATTGCAAGACTATGACTGCTAATTGCTAATCGATAGACCCACTTTGCGTTTACACAGCTCATGCCCTTTGTTTAGGCTTGGAGCATGTACAACTTGATAATTCTAAGCTAAATCAGGTAGTCGGACGCTGGAGATCAAGTTCCCGATTGCGGATATCCTTGGATGACCTACCGGATTTAGCTTAGATTTATTTGTACAGCTAAATAAAGAAAATGAGCGCTTGAAACCCGAAGTGGGTCCATCGCATCAAGTAGCAATCACCTGGAAATTTAAATTTGGAACAATCTACAACACATTGCGAGAAGAAGACTTGAGCATTGCTTGCTTGAGCGGCGGGCTATGCTTCTTTCGCACCAGATCTTCCGATAGTACATAAACAAGCAGAAGGGGATGTGTACGCCCGATAAACCGATTGATAGCGGAACGTCGAAGCCTGTTAGATTTGGTCATGTGACCCTGGTGCTCACGTGTCATCGAGTACATATTTGGTAGTTTACATCAAATACAACTAACCGTCGTACTCCGTACTTCTGTTGTGGTCATTAGGTGTTTGTGTTCCCCCTTAGGTGTCTTAGGTGTTCCCCTCCCTTCATTCTTCAACTCTAACAAAGCCCACATCGGAATTTTGCGTTTTCCTCAAAAAGCTGACTTATATGTACCCTACCACCAAGGAAAGTACGTTGGCTTGCTACTGATTTTTTCATCAATTGGCCTCGAATTCCAGTTCCGCTCA
>Ga0307517_10003597_pt1 | contig 24075 bp, 29 predicted proteins | sample 23_EM_MG_FD_194515 | JGI IMG/M metagenome (GOLD analysis project Ga0307517, IMG submission 194515) | Populus trichocarpa ectomycorrhiza microbial communities from riparian zone in the Pacific Northwest, United States - 23_EM | ecosystem: Host-associated > Plants > Roots > Unclassified | place...
AATGTTGCCACTTTGCAGAGACGATGATTCCTGATTTAGATTAGGGTTAATTGAAGGTGAAATTGGTTTGATCTGATGTTTAACTCACCAGTGTTTTGCACACCCACTGGGCAATTGCCAGAGTACAATTTGCACCTTTAGAACTGTCTAAGCAAGTGTGCCAAGGAATTATGCACAGAGACCCGAGAAAACGTAACAAGTTGTTGTCGTCGGGCCCATTTCTGATACTTTCTGCAGACAACATAAGACTGGCACCGGAAATTTGGCAGTATTGGTTTAGTTTAAAGAAACCTTGCAATCCGAATGCAGACCCGAGGGAATGATATGTTGGCGGAATTTGAACTTGAAAGGCACATTTAACGGCCTCCCAGGATTTGCCAATGATCCAAGGGACGGAATATAAATGTCGGGAACGACCAGGATCAAAGAAAAAGTTACGAAGCTGAAAGGGAGCAGAGTATCTTATAACTGCTTTCTCGCTGTAGCGGCGCCGGATCCTTAGCTGAAACAAAAAAGAATGTTCCCGTACGAAGCTCTTCAAAAATGGCAGATTTGGGATATTATAAATTCTGGATATCTCCAAGAGGGTCTTGGGTGTACGCGAATCGTCGAAGGCGACGTGCATCGGTATTGAGACAGGACCGACAATAGGACCTGCAAGTACCTGCCGGTAGCATTCATCTAGGATATTGCAAGTGTCAAAATAAAATTTGCCGAGTTGAAGTGGGTCGTGGTCGTGCGGCAAGCCGAAGGGGTTGGCATTCCGAATAAACTATGCAATGGTTAAGATTTCACAGACTCACAGGAGACAGTGACCTTCACGTACATGTAAGGCAGAACAAATGCAATGCAAGATGGGAATGAAGGCGGCAAGGAATTCGAAGGAGTGGTCAGAGGAAAATGATTGGACATCGAAAAGCGTGGCTCGCAGGTTATTAATCTGAAGACCTAGCTCCGCTTTCTCTATTCCGCATTTCACCGGGTTAGGACTCGTTCCCCGGCCATATTTACTGATAATCGACTCAAATTGGCACCAGGTATTATGGCCTGTTTTCGGCAATGAGCCATAGCTTGAACATTGAATGAGATTTTCGTGGTTCGAAACAAAACGGTGAAATAGTACCTTTTGAAAAAATTTATGGACGCACTGGCTAATTCAAGCACGCGGCAAAATATTTTACCAATGAAAAGATCGGTACTGATGAAGTACGGGCCTGACCGTGCCTCATCTGTAAGGAAGTCATGAAAAGATCGATGAGAAAGTTGCACCCGCTGATCATTTGGTTGTTCACCACATCCATCATCATAAATCGATTCGATCAGAATCTTACTTAGTGATTGGAGTGCACGAAGCACCAGGTCCACCTGGCCCTCTCCAAGGCCAGCTATATCAGCTATTACCTCAACGTTTGTGAGGGCGTCGTCATAAGGATACTTATTCAGCTCTTCAAGCGCAAGGACAACCCCTAGGATGTGAACCAAAACTTTGGAATCACCATGGGTTGAGAGGATCTGGGTATATAGACGGTCAAGTTCTGAAAAGGCCGAGGCCTGCATAGGACCGGGATTGAGTATGACTTTGAGTTTTTCCTGCGGAGTGAGAAAATCGGTCATAGAACCGACGAATCTGGTGACTGTGGATGCGTATATGAATTGTCCGGAAGCTCGGTCCACGAGGGTGCGTAAATCATAATCCGATGGCCAGCGACTCCCGACTCGGCGCATAATATCTCTGTTGCATGCGTAGATCTCGGCGAATTTGTCCCGCAGGTACCGTTCGATGTCAGAGGCAGAATCATATTCGTCATCGAGGACAAGACGGCGAGTCATGGAGAACAGCGGTTCCTTGTTGAAATCGCTACAAATTTGGTGTTCTGGGCGACTTGCGATGACGACCCGGATTGGGATACTCAGATCCTTTGAAACCAATGAGAGAATATCACACTGAGAATCGAAGCCTTCGCATTCATCTAGTCCATCAATGATGAATATCGGGCGGCGGGGAGGGGTGGGGAGGAGTTTCATTGGTTCGACGATGAGCCGTTGCACCTGGACAGCAGCACACTTTGTGGGGAGGGAAAAATCCTTCGACATGACCCGCTCGACATGCTCGAGCATTCCTGGTATGTTCATGGCAAGCTGGTAAGCAAGGGTGGAGAATAAAAACCCTTTCTGGTTGCAACCCGACACTCCTCGACGGAAGAAAAAGCATCCTCCGAAATATACACCGCCTCTCTCTGCGATCTTCTGCATGAGCGCCGTTTTCCCAACGCCTGCACGGCCATTCACCCAAAGAACAGAAGAGGATGGATTTGGCTCTTCGATCCAGCGTACGATGTCCTCAGTGGCCTTTTCGCGTGTTCCTGGATGGCATCGAGGAGGTGGATCTCGCTCAGCGGCATCGTGCATCGCGCCATGTGAAATGGCCTGGCTCAAAGCCTGGATACCTGTGCGCCATCGGCTGCTTAATATGAGCGTGGGCAGAGGACAATCTCCAACTCACCACTCCCAACAGAGATATGTTGATAATGATTCAAATCCCTGGAGAAGACCCTGAAGTGTCCACCTTGGATATTCGCCCCCTGTAAATGCAGAGACATACTACTCTCCCGCTAGGATGACCTTGATGTCAGTAGAAAGTCTGGAAAATAGAAAGTAGTACTCACCACGGTTATATGTCAAATTTGTTCTCTTCGATCCCTAGCACCAAGGGGACCAGAAAGAACTAGAGGAAGAACTTGATGAAGAGAATGGGGGATGGAAAGCAAGGACAAGATCAAAAAGGCTGTTCAGCACGCATTCAGAGTCATGCGCTCACTACCCAGGAGACACTGGTGGCAGCGACATTTAAAGCAGTGTTGTCGCGAGTTCCCGAACACAGCCTCATAAGAGTGCTCAGAACACGACGAGCTCAAGGGCTGTGATACTTGTCAAGAATGGCGAGAATAGGTTGACATCCTTGATCCATCAGTACTGGATCATTTTCTAGAGCGGATAGTGTTCCATACCCCTCTGACTTTCCTCTCGGTGGTTGGTACTTTGATGATCGTCTCTGCATTTTACACGGTCGTATGTTCTTGATCACTGATGGGTTTGGTAAATATAGCTGACAAACGAGGAAGCCTCTTCCTGTATCGGACGACGAGGTTGCGACGAGGCCATGGAGAAGTTAAGCTTGAGGTGAGCATCACTGTGGAAGTGCAGATTGAATATTGAATATTGAATATTGATGGCTTATGCCGTATTTACAGCTTATGCCGCATTGGGATCACCTTATGTCTGTTTTGGAACACAACTCAATTTGGCATAACTTATGTCTAAATCCGGCATAAGGCTGCTCCAGACATCGCACCATAGCCGGATTGATCATGAAAGGGATCAGCTTTGGGGAAAGATTAGCTCTGAGGTTATTATGCAAGTTTTGGCAGCGGGAGTGACGGCGGTTGTGGGAGTCGCTTGTCGGCTTGCAAAGGCCCAGTGATTAACATCTCCGTTGGGAGTGGTTGGGAGTGGTGAGCTAGGGATTGCCCTCTGCCCTCGCTGATATTTAGCAGCGGCATGTTTTCATTTCCGGTGCCCCATTGCCATAATCTCATGAATGATGTTAGGCGCATGCTTTGGCGTCGATATGCGGATTTATAGTGCCTGAACTTGGCCTTGTTCTATAACCGTTGAGCGTTGAGATTTTGAAGCGCTCAATGACATCTTAACCCCGGGCCTGAGTCGGCGGCACACAAAACTCAAAGAACAAAACATATATGGAAATGGTATTTGCAGTAACTTCGTTGCATGTAAAATACAAGGGAGAGGAATCATGCATCGTGATCATTAGACTACATTTTGGCTAAAGGTAGACTTTTTGACGACGCAAATTTATGTAAAAGTGACGAATTAAGCATTCTGATAAAGTCTCCTGCAAAATCTCCCTATAGATTCCATGCTTCGGCTGCACTTCTCTACATTCAGCGAAACCATTGTGCACTGCCTGCGCTCAAGCAGCGCTCGCTGTCATCTTTTCTCGACTCCGAGTAAGCAGCCTCTGGTGACCGTGAGACTTGTAAAAGGTATAAAATGCCCTACTCATTCCCCCCAATCCTTCAAGCTCCAAGTTTCAAAGCCACCATGCAATTTAACTCTCTGTTCACAACCCTCGTTGCCGTTGCCATCATGGCTGCGACAGTCATCGCCACGCCTACTACAGAGCTCTTGGAAAAGAGACTTCCTATTTGCGATTCTTGTTGCAACGGCGTGAAGAACACCTGCTGCGCTCATTGCCTGTGAAGGTCAGTCTAATATTCCGAATTCATAGAGCGAATTGCTGAAGGAAAGTATATTTTTAGTACCACATAAATCGTAACGAATCCCTGGTTTTGGAGGCACTTGGGCGTGATACAAGTGATAGTGATGGGACTTTTCGACTCCTTTGTTTCTATAAATCGTAGCTGCATTTCTGAGCATGTAGATTTGTCGGTCGCCTTCTCAATAACCCGTTCTTCCATTTTTCTCTTTCTCCGATCTGTTGCCTAGGAAATGATTTGGTCCGAAATGGAATGGAATTTCTCCATGGTCAACTTGTTAAGTAGACTCTTGACCTTATGGTCCCTGGCACCATCTCGATTCTCAGGTGAAGCGGCATCCATTTGCAGAGCTTTCCCATCCCAGCGGTTCTCGGTAGCTTGGAGAGGCATGACAGAATCGAGGTTAGTAGCTTGTTGTGATGAAACAGACAGCCTTCAGAACTTTGATGAATACCTTTAGTGGCAGCGGCACCTGACTCTGCACGGCTGGTGAGCATCGAGAACGTGTTCAAACTGGAATTCGTTGGAGAAGTATATTTGCATTTTGACTCGGAAGCCTTACCAGCGAAGATGCTGCTCTGTCCAAATGTCATAGGCTAGGGCTTGCTGATATTTCCAAAGTCTCGACGATCACCAGCTTCAATGGGTGGTGGGCGACAAGGTCCGGCGACCAACCGTCGACACGATGGAGACTCTGGTGTGAGGGAGATTCGAGATTCAATTTCCTTGACTTTGCTTCACGAATACATTCAGTTCCAATGTGAAGTCCTCGGGCAGTGGAGACCGCGTGTAAGTCATTCACCTCATGGAGCTTTGCAGTCGAAGGCGGATCCCAAAGTAGGACACCGGCATCGTTTATGGGAGTGAGAGTGGAGAACATGCCAGTGGCGTAGGTATCCAGGCTTTGAACCAGACAATTTCACATGGCGCGATGCACGATGCCGACGAGCGAGACCCACTTTCTCGATGTCATCCAGGAACACGCGAAAAGGCCACCGAGGAAATCGTGCGCTGGATAGAAGAACCAAACTCACCCTCCTCTGTTCTTTGGGTAAATGGCCGTGCAGGTGTCGGGAAAACGACGCCTATGCAGAAGATCGCGGAGAGGCGGCGCATATTACGGAGGGTGCTTTTTCTTCAGTCGAGGAGTGCTGGGTTGCAATCAGAAAGGGTTTCATTCTCCACCGTTGCTTACCAGCTTGCAATGAACATACCGGGAATACTCTGGCATATCGATGGGGCCATGTTGAAGAAATTTTCTCTCCCCAGGAAGTCTGCTCGTATCCAGCTGCAACGGCTCATTGTCGAGCCAATAAGACTCCTTCCCATCCTTCTTCACTTTCCGATAATCATCATTGATGGACTAGATGAATGCGAAGGCCTCGATTCACAGTGTGATATCCTTTCACTGGTTTCCCGTTTTTAAATGTATCCGAGTATCCCAATTCGGTTCGTCATTAATATTGCAAGTCGCTCAGAACATCAGATTGTCTGGCCACGTTGGGCCAGGCTGGAAGGAAGGAGAGAGCAATTTATAAATAGATACAGGACCTGTTAAGCGGGAGGCAAACATGGCGCCAGTACCTAGTTGCCTCTTTCTGCTCAGCGTCCTTGGGTGTCAGGGTGCTGGATTGGGGGTGATGTAGCAGGGGGTATGGTGGGCATTGGGCACCGACATCTTCGACGGGCTGGCTTGATGGTGGCAGTGCAGATGACGTCAGCTTTTTCATGTGATGTCTCAATTTGGACAATCTTGTCTGGGCCACCGACACGACCTCAGTAATCCCATTTTCGAAGTGCGGCGCTCTGCCGTATTCCCAACGCTATCATAGACACCGTCTTTCTCTGGCCCCTTGCGCCGTATCTCAAGCACGGTGCTGTGAACCTACCCAACTCGTCTCTCCCACTTTAATTCGGCTTTCCTGCGCTCCTTCTCTCCGCATTGGCCTCACCATTCGCGAGACATATATGATACATGCTCGCACGATACCCGCAGAAAGTGGACATGACGGACGTTCTGGTGGATACTTTCACCAAGGGGGGGTGCAAAGGAGCGCAGGCGATCTTTTATACGAATACTTGTCTGGCTTGGGACAGGGCCTATTAGTCCATTGGTTGCCGTTGATTATCTCCGCTGTGAGCGTCCTTTAGTTTCCACAAAAAACAGTTCAAACCCATTTCGTTTAGATTCAACTTATGCACTACGTACATCCGCTGCTCGGTCCCTTAACTCCGTATATTACATGGCTTTTTATCGCTACCTACGTCGCCTCGCTCGGTTGTATGATATATACCTTTATACCCATAGCTTACTCGAGACCCACCCGATCTGGCTAGGTGTAAGATTTATCTGGCAAGGAATTGGTGCGTTTCTCACTAATATATCTTCTATTTTCCTGCAGCCACCACTGCCATTGCGTTGTGCTCAAACTCCACCCTTCCCCTTTACGCCTCTCTCAAATTCACTTCGCCCCCATCACCACGACCAACACGTCTCGACTACGCGAATGCTATCCTTACTCATTCGCTACAGCCATTTTATTCCTCCTTCTATTGTAATCTTCTCGGCATTTCCCAAGCACCCCGCTGTTATAAGCTACCCACCGTCTCATTCCTTCGTTGTGTTCATGTAATTTAGTCGCAGGTTCCGTCGTCGGAATCTACACCACCTGTCATTGCCTCACCTACCTCTGCCTTTGTTTTCCCTGTACCATCAATAAACGCTGTCCCTGTCGCCGCATCTCATCTTCTACAATCGTCATCCTGGGTATTCCACCACTCATTGTTACAACCCCTCCCCTCTCCATTCCGTCAAGTTCAACGTTTCACGGGTGTTTATCAACGTCGTCATCGTTCTCCTATCCGTTCCCCTGCCTAGCACCTACCTTCATGACAAGACACGAGGACCAGAATCCTACCTTTCTTCCTCGGGGTTTTTCTTCGTCCTGGCCTTCGTACATGTAATAACACTTCTTCAAACGCCCTTTGGCCATCGTCGTTCAGCCTCGCACACCATTAATCCATAAGCCTTCTCCGTCAGGTGATCTGGACAACACTACCGGCGTGAGTCCGCGGACGATACTCGGCGAGCTACTCCTCCGGAAGGAGAGGGCGTTGCAAAAGGAACAGTTCAAGAAATGTATTGTGTGGGATACTGGCGTGTGGTTTCTCCTAGGTGCCAGTGCGACGGGTGTGGTGTTCATCGCAGGGAGATTCGTTGGAATGACGTTTCGCGTTTCGGATAATGAGACAAGATGCCTTTAATTTTGGATATAAGCGCGGCTGGTCCACATAGTATATAAGTACGTACTCTATGTAGACTGTCTATTGGTTGTTGTACTCGAGCTCGATGGGTGGCTGGGCGTGGAGAGTCAGACCGTGGTTCCACGATGTATTGACACTTTTGTTTTACTGTGAACTGCGATATTGGACAATCCTATCCACACAAATTTTTGGATGGTACCGCAATCGGTGTTTCGATGCGGTCTATCTCGAAAATTCTCACACAGGGGACTCAGATTTATGAAATAGAAGGGAGGTCTTTGACTATAATTCTCAAGTCCTAAACTGTCTATCGCAAAGGAAGCTCCTTGCTTTATGGTGGTGAGCAAAGGCGTCGAAGACCTTCACCTCCGCAGGGCCTTGAATTGTTGGCGTCAAGGGACGAGGAGACCCCTCCAAGACACACTGCTCGCCCTTTCCGCAGATCGTTGCATCTCTCGATCCTTCTGCCTTGCTAGAGCTCTTTCGACCTCAGCGTATGCACCTTCCATCCATGTAATCACCTCATCCTGCGGTTGAGGATCGGCCGTTTGACTCTTCGCAATAATTAGAATTCCTTAAACTTTCTTGAATCAAAACAGTAGGAGCACCCACCTTCAACCAATCTATCATTTCACTGACAATCCAACAGACATCTATATTGCCTTCTTCAAAAGATTGGCGCAGCCACTGCAATGCACCTAAAATACTTTCGCTTGATCTTGATGCATGGGAGAAAGCAAAACCCCAGTTGTGACGAAAGCGTTCGTCACGGTTGACATAAAGCTTATCGGATATCTGTGGGAATGACTTGACTTCATTGTTGGGACTGATGCGGTTTCTGCAGTATTTTTTCTCACTAACTCCACTGGCTGAAACCAACTGCGGCATCACTTACGTGCAGGTGTACGAGTGATTGCCCCTAGTAAAGGATCAGATTGTAGTCCAGTCAAACGTAATTTAAAATACATACGGATGCTTCCTCTTCTGGATGGCCCAATACACCTTTTTAAATAGCCAAGCCTCGACTACAGTGGTGCAGAACAGCCCGAAAAAATCTTGAGCTGTACACACAGAGAGGACTTCAAAGACCCCGTCGAAATCGTATTCCCAGACTTTCAAGCCAATTGTCGAAATCCTCTGACTTGAACAATTCAAGCACTGGGAATCGCCTTTGGCCTCAAGAATGCCTGTTTTCTTGAACCCAAAATTATCGACACGGAACGCTGGTAGAATGCCGTGGGGAACAATCTCGATAAAAACCTTGTGCAATGCTTTTCGAATGTTGCCACTTTGCAGCGACAATGATTCCTGATTTAGATCAGGGTTAATTGGAAGTGAAATTGGTTTGATCCAATGTTCAACTTACCAGGGTTTTGCACACCCACCGGGCAATTGCCAGAGTACAGACATAACTTTCATAACTGCTGAAGCAAGTATCCCAAGGAATTCTGTACAGAGACCCGAGAAAACGTAGCAGGTTATCGTCATCGGGCCCATTTCTGATACTCTCTGCAGACAACATAAGACTGGCGCCGGAGATTTGACAGTCTTGGTTTGGTATAAAGAAATTTCGCAATCCGAAAGCAGACTCGGAAGAATGATATGTTGGGGGAACTCGAAGGGAACATTTAACGGCCTCCCAGCACTTGTCAATGATCCAAGGGATAGAATATAAATGGCGGGAACGACCAGGATCGAAGAAAAAGTTACGCAGCTGAAAAGGAGCAGAGACTGCCAGTGTTGCTGCATGCCGGAATAGAGACCCTTCTTTTGACATGATATTCAGGATCGTCAGGCGAAACAAAAAAGAATGTTCCTGTAAGAAGCTCTTCACAAGTTGCGGATTTGAGATATTATAGTTCATGGATATCTCCGTGAGGGTCTTGGGTCCACAAAAATCGAGGGCGATGTGCATCGGTATTGGGACAGGCCCAACAGTAGGACCTGAAAGAACCTGCCTGTAGCATCCATCTAGGATATTGCAAGTATCAAAATAGAATTTGCCGAGTTGAAGTGGATCATGGGTCTGCGGCAAGCCGAAGGGCATGACATTTCGAATAAACTATGCAATGATTAAGATTTCAAACCTCACAAGAAATAGTGAAATGTGCGTACATATAAAGCAGAACACACCCAATGCAAGACAGGAATGATGGCAGAAAGGAATTCAAAGGGTTGGTTGGAGGTGAAATGCAGTTGGCCATCGAAAAGAGTAGCTCGCAGATTATTAATATGAAAACATAACTCTGTTTTCTCTATTCCGGATGTTCCTAAGTATAAAGCTCCTGCCCAGTAACTGGGAGAAACCAGTGACTCGAACAGATGCCAGGTTAATAAGCACGTTTTTGGCAATGGGCCCGAGCTGAAACATCCAGTTAGGTTTTGAGAGCTTAAAACAAAGGATGAGAAGTCACCGTCTTTTGAACTGTTCGATGGACACAGTAGCCAATTCAAACATGCGGTAAAAAATTCGAACGATGAAAAGATCAGTATTAATGAAGTACAGCCCAGATCGTGCTTCATCTGTAAGGAAGTCATAGAAAGATCGATGAGAAAGTTGCACCCGTTGGTAGATCATATCATTTGCTTGTTCACCATGCCGATAATTATAAATCTTAATCTGGGTTAGTGATTGGAGTGCACGAAGCACCAGGTGCACCTTGCCCTCTCCAACGCCAGCTATCTCATCTATTACCTCAAGATTTGTGATGGGTTTGTCACCAATATACATGTCCAAGTTTTCCAGCGCAAGAACAACCCCCAGGATGCGGACCAAAACTTTATGATCGTTGTAGGTTGAGAGGATCTGGGTATATAGACGGTCAAGTTCTGAAAAGGCTGCGGCCTGCATAGGACCGGGATTGAGTATGATTTTGAGTTTTTCCGGCGGGGTGAGGAAATCGGTAACAGAACCGACAAATTTGATGACCGTGGATGCGTATATGAATTGTCCAGAAGCTCGGTATACGAGGGTGCGTAAATCACATTCTGATGGCCAAGGACTCCCGACTCGGCGCATAGTATCTCTGTTGCGTGTGTGGATCTCCGCAAATTTGTCCCACAGGTACCGTTCGATGTCAGAGGCAGAATCATATTCGTCATCGAGGATAAGACAGCGAGTCATGGAGAACAGTGGTTTCTTGTTGAAGAGACTACAAATTTGATGTTCTGGGCGACTTGCAATGATAAACCGGATTGGGACACTCGGATCCATTGAGACTTGGGAAACCAGTGAGAGGATATCACACTGAGAATCGAGGTCTTCGCATTCGTCTAATCCGTCAATGATGATTATCAAAGGGTGAGGAAGGCTTGGGATGAGTCTGGTGGGTTCGACGATCAGCCGTTGCAGCTGGATAGCAGCAGATTTCGTGGGGAGGGAGAAATCCTTTGACATGGCCCCATCGATAAGCTCGAGCATTCCCAGTACGTTCATTGCAAGCTGATAAGCAAGGGTAGAGAATAAAAACCCCTTCTGGTTGCAACCAGAGACTCCTCGACGAAAGAAAAAGCATCCTCCGAAATATACACCGCCTCTCTCTGCGATCTTCTGCATGAGCGCCGTTTTCCCGACACCGGCACGGCCATTAACCCAAAGAACAGTGGAGGATGGGTTTGGTTCTTCGATCCAGCGTACGATGTCTTCGGTGGCCTTTTCGCGTGTTCCTGGATGGCATCGAGGAGGAGGATCTCGCTCAGCAGCATCGTGCATCGCGCCATGTGAAATGGCTTGGCTCAGAGCCTGGATACCTATTCGCAATCGACTGTTAAGATTGGAGAGCACTAGAGTGGATAAGCGCAAACTCACCGCTTCCAACAGAGATGTATTGCTGATACAAATCCCCGGAGACGCTCCGGAAGTCTCCACCTTCGATATTCGCCCCCTGAAAGAATTTCAAGTGGACAGACATGCTACTCTCCTGCTAGGACGACCCTAATGTCAACGGAAAGTCTGAAGATAGGACAAGCAATACTCACCACGATCGTATGACGAATTTGTTTTCTTCGATCTAAACGGAACCGGAAAGTACTGGAGGAAGAGATGAGATTGAAGGAAATAGAGAGAGGAGCTGAGGGAGATGGAAAACAAGTACAAGAGGCAAGAGGCTATTCAGTACGCATCTGGCGCTTACTGGCAGCAAAAGCAGTGCTGTCACGAGTTTAATCAAGGCCACACTGGCTTGCCACAGCCTTCGTCGTAAGAGGCTCAGACTGGACAGAAATTAGCACACGTGCACGACACACTCAGGGATTGCGATACTTGTCAAGAATAGCGGGAATAACCGCCGTTCTTGATCCATAAGTTGGCACGATCTCCGCAAAAAAAAAAAAAAAAAGTAAGAACGTCCTCACGACGTTTTGGTCACGAATAGGTGATTGATCAATATCTTTCTTTTAGGTAAGAAATACAGACATTTGAATGCTCAGACCAGCATGAGGAATATGCAATCGGAAGCTGCACTGACCTATTGATCATGATAGTTTCCTTGCAAACTTTTCTCCTCTTTCTTCAGTTCTATTCCGAAGATATGTCGATTGTCGACAAGAGGTAGGAAACTTGACGCAATCCTCAACCTCTTAAATCCTCCTACCCGAAGGCATCGATGTAACTAATATATCGTTAGTCGCGTCATTTAGGAGTACAAAGACAGGATGACTGACCTATGCTTTTTTGCTGCTTCTCCTTCTACGACCAACATCGGTTCTTTCCCTGTTCCCCCCCCTTCCCCGAATCCCAATCAGGGCTCCCCACCAACCAGACCCCTTAAAAAAACCTTCACAACCCCACGCCATCCACGCTCACTGGATGTGCAGCCCATAGCACCAAGACTGGACGGTGGCGGTTCGCTGGTGTTAGAACTCATATTAGAACCAGCTCCGCCGTTGGCGTTGGCGTTGGACGATCGACCCAAGGCCAAGCCCATACCCACTTTCGTCTGCCGCTGTTTAACGAAATGTCGTTGGGTGGACGTCCAAGTTATTGAGCCTATTGCTGTTGTTCGAATAGGGGGAGGGGCGATAGTTGTGACAATGTGGCCCTGGGGAATACCATGGCCAGTTTGTCTCCGCAGGCGAAATAGGGCGCAGTTGAGGTGAAGGAGCGAAAGTAAAAAGCAGTAGGCGACGTGTGGACTCTGCTGCTGTTATCGTAGTTGTTGGGCCTAATGTCGATATCTTGCCGAGGAAAGATCCGACATCGAATGCCCACTTCTGTTGGAAAGCACGGCGAACGCCTGTGCGGGGTTCACCAGCGAGCGAGGTAGCCATCCTAAGCCTTATTTTCAGCAGATATGTTCCTTGAGCATGCAGTATATTGGGTTGTGACGGAAGGAAATATAGCCGAGGCGGTCCCAAGGCGGACCCGCAACGCAACCGAGGGAGGCTGAAGCTCCCCGCCCCCCGCGTGCGCCATACTCTTCCATATCATCTTGTTCCATGTCCCGTAATCATTCCTCTCCCCTCCTAACCCCCAACACGCATGCTTCCTGCTTTGGCTTTGCGCAGACCGGATTGAGCTGCTCTCTATAACCTTCGGCCTTCAATTTCGAGGGGCACTGAGATAATTGAGATGCAGACGCAGATTGTAGGCATTCGGCAGAGAGAAAAAGTTACCTAGAGCGGCCGGTACTCCCCGCCTAAGTCACAGCATGCTCATGTTCTGCTTTGGATCCAACAGGTCGTCCACCCATCCACCATTTGCGTCAGCATCCTGTTCGAGACAATGACAACTGGGCATGCCACGGTGTCAGACCATTTTCTCCCTGTAGTATAGATTCGCATGGACATATTTCCAGTGAGACGGAAAAGAGAATATGCTAGTAGTTTTGCGAGCGATCTTTAGAGAATTCTCTAGTTTGAGGTTCGGAAATCAATATCACTGCTTCCATATGGATCTGGTGATCAAGCATGAGTTCGTCAAGTATGGGATTGCTGAAGAAGCCGAATGAAGGGCGGGATCTTGTTCAGCTGTCGAGTAGTCCGTAAGTAAGTATATCAACACCGAGTTCCGGAGTAAAATTCCAAAAAAATAGCTTCGTTTATTTCCATTGGAAATTGGTGGAAAGATACTTACCATCCCGTCGAAAAATAAAAATAATGGCCCAGGGTTTTGTTGTTTCGCAAGACAGCCTGAAGCACATCGAGGAGTGGAGTCAGCGGACTGACTGCAAGAATAAAAATAGACTCCCACGTGACTATCATTGCTGTGAGTGATGTGCCATTTCCATTATGAACGGTTGACCTCATGCTGGATACTGCTCAGTCCTAACTCTTATGCTTTCAAGCACTTCACAATATAAGAAGAAACTTCATGGCTGGTTGAGTTACGCCTTTGCAAGGTGAGTCCCAAAGAAACCCTCAATATAACGACTCAAACCCTTTTCAGTGAGGTATTCGTCATAGTTTCATTGACGCTCTTCCTGCCCATATGTCTGGAGCAATTTGCCCGGGACAACGGCTATCTGTTACCCGATAAGACGAAACCATGTTCTGTACTTCAACCACCCCCCACTAACTCGAATGGAACGGCAATGGCAGTTGACGATTTCGAGGCTGCGCGATGCGTTGTGAAGGTTGGGTGGGCGTGGATTGATACTGCGAGCTTCAGGTATGCCATACGACAAGTATAATGTAACTCGTTGCTTAGAGCATTCCAGCTTATATGTCTATTCAATGTCTGTCGCCCTTCAAGCGATCACAGTCATATCTATGGGCGGAATTGCAGACCACCGTGCGTCTCATCATCCCAGGGTTATGCCATGCTGAGGGCTAACGATGTCTTCAATAGCCCCCCATCGAAAAACACTGCTCCTTACTTTTGCTGCAATTGGGTCTTTGGCCGCCATCTTCTTCCTCTTATTGCCATCATCCTCTCCCGTGTGGTACCTTTCCGCCCTGTTGGCAATGTTTGCCAATGTCGGATTTGGAGCCTCCGTGGTGGCAATGAATTCTTATATCCCATCTCTTGCGAAGGAGGCCCCAGAAGTTGTCAACATCTTGAATGAGCTGGAACCCGTGGGAGACGTTTCCGCCACAGACATCGACAGCGATCCGGACACGAGCACGGAAAATCCCTCTGCACCTCTCCTTGGGAGCTCAGCTCCCATTGACGTCGATAAGAGGAAGCGCCTGGAAGAAGAGTATCAGGCCGAGTTGTCTCGTGCAACATCACGGATTTCATCTCTAGGGATTGCCCTTGGATATGGGGCAGGAATAGCCCTTCTCATCGTCGCGTTGATCCCAGTCACCAAACTCCATGGTTCGACTTTTGCGCTCCGTCTCGCCATTGGGTTGAGTGGGATTTGGTGGGCTGTTTTCACAGTCCCTGCGGCGATCTGGTTACCATCGACACAATATACTCATCCATCCCAGGCACGCAAAGGAAGAGAGGATACCCATGACATAGATGAAAAGGAATGGAATTTCTGGCGAGAGGTTGTTGCGGCGTGGGTCAGACTTGGGAATATGCTCCGTTGGAGAGAAATCAAGAAACTCCGCAACACCTTCAAGTATCTCCTTGCATGGTTCCTTCTCTCTGATGGTAAGTCCCGAATGATATTTCACCACTTTAAAAGGGAGGCTGAGCTACATTCCCGACAGGATTTACCACAATCACGTCCACCGCGATCCTCTTTGGCAAAACCACCCTACACATGTCGCCGTCTGCGCTCATCCTTATTGGCATTCTCACACCAACATCAGGAATCACGGGCTCGCTGGCATGGCCCATCCTACAACGTAAATTCGGATGGTCAAATCTCAAGATTCTCGTGTTGCTCGTCATCATGGCTTCAATGATTCCAGCCTACGGTTGTTTAGGGTTCTTCTTTCAAGGCCGAGCGAGGTTCGGTGGTTTGACGACTCAAGGAGAAATGTTCGCTCTGGCGGTTTACTTTGGTGTGTTTCTTTTGATTCTTCCATCGAGCCAAGGCTAAGGTGACCTTTATTTCAGGATCGGTGTACGGCGCTTTCCAAGGATATGCACGAGCGTTTTATGCAGAGCTGTTGCCTCCTGGGGAGGAGGCGCGTTGGTATGGACTATTCTCTATCACAGACAAGGTTCGTACTTCCAATCCCCTTCGAAAATTCCAAAATCATAACGTCACGCTCAAATTACCGAATAGTCGAGTTCCTTCATCGGCCCTCTCCTGGTCGGCTTGATTTCCGATGTGACTGGGAACATTCGTTATGCTTTCTTCTTTCTCGTGTTTATGATCTGGCTAGCTGTTCCCATCTTGATGAGCGTGGATGTTGATCGGGGGAGAAAAGATGCCCAGGAATACGAGTACCACTCTTCCGGAACACCTTCCTCTTCATCAGCATGAAATTGCTCGCTTGCTGTTCGGAATGCCCATACAGAGACCGAATGTATACACATATAATGTTAGATGGACATTAATAGTCTACAGGAGATAGTACTAAAATTGGGTTAACAGGTCATTAATAACCTCGCGGGCAAGTGATAAATTCCAACGACAAGGGATACGGATGAACGAACGCAGACCTATGTTGAGAAAGTTGGGAAATACAACAAGGGTAAATAATATAGGTCAGTTATCGGTATAGTGGTTGCGGCCCTCAACACGTGGGTAAAGTTTGAATCGAGGGGGGGAGGGATGTAACACAAAAACGGCGGATATACTTTTCTCTGATAAGCCAAGGGAAACGAATAGGATCTAGCGGCCCCCCATGAACTGAGCTCAGCAGACCTTCCGTGCGCATTTCTACAGAGCTTTCTTCTGACGTTTGGCTTGGAAGGCCTCGAGGCCCCTCAGGCGTTCTGTCAACGTTGGGTGAGAATGGTGGTATGCCGAGTATCTAAAAATAAGCGAAAGCGTTCATTAGCGTGTGACAAGACAAGGACAGGGCATGCTGGAAGCATAACGCGAAAAAAAGGCAACGTACAGCCAGTCAACCCAAACAGTGGAGAGGTTCTTCACATGAATGGCGATCAAAGCGCGTCCGAGCCGATCACCCATATCGCTCATCTTCTCATCCTGGAGTTTGTCTTGGAGCTCGACAGCGAATCTATCGGCCTCCCATTCGAAATGCCTGCTGACGGCGTTCATGGCGATGCTCACGACGGCTTCGAGGGGCGTCAAGATCATCTGGAACATGAGGAAGGCAAGGATGGTGGGTGGCTGCGCTGCGACCGCTTTTGGGAAGTCGAAGGAACGTAAGAGGGGTGGGGCGTGCAAGAAGGCAGGGAAGAGAGCGAGGACGGTGAAGATGTGGAATTGGGAAATGGCCATCATTTTGCTGGGGTGAAGGTAATACCAGTGGCCGAGTTCGTGGGCTACGGGACAATGAGCATTTCAAATTGAAGGAGAACTGAGAGGAGAACTAACCCAGGACGGCTTCTACCTCTTCAGGCTTGCTCTGTTGGATGAGCGTGTCAAAGACGACGATGTGTTTACTCTACATCCGAGAAAATGAGTGACAGCCTATGCGAAGACGTAATAATAAACGAACCCATGGAAGACCAAAGAAATACGCATTGCTGTGGGAGCTGCGTTTAGATCCATCGATTTCGTACAGGTGCTTGAGAGGGAACTTGAGTTTGCCGGCAAGGTTTTCGATCCTTTGGCGAAGGTCGCCTTCGGCAAGAGGAGATAGCTTGTTGAACAGAGGCTGGATGACGGTTGGGTAGAGGACGACCATGATGAGTTGGAATGAGATCCTAGGAGGAAGTCATCAGCATCCGTGGAGGTCGCACAAAAAGAGAGATTGAAAATAAAAACCTACATGAAGCCCATCAACCACGGTACGAAACGATCACCTGCCCACTGGAAGATATACAAGAAAACGGCAAGGAAAGGCGCCCCAAGAACAAAGGCCAACGCCCAACCCTTCAAGAGGTCGGTGATGAAGAGCGTGGGGGTGGTTTTGTTGAATCCATGTTTCTCCTCCAAGACGAACGTTCCGTATGCTTGCAATGGCAAGGTTGGAATTGAGGAGACGACGAAAAGAATGAACACGAATGCGATGGATTGAAGGATCTAGAGGGAAAAGCTCAGATTCATGGTCGGGCGGGTATGATTTAGAGGAATTGGGATACCTGATACTCTGCTCCATATCCAACCTTTGTTAGCAGTGTTCCTGCCACACTCCAGGACCATGCGTAGAATCCAAATTGCAGCATGAGCGAATCAAGCAACTGTTTAAAGATGCCTGAGAACAAGGCAAATTTCGCCTTGTCTTTGCCATAGTTCTGCGATTTTTCAAAGACGCCTGGATCAAAGTGTTGTGCGAGTACAGCAGGGGGTTCGGTCTTTGAGTATAATGGGTATTGACGAATCCTATACGACAGGGTTAACTAAGTACGAGAGAGGATGAGCAACAAAATTTTGCTTACAGAAGATAGGATTCGAAAATGGTCACAGCCCATGAGAAAGACTGGACATAGAATTTCCAATTAATGGGTTCTACGGCCACGAAAGCGAGATGGCGCTGAATGTTGTTCAACTGCGTGTGGAGGAGGTCCATGGTGGGGAGATGAAGAAGCCGCCAAAAACGCGACGTGGCGACGTGTTCAATAATGCTGCACAGCCACCCATCAATAATAACCGCAAAAATAAACAAAACGTCCCTGCTCAGTTCACCGTCATTGACGAGGTCATCCGCTGCTCAAAAGCTTTAGGACGGTTGTGCACAAGAAATTTGTGTGGTGGCTCCAAATCGGTTAGATCGGAAGATAAATGACGTTGTTCAACACGCGTACACTTTTTGGCTTCGAAACCATCGCTGCGAAAATTGCTTCTGGACTTTTTTTCTTGATTCCTTTGTGATTCCTATCTTTTGTGAGTAAATACGTATAAAAATAACGTTATTTTGGACTCAACCAAACACAAAGAGTGTCACCTTTCAAAAATTTAAGCTTGATTCAAACCACCAATCGCCTCAGCAACAACACACCTGCTTTCAACAAGCCCAAGAGATGGCGAAATTTAAATTCAGCCTGAGAAATAAGGTGAATCACCCACAACTCTTATATTTCTGCTTGCTCTGGCCACTTCCGCTGACCATTTTGTTTCAGTACCATTTCCCGACCTTTGACGAGCTTCCTGATGACGACGACATCGATTTGAGGTACTACGATGATCCAGGGAACTACGGAGTCTGTGGACCTATCAAGCATTGGTGCCTTCTCGTTGAAATCGTGGAACCCATCCCATACCTCAGGCCTATGTACTTGGTCAAAGACAAAGCGGGAAAGCAATTCCTCGTAGCTCTTTACCTCGACACCGGCGTAGAAATTCCCGCAATATGGAAGAAACATTGTTTCCCGGGTAGCGTTATTGCAATTATGTATGCCACCCGCCACTTCTTCATGGATGGCCAGCACGGCATTCGTGTGGAGGAACTCGAGAATGTCAAGGTGAGCAAAACACAAAATTGAACCCCATAGGATCAACAATAATATTTATTCCCCCCTTTAGATGATTCCATGCAGCTTGGATACAGTTCTACGTATCGGGGACGACCTCAAAAAGCCAACGCCCGGCCAGTGTGCATCCTGCAAAGGTCCTGCAAGTCTTCGATGCGCGAAGTGTTCAGCTGTTAATTACTGTGGAAAGGTGCGTAGACCTGCCTACCCTTATAGTTGCTGACGCACTCATATATTTACTCCTTCCAGGATTGCCAGTTGAGAGATTGGAAGGGGGGTCATAAACTCGAATGCGTTGCTATTCAAAAAGTTGTGGAATGGAAAGGAAGGGACTGGAAGCGGTTCAGCGAATATTGGATGGATTGATGTTCCCTTTGATGTAAAGCCGCTTTACTCCAAGAACACGACGTGAGCACGATGCACAACACGCAAATCCTTGACAATGACATGATATTTTATTATTGACTTATGTTGACATCATTGACGCGTCGCTGCATAAAGTCATGTGATTGCAATTTTGTACAACCTTTAACAACCTCCTCCACCATCTCAACGCTCGAATTTTCTTGAGGCTTTGTAATACTGAGGGCAAAATGACAATTGACTCGAAGGTGGGAATCAGCATGATAAACATTAACCCCCAGCTGACTGTTTGTCGTGTTTTAGCCTGCTATCTCTGGCTGTGACCTACACGGCGGAGCCTCAGATGACCGCGAGCACCCAGCACAGAGAGCTCTGGAAGCGCCCCCCTCAGTCGCTATTATATATTCTATGAAGGATATTGCAACCAATAGTCCAACGTCAGAACCCACAATATCCTCCTTGCCTCAAGAATTGCTGGGATCGATTCTGGACATGGCCCAGGAAGACGCTAATTGTGATGATCCCAATGATTTAACCAAGTCTTCGGTTTACGTTGCGGCATCCCAAGTATCGAAATTTTGGCGTTTGATTGCGATAAACAATCCCTTATGGTGGACCCACCTCTTCATCTCCCCTCCATGGAAATTAGAAACAATCGCAACCTATCTGAAGAGATCGAAGGAGTGTCCTATTGAGATGTGCATCTCTGTTCACCCCGACTACTGGAACATCTCACGTAAAGGCGCCGCAACCCTTCCCTCGCTGAGTGGCTTTGGGGCACTCGGCGAATTAATTTCTCCCCATTTTCACCGCTGTCGCACTCTGCGTGTCCAAGGAATTTTTTTCCGGGATTACAATCTACCCATTCATTTGCTCCGGCCTCTCGGAACTATCGACATGCCCTATCTAGAAGAATTCACGTTTGATGGAGAATTTTCTTTTCAAGACCAAACTCCCCCTGTTGACCGACGCATTCCCCTATTCTCCACAGCCCCCCTGCTTCGAGACTTGCGCATGGGGGGAACAGCTTTCATGAATTTCTCCCCACCCTTATCTTCCGTGACGACGTTACACCTTTCGAGGGTCATCGATAAAGGACTTATCAGGTTTCCAGAGCTTGGACGGGTGCTTGAAGCATGTGCTTCCTTAACGTTTTTCGCAGTCTATGATGACTTCCTTCACGACTGGCCTGGAATTTTGGCCAGTTGCCACGTTCCATTGCTTGAAAAACTCCACATATTCGGTAACATGCTATCGGTGTCGGAATTACTACTTTTCTTGGATGCCCCAAAACTCAAGGAGCTCGTCATCGCACCTATTGTCGCCGCTGATCTAGCTTTATACCTTTCTCACTCGACCTCCCAGCGAGTTCGGTTTCCCCTCCTCACCAATCTCACCTTAGCAGCTGCCTATCCAGACGCATTCAATGTACTTCCTGACGCCTCCACGTGTTTCCCCAGGGTCGAGTTACTCGTCCTTGCCAGCACCTACTTTGGGGACTTTGTCAGAATTTTTACCAATAAAGAATCTATCGAATTCCCCAATCTAGTGAGCATCGCGACCACTGGCGTAGATCGGCACTTCGCCCAGCTACTCCATGACGTAGCCACGTTTCGCCAGAAGCACCAAGTTCCCTTCCGGAAGATAATTGTGGACGCTCCCTCCTTGAAAGTTCTTCGAAGCATCGAAATTGATTGGTATGGGGCGGAGTTTGTGGAGGAAGATATTTGGGATCGTCAACGGAGAATGGCGCTTTACAGTCATGTGCAAGATTTATTCGTGGGTTCACCCTACGACTCCTCGGATGAGAGTTGATTCGATTCCGGGTATTTAAGGTATGATCGTGTCCTAAAGGTCACCAGCCTGATAACAATATTACTTCTTTTTTTGTTCACTCCAGAAATAGATGGGCGGGCTCTACTTGGCCTCCACCAGGCTCCGGGTTGTCGCCTTTCTGCAACGGGCAATTGTGCCTGCGACGAAGACAGGCCGGGTTAACAACGCCCATTTCTCTACCTTCTATTCCAGTGGATGATATGGCCCTTATTGAATCCCCTTCCTCCTTCATGTCCTACACATGGGCGTTGAAAATACAGAAGGTACCAATCCGCAACCTTATTTTCCGCCGAATCGAGAGTCCATTAGCCCTTGTCGGTGAAGGCCAATTTCTTGCGTTCTCTCTGGGCCATGATCAGCAAGCCTTCTCTTCTTCTCCGCTCTTACACCCCCGTCGTGACACTGACAATCTGTTTTGCCCATCGCGCTCAATTGCAGCCAAGTGGTTCGCCCCATCCAAAAATCTTCTTGCATGTACGGATGGGAAATGTTAAATATTTATATCCAAATTCTGGCCCGTTTCTATTCATATCTCGACGTCTTTTGGTTAATTGTACAAAGTGGGAGCCCGTATCTATGGTATTTGCCTGTTAGCGCATGCTTTATGAAACAACAACCGAAAACGCGGTCGCGGCTCGAATATTCCATCACGTGTTTGTCATTGTCGCGTTCTGTCACATGCGTTACAGGCCCAAACAGTTCTCATTAAACGACACCCATCCGACTTGAGCACCGTCCCCTAGGAGGGCGCTCCGGAGCTTTCCAAGATGTATATTAAAACATTAACGATTCAGGGCTTCAAGTCATGTGCGTTCTTTTGTTCTTTACTATTGGATTTACTTACATTCATGGCACCTTTCTAGACCGCGACCAAACGCAGATCGAGCCATTTTCACCGAAACATAATGTCGTAGTCGGGCGGAATGGGTCGGGGAAGAGTAACTTCTTTGCTGGTGCGCTTTTCTATTGAGTTTAATTGAAATTGGTATGAGAAACGTGTTTCACCAGCCATTCGGTTTGTGCTCTCCGATGCATATACATCCATGTCAAAAGACGAAAGACAGTCCCTCCTCCACGAAGGCGTTTCCACAACCAATATATTTTCTGCTTTTGGTGCGTCGTTGAAGTTCTCTTTATTTCATTTACCACTTGAGCTCACATCCAAAACCCACCTCCAGTTGAAATCGTGTTCGACAATTCTGACAGCCGATTTCCCACCGGGCATGACGAAGTCATCTTGCGCCGTACGATTGGGCAGAAGAAGGATGAGTACAGTTTGGACAAGAAGAGCGCAAGCAAGGCAGACGTTATGAATTTGTTGGAGAGTGCGGGATTTAGCAAATCGAATCCTTATTATATCGTGCCACAGGGTCGGGTGAGTGAGTTTTATGTTTCACCAAAAAGGGAGTTGTTGAATTTATTTTACTGTAGATCACATCTCTCACGAACGCCAAGGATCACGAGCGCCTTGCTTTGCTGAAAGAAGTCGCTGGGACGAAAGTGTACGAACAAAGACGCACAGAGTCGTTGCGCATCATGGCTGACACCGATGCGAAACGAGGGAAGATCAACGAATTACTTGAATACATTGAGTCCCGTCTCGAAGAGCTTGAGGAGGAGAAGGAGGAGCTGAAAGAGTTCCAAGAGAAGGACAAGCAACGCAGGTGTATGGAATACGCGATGCATCAACGCGAGTTGGAGGAGGTGGGAGAGGCACTGGATGAGATTGAAAATGAGAGAAGATTGGAGGTGCATGGTGCGAATGAAAGGAGGGAGAAGTATAGCGAGAGGGAAAAGGAAATTCAGGTACGCCGTATTTCTTCCTTTTAAATTTTTTCCTTCTTTTATTCATGTCGCTTCAGGATTTGGAGAAGATGATGTCGGAGGCAAGGCACTCGCTTGAGACCGTAGCCCAATCCCGACGCGACACACAAGCAGAGTTGACAGACTTAGTCCGCTCGCGGACCGAGCTGGAATGTATCGTAGAGGATTTGCGTGCTGCCAATCAGAACGCAGGGGGCAGGAGGGAGGATTACGAAGCCGAACTTGAACAAATCGAACAAAAGATTGCCGAGAAGGAAGCGTCCTTGGAGGAGCTAATTCCGGAGTGGGAGGAGCAGAAAACTAGGGAGTCGACAGAGAAACGGAGATTGGATGAGGCTAGTGCGAAGCTCAATTTGCTCTTTGGGAAACAGGGGCGGGCGAGCAAGTTCTGCACCAAGGCGGAGAGAGATGCGTTTTTAAGGCATGAGATTACCTCTGTTTCTGCATACAAGGCCAGCCAGGAATCGGCGCTCGAGGCGACGCATGCGGAACTGACGGCGTCGCGGCAGTCGTTGGAAGAGATTGACAGGTTGACCGGGGGCGTGCAGGAGAAAATCGAAGATGGAAGGAAGAAAGTCAAGGATATCACGGAGAATATCACTGCGTTGAAGGAGAAACACACCGAATTGACGGAGAAGAGGAAGGAGATGTGGCGGGAGGATACAAAGTTGGACAGTCTCGTCAATCGTGCAGCGGACGAGCTTAAGACCGCTGAAAGGATATTGGCTGGTATGATGGACAAGGCATTTTCTTTTCTCTTCTTTTTGTTTTCTGTGCTTACTTTGTACCATAGGATACTGGCCAAGGGCTCAAAGCCGTAGACAACATTGCTCAGCGATATAACCTCACTGGAGTCTATGGTCCTTTGTATCGTCTCTTCGAAGTGACCGATTCCAAGTTCAATACGGCGGTCGAGCTCACAGCTGGCAACAGGTGAGCACGCACACCAGTCTCTCCAAACCTTTCCTCCATCTCACTCGATATAGCCTTTTCCACGTTGTCGTCGACACCGACGAAACCGCCTCCAAAGTCCTCGACGTCATGCTGAAGGAAAAGACTGGGCGTGTTACATTCATGCCTCTCAACCGTCTCAAACCCAAGAAC
>Ga0307517_10003598_pt1 | contig 24074 bp, 14 predicted proteins | sample 23_EM_MG_FD_194515 | JGI IMG/M metagenome (GOLD analysis project Ga0307517, IMG submission 194515) | Populus trichocarpa ectomycorrhiza microbial communities from riparian zone in the Pacific Northwest, United States - 23_EM | ecosystem: Host-associated > Plants > Roots > Unclassified | place...
GAAACTATGTTGTAGCCTATTAAAGATCCTTGTAGAACTAGAAAATTTCTAAAACAAGCTGTCACATCCTTGTAGGAAAAGGATCCTTGTAGGAAAATGATCCTTGTCAAATAGAAAGTTCACAAGTCAAAAAGAAATAAATAATAAAATTTATACAATCTGTTTTGACTTATATTGCAAGGCCTTCCCAAACTCCAATTGACTTGAAAGTTTACCCCAACATAAAACAATATTCCAGGAAACTCTGGGTAAATTTTCATCTCAATCCAATAGTCGGATTGAGAATTATGATTATTATCGTAAAATTAGACAGTAAATATAATTACACTAGAATCTGAATTTTCTTGTTCAACTTTTTCTTGGATGGTGTCATATTAAGGAAAAACCACGTGGTAATATAAGTGTTCATTTCAAATTTCATATTTCAATTCAATGTAAATATGCGTCATTCATTAATTTATAGTTTTGTTTATGCAACATGCCTTTAAAAAAAAAGGTGTTATGTATTTCCATCGGTCACAATCACAAGAATCATAAAAATACCAAAATGAAGCTGGAAATGAATGAAGAATCTTGGTTGTAATTCATTATGATATGTTAATGAAGATCCAACAAATGCTCATAGGATTATTTGGTTTAATACTGTTGCTTAGCGAAGTAACAATTAGTTATTAATTTTGACATTGTTCATAACCTAAACAAAAAAGGGAGATTACTTTCTATTCACCTCCATTTCATGTCAATTGGATTCTAGATTTTGATCTCAGATCATGTAATAGATATTAGTTTTATGAAAAAACTGTTGCAATTCTAATGAAATACTCAAATGGTTATTCAAATACCATTTCTTTCATTCATGACCAAAATTTGATACATCCCACTTCCACTACTCATTCATCGAGATAACAGCACAATCAAACACAACGTGATGAACACTAAAGAAGCCATGTTCTTCAACCATGTTCTTCTTAGCTTCTAGTTGGAGAATCGCTTCATGTAGCTCTCGCTATCAGACCTTTTCAACCCGACAATAAATTTGTATGGTCTGGAGGATCAATAAACCTAAAGAAGCCACAGCTTTTTCTCCTAGGTTTTTGACAAGCATGAAACCTCATACCTGGGCTATCATTTGTCCATGATGTCCATCTGGGTGTCTTCAAATTACATCCACACTTTATTTCTGGATCATCGTAATCCCACATCGATGACTGACAAATTGCGAAGCTCCTTAATTTCGATGAGATTCACAATTCAATACTTTATCACTCACCACATCTGCTTATATGCTTAGCATTTTTCTTGTGTATAATGAATAACATAGACACCTCCAGTTAGGGACAGAAAGGATCATTTAGCAGCAATATTTCTCCCTTTCTCTTCTCTATTTCCCTCCCTTAAATCTCTAAAATCTCCAAACAAACCATAATATGAAAGGCCAGCTCACACGATTGTTGTTGATGAGCTACTGAACGGATGGCATGGAAATCTAAAAACAGAACTGTTTATATTTCAGCAACAAATAAATAACTAGTTTTAAGAAATTTGTACAATAAAGGTAACGAGAAATACCAGTTTCACCAAAGAATCAAAAATGAATGGTGAGTTTACCTACATCATACTTATCGGACATTTGAGATTTTTATTATGCACGAATTTGGCTGAAAATACATCATTCATTTTGCAAATAAGTTTGTTCCGCTAGAATTGAAAAGGCTGCCTGCATCAAAACCGTGGTTCTCTAGAAAGACTAGCAAGATATAGCTTTGTTATTGAAAGGATCCCCAAACACCAACTGTCTACCAAAACCATTTGATCTTATCAGTGATTTGTGCCATGGCCCATATTTGACATTTTGCACTACGACACTCTCAACAGTTCATGGAAAGCCTCCTGAGGTATGTCTACAGAACCAATGCGCTTCATTCGCTTTTTTCCTTCCTTTTGTTTTTCCAATAGCTTTTTCTTTCGAGTAACATCCCCACCATAACACTTTGCAAGGACATTCTTTCGCATGGCCGAAATCCTAAGGAGCAAAATGGAGAGGTTTGGTTGAGCGGTGAATATTAAATAATGCTGATATTAAAATAGTCACTGCAATATCTACTGATTTGCGAACAGGGAGAGAAAAAAATCAATTAACCACTTCAGAACAAAGTACCACAGAAATGTTATATCAAATACTAGTTTTATAATGAACAGAGATTACCAGGAACTGAAAAGAAAAAACTTGACAGGTAGCAATGGCACAGATGACTTACGTCTCCCTTGCAATAACTTTTGCTCCAATTGCAGCTTGGATCGTTATCTCAAACATTTGCCTGTTTAAAATAAGATTGTCTGAAAATGGTCAGTAAAGAAGAAACTATAGCACCATACCCACAAAGTTAAATTAGATTAAATACCTGTCTATAAATTTCTTCAGTTTCTCCACCAGTTCCCGACCGATGCGTTGTGCCTTCAGTTTATGAACGATAGTTGCCATAGCATCGACTGATTGTCCATTTAAGACAATGTCGAGTTTCACCAAATCAGATTCTTGATAACTGTTGATGACACCAATCAAAAGATAAGAAAAGGAAGATAGTCCCAAAGTTGCACAATAAAGTTGGAAATCACTGCCTTCTATCTCTGCCGTTTCAATCACCTATATTGTTGTTATAAGAATCCAAATATTAGGTGGCCAGTGTTAAAACCATAAAATAGAACACATAGAAGACATTTTACATTCGCTGATTCCACGGTAATGGTTGAATCACAAAGGAAATATAATTTAGTAGCCAAAATCAGTTATTTTGACAAATAACAAGAGATAGAAAAAGTCACAGAACTTCTTTTGGAACACCGAGTCACCAACCATCAAATCACATCTATTTGGTGGGCATCAGTATTTAGCATGAAAAAATTCTGTCTCGGTAGGCATGAGCACTTATGCATGCATGAGGGCACGAGTGCGTGTGTTAGAGAGAGAAAGAGAATACATACTCTGAATCCTCATAGTCAAATGATGCATATCCTGATGTGATACTCTTTAGCTCATTGTAAAAATCAACAACGATTTCCCTCAAGGGTAGTCGATACTTCATAAAGGCTCGTTGGCTGCGCATAAAGGATCAATAATGTGAATGGTGGATCAGCTTATGAAATGAAAACATGCAATAGAAAACAGTAATCAACTTCACATTCTACATGGTAAACATACAGTATAGCACAGTAATCACTCCAAACTCTATATATTACTGTGACTGCCCATGATAATCCACTACTAAAGTTTGTCAAGCCCAGAAAATTACCTGTCCACAAATGAATACTCCAACTGCTGCCCTCTCCGTTCAGAGCAAAGGGTAATAACAGGCCCCACATACCTTACTCAATCCAGTGACAGCATAATGAATAAGTACTTTAGATGATATGGAATAATAAGTAATTGTGCAAAGGGATTATGAGAACTTACTCACTAGGGATAATAATTGTAGCTATGACTGTAGGCTCCCAGCTAGCTGTAACTCGTTTATTGGGGTTAGAGGTTAACATAGCTGGATTCTGAACTTGTACTTTGCTAGCAAAGACACCAAGTATATCGTTCAATAAACATATGTGAAGGCAAAATTACAGAGGTAAGATCAGAAAGCACACCTTCCATCAGAATACTCAAAAATATATGGAACAGTTGGAACTGTAGAAATGACATGAGCTCCATGTTCCTGTTACCATTGATAATTGGATATTGTTATTATGAGAATAATTTTCCAAACATTTTGCTCTGAGGCAATGCATATGTTCAGTGAGAATAGTTTTATGCCAACTTCAATTGTCTAATGTAGAGGCAGAACAGATGGAATCCTCACTTGTTCAAGACGCTGATGGAAAACATCCATGTGAAGTAAACCTAAGAAACCACATCTGCAGATAAGAATCAATAATCATAATGATGAAACTAAGGAAACACCATGGTTTAAGTAGTTAAAAAGCTACCAGTCGATGGTGGAAGCCCACCTAAAACCCAGACCAAGTGCAGAACTGCTCTCTTTTGTAACAGAGACACTGGCATCATTGCATGTCAGTCTCTCTATAGCATGGTTTAGTGCATCAAAATCAGATCCATCTACTGGATAGAGACCAGAAAACACCATATGTTTTGCAGGCTTAAAACCTACATTTTTTTCAAAAGAATACACAGAGAAAGGATATTAGGATTTAGAATAGACATAACAGAATTTGAATTTCAGCAGCGCCATAAATTGCACAAATTCCCATACAAGTCTACTACAAGCATGAAACCAATATGTGGTGTCTCAAACTCAAACATACACATCAACCGCCATGGTTTTCTTGTGGTTTAAAGTAACTTGTCATGCTGCAAATTTCTATCTTACCAATTATCTGGTGACAGGACAAGATCTCACACTGTATTTACATACAAGTGTACGTTAATGTTACTTTGTCTCCCTTACCTCACATAAAGTGATCTACAAACTAGATTTTCTAATAAAATAGAGCTGTCTAAAATCATGCAGGCATCATCATACTAGCAGATGGTGAATTCTCCAGTCTCTGTCTATGAAATAAATAGTTTTGTAAAGGTTATCATCATGGATTTGTTAAGATGCTAAGAGTTTTGCAAAGGCTTCAATTGAAATCTATTGACATAAATAAGTGAAACAGGAGCTTGCTTAAAGTTTCTAGCTGTGGTTCAAAAAGATCAGTAAGCATCAGTTCAAGGAAAAAAAAAAGAGTTGGACTGGAAATACCTGGTAGAGATTCTACACTGAATCGACTATGATGTAGGGTGTCTCCAACACGTGCTTCTTTGGTTGATCTCATGCCACTAACAATATACCCCACTTGTCCAGTTAGAAGAACTCCGGTTGGAGTTAGTTCAGGATGCATGATCCCTACATCTGCAACTTCATATGTATGACCAGTTGCTGCAGATGAAATCTTATCGCCTTTGCGCAGCACACCATCCACAATGGCAACATGGCAAATCACTCCCTTGTATTCATCATAGTAAGAATCCAACAAAAGCATACGCAAAGGTGAACTAGTACTCCCAGAAGGAGGAGGTATCCGATCTATTACACTGGGAAGAACTTGCTCGAGGCCCAGCCCTGTTTTGGCAGATGTCAAAAGACAATCACTGGGTTCAAGATCAAACATTGATTTTAGTTGAGCTTTGACGCGTTCAGGATCAGCAGTTGGCTGGTCAATTTTGTTAATGACAGGTATTATAGCAAGGTTAGATTCAAAAGCAAGATAGAAATTAGCCACGGTTTGAGCCTGAACACCTTGTACAGCATCAACAACCAAAAGTGCACCCTGGCAAGCAGCCAAGGATCTGGATACTTCATAACTAAAATCGACATGACCAGGAGTGTCAATTAAATTTAGTAGATATGTCGGTGCTTTGTCTGCATCCTTAATGTTTGAGCCATTATGGTTGCACTTGTGGAACATAGTAGCTGTCTGTGCTTTAACTGTTATTCCCCTTTCTCTCTCCACCTAAGAGAATCAAAATTCCATCACATATACGCCCACATTTCCTTTCTTTTTTTTCTAGCTAACATTTAACAACAATTATCACTTCGTCTATAACACTACCCATCAAATCAACATCATTACTAAATAGGGTCCTGAAAAATAATGCTTGAAAGTAACAGAAAAATCCATAATTCTTGTTTCTCTCAAAACAAGGAATGCGCAGCATGAAAACCCATTAAAATAAAAAATAAAAAAATAATTTACTAAATTGGGTCCTAAAAACTACTTACAAAAACAGCATAAATGGGGTCCTAAGAAAAGACTAAGACTTTAGATGCAAAAACAAAATCTAACAAAAACCCAATTCATTCTTCACTTAAACAGCACTAAACCAATAAGAAGAAACCTGCAATTTATCGAGGTATTGAGGCTGGCCATGCCCTCTTTTAATAGTCCCCGTGAGCTCCAAAAGCCGGTCAGCAAGAGTTGACTTTCCATGGTCAACGTGAGCAATAATAGAGAAGTTTCTGATTCTCTCAGGTGAGTACTGGGCCAAATCGATGCTGTTTTGGCGCGAATTGGAGCAGAAGTCATGGGCTACTCCAAGACGGCTGTCGTTTAATGTGAATGTAGAAGAGAATGGAGGGAAATTGGAATATGTGTGTAGTAGAGAGAGGTATTTTTGTGATTTTAGGGTTTTTGATGCTCTGCAGAGAGAACCCATTTGTGTGGGTTTTAGGGAATGCCGATGGAGCAGAGATTGCTGTTTTGAAGGTTTAACAACAATTTATGATTCTGTTAAACGACATCGTAACTACTTTAATAGTTTTTAGTGTAAAATATGAGTTATAGACTTATAAGTTATAATTTAGTTATTCTTTTGTTATTTATTTTAAAGCATATAAAATAAATTTTATTTTTATAAAATAAGAATTCAGAACATAAAATCTTATTTTTTATTCACGAGATGCAAAACCCACACACAAGGACTCCTAAAATACTAATAATACTAATAATAATAATAATAATAATAATAATAGAACTTATTTTTATTAGCACAAGAGAGAATTAAAACAATATTATGCATATCATGGTGTTATAACTTATCATATCCTAAGTTCCATATAGATTTTCATAGGAAAAAACAGAGTGGAAATGTTTAACTGTAATATGCATGAATAACTGTCTTAATTAAAAATTAAAATTATTTAAAAAATTCATTAAAAAATAAATTAATTCAACTATATATATATATATATTGAATTGTTTATCCAAATTAACATTGTTTTAATTTTAATTTTAAAAATGCTCAAGAGTAGTTATTGAGAATATAATAGCAACATTTCTCAAAATGTTTAAAAAAATGATAAAACTTCAAAATTATTTAACCATAAATTTTAAGAAATAAAATTTTAATTTTTTCAAAAACTTAAAATTATATTTTGGTAAGCTTAAGGATATTTTCAAAACAAAAAAAATAATTATGTCATTTTAAATAAAAAGATTAATTGAATAAATAATGAACAATTGAATACTATATGAGGATATAATAAATATATTAAAAATATATGAACTTATTGAAGAAAAAAAATATTACGTAAAAATAATTTGAGTCGTCTATCCAAAATCTAAGGGAAAATAAGAATTTTATAAATCAGAAGATGTGAGACAATGATATTTATGTTTAGATATTTTCAAATTGCAATGTTTTCTATAATTGTTATTAGTATGATAATATTTGTATTTTGTTTCCTAAAATCTAGTTTTATGGCATGAATAGAAAAGATATATGAAGATTTATTCATGACCCCATTTACTTTCGAGGTGATAGTTTTTAAAAACCCTTTCATGTTAGGGTGTTCTCTTTAATTCAGGAAACTTTATTAATGTATATGTATTCTTATAAAATGTGCAATCATACCTCTAAATAAAAACCAAATAGTTTAGGAATAAAATTTATGTATTGGATAATCGGTTAATCAATTGATTCTACTAATCTCATCCATTCTTCTTAACAAAAATGTTGATAGCTATACTTGGTGCGTAGTAGACTAAGGTGAATTATGGCTAGTACTTGTAAAAAGTTTTTTTTGATGGAGGTGAGACTCTTTAGTGCATAAGTAAGCATTTTTTAAGAAAAAGAAAATACAATAATATTCTAGAAATAAATACTTTGAAAATATATATGCAGTAGAGAATGAAGATTGTGAACCTTTGATTTGAAGGTCTCTTGGTATATTTATATCCTTTAAGTATTGTCCTTTTGTGAAGAGAAGGGTTTGGAATGTAATTTTATCTTGATATCATTTAACGAGATATAAATATCTTTTACATCTATACTAATGTTTGATAGAAATATGGTACGTTCTTGGAGGACTTCTATACACCTAAAAGGCGTAAGAAGATTAAGGTCTAAGACGTTAGATGTAACTGAGCTCTTCCTCTAAACTAGACTCAAGGGAGGAGGGTCATCCTCTTAGGCGTGTCTAAAAGAGCATGGTCATTCTCTTAGGCATGTCAATAGAGGATGTGGTCATTCTCTTGAACATGTTAAGGAGGATGGTCATTCCTTTAGACATGTCAAGGGAGCATGGTCGTTGTCTTGGACTTGGTTAAGTGTTAAGTCCAAGTACCTTAAGTCTAACATGTTTGCCAGACTCATGTTATCTTAGACATGATGGACTGCCAAGTCCAAACGCCTTGGGTTTAACCTGTTTTTCAGAACCACGTTACTTTGGACTTGGCTAAATGTCAAGTCCAAGTACCTTGGATCTAACATGTTCGTCAGATCCACATTACCTCATTCACTTAGGCGTGCCAAGAAAAGTTAGTCATTCCCTTGAGCGTGCCCAAAGGAGGATGGTCATTCATTTAAGCGTGCCAATGAAGGATGGTCGTTACCTTAAACTTGTCGGACTTGCTATGTCCAAGTGTCTTGGGTTTAATATGTTTGTTAGACTTGTCAAGTGCAGGTAACGTGGGTCTGACATGTTTGTCAGACCAACGTTATATTGGACTTAGCTAACTATTAAGTCCAAGTGTAATAGACTTAGCTGATTGCCGAGTCCAAGTGTCTTGGGTCTGACATGTTTGTCAGACTCACGTCACTTTGAACTTGGCTAAATGTCAAGTCCAAGTATCTTGAGTCTAGCATGTTTGCCAGATCCACAGTACCTCATTTCCTTATACGTGTCAAAGAAAGAAAGTCATTCTCATGGGCGTGCTAAGAGGAGATGGACATTTTCTTAGACGTGCCCAAGGGAGGATGTGCTTCCTTCGGGTCGCGTCGAGGTCTGGCCAATGCCAGACTCAGCGTGCTGAGACTTGGCACACTGCTGAGCACAATGCAGCTTCATTAGAGCATGCTTGTTTTCCTGAAAATTTATACCAGTAAATCTTTCTTAATCCGGTATTTTTTAGTAAAAATATACTAATAAAAACTTGGTTCATCAATTATAAATCTTTAATTTATTCATGTTCACTATGTATCAATGATTCATATTTCTTTTATTGAAATTAATGGTCATATAGTATTATTTTTATATTCGAGTTTATAGTATTTTCTTACTATTTTCTTTATTAAAATATAAAATCCAAACAAAAGAGTATGTATTACAATATTTATAAAAAATAATGATAATAGGCCCTTATAACATGCCACACTTGGTGATATGTTGAATTCTTCAATTCTGAATAATATATATATTTCAAGGAGTTTTTGTGTATTTTTCTCAATAATATTAATTCATCTTATTAAACTCATATATTTTTCAGAAATGTCATTATACCTTATTGTAACTCATGATATTTTTATCAAAAACGTTGTTTCTAATGAGTTTGAGATATAAGTGTTTTATAATTAATTTTAATCATTATAGTTTTATCATGATGACAAAACTAATATTATTTATGATTAATATTTTCTTTTTTCCTTATAATGATATAGTTATTGATACGAAGGGAATATTATTTACAAGTAGGGTTATAATATTTAATCAGAAGTTAGATCATTCTAATATTGTCACTTATGATACCTTCTTTCTAAACATTGTGGTATAACAAAGGATGATTTTTTGTTGAAGCACGTATGAAAAATTATCATGTTTATACTACATGAAAAATAACAAGGCATTCACCTTAATAAATAGTGATAAAACATCTTATTTTGTTTGTCATATTAGGTTCTTGCCAACCGATCACAAGTACAAAATGAACAGAAATGACTTCTTTGTAGGTAAAGTTGAAAGGAATGTTGCACCGCTGGTATCGTCGGGTGAAGAATTGTATGAAGTGGTCTTGTAGTACGAGGGTATTGTGTTTGATTTTCAATCTGATAGGCAGAAGTTTACTAGTTTTGGTGTGACCTATAATTGGGTAAAGTAAAGTATTTTTCAGAAGCTTTCTTATTGGAAGACTAATATTATCCGCCATAATTTAAATGTCATGCATATAAAAAAGAACATGTTTGAAAACATTTTTAACACGGTGATGGATGTGAAAGAGAAGACAAAGGACAATATGAAGGCTAGAATGAATATACCTTTGTTTTGTCATTGTAAGAATGTGGAGCTAGTTTATGATGGGTCAAGAGTTGCAAAGCCTAAAGCCAACTTCACCTTAAATAAGAATGCACAATTACTTATCTACCAATGACTTAAGGGTTTGTGTTTTCTTGATGGATACGCTTCAAACATATCTAGATTGGTGAATTTGGAGGATGTCAAATTGTATAAAATGAAAAGTCATGTTGTCACGTGTTTATGCAAACACTCATTCCACTTGATTACCAGGATTTATTGCGAAAAGGGATATGGGATACACTCACGAAGATTAGTCATTTTTTTAGAGATATATGCTCTAACAAGTTGTATAACCAAAACATGGAGGAGCTTGAAACTAATATTGTCCAGACAATCTACAAACTTGAGATGATATTCTCTCAATCCTTCTTTAACTCAACAGAGCATCTACCCATACATTTACTATTTAAGAAAAAGTTGGAGGTCATGTCTAGTACAAATAAATGTATCCATTCAAGAGGTTAGGGATACACATGAATCCTAATTAAATTTCTATTGTCTTTATTTTTTAATTTAAAACATTCATTTAATTCTATGAAGATACTTATTCAACCTTAAGAAAAAAATTTAAAAACAAAGCGCATGTTAAGACTTCGATATGTGAGGCATATATTGTTGAAGAGATCTCAATATTTATCTCGTACTATTTTGAGCCTTACTTGAAAACAAGAATCAACTGCATTCCAAGACATGATGATGGCGAGGAAATGCCTTCGAGGGAGAATTTGTCAGTATTTTCCTATCTTGGACGACTTTTATAAAAAAATATAGCGAGGGGAATATACTTGACAAAAATCAAATTCAGACATGCATATAATTATATGCTATTTAACTACGATAAATTGAAATATATTCAGTAAGCATAATATTAATATGTTGTTGTTTTCAAACAATTTTTTATATGTTTTTGAACTTACCACGAGGCATAATCTTTTTTTAGTGCCTTGTTTAGATGAAGAAAGTTTCAAGGTCTGTTTTAGTTCAGAAAAAAGTTTTTATTGAAAAACATGATAGAATCTTCGTATGAAGAAATATGATTCATGAATTGTATCATCTTGTATTTTTTTTTATCTTATAATAGAAATGCATTAGTTGATTCTTTTAAATAAATTATTTTTATGAAGATTGTTCGCATGTTGATATAGTTTTTTGTATATGGCATATATAATAATAATAATAATACAAAAAAGATTCTAAAAGCCAAAGTTATTAAACCTGGTCAGATCCATTGCCTAGGTCATGGGTTGTGGGTTGATTCGGTTTGACTCGTTTCAATAAAAAATATTAAATTGATGTTTTTGATTTTTTTATAAATCATATCAGAGTTTGAATGGGTCGACATATTTATGTGTGCATTCGCTAAGTTAAATGAGTCAAACTAGGTTAATTTTTGCCTAGTTTACTTTCAAACTCGGGTTATCATATTGACTAGCTAGTATCGAGTTTAATCACATTATTGTTGAAAAGTTCCTGACAACAACTAGCAGGCAACGAACTAATTGTTATTAGAGGTAAACTTATGGATCATTAGTATTATTACATATTTGATATGTTGCGACAACAAATGAGAATGTTGTCAACAATATTTCAGTTGATAAAAGCAATTATTTTTGAAATATTTGTAAAATATATAATGTTTTAGGCCTACTTAGTCAAGTGGAAGATGATGAAAAGAGTGACATTGATTGGGATAATACCTAGTTGATAAATATTAATCTAAGGCTTTGTTTGGTTGCTAGAAAGTAGTTTTTTTTTGGAAAGTGAATTCCAGAAAAGTGAATTATTTTCCGATGTTTGGTAATATAATAGAAAATAAGTTAGAAAACAATTTCCAGTGTTTGGTTCTGTCATGAAAAATGAGTTGGAAAATAACTTATTAATGTTTTATTTTTTTTAATTTTATTAAAATAATGAGGAACAAATCTTACAAATTAAAAAGTTGAATGAGAATGAAATTGAGAAAACATATAATTTCATAAATTATCTTAAATAAAATATATAATAATCAAAATAATAAAGATCAAATCTAATAAATAAAAAAATTAAAAGATGAAGAAATTAAAATAATAATAATTACTATTTCATAAATTATTTCAAATAAAATAAGTAACAATCAAAAGAATGAGGATCAAATTTGATAGATAAAAAATTTCAATTAAAAAATGATAAGGGAAAAGTAAATAACAATTATAAAAATAAGGACCAAAGTTAATATAAAAATTAAATTCTAAGAGATGAAATTGAAAAAAAAAATATTCAAAACAAAATATATATAGTAATCAAAAGTTTGAGAATCAAATTTGATATAAGTAACAAATAATATGACATTTCTAATTTTTCACAACTTCCAGAAAGTGTTTTTCGCTCAAGATAAAAGAAAAACAATTTTCTAGAAACCAAACCAAATTTTTCTTTAACTAGAAAGTGTTTTCCATTGACCAACTTTTCTAATAACAAATAAACATATGAAAGTTTGGAAAGTAATTTTCAAGAAACCACTTTCCATCAAATAAACAACCCCTAAACTCCTAAGATGAGACATGAAAAAACCACATTAAAATAGTTTCAGAACATAACATAAGGTCCTCCACCAATAATCAAATTGCAATCCTCTTTCATCTTGATTTATAACCATTCAGGTAATTCATGTGCAATTTATATGTTGATATTGTTGTTGATACTCGAAGGATATGTATGCAAAGCAGGTGATTACAGCTAGTTTTATATATATATAGAAAACAAATTCTTAAGAGGAAGATGACACTCCTGAATTCGGTTACTCAATAACATATGGATAGCTTATTGTAGAATGATTGAAGATTTTTACAGCAATATTTTTGAGGAGCTATGCAAGATCGTAGAGTAGTTATGAGACGAAACACTTTCTTAGAATCGAAGAAGATTTAGGGGATGTTTGAGAGTGTAATAATAATTGATGTTTAAAATATTTTTTACTCGAAAATTATTTTTAACATCAGCATATTAAAATAATTTAAAAAAAAAAATTTAATTTTTTTAGAAAACATGCACGGTTTCAACCATATTGCCAAACACTACATTACTTCACGGAGTTTGCAGTTAGGCTACTGTTTTCAATCATTTTACTTCATTATCCACATAGGTAGCTTTCATTTTCTTACAAGACTTTTCTTCTCAGTAAGAAACTTTGGTTAGACGCATACACCCTGGATTCATCGATGCAACCCTAACGAGGTGTCGGTGGCTTTGTGAAGCCCTGTCCAAAACCAACATGTTCTTGTGTTTTTTTTTTGTTTCCTACTTAGATTTCCACTAGAAAAGTTCTCTCTAAGCATATGATATTCCTTGCTAGCAAGTAAGCCAAGAATTAAATGATTAGACCCCAGCTTGGGGTCCACGTACAATCTCATTACTTCGTTGAAAAGAGGACCCCACATCTTGTCTGGTACAACCACCACCTAGAACAAATACAAGCCGTTCGATTTATAACCAAAAGACAAAGAAAATCTAATTTCTTTCTTTGGTTACTTAAACAGGGCAGTTGGGGTTCCACCTTGTCCATATTCAATCAAATAGTTTACACGTACGGTTCCTTGTAGGTTTTTTTACTCATCTTATAACTCATGTACTAACAACGAAGTTGGGATTTGTCCATGGAAGAGTAGATTCTGTGCACATCAAATTGTTTTCAGGTTTTTAAACCTTTTTTTTTTAATTTTGTTTTCAGGTATATATATATATGGAAAATACACATTTCTTAGATAATATATAGAAAAAAAATTAGTTTGATGGTTTAAAAAAAAAGAATGCAACCACTTTCGACATTTTTATAAAAAATGGCTAGCCATGAAATCTTCATGAATAATTTTTATTTTAGCATGGATAGCCTGAAGATTCTTTTTTACTTTTAATTAGTTAGAATTGAATCTCCTTTTTATCTTTCTGATACCCGGTGAGTAGATGAATTTAAATGAGATAATTTTTTTTTCATCATCAATATAAGTAAAATTTTCAGATTTAATGTTGTTTAGTCCGGTATGAACATGTCAAATATGCAACCTCGATTATGATACCGTGATAAGCAAATATAATACAAAAAAATAAAAATAAATGTCAATTTCAAATAAATACAATACTAAATGATTAAATTGAGAAAAAAAATCAATTAAAAAAAACAAAAAAAACACCAGTAAACTGGGCAAGCCTATCAAACTTTGCAACCCAGATTATGCAAATAAAATAACATAATAAAAGGAAAACATGGAAATAGTACAAATCTCAAATTTAAAATAATCAAATGTTGAAAGATGAAATCCATAAAAGATAAAATTTGTAAAAACAACCTAAACAAAAACAAGTTAACCCGAGTTAACCTGTCAGACTCATGACACAGGGGATGAGATCAAGATAACCAAATAGAAAGAAAATTAAAGAAAATCATGAAACCCAATAAAAAAACCCAATTAAAGAAAATCAATGTAAAAAAAAATGATTTAACCCGAGTTAAGTTTTCAAATCCAACTCTTAGGTCATGAAACCGAGATCACCCCATAGAGAAAAACACAGAGCCCAATTCCCAACAAACCCCAAGCTAAAGGATGAAATTGAAGAAAAAAATTTAATTTCACAAAAGGACTTAAAACAAAAAATAGCAATAAAAAGAATGAGAATCAAATTATAAATTAAAACAAATGCAAGGGAATTTTACATCTTTGGATTGAAGAATGAAATAGAAAAAAAATCATTTTCATAAATGGATAACAAATTAGCAATTAAAAAAACAAGGATCAAATCTGGAAAAAAATTAAAAGGACAACCTGCAATTTTTAATTGAAGGATAAAACTAAGAAAAAAAATATAGAAAAAGACCAAGAATAAAAAATTAGCAATTAAAAGAATAAATATAAAATTTAAAATGACAATAGAATGAGGGGACAACACTTAAAATTAGGATAGCCAGCATGAATTTCAAGGGAAAAAAAGGAAAGAAGAAAGAAAAGGTGGTTAGTGATAGATGATTGTGAATTAATATACATGTGCCACCCTGTATAGAAGAGAACAACACGCCTCATCAGGAGACACCGTGGAAGACCAAATTTGACCACCAAAGGAGGCCGTACACGCTGCTAAAGCTTTGCGACCTCCCTCACTCTCTAGCAAGTGCACTGCACACGCCAACCAAAACTGCACTACTCGTTAACTACAACCCCTTGTATTTGTTTGAGAACTTGATTTGGTCCCTGAATCATTAATTGTTCTAAATCAATAAAAGTCAAAACATATCACAAATTGAACATCAATTAAGCACTGGATCTTTTCGTTGACACTATGAAACCCTATATCCAGGCAACTAAACCCCTTATATCTAGGCAACGAATAAATAATTAAGTCAATTCTAAAAAATAAATTGGAAGGATAAAATTAAGAAAAAAAAACAAGCACCAAAAAATAAAAAGGATAAAAATATTTTTCCTGACCATGCAACCGAGCTCCTGAAAGTATAAAATTAAAGAGATTTAATATTTGTTAATGTCTCAAATCCGATCCTCAAAAGTGTAATTGCTATAAACTAATAAAATAAAATTTTATTTTATAAAATCGAGTACCAACTGAGCATTGAAATTTCTCGACACCTCAAGTTCCTTGTCCGTAGATAGACAAAACAACCCAAAGCCAATACCCACCTAATTGCAATGCTAGAGGGCTAGATTAAAAAAAATAAAAATTGAAAGACGAAACGTACAAAACCGAAGGTCAATAAAAAAAAGGAAATTATTGTGGATTGCTCCAAATTGTTTATTGAGGAGGTCTATTGTAATTCCAATTATATCCATATTGTTAACTTAGGAAATGTACAGTAATTCCTCCTTAGATTTAGTCTTTTTGTAATGGAAAAATGTAAGTCTTGGTAAATGAAAATGAAAGCTCATCACAGAACATTTTTTTAGACAAAATATTGAGATGTTTCTACTAGCCACTGCAAGTTTGTTATCGTCATATATCTTACAGCTCTTCACGTATTATATTTTAATTAAAATTTTCATTCTCTTTTTGGTGAAATAATGATTCATAATTCAACAAAAAAAGTACAGATAGCTCTAAATTACATACATTTAAAATAGAAAAATCAAAACTACATTAAGAAACCACACTGGTGTTCATGAAAAAGCAATCTAAAGCTCCTTGGAATATCAGCTACCTACAAATCTTTATCTTTTACGTTTCCACTAGATGCTTTTTGTCTAAGCAAAGAAGGAATACAGCCAGATATGATATAACACTTTTTTTTTATTAATCATTGATTTTTATATTCTTCAGAAGCAACCAGTGCATGCCTTTCCATATTTCAGTAGTAGAAATGTATATAATAGAATGAAAAATGGGAAAAAGATATAATGGGCCATGAGCATTTCCCTTTCATATTTGTTTTTTAGAGTTACAGAGTTGTGATGCTCATTTGTCACCCTCTCCAGTGTCTTAACTTCACTAAAAAAAATGATGTTTAGGAGAATGAGAGGGAGATGGGAGGGGTCCATGTTTTAAATTAGTATCCAGGTTTGGTATAACTTCACTCACAATCTTTAAGCTTTATATATCACCTGAAATTTGGTATTCACTCACTCTTTTCTCAACTCAACTGCTACCACAGCAGCAACATTCTCCATTTTTCAGGTATCTGTCAGATCTCAACTACATTGCTGCTAATTCCCACTTTCAGTTTTCTTTTTCCTTTTTCTTTTGATCTTTTCTTTACTTCAGTTTTCTTTTCCGTTGTCTTTTGGTCTGTTCTTTGAGTTGCATTTCTGCAATGTGTTTATATTTGACTTAGTTAATATGCTTGGCCATGTACTGCTGTTTTCTTGGGCCATTTATCGGGCCAATTCTCTTTAAGTTCTAGTACATTGATCTCAAATTTTATTTTCAGTGTCTAAATTTGCTTTGATATATAATGAAAATTGTTTTCTTGTGTTTTTTTTTTTTCTCTTTATATAATGGAATGTGACTTGTACAGAAAGGATATTGTATGTTTTAAGATACCGTGGTTGCTTTTTCTTGAATATTTGTTAGTTACTGAAGTGGGTTTTGATGATTTTGATATTCTCTTACACTTGGCTGTCCATGCATTATGCTGATGATGAGTTGTGCTGTAATTGTTTTTTTTTTAGCATGTAGGCTTTTTATTGGTGTTTGTATTAGATTGTGCTTTTGTTTACTGAAAATGTTGCTGATGAATGCTATGTGGATTGTTGTAGCAAAGTATTAGACAGAGCTTGAAGTTGCGAGATGTCATATTGTTGTAGAAAAGTTTTCTCCTTAGCACAGTTTTTGATCTGTTTCATTTTTGAAGTTGTTGAAATGTATGAGTTGAGCTCTGTTATTTTATGCAGGGCTTCAGACACAAGTTTCACTTTACATGATCTAGGTTTCCTGCAATGGGAAAATCGGCAGGAAATTGGATCAAGACTGTAATCTTTAGGAAGAAATCATATAAATCTAGCTTTTCAAATGTATGTCTCTCTCTCTCTCTCTCTCTCTTCTCCCTCTATCTTCAGGTGCATGTGTGTGAGCACAGGCAGGAGTGCAGGCTTGTGTTTTTTGTTTCAGTATGAATATGAAAGGTTATATTGATTAAGATGCTCAGGTAATAATAGCAAACTACCAACAGATTCAGTGAAACATATTCGCTGCTTAATTTTTGTATAAACAAATGTAAACACTTTTATCTTCTGTTATGATGATTTTTTGTTTTTGTTTTTTTTTTCCAACATGACAACAAAAGCAAGTTCTAATTTTTCAATCTACCTTTTTTCATGAAGAGAGCTGCAGTGAAGGAGGCATTTGCTATTTCTAAAGGATCAACTGCTGACTTGACATTGAGTCCTCCTGTAATCTCAGATCCACCATCTCATGTGTCAGATAAAAATGGTAAATATGAGAATCTAATGAAATAGGAACCAGCTTCCACATGAATAAGCTGTCTTATTGCTCAGAGCACATAGTGCAGATACAGAAGAAACTATGGGGTTGGATTTTCCAGACACTTCAGAGGACATCAGGCAAGAGCAAGCTGCCACAGAGGTTCAGGCTGCTTTCAGGGGCTATTTGGTAGTTTTCTTTTGTGGATATACTGTGTTTTTGTCAATCCCATGTCAAGAAAATTATAGAGACATACATTGTTCATTGGCACACAAATGTGAGTTGATGACAAATGCAGTTCTTTGAATTCTCAAAAGGGGTTTGTGGGAGGACGTGAGGAGAATGAGTATAAATGTGGGAATTTATTTTTGAATCAGCCAAAATGTAGTCCGAAAAATTACAACAAAAAACTGAGTTCCTACAGCCACTATATTAAAACAAGCATCATCAGAAGGCTATTTAAGTTCTGCTATAACTGATATCTACATTATATGATTGCCTGTTGGAAATGTGATAATTAAATTGTGCATCAAAAGTTGCTGTTCTTATTGTTTTTGTGTTGATCACAAATTTGCAACAGATTTTCTAGCTTGTCCTTATTCAAGTTACGCAATTTCTCCATGTTAAGGCTAATACAATACAATTACATATTTGTGAAGGCTCGCAGGTCATTTCATGTCCTCAAGGGTATCATAAGACTTCAAGCACTCTTTCGTGGACACTTGGTAAGGAGACAAGCTGTTGCTACTTTGCACTGCTTGCAAGGGATTGTTAAGTTGCAGGCTCTAATTCGGGGACGAGGGGTTAGAGTTCTGGATAATGGGCAGGAAGCACTCACAAAGGGAAGTCCAGGAAGGTTTCTGGTAACTTCTCGCAAGACAACTAACTCGATTGTTTTCAATCCATATGTTGACTCTTGAAGTACCTGCTACTCTGAACAAAACATTCTGCAATCTATGCCATTCCTCGTTGTTGAAATACTTACAATTGATCAGTGAACAATCTTATTTGTTTTAATCCTTTCCCCTTCTCTCCATTTAAAACAATTCAAGCTTTTTGCATAGCATAAAATGTTAACCTTCGTGGTTTCAAGTGCATGCGTTGTCTAAATAATACGCTTTACTTCAACAGGATGATGCTAAGCAAGTTGATCCAATTGAATTAGATACAGTAACCAGGCCTGAGAAGCTATATACAAATGCTTTTATCTGTAAGGTATACTCATTTTTTCTAGCTATATTTTCTGCTTTCTTATATATGATAAAGGAACCGATCGCATTCAATTTTACTTATTCAGCTTCTAGCTTCATCATCCACTGCTATGCCCCTGAACCACCATTATGATGTGGTCGAACAAAACTCAGCTTGGAACTGGCTAGAACGGTGGTCAAAATTCCTTTTCCAGGAATCATTTCCGCAGAAAAAGCGGGTTCTTGACACAAGGTCTAGTTTAAAGCAGCCCAGCACTCAAAGCATGCATAACGATGGCAGGCAGAAACGAGGTGTGTGGAGGATTCCTGCTGTCAATGCTGACAATAACTCATTGCGTTCTGTTACTGAGTTTGGAAAACCTAAGAACAACATGAGAAAACCTTGGAGTAATCAAACAAAATCAGCACAGGAAAACCCTCCAAGTGAACTTGAGAGGGTAAGGAAAAGTTTGAGGAAAATCTCTGCATCCAGTCCAGGGGCTCCTGATGGCTCAGAAACTGTGACTGAAAAGCCAAAGCTAAGCCCAATAAAGGTGCCAGGATCTCCTACTCGTGATGTTCTCATGAATATCACAGATAATCCTTCGAATAAGACGAGTGATCCCATGGTTTCCATGACAAAAGATTTAGAAAAAGTTGAGACAGAAACTTCTCCTAAACCATTGACAACGAAGGAGACGGTTAGTTTGCAGAATGAGAAGCTGCCCAATGCTCAGTTTAATCATCTGGAAAGTAGTGCTGATAACATTCACGTGGTGGTTGAGGATATAAATTCCAAGGAGGAATGTAGCAAGGATAGTAAGACAACTAGGAGGAGAAGATCTTCAACAAAACAGGAATATCAAGAGAGTGTCTCACAGAACGCAACAACAGTTCCAAGCTATATGGCGGCAACTGAATCTGCAAAAGCAAAACTTAGAGGACAAGGATCTCCAAGTATTGTTCAAGATGGGGTTGAATTTTTTTTTATCCGGACGCATTCTCTTCCAGCCAGCAAGGGTGGTGAATTGAAATTAGTGTCACCCCAGACACAGAGGAAAGTTCATACAAACAACAAGGGCAGAAGCAGAGTTGACAGATTATTGTTTTCCACTAAAGATGGTAATGGTAAGAATTCCTGAGTATTCTTAGTTATGTTATGCCGTTATCACTCATGGGACAGGTTTGGGGCATGTACCAGACTGCCAGTTCCAGAATCGTGGAATATTGAAATTTTAGCCTTTGCTGCTTGTCCTTTGCTGTCTAATGTTGTCGCTGGCGAGGGCTGAGGGAGAATCTGTCTCAATCTCGAACTGCATGTGCTTTCTAACTGGCAAATTAATCTTAAAATGCAACTTTTCTTTTTTCCTTTCAATATGTGAACGTATAATCCATTGACTTCTGTCACCACTACAATTCCTTTCTTCCTGCATATCCACCAAAACAACAGTGTGTGCTTAACAGTTGCCTTTCTCTGATATATCTGTGGTGCTATCAAATTGAGTTTGAAAGTTTTAGCGTTTTGGATTTTGTGATGATTATTCGTTTCATTTTCAGAGAAGGTGAGCCAGCCAGCATGGAAGAGGTAAATCTTTCAGCAGTTGCTGCGAGGAAAGGCGAGTTATCTTATGTTTAATTGGTATAAAATGTACTGGTGATCTCATAAATTTATTTGCTTTTGGTGTGTGTTTGAGTGAATTTATAGTCAAGGCTTTATTATTAACGGTGTTGGTTTCTCGCACCATCATGTGTACTTTATTTGATTACTTGTTTCCTCTGTTGCTGCAAGATGTAAGAAACACTTCAATGCTTTTAAATCATGCTGTTATCGAAATAAATATTCATGGTTTATATATTATTTATGATTTCATTTTGAATCATCGTTTTCTCCAAACTTGGCATGAAGAGTTTGTCTTGTCGGTATGAGCCAAACACCTTGTACCCATGAACTTTTTTGTCCTACAAATGACGAGTCCTCCCATGTATGATGCTACCTTTCACTAAATTATGCTAATAATTAAAGCTCATGAGTGTTGGAAATTATGTTACTTGAAGTCAATAGAAGGGATGAATATGGATGGGAAAAAAATGCAGCCATTTGGGCTTCACAACTAGGCAAGAACTACCAGGATTGCTTGTTTTGAAAGTAATTGTAATATGTCAAAATCTCATGTACAAAGTCTCTTGATCGGATGTACCGATGAAAAATATATTCACCAATTTAAATAGACCATTTGTTATTGGTTGCACATACATTCTTTGTTGTTTTTACTGGTCAAGAAAAAGATCCGTAACTTTCAACCATCAGGTAAGCCATGTGATTTTCGACAAACAGGGCCAATACCATCCATATTATAAGGGATTCAGAAAAACACCGTCCTCTTCACCATTATATGGAACTTTTCTCCCTCTTTCATCTCCCTATTTATTTTCCATCCTCACGATTGAAGGGTCCTCCACTTGCAAAGGAACTTGTTATGCTAAAAAATACCAAGTCCAGCATCGAAGCCCAGCACTCATGCCCAAGATCAGTCATGTCATCCAATATCTCTTTGGGATAAAGCTCTTTAGGACTTTATCAATGACATTGTTTATGAAAAAATTAAACAAAAGCTAGTTTGTTTTTATCTTATGCATATTTTTAAGAATTTTTTCTCATGACCAACAACATGAATTTTTATAAAAAAGACTAACTAATATCCCCACCAATGTATAATCTCTCATAAATCTTTATTAATTTACCTAACAAAAAAGAGCATTCATTCTGTTTAACTTTTTGGAGCAAGTCATAACCGCTCTCTTGTCACCACGTAGCACATAATCAGTCACCGCATAAACTACTTTACCCGTTCACAAATAACTTCACTTTCTAGAAAGGATTGGATAGAATGATATACATCAAAGCAAACATGAATACCGATATACCTTTATTATGCTATGAAGCCAACAACGTCATGAGCATTCTTAAATTGGGTCCTTAAAATGCAATCTCCATAAATCAAAAGGAAAAGCAACAATATGTCATGATTATTGTCACAGGAATCATCATCGCCATCATTCTTTTTTAGGATCTTGACACGATCAAAGAGTTGATGTCTTATCTCAAGTGTAGGAGTGTCGAAGTAATAAATAACTCGGCAAGACCGGGGTCGAACCATGGGGAGGTGAACTATATAAAATTATAAACAACAAATGAAAAGGAATTGAAGAGAACTTTTGAGATGTGATATTGATGTGAGTATTAATCAAAGATAAAAGCAATTGTCAAGGTTAGAGGATCTACTAATAGTATTAGAAATAAGTATAGTATAAACTCTTTTTATTAATCAATTGGAAACCACACACAAAGAAGGTTCCAATTGGATGATTTATCCTTAAGAGTTCACTATAAATTTTTAACATGATCATATTAATTATCTTATTTGAGTAACATCATACTTTTAAATATTGTCAGGAATTTATAATGTTAACTTATGTTAACAACAAATTAAGTTCCTTTCATAACACAGGTGTCGGTTATACCATACACAAGGCTATGAAAGTGCCAAGTATTTGTTGTACCAAGGGTTGTACAACATAAATCTAGATTAATCATTTAACAAGCAAGGTATTAAGAATTAGTAAGATAAAAAGATAAGACATGTTAACAACAAACTTTCTTAGATATAAACATTGAAGTCCATGTTGAGTTTATATTATACCTATTTTAACACCATTATTGAAACCTTTTCACATTGACATAATAAACTTAGCTAAACATTGTGAAGAAGAGAAACATAAATAAACTAGATAAGAACATAGTTATGATGAAAAACATAAACAAGAGATTAATGAAAGCAAAACTTAAACATTACAAATAGAAAGAAAGCAAGAATATGATCTTGATCTGAAAGCCAAGATGCCTAAATGCATGGCAAATACCTCCTTTTATAGGCTAAAATTCAGAACTATTGATTTGATGACTAATTGTTGAGTGGGTGGCCACCTCTTGACTTGGTAACAATCCTTATCTTCTTGTCTACAGAAAACGTCATTCTTAACATCAGAATTTGAACAGATAGTATTCATAAAAGTTCTTGGACATTGTCTCAGCTTTCCAACAAAACAAGAATGAGATCATTTGGAATTCTAGAACTCGAGATATGGGCTAAACACTAAATAGTGTATGGGCTGCATGACAGATTCCGACTTCTCTATTGTTGCTACAATTTGAACTTGAAAACGGTCTTTTTGAATCTTGGACTTTACATGAAAGTTTTAGGCTTATGTTTTAGCTTTCTATCCATATAAACCAGACCTAAATCCAAGTTCTACAGCTCCAGTTATGATCCAATAACCGAATGGTGTTTCAATTTGAATTCAACCAGCATCTCTTTTCTAAGCTTATCCCTCTCTTTGTCTTCTCAATTTTAGTAATTAAACTCATCAATCAATCCTTTGATTTATGTGATAGGCTTGCATTTAAAATGAACATTTACCATAAATCAAGTAATAAAGAGCCATATTCATGTAGGAGAAGCAAATATAGGTCGGCAAGAACATCCTTATATTCACAAATTTAGAGATGAATTTCCAAAGTATAGGTGCACTCCTAAAAACTCTTAAGCATTCAAAAGTAATCCCAAGGGTCTATTGTGAAGTAGATTGATATATCTTGAATTAGTGACTACTTATCTTAACATCACTAAGATTGAAATGAGATGTTGGTCCTAAGAAATATTATATTTCTAAAAAAAAAACAAGGGACATGGCATAAAGGATTGCTACACTTTAAAAATAGAGATAGAAAAACATACCATATAAGGAAACCATCAACAATTCATCAAGAAAAGAGAAAAAAAAGAGAAAAAGTTAACATTTTCCATAGGCATTACTAGAGTTCAATATAGTTATAGGAGGTGTATTATTGGGAGGAGATTCCAACACTGAA
>Ga0307517_10003599_pt1 | contig 24072 bp, 16 predicted proteins | sample 23_EM_MG_FD_194515 | JGI IMG/M metagenome (GOLD analysis project Ga0307517, IMG submission 194515) | Populus trichocarpa ectomycorrhiza microbial communities from riparian zone in the Pacific Northwest, United States - 23_EM | ecosystem: Host-associated > Plants > Roots > Unclassified | place...
TCTTTCCTTTCACCAAGAGAGGGAGATGGTTAGAAAAGTGATAGATAGGAGTGAAAATAAATATTCTTAAGGAAGTGAGAATGTAAACTCTCAGCTAAAACTTTTCTTAAATATTATAATTGGGTTACAAGTCTAAAACCAAAATTGATCTAGCTGTTTTAAGAAATTACTAGACCGATTTAAACAAAACAGACAGACCATTTTTCAAAATTGTCGTACTGTTTAGGCTACTATCTCTGTTAAAAGCCGTTGGTGCAGCCAAGAGAGGGAGATGGTGTTTTCTCTTATTCTTCTTTTCTTTCACCAAAAGAGGGAGATGGTTAGAAAAGTGATAGATTGGAGTGAAAATAAAGGGTTTTGAGAGAGAAGAACACATCCACACTAGAAATTAAGAAATATTAAAGAGGTGGACTTAGAAATGTCTTATGTCCCTGTTTGGATCAAGTTCCCAAACCTGCCATTAAAATGCTGGACACCGAGGTGTTTGTCAAAGCTTGCTAGTGTTCTTGGCAAGCCAATACAGTGTGACAAGCTAACCTCCACCAAGAAGCATAAAATTTTGATCTTAGATCCTCCATCAATTTTGTCCTGCCCAATGACAGCCCTCTCATTCAACGGGTAATCTATGAGACCTTGCTGAAATTTTGCAAGAATTGCAAAGTGCTTGGACATTCCACAGGCGCATGTTCTAAGAGCAAGGATGAAGCTAGAACAGTCGAGAAGGCAGGCTCAGCTAGTGTTGCTACCATAAATAATGTCAAAGGCAGTGTCTTTACTCGACTCAGGCCTCCTATTGATGCTCCGTCTGCTAATGCTCCTTCAGTTGCACCCTCCCCTATTGATCCTGTTGATGCTCCTCCTGCTGCTACTCCTAAGTTTGATGATCCCACTGTCCCTACAGTGCATAATGTTACTCAGGATGATCAGCAAGGTAACCAAAGTACAGAGGCTGGTTCAGAAGGGTGGGAAACCGTAAGGAAGAGTAGAACTAGTAATAAGCAACGTTTGCCTCCAGCAAAGATCTTGTCCGCTTCTGCCAAGGGGAAGGAAGTTGCAGGGCCAGCAGATGTAAATGGCAACAGAAGACATTACAAAGTTGCAGAAGGTATGCTCACCAGGAGCTCAGTGCAAAGGAAAACCAATATGTCATCTGGTAGTGGCGGGGAACCTCCCACCATTCCCTCATCATGAAGATTTGTTGCTGGAATGTGAGAGGGCTAAACAGCCCTCTTAAACAACATGAGGTAGTTAGCCTCATGAAGAAAAATAAGTTAGATATATGTGGTCTTGTTGAAACAAAGCTGTCTTCTTCAGCAGTTTCCTTCATGCACAAACTCCGGCTAAAGAATTGGAGTTTTTTGTCTAATGTTGCAGCTTCCAACACTGCACACATTTTGATTTTTTGGATCCTTCTACTGTTAAGGTGGAACTCATTGATTTCACGGCATAGGGTCTTCATGTCATCATCAGCAGCTTAGTAAACCACTATGTTTTTCCTGTAACTTTTGTCTATGGATATAACACTATTATTGCTCGCAGAACTCTCTGGGAAGACTTGCAGAAATAGAGCTCAAACTCTTCATGGATTGTACTGGGTGATTTTAACTCCCTCTTATCTCAAGAGGATAAACATAATGGAGAGCCAGTATCCTCATATGAAGTTTCTGACTTTCGAACTTGTTGCTCTGTTTTAGGTCTCTCTGACTTAAACTATACAGGATGTCGATTCACCTGGACAAATGGGAAGATATGGATCAAAATAGACAGGGTCTTGGTGAACCCCTACTGGTTGGGCTTTCAAAGATCAGCTTCTGTGCACTTTAGCAATCCAGGGGTTTTTTCAGATCATTCCCCTATATCAGTCTGCATTGGTCCAATGTATCAACGAAAGCGGGCTAGCTTTAGGTTCTTCAACATGTGGGTTGAGCATCAAGATTATAAGGCCCTCCTCTTGGAAAAATGGCCTGTATTGATTTATGGTTCTCCAATGTATGTTCTATGCAGGCGCCTAAAGCTTCTAAAGGCCCCTCTAAAGCAGCTCAACAAGTTCCATTTTGCCCACATTTCAGAGAGAGTAAGTAGAGCTGAAGTTGACCTGGAGCAGTACCAATCCCTTCTACATAATGACAAGGACAATGAACATCTATTGGCTTAGGATAGAAGGCTTCGCTTGGACCTTGTTAATCTAAAATCAGCAGAGAAAATGTTTTATAGCCAGAAACTAAAATGCAACTTTTTCAAGGATTGCGATAGAGGGACTAGATTCTTCTATACATTGATGAACCACAGACATAAGAAGAATTTCATCCCTGCTATTCGTCGTAGTGATGGGTCCCTCACAACCTCCATGACTGAGATGGGGGATGTCTTTGTTAGTTTCTATTAGCAGCTCCTGGGTACTTCGCGTGCCACTCTCCCATTGGATGAATCGGTTGTCTTCAGGGGTCCTAGGCTTGATGCCTCCTCACAGGCTTCCTTACTAGCCATTATTTCAAACGAAGACATCAAAATAGCCCTTCTCAGCATTGGTGATGATAAATCCCGGGGCCAGATTGGTTCTCCTCTTTCTTCTTTAAGAAATCTTGGGATGTGGTTGGGCAGGATCTTTGTGCTGCAGTGAGAGATTTTTTTCAATCAGGGCAGCTTCTAAAGCAGATAAATCATTCTATCATAGCATTGGTACTGAAATCTGCTAATGTTTCATATGCTAGTGATTTCAGGCCAATTTCTTGTTGTAATGTAGTTAACAAGATCATCTCAAAAATCCTTGCTGACCGGATGGGGCACGCCCTTGATGGCATCATCAGTCCCATGCAAAATGCCTTCCTGGGGGTCGGCGCATGGCTGACAACATTAATCTCTTGCAGGAACTGCTCAGGCAGTATGAAAGGAAAAGAACTTCGCTTGGATGCCTTATTAAAATTGATTTTAGAAAAGCATTTGACTCTGTTCAATGGCTATTCTTGCGGCATATGTTGCTTCTCTTTGGCTTCCCTGATAGGTTTGTGCACCTTGTGATGAGTTGTGTTGAAACAGCCTCATACTCAGTGGCTGTTAATGGCGAGCTTTTTGGGTTTTTCCCTGGTCATTGTGGGGTGCGACAAGGAGATCCTCTATCACCATATTTATTCATCACCTGCATGGAATATTTTTCTAGAATGCTAAGCTTAGCTCCTCAGAATCATTCATTTAGGTTTCACCCGAAATGCAAGGCCCTTGGTATTTCACATCTCTCATTTGCTGATGATGTCATCCTACTTTGCCGTGGAGATATGAGTTTTGTTCAAACGCTCCTACAGTTAGTGAAGCTCTTTGGATAAACATCTGGTCTGTATATTAATACCTCGTCAGCAATTTATTTTGGAGGTATTGGTGACAGTTTGAAACAAGCCGTTTTGCTAGACACTGGTTTCTTAGAAGGCACCTTTCCTTTCAGGTACCTCGGGGTTCCTTTAAGTCCTCACAGACTACTAGCAAGTCAGTATTCCCCTCTCCTTTATAAACTAGAAACAACTATTCAAGGATGGGTGGGCAAACACCTTACTTATACGGGCATACTAGAACTTGTTAAATCTGTTTTATATGGTATGGTGCAATTTTAGGTTAGCATTTTTCCTATGCCTCGTGTTGTCATCAGGCATATTACCTGTATATGTTGAAACTTCCTGTGGACAGGTGATTTCTGTCGAAGTATGTCTGCTCTTGTGGCTTGGAAAACTGTATGCCTGCCGAAACATGAAGGAGGTCTGGGTTTACTGGATATACAAGCAAGTAACAACAACTTTCTTACTAAACAGCTCTGGAACATACATCAGAAGTAGGACTCCATATGGAATCGATGGATACATCACTTCTATTTAAACAGCCACTCCATCTGGAATGTTCAGAGTCAAAGGACTTCATCACCATTGTGGAAATCCATCGTTGTTCTCAAGAACCAACTTGTTGGGGACTATGGCGGGCATTCACAGGTCATCGACTTGCTGACAGATTGGGAACAGAAAGGAGGGGGGTTCACATCTAATGTTTATGCCTCTCTCAGGCCTCAAGGTTCAACCGTTTCTTGGGAGAAGACAGTTTGGGAGCAATGGTCTCTTCCCAGATGCAATTTCATTCTATGGCTTGCTATGCTTGGGAAGCTCCGTACTAGAGATCGACTGCGGTTCATTCACACCGACACATTCTGCACCTTTTGTAGGCAGGCAGAGGAGAGTTATGAGCATTTGTTCTTTGGCTGCACCTGGACGTCTTCCCTGTGGAACAAAGCTAAAGTTTGGCTGAAAATAATCAGGCGCATGTCCACCCTAAAGAGTGTTGTACGAGGTCTATCAGTCATGAAGAACAATTTGGAAGCTAGAATGTGAAGAGTTTCTCTCAGCAAGATGGTTTATTTGATCTGGGAAGAAAGGAATAAATGAATTATTGAGGGGAAGAGCACCGTGCCTGCACAGGTTTTTCAAAAATTTCAAATCCTCTTCTTCATGGTTCTCCATTTCCATGAGAAAAATCATTCCCTCATCAATGTTGCCTGGTGATTCCTCGTAAGAAGGAGATGTCAAGATGTCGTGGTTCTACTCTCTTTTCACTAGTTCTTTGCTTCCTTTGGAGGAAAAATCTTTGATGGGAGAATGGGGTCTTCAGCTTGATGCAGTTTGGCTTCGGGTCCCTATTATTTCTGCATGTGCATGCATATGTTTCACGTAAAATGCATTAATGCAGTTCATTTATTGTGGATGGTTGGGTGCACCTCTGATTGGTCATTGGTTTTTGGTGTGCTGAAGTAAGGAATATGCATAAACTTACATGTGTTCTGTTTTGGCTGGTGATACAGTGTGCGGGCCGCTATTGTTGACATTGGTCTGCTTGTTATTTGGTTGTTCTTCAAACACCTGTCTCTAGTGATTGGCTTTCTCTACATATAACGTGTATTATTTGGTAGAGTGCATGGCCTTGCATGAATGGCTGGTGGTTGTCTCTACATGGATGGCTTCTTCGTCCCTGCATGATGAGCCTAACAGTCTGTCCGTTCTGCATGATTTGTCTCTGCATGGAAGTGTTGGTAACTACTATTCTTGGCGAGTAGTGTTGTATTTTTCTGGTTGAGTTTCTTCTGTCTCTGCATGGGTGCCCTGTAGATCCTTTATCACGTTTACATGGCTGGTAGCTGGCTTACTTCTACCCCTGCATGGCAGAGACAACGTCCCTGTATGGAGGAGCAACCGTTTGCAGGTGCACTGTGTTGGTAGCTGTATTTTGTTTTGGCTGTTTTCGGGCTTTAGTTTTTATTTGGTGGTGGATTGTAATGCTTTCCAGTGTTATCTTTTATGGTTCTTAGGGAGTTTGTCCCTTGTTTTGGTCTTTTTGTATATAATTTTTCTGTATTTGCTGTTTTACAGCATTGTTAATTTTGATCTATAATATATTCTTACATTTGATCAAAAAGAAAAAAGAAATATCAAAGAGAGGGAGAATTGGGTTAGAAGGAGAAAGTGAAGAAAGAAGAGGAAAAATGAGAAGAATGTGGAAAATTTTGATTGGTTAGAATTCGAAGCTAAGAGTATTACCTGGTAAGGGGTTTTAAACCTAGCCTAGCAAGATTATATGAAAAGAAAGGTATTTGATGTTAAATTATGAATTTTATCTTAGGGTTTATAGAAGAAATTTTAGAGGAAAGGCAAATTGATTGTGAATTGAACAAATTGGGCTAGAATAACTTGTGATAAGTGTTAAATTTGAAAGAAATAATGAAGAAAAACATGATGCTCTTAAGAGCATGTAGGGGTGGCCAAAAGGGGATCAATTTATATGTAGTTAGATTGTGTTTATTTAAGTGAAATTGTGATAGATTAATGTATAATTTTGTGAAAGAAATGATTTTAAAGGAGTTTAGTTACGTTACATAGATTGATTGAAATGTTTATATTGTTGTAAATTGAAAATTGAGGGATGTTGTTGAATTTAAAGAGGAATGTTATTCTGAATGTGTTTAACTTTTCATGTAAGGAAGAGTTAATGAAAATAATTTTAAATAAATCATGGAATAAAAAGAAGTTATGGTGTGAACAAAAAAAGAATAAATTGAAAATAATGTTTGTGTGGTATAATACATTTGTGGATATGGTCATGCAAAAGAGATGTTAATGGTGTTAATGAAATTGTTATTTAGTTTGTTAAAACTTCTTGTATGTGTAAGGAGAATAAGTAAACAATGTGTTCTATATGGGAAAGTTTGAAGAAAAATTCATATCCTATCTTATTATGTATATTTCAACAAAATAAGAGGAAAAATGAATTTAGAATTCTTGAGTTTAAAATGGTTAGAAGTTAGTAAGTTTTATGTGTTTTATGTAATTTGATTTGAAGAATGTGTCAAAAAATTAATGAATTCCTTATGCCTGATTGGAAGAATTGAATTGGAAATGAAGGTTAAATTGTTGGGAGTAAAGCTAGAATAATATTATGTAAAATGAACATGAAATGAAAAATAATATGGTGAACTTGTTGATACAGAAAAGGCCACAGGAGTTATGCAGCAGCAGGGAGGGGTCATTCACCTCAACATTTTCTTACTTAGTTTATCTTAATAGCTTATTGAAAATGTAATATTATATCGTGCTAAAAATTATGGCTAAGGGTGAAAGAATTAGTTTCCCGGTATTGGGACTAGTGCCCGGTAATGGGCAATGAATTTAGATTCTCATAAAAGGGACTAATGTCCGGTAATGGGCGATGGATTTTGATTACCGAAAAAAGGAATAATGCAAGGTAATGGATGATGAATTTGGATTCCTCGAAGAGAGAATAATGTCTGGTAATGGCCGATGAATTTGGATTTTTAGAAGAGGGAATAATGCCCGATAATGGGCGATAAATTTTGATTCCCTGATATGAACTAAGTCTGGTCTGAATTTGGCTTTAGAATGTCTGTTGATTAGTTTTGCGAGATCAGACATATCTCTCAAAACGTATATCAGAATGAGCTCAAATTGTACAGGGAGATACTAGACACATGAAACTATATTTTGATAAATGTTCAGGTTAAACAGAGTTTAGAAAGATCTTATTTTAGAAGGTTGAAGTTACTAGATAAATCTTGTCAAACCTACTACACTTGACCTTTGTGTACTGTTTGAGACATATCTAGAGCTATAGATGACATTTTGCTGCAAATCTCAATAGTAAGTTGCAGAATAAATGTGAGTTTTTTTTTGTTGTTTATTTGTGGCAAAACAATCTTTCTTTGCAGGGACAAATATAATACATTGACTTATCGAAGATTAACTGGCTTTATGACATCATTCGTATACTTAGGCTTCTTGGATATAAGGTTATCTATGGGTTCAAATTGTTTTCCAATACATCTGGTTCTTAGGTACAAGGTTACCTCTAGGTCAAGGTTCTATCAAACCTGATTTTTTGCTTTTCAGGTTGTTATCTACTTCGTTGAGGGTTGCTTGACCATGTGATCAAAAGGTTCACATTAGTTGGTATCAGAGCTAGGCTCCAAAAATCAGGTTATATCATTTATTTTCTTCTTGTTAGCTTTGGCTTCCTTAGCTTTAGTGGTCTTTAATTCAGTTTTTATTTATTTCATGTTTAGAGCTTAGTAGTTTGCATATAGGATTCCTTAAAAAAAGTGTTATTTTAGTTTGTTATTATCTCATAATATATTAGTAGTATAAAGAGTAAAAAAAATGTTTAAAAATCACTTTTATCGAATCTGTAATAGTACACAAACAAGGGAGAATTTATACCAAACCAATTCAAAAAATTCTCAAATTTTATATAATGGATCTAGGAGTCGAAATCGCACCCAAATGATATGATCCAAGAAAAGGTTGAACAAGAAAATTTGAATTCTAGCAAAATCATGCCTAATGTTCAGTTTCATGGCAATAATCATAATTCTCAATCCAATTGTTCGATTAGACTGGACATTTACCTAGAGTTTCCTAGAATATTGTTCTATATTGGGGTACAACTTTAGGTCAATCAGAGTTCAAGAAGGTCTTTCAATATAGGTCAGAATAGGTTGTACGAGTTTTGTTATTTACTTCCTTTTAACTTGTGGACGTTCTATTTGACAAAGATCATTTTGCTACAAGGATATGATAGCTTGTTTTAGGAATTTTTTAGTTCTACAAGGATCTTTAATAGGCTGCAATATAATTTTCAAGTTGCAATGATTCATTAATGTTCCAAAATTCTTTTTTATAAGGATTCCTTATTCATCCTAGCTACACAAGAAAAGAAGGGCGTATGATATTTAATGACAGATTGGTTAGCTTATCTTGGGAAGTTTCTTAATCCTATAAGGAAGGTTAAAGGAAGGCAACAATGATTTCCATGTTTTGAGAGGATTCTTTAAAGCTACATTAATTATCCTAGACAAACAAGGAAACTAAAGGGGAGGCAACTTCAGGAATTAATTCCCTAAATTATCTTGAATATCTAAAGGTGGCAGCAAAGACCCTAGTGTTTATAGGATGAGAATTTTGTTCATGACATTAATTAAACTAGGAAAATTATCTATGTTAGGTTTTTTTATATAATTGGTGTAACAACTTTAGTTTATGCATCAAATTAGTTATTTTTATAATTTTCTTCATGTTTGGGCTTAGTTAACATACTTTGGGTTTATTGTAAGTGGGTAAATATTAGCCCACAAGTTTTTGGTCTATTAGGGTTACTAGTTGAACTATTATATAAGGTTTTGTAAGTTGAGATATTTAGCAAGCATGAATTTATGAAATAAACTTGTGTTTTGCTTGAAGTAAACATGTTATTTGTTGTGATAAAGAAGAAAACCTGACTTATCAAGGTATAACTAACCTTGTGACATTAATTCATGAATTCCAATACCTCTGGTTTTTAGTTACAGGTTAATTGTGGGTCAAGGTTTTCAAACCTAATTATCAGCTTTCCTAGAGAAGTATCATCTTTGTTAGGGGTCACTTGACCATGTGATCGAGAGGTCCGCATAAGTTGGTATTAGAGCATCCCCTAACGAACCTCATATAAAATTTTACTTGGTTGAATAAGAGATTATATCAATAGAACATGTGAAAACCGAACATCAATTGGCTGACTTATTCATGAAACCTCTAGATGATTTAAGATATGAGTTTCTTAGGAAAGTCATTCGTGTGTCCTAATTCTTAAAAGAGATAAAATTTATAAATAAAAAAAAATATGTGTGTATAGAATCTTGTTGGGGTTTTTATATGTTTTTCACACAAGTGATAGGTTGATAACATTGAAGCGCTGAAGCAAACCTTGTAAGAAAACCTAACTCATACCCTTAAATCTCATAACTTTTATTTTGCTGGGATCGAGGTAAGTCTTATTTGATATGGTCTTTACTTCCAAAATGTTATTCTTTTGGAATACCAAATAAAGGTATTATCTTAAGCACTATAAGGAATTCAAGTTGTTTAATAAATTGTTAGCAGAGGTAAAATTGAGTTAAATACATGTATGCTAACAGTTAAGGGAAAGTAATGTGCCTTGAATTGACTAAAGCTACTTGAACCTAGTACACAAGCTATTAAGGCAATCCTCCTAATATATCCTTAAGACAAATCAACTTTTCACATCATTGTGAAAATAGATGAAAATTTTAATATGGATCAATTCTACTCTCTAATTCCTTAAATAAAAAGTTAATTGCTCACTATGAAAATAGACAAGCAATCATATAATGGAAATGATAAAGTTCAACAAATCTTGAGACTATTAAGGGTGAGAATCTTCTGTATAGGCCCTAGCATAAAGTTTGACTTTCAAAGTATACTCACACCTTGCTATCATATCTCAAATCAAAGAAAAAAAGATGAAGAAAGAAATTTTTAAAGCAGAATTGTTGTCTTTCTCACTCGCACACTCACATCTTGATTTGGTCAACCATAGATATGCATTCATAAATGAAGATTGACCAATAAGGTATGTATTCATTTCAAACTATTATTGTGAGTATTTTTAGGCTATAAAATTAGGTTACTTTATGTAGGTTCATATTTATGCCTAAGTGTACAATTGATACACTTGTGAGAAAAACATGAGAAAATGTTGTGGCCTAACTGATTTATGAAACAAAAAAAGAGAAATTATGGTCTAAAGAGACAATCTTTTTTCATAACACTAACGTGTCATCTTAATAGAGATTGTAGGAACATATTAAGATGCTTGATGTGAATAGGAATAAGAGAAAAACAACTTTTCCATAAGTTTACTTAACGATGTTATTCATCAAAACACACAATCATCTTTATCTCGCTCTCTCTTTGTTTCTTGTTTTAAGGCACTCATCTCGCAACTTTCCAAGTAAATCTCTTCATCCTTACTTGTCATCTTTTGATAAATATAAAAAGAATTTATGAGACAAAACATTTGCTCATCTTCTCCATCTTGCATTTAACCTTTCTGCGAAAATGGTAAGGATATTTTATCTTGATCTGAAATTTCTTAAGTAGATTGTTAAAAAGAATGTCTTTAAAATCATATGTGCACAACCTTTACAGCACATATTTCTTTCAGTTTATCGCTTCTAAAAATGACTAATGTATTTTGTTGTTGCAAGGTCGTTATAAAGTAAAAGCCAAGAGAAACCCGAAACTCTTGTTTCAAATTATCTCAATGAGGAAGAACAGGAGACCTCATACCCTAAAGAGACTCTAGTCCAGCCATCTAAGATTCAAAGGATAAAAGAAAAGGGCAAAGCGGTGGATGGTTCTTTTAAATCAGTTGCATGGTCTAGAAAAACCGTCCATTTCACTTCTCCTAGTGCAAAGATTGCTTATAGAAACAACTTCTCCAAGAATAGTGTATTAGGTGAAAGAGAATTTTTGGTAAGTGATCTTTCAAACCCTATATTTGCATTCATAGAAGACATGTTTAAGAAAAGACAATGGCGTGAACTAAATGAAAAGGCACTTACTCTATATATTGAAGTAGTTAGGGAGTTTTATACTAATTCTGAGTCTTTTAATCTTGATGACTACTCCATTACTTCTACCATTAAAGGTAAAACTCTTAAGTTGTCTCTTACTAACATTAGAAAGTTATATAAGCTATTTGAAATCACATATCCTAGCTTTCCTTAAAAAGGAATAAGAGTCTTTTTCTAGACTCAGATGAGTGATTTGTTTATTTGCCTTATAAGACCAAAATGGTGTGTTAAATCACATAAACTGTCTATGAACACTATATTGCCTCCTTATCAACTGTTAGCAAAAAATTTGCTAACAAACATCTGGCATAAATTTTGCTAACTCCATTACTTCCACCATTAAAGGTAAAACTGTTAAGTTGTCTCTTACTAACATTAGGAAGTTATATCAGCTACTTGAAATCACATGTAAACCTAAAGAGATTTCCTGCAAGAATTCTTTCTTTCTCTTTATTTCTGAGACTGAATATATATATATATATATATATATATATATATATATATATATATACATAGCAGTTTACTACCTTACTAGCTGTCTTTGGAAAGAAATCAACTACCTTCCCATAACAATCGAGATTTACATAAATAAAAGATATACTAGAATATGACAGTTATAGTTTCCTGTTGTGTGTAGATTTGTACAGCTCACGCCAACATCACATATCCTAGTTTTCCCTATAAAGGAATAAGAGCCTTTTTCTAGACTCAGATGAGTGATTTGTTTATTTGCCCTACAAGACCAAAATGGTGTGCTAAATCATATAAACTGCCTATGAACACTATATTGCCTCCTTATCAACTGTTAGCAAAAATTTTGCTAACGAACATCTAGCATATTGGAAGACATACTAAGTTAATAATTGAGAAAGCTCAGTTTATGTATGCAATTACTACTGATATTCCTATTGACCTAGCCAGTCACTTTATTGATGTAATACAAACAACTACAATTGAGAAGGAAGTGAGTCTATCTTTTGGTGGGTTGATATCTACGATAACAATCATGAAAAAAGTACTCTTGCATGATAGTGAGCCAATAATCAAGATGTATAAAAAGACCTCAGTTGTAACTACTGTCAAATTTGAAGTTGTGGTTAGTAAAAATGGTCACATCCTGAAGAGTCTACCTTCTCTAAGCTCGAAACTCCTCAAACCAGCCCCTTACTCCATTTTATAATAGAATAATTACAAGTACTATAAAACAAGTTTAATAGTTTTACTGGTAAGTGGGAATAAAGGATTGATCCAGTTGATAAATTACTAACAAATATGCAACAAGATATTATGTAGGTTAATGATAGACTTGTTCAAATAATCTTGAACATCAAACAAGTGCATCAATCTATTGTTGGTGAAGATGAGGAATAGGATTGGTGCCAAACCAAGAGGGAGACACGAATACATGTAAAGGAGAGGAAGAGCAAAGCTAATCCAACCAGCACTGTCAGAAAAAAATTTGTTGTTCTGGAATTTTGTTGATTTTCAATCAATATTAGATATTGAATACTCTGGTATGTAATAACTAGGATATTTTTTTTTAGCATAAAAACCTTTATGTTGAATACTTGATGCATTTTAAACTTGATGCATGCATGTAGTTACATTACAATATCCGATGTATAATAGTTTTTTTAATATATTATAAACTGTTAGGATGTAACATGTGAATTGTTTTATATATAGGTTATGAACTATTTGCATGAAACATGTTAGGAACTGATAGGATGTTGTTGCATAAATATTATTAACAGTCATTCAATTGTGCTTGCGAGAATACTTTAATGAAGTATCTATTTATGATCAAACTATCTGAACTACTTGCATGCTAATTCATCATTATTATGTTTTGTCATAAATCAACCAAAGAGGGAGATTGTAAATGTCAAAATATTTGGCTTTGATTTGTGAAGGATTATTGTTAAAGATGAATTTGTTTAGATTGTTAGTTTATCCAAATTAGATAAAGAAATAGACAATTTTATCTTATAGGATATATCATGATTTTTTATGTAATTATCTAACTTTTTTTAGATAAATTATATAGGAAGTTTAGATAGGTATTATTAGATAGGTATTATCAAAAGAAGATAAATACAAGTTATTTGAAGATAACTATTAGAGAAGTGCTTTTTTGAAACATGATTAATAGTATGTTAAAAACATAACAAACTAGGAAGCTTGAAGATAATGTTTATCAAATATTCTTATCCACATCGCATGGACATGTATATAAGAAAGGACAATCTGAAACATTAAAAAGAGTGAGCAGCACTGGGTAAAACAACACTTGCAGTGGAGTAAGAGTGTCCAACTAGCTCAAGAGTTACACAGAGTTTCGTAACTTCTACTCGTGACACATAAATGGAGTGTGAAGAAAATTCTCAAGAAGAATTGTTCACTGAAAAGTTGGAGAGCATGCATAATCTTACATTTTTCGATATTTACTCACATTATCCTTATCTAGAAATATCCTATTATTGAAATACTAATCTCCCTGCTCATTTCCAAACAATAAATACTTCACTAAAAATCTAATTTCTTCGCGCCATTACTGGGCACTAGTCCCATTACCGGAAAAACTAGTTCCTCCGCCCATTACCAGGCAATAGTTCTATTACCGGAAAATCTAGTTCTTTACATATTTAATCCACAATTTAATTTACAATACCTTTCTATAATTGCAATATCTAACATAATGAACATGATGAACAACAGTGTTAAGGTATTTGACACCTACCTGCTGTCGAAGTTCTTGAAGTACTTCTTTGTTGCAACACAACTCATTTGGCCTCCCTAGATCTATAACTATACCACATTATTTTTCATTACATGCATATTTCACATAATAATATACTAAGTTGTTTCTTTCAACTTAACCATAATTTACGATTCAACTTACATTGAACTTTCATTTCCTTTCGAAAAGACACAGAGAATCCATTCATTCTTTGACACATTCATCATTAATTTGTACAAATTTTAAACCATAGTACCTCCTTCGTGTTGCATCCACAAGTATACCACATTGTTTTTCATTCCATATACATTTCACATAATAATATACTAAGTTGTTTTTTTTTTCCAACTTAACCATCATTTACAATTCAACTTACATTGAACTTTCATTTCCTTCCGAAAAGACACAAAGAACCCATTCATTCCTTAACACATTCATCATTAATTTATACAAATTTTAAACCATTTTACATTCATAAATCCCAATTTCATTCTTACTCCTATTTTTTCAAAACAGGCATAACAAGAAAGGATGAATTCTCTTCGATTTATCTTATATAAGAAACATTATGTATTCATTCTCCTCACACATATACTAATTTATCATCATTACACTTGAATAAAATACAAATTCATCACATGTAATTTGGTCCCTTATTGGTCAACCATTGAGCCTTTAGGAACACCTTAGTTTTCTTCATTATTTCTTCCTCATTTATCACCCATCACAACTTAATCTAACCTAATTAACTTAATATACAATCAATTTTCATTTCCCCCAAATTTATACATTAAAACCTAACATAAAATTCATGAATTCAACCTCAATTGCCTTCTTTTTCATATAAGCTTGCTAGGTTAGGTTTAGAACTCCTTACCAAGTAATATTCTCAACTTTGAGTTCCAATCAGTAAAAATTGTCCACATCCCTCCCTTTTTTCCTCTTCTTTCTTTATTTTCTCTCTCTAACTCAATTTTCCTTCTGTTTGATTTTTCTTAATTTCTAGTGTGAATGTGTTCTTCTCTCTCATAACCCTCTCTTTTCATTCATATCTATCACTTCTCTAACTCTTTAATTGTGAAAGGAAAGAAGAAGAAGAAGAAGAAGAAGAAGAAGAGAAAACATTATTTCCCTCTTTTGGCTACACCGTCAGTTTTAAGAGAAGTAGTAGCCAAAACAGTCTAACCTTTTGAGAAACAGTGCAACTGTTTTATTAAATTGGTCTAACCATTTCTTAAAATGGCTAGACCATTTCTAATTCTGGACCAATGCATATATTCATATAATTAGGCCATAAACCTTTCTTCTTTTATCTTCTTAACTCTTCTTTTCCAATTTATTATATTCATTTTATTACACTATAATTTCTATCACCCGAAATCATTTCATAAATTTATACTAAAGTGTCTTTAATCTCTTCATCTTTTATTCATACATGTCTGGACATATTATAATAATCATTTACCCTATTTTTTATTATTATATTTTGGAAAAAAAATTAGTCGGGAGTTTACATTCTCCCATCCTTAGATTTCATCCTTGAAATTTGAATTTCCATACCTGTTTTTAGAAACAATTCAGGATATTTCTTTTTCATCTCTGATTTCCTTTCCCAAGTTTCTTCCTCGACTTGAGAACTTTTCCATGGTACTTTCACCATAAGGATCTTTTTTATTTATGAAATCTTTTTCACTTTCATCTAGAATCCTTATTGGTTTTACTTCCATGGTCAAATCTTCTTTAACCTTCAATGGAACTTGTGGTAGTACTTGAGAAGTATCCATATTAGCCTTTTATAAAAATGAAACATGGAATACATCTATCTTAGCTAAATATAGGGGCAAGGCCAATTTATAAGCTACCAGTCCAGTCCTCTTCATCACTTTGAAGGGTCCAATATATCTTAGTGCTAACTTTATTTTCGTTCCAAACCGCAACATGTGCTTCCAATGAGCAACTTTTAAGTACACCATATCTCTAACATCAAATTCTAGAGGCCCCCTCCTGACATTTGCTTAACTTTTCTGCTTGTCTTGGGCAGCTTTCATTCTGTCTCTTATAATTCTCACATTTTCTAAGGTAATTTGCACTAATTCTGGTCCCGTTAACCTTTTATCCCCAATTTCTTCCCAACAAATAAGGGTTCAACATTTTCTACCATACAAAGCCTTGTAGGGAGTCATCCCTATTGTAGACTGATAATTATTATTGTAGGTGAATTCCACAAATGAAAAGTGTTCTTCCCAATTGCTCTCAACAAATCCTCTAAATACTGGATTATTCTCTCTGATTGCCCATCCGACCGAGGATGAAATGTTGTGCTTAAATTTACTTTTTTCCCTAGAGCACGTTGAATACTTAGCCATAATAGTGAGGTGAGTCTAGGGTCTTGATTAAAAAAAAATCAACATAGGTATCCTATGAAATCTTACCACTCCATTCACATAAAGTTTAGCCAACTTATGAATTGAATCTGTCATTTTCATAGGTAAAAAAAGTGCAAATTTTGTCAAGCAATCCACAATAACCTAGATTATATTATTGCCCTTCTTCCCTCTAGGCATACTTAACATAAAATCCATAAAAATATTTTCTCATTTCCACTCAAGTATCAACAATGGTTGTAGAGGCCTTGCTGGCTTCTGATATTCAATTTTTATCTGCTAACAAACTCTACACCTAGCCATATATTTAGCAATTTCTTTCTTCATTTTAGTACTTCCTGGATGTACAATGAATATGGATTCATGTGCCTCCTTTAACACTTCCTCTTTCAAGGTCTTATGTTTAGGCAGATATATTCGTCTACTCATTACTACCATTCCATCCTCTAAAATTTAAAATGGCATCTCAACTCCCGACTTCACCTTGTTTCTCACTTTATCCACTTCAACATCTCTTTGTTGAACTTCTAGTACTTTATCCTGAAATATAGACCATACTTTCAATTAGGCTACCGAAGAGCCTTCTGGCCCTATATCAATCTTGGCATCAACTTTCTTTAACTTAACAATATTTGCTCTGCGTGGGTGGTAATCTATTATATCATTAAAATTCATAATCAATTCCACCCATCTTCTTTATCGTAGTTTAATTCCTTTTGTGTCATCAAATACATCAAACTCTTGTGATCCGTGAAGATCTGAACTCAAAATCCATATAAATAGTATCTCTATACTCGTGATGCAAACACTGCAGCAATCAGGTCAATGAGGTTGCTATGGTTAAGAATCCCTCAATGAATCTCCTATAATATCTTGCTAACCCAAGAAATTTACAGATCTTAGTTACATTCGTAGGTTGTTTCCATTTCAACACGGTTTTAACTTTCCTTGGATCTACAATTAGTCCCTCTGCAGATATGACATGTCCTAAAAAAACCACTTCTTGCAGCCAAAACTCACACTTACTTAGTTTGGCATACAATTGATGATTTCTCTAGGTCTACACCATTTGCCTCAAATATTGCTCATGCTTCATGTATGAGTTGGAATAGACCAAAATATCACTTATAAATACTACCATAGACTTATCTAAATAAGGTCAAAAGACCCGATTTATTAAATCCATAAACATTACTGGTAGATTGGTCAATCCAAATGGCATTTACCAGGAACTCGTAGTGTCCATAACTAGTCTGAAATGCAATCTTCGGCACAGTCTGCTCCTTAATCTATAACTGGTAGTACTCTTATCTTAGGTTTATTTTTGAAAATACCTTAGCCCCTTTAAGTTGGTCAAACAAATCATTTATCCACAGAAGCAAATATTTGTTCTTCATTATTACCCTATTTAGTTGCTTATAATCAATGCAGAGTCTAAAAGTCTCATCCTTCTTTTTCACGAATAAGATTGGAGCTTCCTAGGGTGAATTACTCGGGCATATGAACCCTTTTGCAGTGAATCCTGCAGCTAAACTTTCAACTCAACAAATTATATTGGTGCCATCCTATATGACATATGAGTTATAGGAAAGTTACCAAGTAATATATCAATCAAAACTTCTACTTCCCTCTTTAGTGGCAATCCTGAGAACTCTTTTGAAAACTCTCTTATGATGGGGAGATTTTTCAACTTTACCCCATCTTTTTTAGAATTTATTACATATGCAAAATAGGCCACACACCTTTTTCTCATCAATTTTCTAGTCATCAACCTAAAATCACACAACTTGGTATGACCTTTCTTTCTCCTTTAAATATCACTTTCTTCTTGTCTACTCCCTGAAGAGTAACCATTTTGGCAAAACAATCCATTTGTGCCTTTTGGGTATTCAACCAATCCATTTTTAAGATTAAGTCAAAATCATGCAACTCTAATGACATTAAATTCACTTCGATATCATGTCCCTCAATAATAACCGTAGCACTCTTATACATACAACCCACAAGTACATCATCCCCCTAAGGGTGTACTGATTAGAAATATATTTTTTTCAATTTAGTTTGTTGCATTTTCAGTGTATTTTCAATTTTTCTTGCCACAACAGAGTGTAGCACCAGGTTCGATCAAAACATATACATATTGACTTTCTAAAAATAAAGCACCTATTACTACATTCGTGGTAACCCGTATATCCTCTTAGGTCAAATGGAAGACTTTACTCTAAATCCTCTCCCCATGTCTTTGAGGTCAGCCTCGATTACTACTAGTTCTCGATTGTACTAGTCTAATAGGTCTATTCACTATGATTGATTGTTAATAACTATGTGATTGTTGTCCCTATCACTAGACATAATAAGCTCTCCGAGGGCAATCCTTCTTAAAATATATCTACCCTTCATAATAGTAACATTTATGACCCAAATAAGGGAAGTTCCGCCATCTATATTCATCCTGCCTATAAATGCAGCATTGCCCTGACGATGCAGAACAATCATCCAGATGCCTCTGCTCACACCTGAAACAGTGAGGATAGGTAATGGTCCTTTGCTCCAAAGTCCCTCCAGCAGAACACCCTTAATATAAGTCGACTCTCCACTTGTACTCTAAAAAGGCCTATAAGTTATTTTTTCTTGACTAGACTCTCCTCCCATCTTTTTATATTGGTCAAACTACCCTTATTTTCCCTTTTTTTTTTAAAAAAAAGGTCTGGGAGGTTTACCCAAAGAGTAATCAAACTCCTTCCTTTTCCCATCACCAGATTGGCCTTGTTAACCCTCTACTATACATGCCTCTAATGCTTAAGTTGCTTCAACCAAGTCTCTCATCATCTCAAATTGCAGTGCAATCAATCCCTGTTTCAAATCCTATCTTAACCAATCCTAAAATCTCTTTATCATGTGTTACTTTCAAGGAACATAATGTGAGGGAAACATGGAGAGGTCATAGAACCTCCTTTCATACTCCAAGACTGGCATATCCCCTTGCTTTAAAGCTAAGAATTATTATTCTTTCATCTTACGATGATATATGGAGTAGAACTAATTTTCAAAATCTGCTCTTAAATCACTCCAGGTCAATAACTCTATAGCCCTCATCGATTGTACGGTCTCCTACCAAGACTACGCTCTATCTGATAAAAATTAGGTGGCACAGTCCAGCCTCAACTCATCTAGCATCCTTATCTGAAATAAGGTCTTCTCCACTTTCCTAATTCATCTACCTATAATTTTTGTATCTCGATCCCCTATGAAAGGTTCATACCCATCTTCCTCATACTTTTCACTATCTATACTAATGTAACCACAATATCCATTGGTGTTGTGACCATTGGAGTTGCTGGCACTGCTGAAGATATTAAGGCTATAAGGGTTGATGCATTATTCATGGTATCGACCACTACCTTTACTATATACGTTGCAACACTCCAGCCTATCTAGAGGTGGTATCATCTTGGAGCCTAAATGACTCCTCCCGTCTCGACTAAATAGTGGTTGATGGCACATTAGAGGCAATATCTTCCAAAAGGTCTTCCTCTAACTCTTTTCAGGATCCATATTTTGAATCCTCCTCTACACTGAAGAGGGATTTGTTCTCATACCATGCCTTGTACGAACCATCCTAAAATAATTTTAACATATATCAATTTTCATGATAAATCCTAAACACATAACAAGGCTCTGATACCAACTATAACATCCACAATATTTACATACAATCATTATATGATTTCTTCATATTAATTCCATGTATTTAAGAAATTTGTTTTTTTGAATGGTCAACTGGATTAAGCTAGAACCTTACGTTATCATTTTGTTTATCATTTTCTAGTTTTGAATATTACATATATTCCTCATGAAATTGATGATATTTCTATCAAAATTTCGGCAGAGTCTCCCTTATACAAGGAGATCCCTAGTTATCAACTAATTCATGTTTCACATCAATTCTTATTAATGCACATCTCAAAGGTTGTCCAATCATCTTGGACTCATCTCGTCATCATATTAGAATACCTTCTAACCTTAACTTTCAATGTTTCATTCATCATAGTCCATTATTATATTTCTTGCAGATGATATACATATATATGCACACATAATCAATTCATATGAGAATGGTACAATATAACCACATGCTTTTGTAATTTTAATACAACAAAAGAACTGATAAAATATTAGAGATCTAAAAAGATGTCTAAGTATAGTAATATGTCCTACAAAAGGTTAATATTAATTACATTCCCAAATTATAATACAAAGGACACTGATTACATGTTCATTAAATCTTAGAAAAAGTATTCCTAAAAAAAAACCATATCATTCCACTCATTGATGGGAGGTACCTGAAATTAATTATCACATAATAAAATCAAGATGTTACATAAATTAATTAAATAAGAATACCATTTAATTATGAAATTCTACTATATTTTATCTATTTCAAATTGTTCCTTTTTTATAAATTAGTCAAATTCCTTCTAATTCAACTTAAACCCCGGGTCATCTTGACTCATTACTACTAACCCTTTTTTCGAGCATAATTTTACCTCTTCCGGCATTTACTCACATTACCCTTATCCAAAAATATCTCATTATTGAAAGACTAATCTCTCTGCCCATTTCCGAGCAATAAACCCTTCACTAGATATCTATTTTCTTCGTCCCATTACTAGGCACTTGTCCCATCACCGGGAAACTAGTTCCTTAGTCTATTACCGGGCACTAGTTCCATCACTAGAAAAACTAGTTTCTCTGCCCATTACCGGGCACTAATCCCATTACTGGGAAATCTAGTTCCTCACATTTTTAATCCATAATTGAATTCACAATACTTATCTACAATTGCAATATCTAGTATAATAAACATGGTAAATAAAAGTGTTAAGGTATTCGAAACCTACCTGTTGTCAAAGTTCTGGTAACACTTCCTTGCTACTGCACAACTCATGTGGCCTCCCCTAGATCCACAAGTATACCACATTATTTTCATTCCATATGCATTTCACATAATAATATAGTAAGTTGTTTTCTTTCAACATAACCATCATTTATGATTCAACTTACATTGAACTTCTATTTCCTTTTGAAAGACATAAAGAATCCACTCTTCCTTAACACATTCATCATTAATTTATACGAATTTTAAACCATAATACCTCTTTGTTGCCCACAACTCTCGTGGCCTCCCCTAAATCCATAAGTATACCACATAATTTTTCATTCCATGTACATTTCATATAATATTATACCAAGTTGTTTTCTTTCAACTTAACCATCGTTTATGATTCAACTTATATTGGACTTTCATTTCCTTCCAAAAAAACACAAAGAATTCATTCATTCCTTAACACATTCATCATTAATTTATACAAATTTTAAATCATTTTACATTCATAAATCCCAATTTTCATCCTTACTCCCATTTTGTCGAAACATGTATAACAAAAAAGGATGTAAATTCTCTTCAATTTATCTCATATAGAACACATTATGTTTTCATTCTCCTCGTACATACACTAATATATCATCATTGTGGTTGAATAAATACAAATTCATCACATGCAATTTGGTCCCCTATTGGCCGACAATTGAGCCCTTAAGAACACCATAGTTTTCTTCATTATTTCTTCTGAATTTAGAACCCTTCATAATATAATCTAACATAATTGACTCAATCTACAATAAATTTGCATATCTCTCAAATTTCTACTATAAAACCTAACACAAAATTCATGAATTCAACCTCAATTACTTTCCTTTTTCATATAAGCTTGCTAGGCTAGGTTTAAAACTCCTTACCAAGTAATATTATTAACTTCGAGTTCCAACCAGTCAAAAATTTCCAAATCCCTCCCCTTTTTCCTTTTATTTTTTCATTTTCTCTCTCTAACTCAATATTCCATCTCTTTGGTTTTTCTTAATTTCTAGTGTTGATATTTTCTCTCTCAAAACCCTCTCTTTTCACTTCTATCTATCACTTCTCTAACTCTTCAATGGTGAAAGGAAAAAATAAGAAGAGAAAACACTCTTTCTCTTTTTTGGCTGCACCATTATCTTTAAGAGAAAAATAGCCAAAAAGGTCTGACTATTTCGAGAAATGATGCAACCATTTTATTAAATCAGGGTAGCCATTTCTGGTTTTGGACAAATACATATATTCAAATGTAAACCTTTCTTCTTTTATCTTATTAACTCTTCTTTCCCATTTTATTATATTCATTTTATTACATCATAATTTCTATCACCCAGAATCATTCCATAAATTTATACCGAAGCACCCTTAACCTCTTCATCTTTTATTCATATATGTTTTAACATATTATAATCATCATTTACCCTATTTTTTTAATTATTATATTTCAAAAAAAAATTAACTGGGAGTTTACAAAAAGCATTTTATAGTAACATAGCTTAACCATCAAGTTTTATTTTTTACGGCTGTTGATTAAGATGGTGAATGTGCCCTCGTACCCTTTCTTCATCTCCATGTTTTCACCTTTTAGCGAGTTCTTTCCTTTCATGGTATCTTATCCTTTAATTTCTCTCAAATCATTGTTAATAATAAATGAAAAAACTTTATGGTAATAAGTTATAATTGCTAGATACTTAAAAATAAAAAAATTATATAGATCCCACTAAAAAATAACAAGAATGTTTTTATCAAAAAATAATTTTTAATTTTTTTTTCTCATTCTTTCATGTAAGTATGAATACCATACATTCTTATGGCTAGTTTGAATTGCAAATATAAAAATTATTATACATTTAATTATACTCCTTTTACACAAATACAAAACTTACTATAAAAAAGTTACTCATAATTTAAATTCATTCTCTTAAAAAAGTTCAATTGAATATCTTAAAAATATTTCAAATGAAGGAGTGCATTTGACGAATTATGCATGTGTTATGAAGATCATAAATAGAAAAGGAAAGACAAATTGAAGCTCAAACCAGAAATACTAAAAAGTAAAGGGGCAGTATATAAAATAAAGCCATAAAAAAAATACTACAGTTATTCCCCCCCTCTCTCTCTCGGAATCAAAACACATAAATAAATCAAAATTAACTAAATCGATTTCAAGTCCGACACTTCACTTTTTTATTATTATTAATGTGGGTATCCGGGTTAGCTTGCGTGCACCTTAATTAATCTCACGAGTCCTAAAATTAATGACCATATAAGTCTTCAATGGCTCTGAAGTTTATGAAACTCGAACTCGTAACCTTTAGAGAATAAATCAAAGACTTGACCAGTTACACGGATTCACTTCACTTCTTAGAGCCCGTTTGGCTCAACGTTTGTGGCAGCATTTTTATTTAACTGTGATTTCATCTCGTTTGGTTACAAAACATAACACAATTTTCATGTATGGGCCCCACCATTAAATGCGTTTAAAACTCAATTTTGTAGAAGCTATTTCTACATGCTTTTCGCAATGCTACGTTTCTACCTTGTTTATTTTTTGTAGACAGGAGGCGAGAAGGAGAAGAGCAAAAACAAAGGAGAAAAAAAAAGGACCGTCATCCATCAGTGGAGAGCAGCTCCCTTTCACTACTAGCCTCCGTCATTCCCACCGCCGCACTGCTCTTCCCCTTTCCCTTCTCCTTCTCTTTCGTTGTCTTCTGCATTATCCACTGTTCTGCAATATGAACAGTGGAGAGTGACTGGCCTCTGATGTTTCCACAATCCCTCAGTCCATCACCGCCGAGCTGCTCTTCCCCTTCCCCTTCTCCTTCATTTAGGCTGTAACACCCTCTATTTTATATATGTCAAATTCGTTGAAAAAAATTGGGATTTTTTTTTTTTTTGCATATGCTTATATATATATATATCATGATCCCTGATCCCTAACTATCCTGACAAAAAAAATTTAAGCTTATTATTATTATTTGGCTACCGAAATTTCGGCAGAGTCTCCTCTGTAAATTGACCTTCCCAAGTGTCGACATCAACCTAAAACACAATTTATCCTGCATATTTATGATCCAACCATTAT